>Ga0268262_10000889_pt1 | contig 38709 bp, 39 predicted proteins | sample TergutNc150P3_FD_190354 | JGI IMG/M metagenome (GOLD analysis project Ga0268262, IMG submission 190354) | Nasutitermes corniger P3 segment gut microbial community from laboratory colony in Florida, USA - Nc150 P3 (SPAdes) (version 2) | ecosystem: Host-associated > Arthropoda: Insects >...
TCATTATAAGGAAATATATGTTCCGTATTTGATTGAAATTCCTTAACTATTATTATTTTATCATTTTCATCAAATTCAATTATTGAAACACCATCAAAAGATAATATTTTTTGATTAAATTCGCATTCAAAAAACCATTCAACCACTATTGTATTTTTATCTTCAATAAATCTTTTTATATCCCATTTTAATACATTATTTCCATTATTCCAATTATTAAACCATTGCTTAATTTGATTTATTCCATTATATTCAGGACCATAACATTCAATATATTTAATATTTTTCGAGAAATGTTCTTCAATTATACGTATATCCTTTTTTATCCATGATTCAAAATATTGTTTTATAATAATTTCCTTATTATTCATTCTTTTCACCGGTTAAATTATATAATATACTCTTTTAATTTTTCATATTATTCAAATAATGTCAATATTATAATTTATTTTTTATATCATATTAGCCCTGCAAAAATTACATACTTTGTCAAAATCAACATCTAAATGTTTTGTTTTTAAATTTTCTATATATTGTGATACTGCCGTATTTTTGGATTTATTTTGCATATCAGATAAAAGATAATAATGCCCTATACGCCTTCCGATAGCAAAATTTAATTTATTTTCTTCTGACATTCCTAAATAATTGTCAATTATTTCAAGCATTTTATTTTTGTCGGAAGGTAATTTTCCCCGCACTTCCAATAAAAGGTTTACAATGTGTTCGTTAATATAAATACTGTTAATGCCGTTTAGATTTTCAATAAATAAGCGTTGTTCCATTACTGTTATAAAGTTCTGCACTTTTTTCAATATCGTCTAAAATATCATTTGTCGGTCGGACGCTATATTTCATGCCTTTGTATAAGCCGCAAAAAAAACACTTGTTCCAATGACAGCCTCTTGTTACTCGTATCAATAAACTTTGTGATTCTGACGGAGGACGTATAGGTCCAAGTTCTATATCAATCATTTTTTCTTTTTCTGTCATATTCTTTCCACTTTTATTTTTTTAATGATAAATATACCGTTTATTGCTCCTAATAAGCAAAGTAACATCACAATAATAATTATATTATTTTTTCCTATTGTTAGAAAATATGAAAATATCGGAGGACCTAAAGTTGATCCCAGATTTCCCAACTGGGCGACCGCACCGTTTGCGTTTGTCTGATCTTCTGTTGTCAATGAAATATTAGGTATTAATGAAAATACTGAACCTTGAATTATACCAGAGAATAGTATTAATATCATTGAAACAATAACAAAAAATATATTGTTATTAAATGATATTTTAATTACAAAAATCAATATCAATAATGATATATATGCAATAACACTTAATTTAGAAGGTGATACTAAATATTGCGAAATTATTCCGGCAATAATCGTACCGATAATACTTATTAAAGGTAATACAACTAATAATAAATTTTTGATATTTTCATTCTCGGATATTCTTGGTAAAAATGTGAATAATGCAATATACATAAATGTATGAAAGAAAAAAAGTATACCCGGAGAGACCGTTCTCCAATTTGAGTAAACTTTTATATGTGCGGTTAAGAATGATATTTTATTATTTTCATCATGTTGAATATCTAATTTTTTTGTTGAGAAAAACAAAATTAAGAATATTATAAATAGTAATATTGAATGAGTCATAAACAGCCCAGAAATGGAATATAATTCCATGATTGGTTTTCCTATCCATGCCGTAACAGAAAACGCAATACCAAAAAAACTACTCCACAAGCCCATAACAATTGAATGATGTTTTTTGGAAGAAAACAATATCATAATTATAGGTGCTGATACTACAATTCCCAAATGTGATATACCTTCTAATATTCTTGAGAAAAATAATAATGGAAAATTTGGATTTAATGCTTGTATAAAAGAAATAATACCACCTAAACATAAACCTGTTAAGAGTATATTATCTTGCCCAAATTTAGGGATATATATGCTTATTGTTATTCCGAAAATTAAACCAATTAAACCTACAATAGATAAAGATAAGCCGATCCAAAAAGGGCTGACATTATATTGATCTTTAAGAAAATCAAAGGCAAAAGAAAATTTTGCAAATTGCATAGCTGCTGCAATTCCCGCAAGCCATAACATAATAACTATAAACCAATTTGTTTTTACTTTTGCCATTTTAGTACCTTAACTGTAAAAAATTAAAATGATGAATACTTGACTATAGAATCAAGCGGTTTCCGTGTTTGTGCAAAACGATCAGGAGATTGCGGTTCGTCTGCCCCATAACCAATAGCAAGTATATTTACAGGTATAAGATTATCTGGAATTTTAAATTCCTTGCGGACAATAGACGGATCGAAATAGGTAATCCAACAGGAAGAAAGACCTAAATCTTGAGCGCACAACATCATGTGATCTGCGGCTATTGAACTGTCAATATCAGCCATACTTGCTTTATCGAAGGGGCGTATCCATACGGATTTTTTGTCAGCGCAAACTATAATGTCAAGCGGTGCGCCATGCGGATTACAAGCCTTATAAAGTTTTTCGATTGCTTCCTCGTTATTGAGAACAAGGAATATACAAGGTTGCTGATTAGCCGCTGTAGGCGCAATGCGTCCTGCTTCCAAAATAGCGGTTAATTTTTCCGCTTCAACTGCTCTATTCTCGTACTTTCGTACTGAATACCGACTTTTAGCGAGATCCAAAAAGCTTTTGTTCATGATTTATTACCTCCAATATGTAAAAATTTTCATAGAACATATTGACAATATACTATCATTAATTTAATATTGCAAGTAATTACATTTTTTTCATATTGTTACCTTATGGTAACATAAGTTACTTTTAGAAAGTAGGTATTAAAATGGTTACAAAAGCAAAAGAACAGGAAATTTTTGCGGAAACTTGCGGAACTGTGGAATGTCGTGTAGAAAAGACGCTCAATGTAATCGGCGGTAAATGGGGATTTCTCGTTCTCAAAAATCTTTTTTCAGGCAAAAAAAGGTTTGGCGAATTAAGGCGGCTTCTCCACAATATTAACGCCAAGTCGCTTACAGTTAGTTTAAGGCTATTGGAAGAAAACACCCTTATTAACAGAAAAATTTTTGCTACTGTTCCCGCAACGGTTGAATATTCCTTAACTGAAAAGGGGGAGGATTTGAAAAAAATTATTATGGAAATGTATTTATGGGGTGAAAAATGGGTAAAATAAAAATATCATAGTATTCCACTTGATATACTTTACCGTCTGCGGCAGTTGTCGCAAAATTTGCACCAGTTTAAAATACCGCCAATTCTTCATTCAAAGTTTTTTTTTACTTATGCTCTTTGTTATCCAAAAAATTATTCAAGGAGAAAGATTATGAAAGACACATTAGTAAATGAGAGCGTTTATTTGAGGATTAGCGAACTGAAAAAAAGGAATATCCAATTTACCGACTCTACCAGTGCCGAAAGGCTTTTAAGGGAACATAAGAGGGATATTCGTTATTTTACCGCTTGGAAAAAATGGCTGGTGTGGAATGGCACTAACTGGAAAACCGATGAGGGCGGCGCTTTGATTCATGAAAAGGGGTTTGATACCGGGCATTTTAGTTTCACCACCTAACGCATACGCCCTTCGCCTGCGCGCACTTTTTAATCTCTTGAATACTAGTCTTCCCAAAGTGTAAAAGCGACGCAACAAGAGCCGCGTCCGCTCCCGGCGCTTCGTCTGGTGTAATGTTCTTTGGCATTTCAGGTGACGCGGTGCCAAGTAAAACTTCCGCTATCTGATCAAGCGTACCCGCGCCGCCAGAGGCGATTACCGGAACGGGAACCGCGTTCAGTATTCTTCGAGTCAGTTCCAAGTCGTAGCCGCCGCCGGTGCCGTCCGCGTCAATTGAGTTGAGTAATATTTCTCCAGCGCCAAGTTCTACGGCGCGGATTGCCCATTCGATAGCGTCAATTCCCGTGTCGGTTCTGCCGCCGTGGGAATAGGCGTGCCAGCATAGGGAGCCATTGCCTTCAACGCGTTTTGCGTCTATTGATAGCACGACACACTGACTGCCGTAGGCATTTGCCATTTCGCGTAACAATTCGGGACGGCTTAGGGCTGAAGTGCAGACTGAAACTTTGTCCGCGCCTGAGTTCATCGCGTCGCGCATGTCGTCAATTACCCGTATGCCGCCGCCGACACACAGGGGAATAAAAACTTCGGCGGCTACTTTTCGCACCACGTCCAGTAATGTAGCGCGGCTTTTGTAGGAAGCGCCAATGTCAAGAAAAGTCAGTTCATCAGCGCCTTCGTCGTTGTAACGGCGAGCCAGTTCCCTTGGGTCTCCCGCGTCCTGGATGCCCTTGAATTTAATACCCTTTACTACCCTGCCGTCGTCAACATCAAGGCATGGAATTATACGTTTTGCCTGCATTATCCCTCCACCCAATTTTGCAGAAGGGCAAGCCCCGCCGCGCCTGATTTTTCAGGGTGAAACTGCACTGCGGCTAACGCGCCGCGTTCCACAGCGCAGCAGTAGCGGACATAATACTCAGTTTCTGCTGCACATATTGAATTGTCAGCAGGGTCGGCATAGTATGAATGTATATAGTAGAAAAAACTGTTATCGTTTAAGCCACGGAATATTTTTGACTCTTGCCGCGCAGTAGTCTGATTCCAGCCAATCTGCGGAACCTTACGCCCGGGAAAACGCCGTACGGTTCCGGGTATTACGGAAAGGCCGCGCACTTCCCTGCCGTCAACAGGCGGGGCCTCTTGCGAGGTTTCAAATAACAATTGTAGGCCGATACAGATTCCCAAAAAAGGCTTATCCGCTTTTATCCATTCCTTTATCGCCTGAGCGTAACCGGATTGAGTCAGCGATGCCATCGCGGTCGCAAAATGTCCGTCCCCGGGAAAAATTATTTTCTCAAATGGCGAAGTTGAAAGTGAAAGCTCCTGCGGACCCGCTGCAAACCGCGCCGGAACGGAAAGCCGCTTGAGCGCGTTCATAACGGAACCAAGATTTCCAGCGCCGTAGTCAATTACACCTAACACACATGCACTCCAGGAGCATCAAACCCCGGCAGGGAGCCTTTGGTTGATGGAATTGAATCTTTAGTGCGTTCATCAATCTCACAGGCGGCGCGAAGGGCGCGGGCGGCGGCTTTGAACAGCCCCTCAATCTTGTGGTGATCGCTTCTGCCGCGAAGAATCTCCAAATGAAGATTACAGCCGGCCGCGCTTACGAAACCCTGCCAAAAATCTTCGATTACATCGGTTTGAAACTTATATTCTTTACCATCTTCTGTCGAAATTAACGGAGAGCTTGAAAGCTGTCCGTCAAAATACAAAAAAGGCCTGCCGCTCAAATCAACGGCGGCGCGTGCAAGAGTTTCGTCCATAGGGAAAAGGCAGCTTCCACTGCGAACAATGCCGCGCTTGTCACCTAACGCCTTGGCGAAACACTGTCCAAGAACAATACCGGTATCTTCAACAAGATGATGCTGATCAACCTCAAGGTCTCCTTTCGCCCGTATTTCAATGTCAAACAACCCATGACGCGCAAAAGTATTAAGCATATGTGACATAAAGCCTAAAGGATAATCAAACTTAATCACCCCTTTCCCATCAATATTCAATTTAATAAAAATGTCCGTCTCTTTAGTTTTTCTCTCAATCTCCGCCGTCCTATTCATCCTTCACTCTCCTATTAATCGCCCGTCGCTCATTATTCGTTAATAATTGCTCATTTCTCATTTCTAATTGCTCATTATTACAACACCACTTTCCGTAAATCGTACTCCACAATATCAATCGCGCCAAGTTTTTTCAGTTTCGGAATAATATCGGGAACCTCATGTTTTTTAACGGCAATTTTAACCGCAAAACCCGCGTCCCCATAAAGCGGGGCGACTGTGGGACTTCGCATCGCAGGAAGGCTTGCCAAAGATTCAAATTGCTCCTTCGGGATATTCATTTCCAGCATTACGCGCTCACGCCCGTCAAGAACGGCGCTGAAAAGCATGGCAAGCTCGTCAATGCGGCGTTTTTTCTCCGCATTGGCAAGCGCGTCTTTTGACGCGACAAAGCGCGTGGAAGATTCAAGCAAGGTTGCTATAATTTTAAGACCGTTGTCTTTGAGCGTCTGACCGGAAGAAGTGTTATCGATAATCATATCCGCGTCATCCGGCGGAAAAACTTCTGTCGCGCCATAGGTGCGCAAGATTCGGTATTGATAGCCGGAGGATTTCAGCCACTGTTCCGCGAGATTTACATATTCTGTGGCAACAACCAGTTTTTTAGAGTGAAGTTTCGCCTCGTCATAATCCTGCGGAACCGCCGCGACAATGCGTACCTTGTCAAAACCAAGATCCAAAACCTCGTGTACGTCCGCGCCGCTTTCGCGAATCCAGTCAATTCCCGTAAAGCCCGCATCATGGCTTCCAAGTTCCAGAAGTTCCCCTACGTTTTGGGGCTTCATGATTTTCGCGTCAAGCCAATCCGCTCCCAGCGCGGGGCGGTAGGTGCGGTCGCTCAAGGCGATGGGAAAACCTGCCTCAGAAAAGAGGCGGCTTACATTGTCAAAAATTCTTCCTTTGGGGATTAGTATCCTAAGTTTTTCCATAAAGACAGTTTAATGGATAAATAAATTAAATTCTACCTTAAAATAGGAGATAAACGCAAAATTTATCAAAAAGAGTTCACACAAAGATCACGGAGAGACAAAGAACACAAAGGGGGAAAGGGTGTTAATTTCCGATTTTTATCCATACTTCGCCATTTCCGGAAAACGATTCATTAGAGTCTATCCTATATACGAATGAACGTCCATTCATTACGATTGTTATATTATTTCCTGTTATTCTATAAAAACCATTATTTGATGTATTATTTATTATATCCACATAATTTATATTTCCTGAAGTTTTATTTCCGGAAAATTTTATATATTTATTTCCTCCGGACAGCAGATACGAGCCCCCTTGAAAATTAATTATTTGATTATTTACAATACCATTATTTTGTAATGGAATATTACTACTCCCAATTTCAATCGCGCCATGCTCCGTCAAATAATTGGAAATTTCATCATTATTATTTTTACGCGCTATAGATAACGCCGTATCTCCGTTGACGTTCTGTATATTTATATTTACGCCTTTTTCCACCAATAATTTTACTATTTCAAGATTACCCCATTTTGACGCATATAAAAGCGGCGCCATACCGTCCGCATTGTTTCTTGATAAAGGATAACGATAATTAACATCTACTCCCGCCTCAATAAATTGTTTTGCAAGGTCAAACCTTTGTCTTTCCATTGTCAATAACAGTATCTCCCCATTGGGAACCGCTCCATTCTGTAATAAAAATTGAATCGCGCCATTTTGTCGATTTCTATTAATCGCTGTATATAAATCAAACGCGCTTGGTCGGATATTATAATTTAATAATAATTGACATATTTTTAACGTGTTTTCCCCGGAAGAATAATTCATTGCAAAATTCATAACAAGCTTCTTGTCAGTTACTGACATTGTATTTATGTTTGTTTTTATTATGTTTTCGATTGCTTCAAGGTCGCCTTTTGTCATTGCGGTGATTAAGTCCCATTTATAGTCATCGGCGTAGAGGGGGGTGGAGAGGGAAAGGAGGATTAATATGTTGAAAAATATTTTTTTCATGGTTTTTATTATAGCATTTTTTTGGGATAGATGTCAAGGTGAATTGCGCATAACTTTCTTTTTATGATAAACTGACTGCTACACAAAAGTGATATCAGAAACTATGCGCACTATGCCTTGTTCTTAAGACGATATTTATTAAACTTCCTTACCTCTCAATAAAAACTCCTTTCTTGAAAGCGTTAAATCTGCGGCTAATATCTTCTTCACTTTGTGGATCTTCCATTTCAAAATATAAGGAAAAACATACTTCCGGGTCAGATTGTTTTGCTTTTATGATAGAACCCATAAAACCGGTATTGTCTTTATTTGAGATAACCGGATTTTCGTTATAGGGAAATTTTTCCAATGAAAAATCATTCCAATTTTCAATAAAATCCGTGCCAAGTTTTGGATCCGGCTTAATCTTCCGTTGAAGGATGAGCTTTTCACTTTCTCTTTGAGTTTCAAGCAGCGATATTTTGAGTACGCCAAATTCTATTTTTTTATCCTGTTTATACCAGGAATGATACAGGTATAATTCGGACTTATTACTCCAATTAGAAACCTGCTTGTCTGCATTGATGGATATATTACCGCAACTTAAGGAAAAAGCCTGTTCCTTACCGTTCCAGTTAAAACGCATGTCCCTCAGGAAATCAGGAATATATTTATCAAGGGCAAAATAATTATCCCATTCTTCAAAATTGGCTCCATAGACCGGAAAAATATGATCGCATAATTTCTGTAAATCCCAATTATATTCATCAAGTGAAGAGCTATCCTGTTTTGTTGTTATAACAACAGGACCGTCCGGCATCGGCAGAATATACATAATCAATACGGTATAATCAAAACCAATCTTCCAATTTGCGGTAATCCATGTTCTTCCAAGAGAATCCCTAAAAAGTTCCATAGAAGCCGGCTCTCCGTAGGAGAGTATCCGATATTTATTATCCCATACCCTTCTGTCTGTCCGTTCATTTTGGAGAATAAGGTCCATAATATACTTTGGATCCGTACAAATCTTTTCCAGAGAAACAGACTTAGGCCTAATAATTTTATACAAATCGACATCTGAAAAATCTGAGAAATACAGCCTGTCGTGATACAATTTACCATCATCATCCAAATTATCAGGAGAATAAAATGGTTTTTTAAGTTTCCATTTGTTATCGTCAGAATCAACATAACTTATTTGTAGACCGCCTGAACGACCCGATAATGAATTACCAGCGTTAAGCATATACTCACTATTTGCTTCACCAAGGTATTCTGGAGCTTCTTTAAAAAGAGTAGACATTGAATCATAATAATGTTTGATATATGATTCACGGAATAATCGGCTTACATTAGCATAGGTATCCGGCAGAGGAGCCTGTGTTTCAAAGAAATTGTTTAATTTGTTTGTCAATAAAAGATGACTATATTGTATTTTGCTTCTGTACAAAAGAACAGAACGATCTTCATTCAAAATAACATCCGCCGGAGTTGAATAAATTATGTTATCTTTGCCTGAAGTTATCAAGGCAATTACTTTACCATTAGGAGTCACGAGAGGCCCTCCGGAATTTCCAGGACTGGCACTGGCAGAAGTTTTAAGAAGATTCCAACGTCCGGAATATTCTTCGGGAATTGTACCCAGGACAAGACCATCCCGTATTACTATACCTTCACCCAAGGCATTACCTATACTAAAAACAGGATCGCCAATATTGAATTTTCTTTCAAATTGAAAGAAATTATTAAATGTTTTTCCTTTTACCGTAAAAATAATATAATCCTTTTCTTTGGAACCGCCCGTAATCATATCCACTTCGTAAACATTTCCCTGCGAATCCCTGACAAAATATTTATCATAACCATCTTCAACTGCCTCGATCACATGGAAGGCGGTTATAAGCTCTGTTTTGGAAATGGCAAAAGCCGTTCCTATAGAATGGTACTTATCATTTCTAATGGCAAATGGAACAAGATTCCAGTTAATCTCCTTTTCATAAACGATTGGATCATTAACAGGTTTTTCCAGGACTACTTCAAATACCGCATCAGAAACCAGTTTCAACATTTTTGCATTTATGGGTTTTGAGTACTGTTGAAATGATTGGCAAGAAAAGAATGAGCCTGCCACGATAACGAACATAATTAATAACGATTTGTTTTTCATTTGTATTTCTCCTTGAAATTTATAATGATTAAATATTTTAAAACTTAAGGTTTAAATAAATATTATTTTTAAAATAAAAAAATTTTCTATACAACTCATATATTCTGGTTGAATATATTCCGGTACTCTTATCAAAATTATTAACGACATAATAGGCATAGTCGTCATTTATCTTTACTAATGTAAATGAGACATCATAATTTCTATTTCGCATCATACTTTTCACGGAATCTGCCAAATCCGGATTCGGATTAATATCTCTTATTGTCTCATAATCAATTGTCCAACCTAAATCTTCGACATATTCAATGAATGCTTGATATAAGTCACCTCCATATCCATTGTTTTTATAATATGTGTCATATAACCAATAAGTTAATACTCTATCCTGTACTATTGCTCTGCCGGAAGATTCACGAAACCATTGAGACACACTTAATCCATTGTGTTTAATATTATATGGATCTTCTGCCCATTCTATATTTTCCAATGGAGACTGTGCAAATAAACTGTATCCGATAAAACAAAAACATAAAATTAAAAGAAACTTTTTCATAATAATCCTCCTTTGACGATACTATTCAAGAGTGTTATCAGACACTGTTGAGATGCCAAATTAGATAACCTATCTTGCGTAAAAATATTATTTCTTGCTTGTAATATTAATAATGTCCAAGAATAAGAATACTTAAGGGTTTTAAAATAAATTATTTATTATTTTCTTTTAGGTAGGATTTAACATCATTGAGAAACTCATGAAGATTTTTCGATGCCATAGCTTCTGCGCCTTTTTTTTTAGCTTTTGGATGGAATTCTTGATATATTTCATATTGATTAGGATATTTACCGTCTTTTTGCCAGGTTTCAATAACTTGATTATCAAGAACCGAATTAAGACCTTCATAATCTTTGTAGTTCTCTATGCAATGTAATGTAAAAAGCGCCCTATAACATTTTCTGGCTCTTTTTTGTTTTTTATTTATTAAATATTCTACAGCTTCCATGATATATTGTCTATCAATTTTTATTATATACTCATCAAGAGGATTAATGAATTCACTAACATTTTCGTCTTCATTATTATTAGAAAAATCGCTTCTGCTTATTTCCATAGCTTTTACAATATTATTAGCTCTTTTTATACTTATGCCAAACCAGTTAGATATTGCATTTATTTGTTCATCTTTTGTTAATTCTCGCCCTAAATTTCTTTCCTTTATTAAAATAATTCCTTCTGATTCTCTTATTTTTGATTTCATTGCATTTGGAATTTTGATATCTTCTTCATTGTATTTTCGATAAAAATTTAGTTTTTCATTATTTAAAGCTTTAGATAAATATTTAATAAAACTTTTTTTATCTGATGGTACTTTTTCTTTACTCTCCATTATTTGTTTGGCAACTACCGCAATTTCCTCTCCCATATAGACTATTTTCTTAAAAAGATAGCTTTCACACCATAAATATATTTGCTTACAAAGCTGTTGGTAATATATTAGAAAGCGGTCGGTTGATGGTTCTTTCCGCCATTTAGTATAAATGTCAAAGATTTTATCTTTTAGTAAATCTTTATTTTCGTATTTATCCACAAAAACCCCTTACATGGTAAAAAATTCTTTTAGCGTATCCATTGCGTCTTCGGCGTTGGAAGCTCCCATAGAACCCATCAATTTGAAAAGATAATAGAGCGAGGTAATGTCATAAAGCATTGGTTTTTCCGGCTTTCTGGTTTCCTTGTTGAATTCAACTTTTCCGTAGATGATATACTGCACGACCGCTTCACGGAATTCTTCGACAAAGCGGAGGGCGCAAAACAGGGAGAGGGGTATAGCTTTGAAGCCAAAAGTGGTATCGACGTAAATTTCGGCATTTTCAGGAATTTTTTCGGCTAAATTGATGATTAGTGTGTTGTACGTTTTTTTAGTAGGTTCAAAGTCAATTTCGATTGTATCATAGCTTAAAACAGCCCCGATTTCCTTGTTGATATTTTCCAATTCTTCGATATATGCCCTTTTATTCCGCTCACATTCGCTGTTTTCCCCTGTTGTAAGTATGTATATAACCTTTACTTTTTCATCTTTTTCGAGAGTTTTGGCAAGTATGCCATTTATCGGACAGCGGACAGGCTTTTCATATTCGATTGATTTATTGCCGTCCATGGGGTATTGTATCGCTTCCACATCGTTAAGCGGTTTCATGGGGACGGTTATGATTACGGTTTTCATTTTAGCTCCTTGGGTAATATTATGCCCGATTTTCTAAGAAGTTAGTAGTATCATCATTCTTTATCTACAGGTTTAATTTTCAACGGTGCATCTTGTATACGCCTCAGTAATATCTCTTTACCTGTCAATGGCTTTAATTTCTTGTCATACATTTCATGCCATTCGTTAAGTGAGCCTCGATGCAATAATGTTTCGTCATTACCCGTCTCAATTGTAAAAGGCGTCTCTAATGGTAAGCCATAATGTTGTAATATATGCTGAATGATTTCAGGTGTTAAAAACCTCTGATGACCATGGAACACTATGTCTCCATCGTCATCTTGATTCGGTTCATAATACCGTGCTTTTATAAAACCATCATCATAAAGTTGATTAAGCTTACGTTGAACCCATGGATAGTATTCATCACTCTCTATGTCAGTCACTTTCTCATTATCCAGCCACCCTTGTTGCTTAGCAAAGCTTATATGTTCGGTGTTGTCTACTTCATGCGTTTCCCAATCAGGAGTTATCCACAAACCTTTCACAATGCCTCCAATACTATATATAATGGCTGTATTTTCAAAAACTTAATGTTTTTAGGGCGATTTTTTTTATTTTTTATCAGAAGAGGAAGGGAAACTATGGGCAATATTTTTGGGGATAAGGGGGTATTTATCGGACAGCGGACAGACTTTTCATATTCGATTGATTTATTGCCGTCCATGGGGTATTGTATTGCTTCCACCTCTTGAAGCGGTTTCATTGGGACGGTTATGATTACGGTTCTAATTTTTATTCGCTCCTATCTTATTATAATGGGTGAGTTGGGGGAAAGTTAAGGGGTTTTAGGGGAGTTTCAAAGCATTTTTAACTATTTCAATGGTTTTTTTGCATAGTTATTCTTTCCTTTTTTGTGTATTCGTGCTATCTTATACATGGCTTATTTCTAATGAACAGGCTCCTAGGTTTTATATTCGTTGATTTTTAACTTTTATCACAATCAGACATCAACTTTATTAATATAGTAAAATTGTGTATTATTATATCATAAATGAGTAATTTGTATGTTTAATAAAGACGATAGAGTTTATTATACTTTTGAAAAAAGTCTCGGAACAATTACTGGTGAAAAAAGACCATTTCGCAATTCATTTCAATGGCAGGTTAAATTTGGTGAACTAGATTATCGTTATATACGACAAGAACATTTAGAACATTTTGATCAAGATGAAAATCCATGGAAAAGATTATTAAGTGGTCGTTTAGGAAATGCGGCTGATTTACAAAAATATTTAAGTTCTGTGAGACTTTCCGGTAGATTAACAAATATCTTCTATTCAATGATGACTGGAACAACACGATTTTATCCTCACCAATTTAAACCTGTATTAAAATTTATCGAATCAATCAACGGGGGTTTGTTAATCGCTGATGAAGTTGGTTTAGGAAAAACAATAGAGGCTTTATATATATGGAAAGAACTTATTGCCCGAAAAGAAGCAAAGAGACTTCTTATTATCGCTCCAGCCGCATTACGTGTAAAATGGCAAGAAGATGCCGAACACTTTTTTGGTATTGGGGCTGTAATTCAAAATTGTAGTGAATTATATAACGAAATTATTAATTCATCTTTATTATCTCACAGGAATGAAGAAAAAATATGGATTATTAGTCTACAAGGTATTAGGTATAAGTATGCATCAGATGTCCCCGAAGATGATAAATCATCAAAAGCACAGTTATTTAGACTTTTTGAAAATGAAAAATATAATAATTTCTTTGATTTAGTAATTATTGACGAAGCACATTATTTGCGTAATTCAGAAACTGCAAGTTTTAAAACAGCAGAGTTTATAAGAAATATTAGTAAAAATATGGTTCTTCTTTCTGCTACCCCAATTCAAACTAGTTCAGATAATCTTTTTAATCTTTTAAGACTATTGTCACCTGAAGAATATACCGATAAGACAACATTTGGGGAAATGTTAAATAAGAATACATTACTCGTAAATTTATCGAATAACATACGAAATATTAATTCATTTACCGATACTGAGATTGAAGAAAATGTTTTAAATATAAGTTTATTAAATAAAGAAAAGTATAAAAATATTATTGATTTTTATTATTCAAATAAAAATCAATTACGGACGGACGTAAACATACAAGTAAAAATTATAAATATGATAAGTAATTATTATTTCTATAATCAATGTTTTTCTCGTACCAGGAAATGTGATACAACAATTGAAACAGCATCCAGATTCCCATTTTGGCGTCCTTTTATTCTAAATAAAGCAGAAGCAAAGATTTATAGAAATGTTAAACAATATCTTGAGAAAATTGGATATGGACGGAAGCCTATCGAAGTATTTACGCTTATTACACGTTTACGACAGCTTACAAGTTCAATCCCTGCGGCAATTAAATATTGGAAAGAAAAAGATTCTATTCCTGAAAGCGTTTGGGCAAACATTGCACTAGATTCTGATGAAGATGATTATAATGAAGATGACGGAGAGAATATAAAAGAAAATATTGGAGATGACATTGATAATATATCAGATAATATAAATATTGACGAATTAATTAGTAATGATTCAAAATATAATGAATTATTAAATATAATTACTGAAATTAATAAGAATGAAAAAATTATCATTTTTTCATTCTATAGATATACAGTCGAATACCTTTGTAATCGTTTAAATGAAAATGGTATTAAAGCAATAAAACTTTGGGGAGGAAAGAACAATAAAGAGAATAAAAAAGAAAAAGAACAAATAATACTAGACTTTGAAGATGATCCGTCAATAAGAATACTTGTTTCTACAGAAGTTGGCTCAGAAGGTATTGACTTACAATTTGCTGGATATGAAATAAACTATGATTTGCCATGGAATCCTATGCGTTTAGAGCAAAGAATAGGACGAATAGATCGTATTGGTCAAACACATAATAAAATATTTATATATAATTTATCTTGTAAGGACACAATAGAAGATTATGTAATGGAACGTCTTTATGAAAGAATAAAAATATTCACATCCTCTATTGGAGAAATTGAACAAATAATAGGGGAAAAAATTAATCAATTATCAATAGAGTTATTTAATCCAAATTTGACAGATAAACAGCAAAAAGAAAAAATAGAAGCAACTATTAGAGCAATTGAAAATGAAAAACAACAAAAAGATATATTGGAAGAAAAAGCAGGAATCTTAAATACCCAATTTCAAGAAGTAATAATGAGAAACATAAATATTTCTGAAAGAAACAAACGATATTTGACAAAAGAAGAACTATTCTTTTTTATAATTAATTCATTGCATAATTCATTTCCCCAAACAGAAATTAGGAATATAAATATAACTGATTATTCCTTTACTCTTTCAATAGATAATGATGCATATCATTACTTTGATATTTTTATTAAAAAAAATGATATAAAAAATATCAGTACCATTCATCCACATAGATTAATTTTATGTAATTTTGACCCAAAAAAAGAGAAAATATATAGAAAACAAATTAATCATGAATTTATAGACTCAAATCATCCTATAATAAAATGGCTGGCCGAATATGAGAACAAAAATTTAAAGTATACCGGGTGTGCTGGTTTATATTTTCCAGATTGTAAAACTGTCGCTTCTGGTATATATTTATTAATAATTCAAGAATGGATTGTAGAGGGATATCGAAGAATAGATGAATTGCATTTTTTCCTTCTTAATCTTGAGACTTATGAATTTATTGTAGAAGAAAAGGCTGAAGAAATATTTATGGATAATATATTCAAATGTAAAAAAATACCAGAATCAAAATTATACGACTATAATTTTGAAAAAAATATTGAATTATCAAAAGAAAATATTAATAATAAAATAATGTCATTATATGAGAATTTTATAACAAATTTTGAAGAGCAACATAAAATTACAGTTTCTCAACAAAGAGAGTATTCTACCATTCTCTATAAAAGGCAATCTAATGAATTATCAGAGCTTATTGCAAAATATGAATATGAAGATCGTAGTGAAAGTGTTATTAAAGGAAGAAAAACGAGACTTGAAAATATTAAAACTGCATACAATAATCAAGTATATGAACTTGATGAAAAATCGAAAAACATAAAAGATTATATGAAGGAATTAGCTATAGGACTAATTTTAGTTGGAGGAAATAATGAATAATTTTGAGGTTTTTATTGGGCTTGATTTCGGTACAAGTTTAAGCAAAATTTGTTATAATGTGAAAGGTGACTTATATGTTTATAAGATGAATGACTCTCCCTTTATTCCTACTGAAATATATTATTCAATAGACAATAAAGAAGTTTTTTTGAATAAGGATACATATTCACAGCATCTTATTCCAGTAAAATATTTTAAATATTCAATGGTTTTTGAATCATTATTTAATGAGCAAATAATGAAAAACCTGCCTTCAAAATTTACATATAAACAAATAAATATTTTATTTTCAATTTACTTTCTTGCTTCTGTAATAAAAGAGGTTAAACAAGAAATAATTAATAAGCATTATAAAAACACAGATATAAATGATATTGTATGGGAAATTAATATGTCTGCACCAATAAATAATTATCACGGAGAGATATATGAATTATATAATGATGTTCTTAATTCTGCTTATATTTTGTCAAATGAATTTCTAATAAAAAATATTCATATAAATAGAATTAATGAGACTTATAATAAAGTAAAAAACGGAAGTCTAAAAAAGAATGATTTTCTTTCAATTCATCCTGAATTATTTATTGAAGCTGTATACTTAACAAATAACAATATATTTGGTCTTGACTTTGGTTCATATATGATAATGGATATAGGAGGTGGTACAGTTGATATTGGTATTTTATGGAAACGCGAAGATGGAAATAGAATATTTTATGATTTAGTAGTAATAAATATTATAAAATATGGTGTAGAAAAAATTATTGATGAAATGGAGAATATGGGGATAAAAAGAGAAGATGCAAATATTATTTTAGAATATGGAAATAATAATAAAAAGTTAATAACTATTAATGATTTTTTTATAAAAAATATAAAAAAAATGATAGATATTGAAGCTAATATTCCTAAAGTTGGAATAGATAATATTATAAATAAACGAATATATTATTCTGGCGGTGGTTGTAATTTATTATGGTATAAAAATATTGTGCATTCAATTAAAAACAATAAAATTACTGAGGATAAAATCCCAATCAAATCATTGCCTTTAAATTATAATAACAATGATGTACACAGACTTATCATTGCAATGGAACTTGCAAGACCCGTTGATAGTATTGAAATAAATATGGGCAGTACAATAATAATAAGTGGAGAAAAAATAATTCCCGAAGATGATTTTTCAAAAATTGAAATAAAAGAAACTAATATTATCAGACCAAAAACAACACAAAAAAGTTGGACATATAACGATCTGCAAGACAGGCAAAAAGAACAATATGGGGACGATCCTATATAGATTCATAGGTTTCAACTATTTTGACATAAAGAGCCTATCCGGTTTTTTGGGTAAATAAAAATACCGCTATTTTTCCTCTTCCTATTTACACAATATTTATGACAAGTTTAACAAGAAAAACGCCGGAAATTTGATTTTTTAAGAAGTAAGGAAAAATGGAAAATCCATTTACACAAAAATCAGGATACGTCCTTCATAAATTTTGTGGAATATGATATTTTATATATTTTCGAACCTTTCTAAACATCTTTAACTTCAAATATAGCTTTTACAATGCCCTTTTTCTTCCAATTCCTTAAATATCCACTACTAATATTACCTCTTACCCTCGATGATTCATCAAAATTTTTGGCAACCCAAGTACCACTTTTCTTTTTACCATCCTCATAAAATAGCGTCCAATTTGCTTTATGTGTTTTTAACAGATTTTTTTTAAATGTTTCATCATCAGGCAATAAAATTAATGGGCTTTTATATTTTTCAGGTATAGGTACAGGTTTATTTTCATATAAATTAGTTATTTCTTCAGGAATAGCTATTTCAGAGAAGAAAGAAATAGTTTGAGCCATCGTATGTAAATGACTTTTATATTTTGGTTCTGGCATTTTATTTTCATGTATGCCTTCATTCCTCCAATTTTTTAAACTATCTATATCACCAATATTCACTTTAGGTATTTCACCTGTTTTAATATTTCGTTCAATTCGTATTTGGTTATCTTTTAGCCAATTAAATTGGTCAAAGTAGTCCTTTTTCCCAGTAATATCTTTTAATATATCATGTTCTAGATCATGATAAAATATACTGACTTTTTGTGCGAGAGTTAAATATTCAAAATTATGTAAAGCTAATAGCTTTTTGTAGTGGAATTCTGCTTTTTCTTTTGAAAGTTTTGCCATTGTTATATACCCTTCTTCCATTAACTTTATCATATATTCATTATTTATTCAATGTTTTTTCCACATATTTATCCTAAATATTACCTATGTTTCACTAAAAATGTTCTACCAGTGTCTCTGAATATCACCATAATTAATATATAATATTTAAACTTTAAAAGTTCTTTACCTTAATTTTTCTAAATGTTTTTTCAAATATCCCTCTATTTGCATTAGCCTAATAACAGGTGATTTATTATCCTTTGTATCTGTAACAGCATAATTCTTTAACTCTTCCAAGCAATTCATAAATTTCTCATTTATTATTGTCATTAATTCTATACTATATTTTTCTTTAATTTGTTTTTTTACCTCCATAACATCATTTAATTGATTGTGTTTTGAACTAGATTTTTGATTTTTTACTATAGGACACCATAACATTGCAATTTGTTCATAATCAGGAAAATATTTTATAGCATATTCAATATCTTTAGAAATTTTATCAACTAATTTATTTACATTATTTGGTCTTTTTTCTATTTGATTTACATATTGTAATCCAGTGATTAAATGTATAGCAACCTCACAAACATATATTTTTTTATTATCTATATCAATACCAATAACATCAATTTCACCTTGTACATCAGGCGTATAAAGATTAGATTGTATGAATTCACATCCTTTAATATATTGTAAATATGCCATTACTATTTCTTCACCAATGTTCATAAATTCTCCTATATTCTATTATTTACATTTCATTACTTTTTATTCATATTCTGTAACATTAAAATAATTTTTACTATATCCCAAAGGCAACTATTCTCCAACTGGCGTTACAATAAATACACAAGTTATATTATTTTATTTAATATTTAAACCTAGAACCTCATATCATTTTGCATAACCTATTCTTCTTCAATCATTTTAAGCGTTTCTTTAGCAAACTCATTATCTGGTTCCAATTCTAACGCTATAGACAGATCCGATTTGGCATTATTATAATCGTTTTTTTCAGCGTATGCATATCCGCGTAATGCATAACTAGAAGACCATTTTGGCGCAATATTAATAGATCGTGTTAAATCCTTAATCGCATTATCATAATCATGAATCATATTAAATGCACCCCCTCGATAATTAAAAAACTGAGCATTTTCTGGATCCAATTTGATAGCTTCAGTGTAATACATAATAGACGCGCGAAAAATACCGTTTTTTCTAAATATTTCAGCAATTTTAATAAAGTCTTTTGTACCATTTGTACCATTAATTTGAAAGGACAAAAAATCAAAAGTGTTTATTTCATACGTGTTATTTGGCGTTTGAACATTTACAATTAATCTTCTACATTTAATACCTTTTATCAGATGATGTTCTTCAAGAAATGTAAGGCAACAATTAGCGGTATTTTCTTTCATTGCAGACTTAACATTTGGTGACAAATCTTTATTGTCTTTATTTGTGGAATATCCGTCAAGATAATATTTAAAACGACTCCAGAGACTGATATAATACTCTGTCAAATTTCTTAAATCATTCTCTGTATCTGTAAGAGAAAAGAAATCATATTCCAAAATACCGTAACTTTTACCAACATCAACATCAAAAGTCCCCTTGTATTCCCACATAATAAATGATCCTCCTTATTTAGATATTCTTAAAATTCTATAAATTCCACTTTTCCTGTTTGGTTACTATATTCCTTGCGAAATTTTGGTGTCGTAATTTCAAAATCATTTGGATAACTTTTTATTCTATCCAGATTATTCAGTAATGTACTGCCAACTAGAATATTAAATACTACTTTTAGATCGTATGTTTTTAAATTCTTTATAATTTCTTCGCATGTAAAATATTTTTTTCTATCATTATACAATTTGTGTATTTCCTTTCCATTCATACTTTCAGTTGAATTTACTTCGGCTCTTAATATAAAGGTATGAATTAAGAGATAGATATTATCGACAAATTTTTCTACAGGAGGTCTAATTCTGATTATTTCCTTATTACCGTCAAATTTATGAAGTGAAAGACTGGGATTATCACCTTCATATAATGCTATATAGTGAGTTGGAATGATACCGCTGTGATTCTGATGTGCTGTACCAATTAAAATAAAAGCAGTTATTGTCGCCATATTATCCTCCTTATATTTTATCAAAAAAATCTTCTGTAACAAGTGTTTGTAAATCTTTTTTTGAAATCGTACTGTTATTAGCCAACCTGTTAGCTTGACGTTTTATGCTCTTTTCAAAAAAATTCCGAACTGTCCGACCATTTGCATAGGATTCATCTTTTTGAGAATAAATATTCTCAAAAATTCCGTTTAGCGTATTAATTGCGCCGGTTTCTACAATGTAGTTATGCTGTTTGCAGAGAGATGTAAATATTTCCAACAATTCATGTAGGGTGTAATCTTCAAAGTTAATAAACGTATTAAACCGCGATTGTAAACCGGGGTTTGATTTTAAAAAATTTTTCATTAAATCAGGATAACCCGCGACAATAACGATAAAATCATCACGATAATCTTCCATAGCCTTCAAAAGCGTTTCTATCGCTTCCGGTCCAAAGTCAGTACCTGCGTCTTGAGGGGAGAGTGAATACGCTTCGTCTATAAAAAGAATACCGCCTTTTGCATTATCAATGACTTCCTTTGTTTTTATTGCGGTTTGCCCGACACAACCTGCAACCAGTCCTGCCCTATCCGTTTCAATTAAATGACCTTTTGACAATATGCCAAGACTACGGTAAATCTCACCGAGTATCCGTGCCACTGTCGTTTTGCCTGTTCCGGGATTGCCGGAAAAAACCAAATGAAGCGATAGTGGAGATTGTTTTAACTCTTTTTCTTCTCGTAATTTGTTGATTTTAACGGTGTTTATTAACGTGGTTATTTCATGCTTTACCTGATTTAATCCAATCAGTTCATTTAGTTCTTTAAAAAGCACGTCTATATTTTTAGGCGATTTTTTCTTTTCTTGGACGGTAGCCTTTTGCCTTAAATCGTCGCTTGCTGTATTTTTCAATATATTCCCATTTGTTTTTTGAATATACACATTTTGATTATTTGTTTTTTTTCCCAAATTTTTAGAAATAGAAGAATATATAACACTAATAATTATTCCAAGGCCTATGATAACAATCAAAGATAACCAGAAAAAATCATACCAAACCAAAGAATCACTTTTACTTACAATCGAAATCGTTAATGGAATTCCAATTAAAAACGCGAATATACCTAATATTTCGCCATTTTCATCCATATTATCAACTCCTTGCTTTCGCTTTATCAAAATCGCTTTCTTCCTATTCATTAATATAAAACTTAATTCCTTGGTAATATAATTAATGCCTAAAATTGAGAAAACTTAATGTTTTTAAGGATAAATTTTTTTTACTATTTTAAAAAACAACTAAGGATATGCTCATAGCTTGTAGTAGAATTCTTTCTCTCTTAGACATTTGAAAAAAGTTTGTGATATTCTCTCTAAGGTTGTCCGTCGCTTGCCATATACTCCATTGCGTTACTGTTTTTTCCGTGTAACAAATATGGCGTTTCATTAGCTTGCTTTAAGTTCAATATACTTCTTGAGTCTTTAGGTTTTAATGTTGCTTTAGAAGCCCAATATCTTACACCACCATTTGAATTTCTTACTATTGTGTCAATTGCAATTATTGTACCAGTCCCTTTTTTTGAAGGTATTTCAACATAATTAAATAACCAACAAGAACCTATAGGATAATTATTTTTATAAAGATCCGAATAAAAAGTATCCCAAACATACCTTGGCACTTTTCCAGTTACAGATTCCCAATTTATTATATCATAGGAGACATCATTAAAAACAGCTTTATTATCAACTGTTGAAGGATTATCTTTAGAATAATTTTGCCAAACTTCATTTAAGGCATCATCAAATTCTTGATCTGATGACCAAGCAAATAAGCCGGATTTAAATCCCATATACCAAATTCCATGTTTTGTATATGGATATTCATTATCTCTATCATCGCCATTGTCACCACCGTTATTACAGGTTATTGTTGAAAATCCGATTATCGTTATAATAGCGACAATCCCAAACAGTTTGCAAAAGTTTTTCATAAAAACTCCTTTTAAAAATATTTAACGGAACATACATTCCATAAAAAACCACAAGTATTCTAACTCTTAGATAAGTATACCAATCATAACGGCGGTAAGTCAATATCTAAAAAAAAGGTATTCTTGCTTTAGAGGATGAAATGCCAAAGAAAAAGTTAGGTATTAGAGAGATTTTGGCTCTAAATTTGAAGGAAAACAGGCAAAAATGCGGTCTTACGCAGGAAAAACTTGCTGAAAAAGCAGGGATTTCCGCAAATTACCTGTCTATGGTCGAAGTTTCAAAAAAATTCCCTACTCCTGAAATGTTGGATCGTCTTGCAAATGCTCTAAAAATCGAGACTTTTCAACTCTTTGACGCTTCGGCTACTGCGGAAGGGGCATTAATACATTTAGAAAAGTCTATCATCAACAATATAAAACAAGTCGTGAAAGAAACTGTAAGAGAAACTATAAATGAAGAGTGTAAATATAATAAAAAATAATTTAATTTTTCCCTCTTCCCTGTTCATCCCAATTCGCAATTAAAAATAATTTACCTCTATAACTTCTATTCCCCATCACCCCGCGCCTCGCGCAGATAACGCACATTCCGTTCAAGTTCCAAGGTTAGTTCTTCTTCTGTAGGAAGAATTAATTTATACTTAGACGCGAATAATTGGGCATTTTCTGATAATACGGAATACTTTGCTATTGTTTCATCTTTTTCCGCGCATAAAATAACTCCGATAGTGGGGTTATCATCTTCGCCGCGCTTCAGATTATCGAACATCCTTACATACATATCCATTTGCCCAATGTCCTGATGAGTCAGTTTCTTGGTTTTCAGGTCAATGACAACAAAACATTTAAGCAAATAATTGTAAAAAACAAGATCAATGTAAAAATGTGTTGTTTCCGTACTTATACGGAATTACCGTCCGACAAAAGAAAATCCTCTGCCCATTTCAAGCAAAAAATCCTGTAAATGATTGATAATTGCCGATTCAAGACTGGTTTCTTTAGGAGTGGGATTTTCCGGTAATTCAAGAAATTCAAGAACATAATGGTCTTTTATAAAGTTTTCCGTTACAACATTACTTTCCTGTTCATCTGCTATAGAAACAGTGTTTTGCGAAGAAATAAGCCTCTCAAAATAATTTGTATGAATATTCCGCTCCAGAACCCGGACGCTCCATCCCTGTGATCGTGCTTCATTAAGGTAATATTTTCGAGCTTTTTCAGTATCAAGACGCATAATAAGCCGGATATGCGACCAACTCAATTCGCTACACAGTGTGTAGCGAATGTCATTCACAAACAACGACAATCCTTGAAGTAAAAGTTCGTGCTGGTTCGTGTTGGTTCGTGGTAAAATTCTTTCCGATCTTCCTTTGTGTTCTTTGTACCTTTGTGATCTTTGTGTGAGTTCTTTTCAAATAAACCCCTACGGCTTCACCACCACAAACCCTGCCGCCCCAATGCTAAAATCCGCCTGCTCCTCCCATGACGCAAACAAGCTACCGTTAACCTTGCCTATTCCCGTATAAACAAATCCTTCAGGTAACGGCGGCAATGACGGGTTAGAAAATACTGTCTCTTTGGGGGCGGAACCAAAAAAAACGTCTACAGATATTTCCTTGCCTGCCTGTTCAAAATCGGCTGTGCGGAACATTCGCACAAGGGCGGAAGAGCCGGTTCTTTTTGCGGCCCTGTAATAAATTAAACCGTCGCCGGCAAGGCGGAGGGTGTCTATGTCCCAACCTTCTTCAGATGGGAAAAGATCGAAGAAGGGGATATTTACGGGGAAGGGAACGTTGGAATTCATATTGATTGACCATGTTCTTTGTTTGGGTACAGGCGCGTCGGAAGATAAGAAACGCTCGTCAAGATATAAAAGCGCGGTGGGATTTCCCTCATAGTAAATAAATCCACCTGCCGTATACTGCCGCCAATACTCGCCGCCTGAAAAACGGTATACCGCGACATCCTGCGCGCTTCCGCTGACGGGAGCCAGTTTTAAAAAACCGTCGCGGTTTACTACCATCACTACCCCATTGTCGGTTTCATGCAGAAAACGGATATGGGGGGCAAATGGCCACGGAACAAGAGCGGCGGAAAAAGCGGCGTCTTCAATTGTTTCTATGTGAACGGGGCCTTCGTCTGTTAGCTGAAACCAGAGCGGGTTTTTTCCCGGCTGTAAAATTGCCATTGGGTACGCGCCGTACCACACTATAGTATTGGAATCTTCCGCGGGTTTGGTGCGGGTGCAGGACAGGAGAAGAAGAAAAAGCAATCCGATAATTAATTTTTTCAAATTAAATCCTCCGGAAAAGTTATTTTCCTGTTCTCTGGATCGCCTGAGATAACCGCTACTTTCCCGCAGAATCTGCCCCATATTTCAGCGTCGTCTGTAAATTCTTCTGTTTCTACTGTTGCCGCCTTTTTATGCGCGTCAAGGATTTCAGGGAATTTGAATGCCTGCGGAGTCTGGGCGATTCCTGTGTTGGTTCGTTTCAAGTGGGTTTTAATGAACACAGGAGAGGCGTCGTTATCTGTTTGCGCATCCCAGGGAGACTCGCACTCTTTTGGGGTGTCGGTCAGCGGCAGGAGGGGGATGACGGCGTTGTGTTTTTTTACCGCCTTGATAATATTTTCTATAAGCGTGGGACTGACCCACGGTCTTGCGCCGTCATGGATTAGCGCGTAATCGGGGGCAAAGTCCGCAAGGAGACGGAGGGCGTTAAAGACCGAATGGCGGCGCGTTCTGCCGCCTGTTACAAAAAGGATTTTTGGTTTTCCACTTTCCAATAAATTTGCAGGTAACGCGGCGCGGGCGGCATCCTCGTCGTTTTCGGGGATTGAAATTACAATTATCTGAACTGACGGGACACAGGAAAAAGCTGTTACCGCGGTTCCAAGAACTGTATTTCCGTTGTTTAATTTTTGATACTCTTTTTTACGCACCGGTAAACCTTCAGTATTCATTCTTGAAGACGCGCCGGCGGCACAGATAACTACCGCTACTTTTAACGCGGTATCCATAGTTATTCAACTTCCAGACGCGCTAAAATCATACTCTGGACATCCTCTTTGGGCTTTTTAAGCGAAATCGAGATTTCATCTTCCAGCAATTTCATTGCGGAGTCAAAGAGTTTTCGCTCCAGAATAGGCAGCTCTTTTACCTTGCTGCGGTGGTACAGTGAACGGACAATACTCGCTATATCCCTGATGCTTCCCTTTTTTAGAAGTTCAAGATTCATTTGATAACGCATTTTCCAATCGGTGGGAATCGGGTCGTAGTCCTCGCTTATTAGCTCAAGCGCCTTATTCGCCTCATCTCTAGAAACGGTAGGACGAATCCCAAGTTCTACGGCCTTGTCAACGGGAACCATAATCGTCATATCTGTAACTTCAAGATAAATAATATAATAGGGGATTTTTGAATCTTTAAACTTTTTTTGAACTATGGACTTTATTACCCCGACTCCCTGGCTTGGGTAAACCACTTTCTGGTCAACTACAAATGATTTTGATTTACTCATTAATTTTATAGTAGCATAAAACAAAAAAACAGTCTACATATAAAAAGATTGACAATTGCCAATAATCAATTTATACTAAACTTAGCATTTTTTCCATATCAGGAGGTAATAATGTTACAAAAAGCCAAAATTGTGAGTATTATACTCGCAGCATTAATCGCGGTTTCCGTATTTACGGGCTGCAAAAAGGCCAGCGGAATTGACGGAAATTCCAAAAAATTAACCGTATTGAATTATGCCGACATGACTGTCGCCAATACAGTAGCCGATCAACAATGGACATGGGATACTTTCAAGAAAAATAATCCCGACATTAAGATCACGGTAGAAGATTTGTTTAACGAGCCGTTCCACAACAAGACCGAGGCTTATGCCGCTTCGGGAAATCTTCCTGACGTACTGTATGTTTGGCCGTCCGGACGGTCTACTTCTCTTCATCAGAACAAACTTCTAAAAGACCTGACCCCGCTTGTAGAAAGGGACGGTCTTAAAAAAGTTTACTATCCGATAGCGCTGGATCCGACTCAACAGGCGTCAAATTATCTCGCCATGATTCCGCTGACAATGACGGCTACCCACGTCTTTTTTATCAACATGGAAGTTTTAAACGCCTGCGGCCTTCAGCCTGCAAAAACCTATGCGGAATTAAAATCCCAGGTTTCAACGTTAAAGTCAAAAGGTTATGAAACTGTAATTATGCCCAACCAGGATACATGGGTTATGCAAAGCTGCCTTTTCTCCATGATTGCAGGCCGTTTCGGCGGAATTGACTGGCATGAAAATATTCTTAAAGGACAGGCAAAATTCACGGATAAAGAATTTGTAAACGCGCTTGATTTTATCAGGCGGCTTTACGCCGACGGAATCATTGAAAAATCATCTTTGGCGATGTCTTACGGCGACGGCCCCGGATTGTTTGCAAGTAACAAAGGCGCGTATTATATCGACGGCGACTGGCGCGTCGGCGCTTTCATTACAGACGCAAGCACGGGCGACGCGTTAATTCCTCCGAACAGACAGAGCAGCATAAAATTGACTGTGTTCCCGGACATTGAAGACGCGAAAGTGAATAAAACAAATTCTGTAGTTCTCGGCACAGGCTGGGCGATGAACGCGGCTATCCCAAAAGATTCCCCAAGAGAAGAAGCCGCTTGGAAATTAATCAAATGGCTGACAGGCGTTGAAGTGCAGACCCTCGGCGTTGAACACGCGGCATATTCCGCTGCGGCCAGGACTGATATTAACATCGCCAACTTGAAACTTGAACCGATTCAAAGAACAGCCGCAGTATTGGCAAATGAATACAGCGGCGCATCCGCTGTTATTGACGGCGTATTTCACAGCGATGTATTTAATCTGATCAACGACGGCCTTCAGGAAATCGGACTCGGCACAAAAACGCCCCAACAGGTAGCCGAAGACGTTCAAAAAGCGTTTGATCGCGGCAGAGCTGCAGGAACTTTCTAATTAATAATATGAAGCGGGTTACGGGTAAAATTAGTTCTAAAACGGAAGAAAAACTATCTTATATTTTACTCGTATTACCCGCTTTACTTTTATATTTTTTCGTAATGGCTTTTCCGACAGTTTTTTCTGTCGTATTAAGCCTGACCAATTATTCCGGCGGCAAAGTTTTCGGCAGCCGGAGTTTTAGTTTTTCAGGCATCAGAGCGTATATCGATGTTTTTTCCGATCAGTATTTTTACATTGCATTAAAAAATAATATGTTAATTGTGCTTATCTCGGTATTCGGGCAAATTCCGCTTGGCTTTTTTCTTGCATACATTCTCTCGCGCGGACTAATAAAAGGAAAAGATTTTTTTCAGGCGATGATATACCTTCCGAATGTAATCTCGGCTGTTATTATCGGAATATTGTTCAGCAGGTTTTTTCTAACATCCAACAGCGTGTTTCTGGAAATACAAAAGTTCTTTAACCCCGCGGCGGAATTTATTCCCGGCAAAAACGCGATGGTAACCGTCCTTATTGTAATACTTTGGATGTATACCGGGTTTTACGTAATCATCTTCCTTGCCAATCTTCAAAAAATTGACGTGTCAATAATCGAAGCATCCAAGATTGACGGCGCAAGCGAGATGCAAACGTTACGCTACATTATTCTCCCAGCGTTATCCGGCGTTATTGTTACATGCGCCATTCTTGCTATAGCCGGCTCTCTTAAATCTTTTGATCTTATTTTTGTCATGACACAGGGGGGGCCGGCGCGAAGAACATCGGTACTTGCCCTTTACATGTACGACAAAGCATTTCGCGGCGCGCCTAATTATCCCGTCGCAAACGCTATTTCTACAATAATGATAATAATCAGTTTTATACTAATCGGGCTTACAAGAGGCGCTGAAAAACATTTTGAGGCCGGAGAATAAAATGGCGGATATAAAAAAGACAAATATATTCGTTAAAATATTAATGTATTTAATTGTAATAATTTTTACAATTCTTGCGGTTTATCCAATCTTTTGGCTTGTAATCCAGTCGTTTAAAACTACCCAGGAGTATATGACAACCAGCAAACTGGCAATGCCTGTCAGGTGGTTTTCCGGAAATTATCCCTGGGCGTGGACTGTCGGCAAATTCAGCACATTAATTATGAACAGCGTAATTTATACGTCGATTACGGTTGTATCAATAATTATTTTAAGTTTTATGGCGGGCTTTGCGTTTGCAAAACTTCCGTCCAAATTAACGCCTGTGTTACACGGCAGTTTTATAATAGGAATTCTTTTAACATTGCAGTCAATCTTAGTTCCGCTCTTTTTAATGATCAACGCCGTCGGCCTATACGACACAAGGCTTGGCGTGCTTATTCCGTACATCGGGATCGGTCTTCCAATGTCGGTATACCTGAGTACCGAGTACATAAAAAGCATTCCCGATTCAATACTTGAATCGGCAAGATTAGACGGCGCGAAATATTTCAGGATTTTTAGGAGTATTATTTTACCGATAGCCTCCCCTGTCGCCGCTACCGTGGCGATTATCACCACAACAGGAACATGGAATGAATTCATCTTGGTAAACATATTAGTCGCAAAGAACGAACTTAAATCCCTTCCGGTCGGCATCAATATGTTTTCAGGCGCGCTTGCTTCCGATTATGGCAAGCAATTTTCGGCGCTTGTCATAGGAATGCTGCCAATGGTAATTTTTTATATTCTTTTCAGAAAACAGATAACAAAAGGCGTTTCCGCCGGAGCCGTAAAAGGTTAGTAGATGTCTAATAAATCTTACCACGAACCACACGAACCAACACGAACAGCGACAAGATTCCGGAGAATAAGTTCGTGGTGTTCGTGTTGTTCGTGGTAAATATTCTTTTATAGGAGTAACTATGGCGGAAATTAGAAGGCTTGTAACTGAAGAGATGCTTCAGTTATACAGGTTGCATACTATTGTTTATAATCAACGAAAAGATTATTCAAAGGAAGAAAATCAAAAAATTTTTAGGTTTGAACATCCGGCAGATTGGGCATGGGGCGTTTTTGACGGTAAGAAACTACTCGCCGGAATGTTCGAGATTGAATACCTTATGCGTTTTGACGGACATAGCGTAAAAATGTCTGGCATCGGAGGAGTGGGAACTTTGCCGGAAGCGCGCAAGGGCGGGCATATCAGGCACATTTTTGAAAAGCTTCTGCCTCAGGCGTATGAAAAGGGAGTTGTCTTTTCTAATCTGACTCCGTTCTCGCACGATTTTTACCGCAAGTTCGGCTATGAAATTGCGTGTAACAGAAATAAAATAACTATTTCAACCGGGGATTTATCAGAGATAAAACCGTATGGGGAGTTCATTCATATTCTTCCCGGAGACGACACTTCCCTGCTTGCCGAGGTTCACGCGGCTTATATAGAAAATATTAATCATGGGATACACAGGGATTATTGGCCGGATAACCGCGCGTGGAAACGTTTTACGGAAGAAGATCCGTGCGCGACAGGGACATACCTTTACTTGTGGAAGGACGAAAAAGGAAAAGCGCGAGGTTACATCAAATATCAGGATTTACTTGAAGACGGCGAGCATAATATGTCTGTAAAAGAACTTGCCTTTATTGACAAGAAAGGCCTATACGGCGCACTTGGCATAGTAGGCGGTCTTTCAGCTCAATTTAAGAATTTCGTATGGCTCATGCCGACATTTATAGACCCGTTTGATTTTATGGGCGACGCATGGTCTGTGGAACAGGAAATCAGGCCCAGGGACATGACAAGAGTGGTAAATGTAAAAGCCGCTCTTGAATTGATGCGCCGCCCATGCCGCGAAGGCGAATATGTAATTGAAGTTGAAGATAAAAACATTTCAGCTAACAGCGGCAAGTACCTTGTTCAATTCGCACAGGACGGAACAAAAGTTTCTATGACAAAAAAAGACGCCGATTTATCCTGCGACATTCAAACTTTAAGCCAGCTTATTACAGGTTACAGGACTCTTGAAAACGCGCTGTATTCACGGCGGGAAGGGCTTGCACTTCATGGCAACATAGAAACTTTAAAGCGCGTATTTACGCAAAGACCGCAGCATGTAACGGAGTATTTTTAATGGCGTTGTCAATTATTCCAAAACCGGTATCAATAAAATATACGGAAGGCGTTTATAAATCAGGCCTTGAAGCGCAAACAGGATTGCCGCCTGTAATTAAAAAAGAAGGAAATCCGCTTGGAATGGGACTGCAAAACAATGAAGCATATAAACTTACAATCTCAAAAGAAGACATCACTTTACAGGCGGACACTACCACGGGGATGTTCAATGGGGAACAAACATTGCGCCAGCTTGTTTTATCCGAGTATAAAGATTGTCTTTTAACTCTACCCTGCGCTGAGATTACAGATTACCCGCGTTTTTCATGGCGCGGATTCATGCTTGACTGTTCGCGTTACTTTTATTCAGTTCCCTTTATCAAAAAAATACTCGACGCAATTTCCCTTCACCACATAAACCGTTTTCATTGGCACCTAACGGATGATCAGGGGTGGCGGCTTCCCGTCGCTAAATATCCACTGCTTACTGAAATCGGTTCGCGCAGGCAGGATCGCCGTCTTCCCTGGGTCAATTATAAATGTGAATTTTACAGCAGGGAAAAAATTAAGGAAGTAGTAGATTACGCGAAATGCAGAAACATAGAAATTATTCCCGAAGTTGACCTTCCCGGCCACGCAAGCGCGATTCTAGCTTCGTATCCGGGACTTGGCTGCACGGGGGGCCCTTACCGAGTAGAAGACCGTTTCGGCATTTTTGAAGACGTGTTATGCGCCGGCAATGATCACATCTTCGATCTTTTTGCCGCCGTCTTTGACACGCTCGCGGAGCTTTTTCCATCAAAGTGGGTACACATCGGCGGAGATGAAGTTTTATTTAACCGTTGGGAAGAATGTCCCAAGTGCAAAAAAAGGCTTACGGAACTTGGTCTTGAAAAACCGGCGCAGTTGCAAAGCTGGATAACGCATAAGATGGCGCACTCGCTCGCGGAAAGGGGAAAAACCGTTATCGGCTGGGATGAAATTCTTGAAGATTCAGAAAAATTCCCGCTGCCAAAGGATGCGGTTGTAATGTCATGGCGCGGCTCGGAAGGCGGAATAAAAGCAAGCCGCAGGGGACACCGCGTAATTATGTCGCCCTGCACAGAGGGCTGTTACATTGATTACAAACACACAAACGACCCTGAAGAAATTGGAAGAACACTGGGAATTTCTTCAGTATTTGACAGCTATTCCATGAATCCAGTAACGCCGCAGATGACTGATGAAGAAGCGTCCTTGATTTTAGGCGGACAATGTAACCTATGGTCAGAAGTCATTTACGCCGGAAAAATCGCAGAGTACATGATCTTTCCGCGTTTATGCGCCATTGCAGAAACCCTCTGGACGCCCCAACAAGAAAAAGATTTTGAAGATTTTTCCCAAAGACTAACAATCCACAGACAGCGATTATACGCCCTAAACATCAACCAATACCGCGGCTCACTACGCTAAAACCCCGTACACCCACCTCTCTTCCTCTTCTATGCTTAAATTCTACCACGAACCACACGAACCAATACGAACGGCGACAAGATTGGACTAAAAGTTCGTGGTGTTCGTGCGCACTGTAGCTTTTTTACAATACAGCGGCATTTATTTGTGCTACACTATGCGGCATTATTGATCTACACGGCTACGCCGTGCGTTTATTTAGCGGGTTCGTGGTAAAAAAAAATAGAAATAATTTCATTTTCGGTCAAGCGCCATGCATATACGCACCCATATAGGGTATGAAGAAAAACAATGAAAAAAAGGCTTTTGCAGGCGTTCCCCTTGAAGAACGTCCAAGGGAAAAATTAAAAATCAGAGGGCCGGCTGCTCTTTCCGACAAGGAACTGCTGGTAATTCTTCTTAGAACCGGTATTGCCGGGAAAAATGTAAAAATTCTCGCAAATAATTTGTGTAAATTTTTAGACGAGAACAAAGACATTCCCTCCGTAAAAGAAATTTCCGGTTTAACGGGCATCGGGCTGTCCAAGGCATGCATCATCGCCGCAATGCTGGAATTCGGCAGGAGACGCTACGGGTCTTTTTCCATGCGGATTAAAAAACCCATAGACATTTTTACCCTTGTGCGGCACTACGCAGACCGCAAACAGGAGAGGTTTATCAGTATCTCGCTGAACGGCGCTCATGAAGTGCTTGCGGTGCGGATTGTTACCATCGGACTTGTAAACAAAACAATCGTCCATCCTCGTGAAGTATTCGCCGACCTGATTCAGGACAGAGCGGCGGCTTTTTGCGTTGCGCATAACCACCCGTCGGGACAGCTTGTTAGCTCTCCGGAAGACGATGATATAACAGAGCGTCTTCAGGCAGCGGCGCAAATTCTGGGACTCCATTTTATTGATCATATTATTTTTTCAGAAACCGCATGGTGGAGTTTCAAGGAGAACGGAAAATTAAGAGATGATTAAAATTAACACATTAATTTTTTAATTATCTTATGATAGAATAGATCCATGACCCGGCTGAGGTTAATATTTATGCCTTTACTCCTCTTGCTCCTCTTCCCTTGCGTTCTTGCAGCCCGGGAAACAAAAGACATTATAGGAGACACTTTTGAGGAAAGCTCAGGTACAGGACTGGAAATTTATACTAACCCGTCAAGAGCCAGGGTATATATAGACGGAGTAGATTGCGGTTATACGCCGCTAATTATGAATAATCCCGCTCCCGGAATACACTTTATCAGGCTAATTCATGACGGTTACAAAGAGCGTTCTTTCAATGTTAATATTTTTAGTAACAGCCGTTTGACAGTTTCAATTAAAATGGAGGCAATACTCGGACTTGCAATGGTTTCAGTTTACAGGGAAAAAGACAGTACCGAACTGCGTCCTCTTAATCCGCAAATTTACGCTAATATATGGGACGAGGATATAACGCCTGTTATTTTACCTAACGACAATAAAATTTTATTAAGCCTGCCTGTAGGTTACAATACAATAAAAATACGCGCTTTCGGCTGGGAGGACTCGTTAAAAACTATAATGGTTAATGAACATACTACCGTTGCTGTGGATATTTTTATGAAGCCTGCCGTCTTTAAGGTTGTAAATGTTACTCAAAGCAGAAAAAGATTTAACCCTATGAATCCGGGAAGTTTGGGCGTTACAGAATACAGTTTTGAAGTATCCGCTCCCGGGACGGGCGCTCTTACAATACTGGACTCAAACGAATCTGTGGTATTCGAAAAACAGTTTGAACAGTTCGATACGTGGATTCAAAATGTAACTTGGGACGGCAGAGACTCACAAGGCGTCCCGCGTCCTGAAGGCGTATACATAGTAATAATAGAAGCGTCCGTTATGCCCGAATTAATTCAAGATAAAGAAAAGCCCTTCTTTATAGCAATGAAAACAGAGATAAGTTATTCTGCCGTAATTTTTCCGTTATCTGTCGAGAGCGGCATTTCAGGGCTCACATTCGCTCCTTTGCCTCACGCACTGCCCGCAGGAAGTTTTCAAATAAACGCAAATCTTCTCTTTGGAAATTTCCACGCGCCGTCAAAAACGCAGGAAGATGAAAAAAAATCCATTTTCCCTTTCAGTATAAGCATGAGAATATCCCCATTTAACCGTTTTGAACTAACGGCTGTTTTTAATATTACTCCTCAGCCGGAAAATGTAACGGGCTTAAGTTTTTTAGGTTCTGTTAAATACAATTTTCTTGACGGCAAAGGCTCTGTTCCTCTTGCTTTTTCTATTGGAACGTCTTATGCCGGAACAAACCTTACCGGCGAATATCCCCTAAGCCCCGGACGCGGCATAGGTTTTTATACGCCTCTTTCTTTGGAATTAACAAATCTTTCCGTCGCCTTCTGCCCCATAGTATTCTGGTATGGTCCCGAAGGATTTATTCCTCAATTATTACTTTCAACAGGTGTTCTTTACCACGGCAGTTGGATCACAGGCGGAATAAGCGCCAGATACGAACTTAATTTTGAGGATAACACAAGGTCAAGATTACTTGCGGGAATGGAAGTGAATCTTTTTCCTCCGCCGTCGAATTTTTTCTTTTCATTACGAGGCGGTGTAATTTATCAGCAAGGCATAAGCGGTTACGGCGGTGTTGGGATTGGATTGATTTATTAGGGAAGAATTTTTACCACGAACCAACACGAACCAACACGAACATTGGCGAAGAATTTCACACAAAGAGCACGAAGGGACAAAGGACACGAAGGGGGGAAGAGGAGGTTTTTGTCCGGGGGTTATGCGTGAGATTCTTTATACGTTGTGTAGGGAATTTAGATTTTAAGAAGTAATATCCATTTTAAGGTTTTGCGCTAATGTATTTATTTAAAATAAACGTCCGTTTAAATTGAATGTTTTTTATTTATACAGAAAATGTCATTATTTTTGAAATAATAGCAAAATCATTATTTTTTGTCAATAAAAATCACAGAAAATACAATGCTTTTATTAAATTCTGACAAAAATTCTTATTAATCAATAATCTATTTATATTTTTTTTGTAATGTAATTTTCAATAAATTAAGCAAAAAAAACGGAGGTTTTTCTTATGCGGAAAAAAAGGTGTCTGATACAAGAGGAGTTTTACTATTAGACGGAAATTAGAATATTTTGAGACACCGTTGCGTGTACCAATGAAAATGTATCTGACACCAGGTTTACATAATTATTAGCATCTTTAGGAGGATTTAAGATGAAAAAAAGATTTTTTGTTATTGTTTTGTTTTTTGCCGCGCTGTCCGTTTTTGGACAGTCAAAAGAGGCATCTCTTGATGACGCAATACAGAGCGCCTCGCTGCAAATTCAAGACGGTTTAAAAAAAGGCTCAACAGTCGTCGTGTATCAGTTTCAATCGCATAATCCGCGGTTATCGGATTATGTTCTGAAAGAGTTATTCGACAAGCTGGTCAATTCACACAAATTTATCGTGCTTGACCGCGGCGCTCAGGAAGTTGTAAACGCGGAACTTGATTTTCAGTTCAATAAGAGCGCGGGCATGATAAGCGACGAAAGCCTTGCAAGCCTTACCAAAAGAATAGGGGCGGAGGCGATTATTACAGGCTCACTGGATGACACCGGTAACGATTACCGTTTCAGAGTCAGGGTTATCGGGACAGAAACAATAGCGGCTGTTATTTCATATACGGTAAGCGTAAATAAAAACGACAAACGTATTGCCGGTTTTTCAAGCCGCCAGCCTGACACCGCCGAAAAAATAGGGACAGGCGCGTTAAACATTCTTTTTGGCCTTGGCTCGTATCTTGAGCGCGATATTGCGGGCGGCATTACGATTACAGCCGGTTACGCTGTTACGTTGGGGCTTTTTGTTATTGAAGCGACCGCGCTTGACTGGGACAGTCCGGCTGTCGGCATTCCTGCGACGGCGGGCGTCGTAGTAGCGGGATTGACGCTAGCATACGGCTTTGCAAGGCCTTTTATATACCACCGAGCGCCGCGTATAACGGCCGTTATGGATAATACGCAATTTAAAATTGTTCAAACGCATGGTTCCGGCAACGGCGCTTTGGCTTTTCAATTATCATATTCAATCAAATTTTAAGGGGGCGATAAAATGACAAAACGGCGGATATTTTTATTTATTCTGATAATGATTATAGGCGTAACATTTTTTGGCTGTGATTTGATGGCGACTCTTTTTCACGGGGAAAAGCCCGCAACTCCGCCCGTCACATATACCGTAACATTTAACGCTAATGGCGCAAGCGGGACGCCTCCCGAAGCGCAGACAGTCAATGACGGCGCGGTCATCATTCTTCCCGATAAGGGCGTGATGACTAGTACGGGAAACATTTTTGCCGGCTGGAATGAAAACGCAAGCGGCGGCGGCACGACATATTCCGTTGGAGCTTCAGTAACCGTTACGCGAAACATGGCTTTCTACGCCCAATGGCTTGACGGCTTGACGCCGCAATATACGGTTACCTTCAACGCAAACGGCGCGACAAGCGGGGCGGCTCCCGCTTCGCAGACTGTATACAGCGGCATCAGCATCACTGTTCCCGGACAGGGGACTCTCGCGCACAGCGGGAAAACATTTGGCGGCTGGAATACGCAGAGCAACGGCGGGGGAACGAATTACGCGGTTGGCGCAACTTTTACTGTAACTGAAAATGTAACGCTGTACGCAAAATGGCAAAGCGCGGTTCAATATACGGTTACCTATAACGCTAACGGGGCAAGCGGCGCCGCGCCTGCCAAACAGACTGTAGACCCGGGTACGGAAATAACTTTGCCGGGCATAGGAAGCATGACCAATATTGGGAAAACGTTTGAGGGTTGGAATACCAACGCAAATGGTAGCGGAACAAGTTATGCTGAAGGCGCGACATATATAGTTAATGCAAACACTTCGTTTTATGCGCAATGGTTAAGTGTGCCTATTGAACCGCCGGGCGCGACTCTGGTGGAGAAACTGGCGTATATCCGCAACAATGCCGGGGATGGAGTGGTATATGACATTGTGGTTAATAATAATGAATATATAGGACCTCAAACAGTTGCTACTCTGGGAAGGAATATTACGGTTAATATTCATAGCGCGAGTCCAATGGATGTGAAGACTATACAGCTTGATGGGCAAGGACATCTTTTTTCTGTTGATACAGGTATAAAACTGAAATTACAGGATATTGTACTGAAAGGACATAGTACGAATAACAGGGCGTTGATTACGGTAGGACAGGGAATTCTGATCCTCAATTCAGGTACGAAGATTTCAGAAAATACCAATTCTGGATCTGAAGGTGGTGGCATATATGTAAATGGTGGTGTCTTAGAAATAAACGAAGGGGCTGAAATTATCCAAAACAAAATTGTACGTAGCGATGGTTATGGTGGAGGTATATATGTGAACAATCGAGGCAATATTACTATGCGTGGAGGACTAATTAGTGATAATAAAGGTGCTAGTGTACCTGGTGCTGTTGGGACTTTTTTTGGCGTAGGAATCTCTATAAGAGGTAATTCCACAGTAACCATGTCAGGAGGCATCATATCAAAAAACACAGATATTGGAGTTACTCGTGGTGGTGGTATTTTTGTTGATAATGGTTCTAGCTTTACAAAACGTAATGTATCGGGAGAATCTAGCGGTGTTATTTATGGTGAAACAGGAGATAATGCAAATTTTGCTAATTATGGAGGACATGCCATTTATCGTAATTTTGGTTCCAAAAAACTACGTAACACCACTCTCGGTGGCTACGATGAAATTAGTACTGGAAATGATGAGGGGTGGGAGTAGATGTGGAAATGAGGAATAAGAAGCGCGATTTTCTTATTCCTCATTGTTTTTATAACGGGATTGTAGGAAACGCATAGTGCCTCCTATCACGCTCAGCTTGCGCACAACAACTCTGCGCCTCCGCGCCTTTGCGAGAGTTCTTTGTGAAGAATTATACCCAGAAAGATTCACGCAGAGGCGCAGAGACGCGGAGGATGTTATTCTTACTCCTTCGTCCTCTTTGTGATCTTTGTACCTTTGTGTTCTTGGTGTGAAAATCTTGCGAAAAAACTTTTCAATTAGTTATGATTTTAATAAACTGTTCCGGTGTTACTGCGGGAATAGAACCAAAGGTAAAATCTTGAGTATTTCTGGTAACTATATATTCAACCGCAAGACCTTCACCAACAACATATTGAACAGAATCCTCAAAATCATCCCATTCCAAATCAAGTGCTTGATATATATGATTGTCAGTTACAGTAGCCGGAGAAAATATTTTCAAAATTTTTTTTATTGCTTCTTTTATAACCTTTTTACCAAGCTTTCTTTGAGCTATATAAAAAATGTCAGTTATTGCAGAAGCGGAAATAAATCCGGTAATTTGCTTTTGTTCGGCAAAATCAAATATTTTTTTTGAGTGGGTAAAAAAAGCGGAGTTGTTAATCAAAACATCCAAAACAACATTGGTGTCAATCAAAGCTTTCATTTTAAATGTTTAGCGAGCCTTTCCATGCGTATTTCATCAATGTCTATATCTCCTATCCCTGAAAGTATCCCCACAAGCGAGTCCGAAATAGGCGTGGATGAGTTTTTAGCGGTGTTTCCCTCCGATTGAGTGTCTGCCGGAACAGGGAATTGTATAATAACATTTGTCCGCCCTGTTGGTATTTTAGGAGGAACTTCAATGGTAATCCGCC
>Ga0268262_10000890_pt1 | contig 38696 bp, 25 predicted proteins | sample TergutNc150P3_FD_190354 | JGI IMG/M metagenome (GOLD analysis project Ga0268262, IMG submission 190354) | Nasutitermes corniger P3 segment gut microbial community from laboratory colony in Florida, USA - Nc150 P3 (SPAdes) (version 2) | ecosystem: Host-associated > Arthropoda: Insects >...
CAACCCGGTAGTGCTTCAGCATAATGCCAACAAGGCTATCATCCGCCTTAGGCAGCGGCTCGCTCAACCGAACCGCATAACAGCCAATGGGTAGTTTTAGCTTTGGTAACATTTTCTAAATGAGGCATTTCGTCTCCCGTGTCGGAAAGATATAGAAATAACTTGTAATATTGTACAAAATTGAAAAAAGGAGAATGCAAATTGATAAAAATTCTCATTCCTTACGCGCTCAGGGCATTTACCGAACGCAACGCAGAGGTGGATGTAGAGGGCGGCACGGCAGGCGACGCTATTAACGCGCTTGCCAACGCCTATCCCGCCCTTAAAGCGCACCTTTTTACAGACAATGGCCAGCTTCGCGACTTCATCAACTTGTTTGTAGGCGGCGCAAACATCAACAGCCTGCAAGGGCTGAACACGCCCGTTGCAGACGGTGGCGAATTGATGATTGTCCCCGCCATTGCCGGAGGCTCAGGCGATTCCGAGCCTGCCGCTGATCTTACAAACGAGGAAATAGCGCGCTACAGCCGCCATCTGCTTTTGCCGGAAATAGGCGTCGAGGGGCAAAAAAAACTAAAGGCGGCAAAAGTCCTCATTGTCGGCACAGGTGGGCTTGGCGCGCCCCTTGCCCTGTACCTTGCGGCGGCAGGCGTTGGGACTATCGGCCTTGTGGATTTTGACACGGTGGACGAATCAAACCTTCAACGGCAGATAATCCACAGCACCCGCGACATTGGCAGACCCAAGACCGCATCCGCGAAGGACAGAATCAAGGGAATCAATCCGCTTGTGAATGTGGTAACGCACAACGCGATGCTTACAAGTAAAAACGCGCTTGAGCTTTTTGCCGATTACGACATTATCGCGGACGGAACCGACAATTTCCAAACGCGCTACCTTGTAAACGACGCCTGCGTATTTTTGGGCAAAATGAACGTATACGGCTCTGTGTTTCAGTTCGACGGGCAGGCGACTGTCTTCGGCGCAAAAGACGGCCCCTGCTATCGCTGCCTGTACCCGTCTCCGCCGCCGCCCGGCCTTGTGCCTTCATGCGCCGAGGGCGGAGTTATGGGCGTACTGCCCGGCATCATTGGAACCATCCAGGCGGCTGAAACAATTAAGCTTATTGTAGGCGGGGCAAAACCGCTTGTCGGACGCCTGCTCTTGTTTGACGCGTGGCGCATGGCGTTCCGCGAATTAAAACTGGAAAAAAATCCTGACTGCCCCGTTTGCGGGAAAAATCCTTCTATTCATGAACTTATTGATTATGAACAATTCTGCGGCTTAAAAAAGAAGGCGGACGAAAAACCAATAGACACAATAACCGCCCTTGAATTAAAAAAACGCCTTGATAACGGCGACAAAATTCAATTTATTGACATACGCGAACCCCATGAACGCGCCATTGTAAAATTCCCCGATGCCCTTGTAATACCGCTTGGCCAGCTGGAGAGGCGCATGGACGAGTTAGACCCGTCTCGCGACGCGGTGTTTCTGTGCAAAATCGGGCAGCGCAGTATTCTGGGAATAAGGGCTTTACAGGAAGCCGGTTACAAAGGCAAATTGCTGAATTTATTAGACGGCCTCAATGCCTGGGCAAGAGACGTAGATAAGAGTATGCCGGTGTATTGAAAATAACTCAATTTATTTTTTCTTGCGCAAAATCCATTCTGTCATTGCTAAGCTCCCAGCTGGTAAGAACCTGCGCCTTGCCTTTATCTACCGATACAATCACATACGAGTAAAAAGGCAGCGCGTGATCCTTATCATAGCCGGACGGCGCTGACGGATGGTCGGGGTGCGAGTGGTAAAAGCCGATAACGTCAAGTTTCATCGCCCTTGCGGTTTGTTCCGCGCGGAGCATATCTTCCGGCGTTATAAGAAAGCGGTGGTATTGCTCGCCGGATTCCCTCGCGTTGTCAATGGTCAGCGTGCGTTTAACTGTTTTGACTCCCGCGTTATCAACCTCGCCGATTAAAACGCCGCAGCATTCATTTGGATAGGCGGCTTCGCCGTCTTCTCTTATATTTTTTTCCGGTTCAGAAGGAAGCAGCAACATTATACGAGATCTTTCCATAAGGGCTGCGACAAATAGCGGCTGCCGTTATCGCAGAGTATTGTAGTGACCCGCGAGCCTTGAGGTAAAGTTTTTGCCAATTCCATCGCGGCGTACACATTTGCCCCGGAGCTTATCCCAACAAAGACCCCCTCTTCCGATGCAAGCCGGCGCGCCGTTTTATAAGCGTCTTCGGTTTTAACTTCAATATACAAATCGGCAATGCTCCTATCAAATATTTTCGGCGTTATGGTTGAGGCCATGTGCTTCATTCCCTCAAGTCCGTGAAAAGGCGAATCCGGCTGCATCAGCGCGATTTGTATGGAAGGATCAAGCTCTTTAAGCCGTCTGGAAACGCCCATAAAAGTTCCCGAAGTGCCGGTTCCGGCAACAAAATGCGTTGGTTTGCACTGATTATACAGTTCAACGCCGGTTGTTTCGTAATGCGCGCGCGAGTTTTCAAAGTTATCGTATTGATTGGGAAAAAAATACAGCTCCGGCTCCTTTTGTGCTAACTCCATCACCATGCGGTATGCGCCGTCAGAGCCTTCAAGCGGGTCTGTTTCGACAATTTTCGCGCCATAGGCCAGTATAAGTTTTTTTCTTTCAATGCTTGCATTTGCCGGCATATAGAGCTGCACGCGGTAACCAAGAGCCGCGCCGAACATGGCGTAGGCGATGCCGGTATTACCGCTTGTGGAGTCCAACAGAATCTTGTCTTTGGTCAGTTGCCCGCTATTAATACCGTGCAGTATCATTGCTTTCGCGGCGCGATCCTTGACTGAGCCGCTTGGGTTAAAATATTCAGCTTTAGCAAACAGGGAAACTCCGCTTGCTGCGTTGAATATTTTTTTTAGTTCAATTACCGGGGTGTTGCCGACAAGGTCTAAGACACTCATATACCCTTTATACCATAGGTTTACTATGTTTTCAAGTCTTTCGCATTCGCTCTTTCATTCTTTCCAGCCGGTTCAACGCCTCATAAAGAGTATCGTTCTTTTTGGCGAAGTGAAAACGTATCAGGTGGTTCACGTCCTCCCTGAAAAAACTGGAACCGGGCACCGCGCCCACACCGACCTTTTCGGCCAATTTCTCACAAAAATCCAGGTCGCTTTCATATCCGTACTCGGATATATCAAGCATTACATAGTAAGCGCCCTCAGGCGTTGTGCGCTGTATGCCGAGATCGTCCAGCCCTTTCAGGAACAGTTCCCGTTTTTCGGTGTACGTATGCAAAAGGGTGTCGTAATAAGCGGCTGGGAAACGGAGCCCGACGACCGCCGCTTCCTGCAAGGGAGCCGCAGCGCCAACCGTCAAAAAATCGTGTACCTTTTTTGCCACTTCCACTATTTCTTCCGGCGCGATGATATAACCAAGCCGCCAACCGGTGATCGAATAGGTTTTTGAAAGAGAGCTGCAGGAAATTGTCCGCTCAAACATACCCGGCAGAGACGCGATGTAGGTATGCGTATGGGGCGCGTAAACGATATGCTCGTATACCTCGTCGGTAATGATATAGGCGTCATACTTTTTTGCCAGATCCGCAATCACGGTCAATTCATCGCGGGTAAATACCTTTCCGCAGGGATTTGAAGGATTGCAAAGTATCAGCGCTTTGGGGCGCTGCTTAAAAGCGGCTTCCAGCTCATTCGCGTCAAAGGCGAACTCAGGCGGTCTTAGCGGCACATAGATTGGTTCTGCCCCGGACAGAATTGTGTCGGCGCCGTAGTTTTCATAAAAAGGCGAGAATACTATCACCTTGTCGCCCGGATTCGCGACCGTCATCATGGCGGCCATCATAGCCTCGGTGCTGCCGCAAGTTACTACGATTTCACGTTCCGGATCGATGCGCCCGCCCATCAGTTTTGACTGTTTTTCAGCCAGAGCCTCGCGGAAATTTTGCGCGCCCCAGGTAATGGAATACTGGTGCGGCCCGTTATGCGCTATTTCACTGAGCCTGTCCAGGATTTCCTTAGGCGGGTCAAAATCCGGAAAACCCTGCGAAAGGTTTACCGCTCCATGTTTGAGCGATATACGCGTCATTCTGCGAATGACCGAGTCGGTAAACCCCGCTGTCCTGTCAGATAACTTTTGCAAAGCGCCTCTCTTTATTCCACCTTAAACCGCGAAACTTCTTTCATCAAGTTATTAATGCCTTCTCTATTCTTGGCGCTTATCTCGTTGACATGGTTCACCGCCAGGTTTACCTGATCCGCGCCGATCGCCATCTCGTTCATGCCGCCGGTTATCTCCTGCGTTACCTTTTCAAGATTCCGGCTTTCATTCATTACTTCCTTGCTGCCCTCAAGCATCTCCTCGGAACCGGTCTTTACCTGCTGAGTAGTCTCTTTCAAACTACCGGCGCTTTGCAGGAGTTGTTTGCTTCCTTCGGCCTGCTCCTCCATCGCGTTGCGGATAATTTCTTCCTGATCCGCGACAGTATTGACTCCTGAATCAATCGCCTCGAATTTGGTCAGCACGTCCTCGGTGGAGCTTGTAATCTTTTTGATTGATTCCGCTATTTTTTTCAGTACAGTACCAATCGTTTTTGACTGCTCGCTTGAACTTTCCGCCAGTTTGCGTATCTCGTCGGCGACAACGGCGAAACCTTTGCCCGCCTCTCCGGCGTGAGCCGCTTCTATCGCCGCGTTCATCGAAAGCAGGTTGGTCTGACTTGCGATATTTTCCATTACCGCGTTAATCTCCAGCAAACCCTCGGACTCACGGGCTATTTCCTGAATGTCCGTGGCTACTTCCTGCAATCCGCCGCGGCCCACTTCGGAGGCTTCTTTCAGAACCTTAACGTTAGCGGCGTTGTTGATCAGCGTATTGGTAACTGAATTGATATTGGCTACCATTTCCTCAATGGCGGATGAAGCCTGGGAAATATTGTTGCTTTGGGTTTCAACATGACCGTTGAGTTTATTGATATTCGCGACAACCTGTTCCATGGTGGCGTTGGTTTCGGTAACGCTGGCGCTCTGGCTTATGACGCGTCCCTTGATGCCCTGGATGTTGGCGGTGATTTCGTTTGTCGCCGCGGCGGTCTCTGTCATGTTGCTGGCAAGGTCGTCGCCTATAGTCTTAAGACCTCCTGCCTCATTCTTGATGACAATAATGAGTTTCTTGATCTTCTCCAGGGTATGGTTGAAGTACAGGGCAAGGTCGCCAATCTCGTCTTTTGAACTGACGGAAATGCTCCGCGTCAGGTCGCCCTCACCCTCGGAAATATCCTTGAGCGTGTCGGCTACCTTGACGATTGGTTTTGTAGTGCTGTTGAGGGTAAAGTACACAACTACCACCGCCGCTACAACGGCTACCGCTCCCAGGATGATGGCAAACCGCGTCATTTCATTTACTTCTTTCAAAATGTACGATTCCGCCGACGCGATCATTACGCTCCAGGTTACGTCTGAATTGCCTATTTGGAAAGGCTTAATGACAACTCTCACGTTTGTTTGCAACACTTGCGAAAAGCTTGAACACTGAAAATCCTTGCCGTCAAGAACAGCCTGATTGGCCGCCTGAAGGTAATTGCTGTACAACGTTTCCACATCGAGCAGCTGCTTGCCTATGCGCTCCGGCTTTATGTTTGCCAGAATAAATCCGCTGTTGGTATAAATGGACATATTGGAAATTTCTTCGTGAGTTTTAATAGTATCCGTCACTGTTGTTTGCATCGCGTCAATGGAAATAAGGCACCCTACCCCTCCCACCGTTTCATTGGTACGGCTGTTGATAATAGGAACCATCAATCTTAGCAAAAAGGTGTCATTTCCCTGTACGGTCCGGGGAATGGGGTTTTCCACCCTTTCCTTTTTTGAGTTGGGTCCGGTTATATAGGCCATTGAACCGTCTATATCGGTAGTAGTCCGGCTTTGAACCTGACCGTTTTCTCTGGTGTAGGTTATAGCGTACTGCCCTGTAGGGCTTGAACCTATCCGGTCTATGTAGCGGTTGTCCATGCCGTCAATGGCGTTGGGTCTCCATACCGTATAAAGGTTGATTATCTCCGGATTAGCGTTAATGGAACCCAGCAGCATACTGTCAAAGCGGTCCCGCCGCTCTTCCACCGGTACATTTTCATAACCCGCCATAACGTCGGCAAGCGAGCGCAGAAGTATTAAGCGGCCGTCTTCCCGGCCTTTCCAATATGCAGACTGCTCATCACCTACAAAGCCAAGGCCCCGGACGCTCAAAGTCAAGCTTATTGCAGACGCCTGCCGCAGCATAACGATCGCAACGCCTCCCGCAATAGCTACCACAATGGCGATCACAATGATGCTCAATTTGAATTTTAATTTCATTTTTTTCTCCTTTGTTTTAGACATAAATTTGTTATAGTTTTTACATAACTGATTCTGTCTGTACAAAATGCTTATACTAATATTTTTTGGTCTTGAAGCAGATTTTGTCAATAGTTTTTATGTGTATCAGGTTTGTGAATTACAGCGGAAAACCTGTTGAGCCGGAAGCGCTTTTCGAAAAGCTAAGGCGTTATCTTTTTTAAGCGTTCCCGCTTTATTCCACCTTGAAGCGTGAAACTTCCTTCATCAGGGTATTAATGCCTTCCCTGTTTCTGGCGCTTATCTCGTTGACGTGGTTCACCGCCAGGTTTACCTGATCCGCCCCGCTGGCCATCTCGTTCATACCGCCGGTTATTTCCTGCGTTACATTTTCGAGGTTTCGGCTTTCATTCATTATTTCCTGGCTGCCTTCAAGCATTTCCTCGGAACCGCTTTTTACCTGCTGGGTTATATCTTTTAGACTGCCGGCGGTTTGCAGGAGTTGTTTGCTTCCCTCGGATTGTTCCTCCATTGCGTTGCGGATATTTTCTTCCTGATCCGCGACAGTATTTACTCCCGTATCAATCGCTTCGAATTTGGTCAGCACGTTTTCGGTGGAGCTTGTAATTTTTTTGATCGATTCCGCTATTTTTTTCAGTACATTACCAATCGTTTTTGACTGCTCGCTTGAACTTTCCGCCAGTTTGCGTATCTCATCGGCGACAACGGCGAAACCTTTGCCCGATTCCCCGGCGTGCGCCGCCTCTATCGCGGCGTTCATCGAAAGCAGGTTGGTCTGGCTTGCAATATTTTCCATTACCGAGTTAATCTCCAGCAAGCCTTCGGACTCACGGGCTACATCCTTAATATCCGTTGCCACATCCTGTAATCCGCTGCGGCCTACCTCCGAAGCTTCTTTGAGGTTTTTAACATTACCGGCGTTGTTGACCAGCGTATTGGTAACAGAATTGATATTGGCTACCATTTCCTCAATGGCGGAAGAAGCCTGGGAAATATTGTTGCTTTGGCTTTCCACATGACCGTTTAGTTTATTGATATTCCCGACAACCTGTTCCATCGTGGCGTTGGTTTCGGTAACGCTGGCGCTCTGGTTCATGACGCGGCCCTTGATGCTCTGGATGTTGGCGGTGATTTCGTTTATCGCCGCGGCGGTCTCCGTCATGTTACTGGAAAGATCGTTTCCTATGCCGCTGAGGTCTGACGCCTCTTTTTTGATGATAATAATCAGATTCTTTATTTTTTCAAGAGTTTTGTTGAAGTACAGGGCAAGGTTACCGATCTCGTCATTGGAACTGACGGTAATACTCCGCGTTAAGTCGCCTTCGCCTTCGGATATATCTTTTAAGGTATCGGCTACCTTAACAATTGGTTTCGTAGTTAAATCCAGTACAAAGTATACAACTACCACCGATATTACAAGGGCTATCGCCGATAAAATGATGACAAACTTTGTAATATCGTTTACATCTTTTAAAATGTAACTGTCTGATGACGCGATCATTACAGTCCATGTTACGTCAGAACCGCCTATATTAAGAGGCGTTAAGTCAATTGACACGTCTGTATTCAAGACCTGGGAATGGCTTCTGCACTGGAATTCCTTGCCGTCAATGACTGCCTGATTGGCAGCGTTTAGGTATTTGCCGTATAACGTTTCCGCTTCGAGCAGGGTTTTGCCGACCCGCTCCGGTACCAGGTTCGCGATAATAAATCCGGTGTTGGTGTAAATGGACATGGCGACAATTTCATCCTGCCCTTTAATGGTCTCTTCCACCTTGGGCTGCGCCCCGTCAATAGTTAAAAGACAAGTTACGCTCCCGACTACTTCGTTGGTACGGGGATTAATAATTGGAACACCCAATCTGAAAACGTACGATTGTTTTCCCAGTATTGTAAAGGTCTGGGGTTGTTCAGCCCGGTCATTACGCGCGTTGGGACCATTCAAATGATTCATCGTTTCCTGAACATTGAGGTTTGGCGTGGCAACAATCTGTCCCGTATCCCTGCCCCAGGTCATCGCGTACTGCCCGGTGGCGGTTGATCCCGGTCTGCCTATAAAACGGGCGTCCATCCCGTCAATGGCGTTAGGTTTCCAGACAGCGGCTATGCGCATAAAGTTGGGCTGAGACTTTAAGGCTGACAGCAGTATATCGTCATACCGGTCGCGCCGCAATTCAGGCGCGATTGATTCATAATCGCTCATCATGGCCGCGACCGTGCGTATTACCTCATAGTATCTGTTTTCCCTGCCTTCCCAATACTCCGCCTGCGTGTCATTCAGATAGCCAATACTATCGAGACTCTTTTGTAAAATGATGGCCGAAGCCCGATTCAGCAAAATAACCGTAATGCCCCCCGCCACAACCGTCAAAATAGCGATTACGATAAGGCTCAATTTAATTTTAATTTTCACTTTTTCCTTCCTTTGTTAATAAAAAAACAATTCTGGCTGGGTATCATTAATTCCGATATTATCCGCATTCCGGATGAATTTTGTCAATCAGCCAATGGTTTTTTTGAAAAGCTAAGGCGTCATCTTTTTTAAGCGTTCCAGCGCGGTTTGCAATACAGAACGTGGACAGGCAACATTCATGCGCTCAAAACCGTTTCCACCTTTACCGAACGTATAACCGGCGCTTAGCCACAATTTTCCCTTTTGTGTAATTGCCTCGTCCAGTTTTTGAGCGGAAATTCCAAGCGCATTGCAATCCAGCCACGCAAGATATGTTCCTTCCGGTTCAACAAGTTTTATTTTAGGAATGTAGTCAGAAAGATATGTTTTTAAAAACAGGATATTGTGAGCAATATAATCCAAAAGCTGTTCCAGCCACTCCGCGCCGCCTTCATACGCCGCTTTACAGGCGACGAGTCCCATTACATCATGCTGGCTTAAACCAGATCTTGTGTACTCTTCTTTGAATTTATCGCGCAGTTCTTTATTGGAAATAAATATATTGGCGTTCATCAATCCCGCAAGATTAAAAGTTTTTGACGGTGATGTGCAGGTTACAGTTATAGCCGCAAAATCCTGATTAAGAGAAGCGAATACAAGGTGCCTGAGTCCTGACGGTTGGTCAGGCCATAACCCGGGAAAAACAAAGTCCTGGTGAATTTCATCGGATACTACAAGAACGCCGTGACGCAGGCATATTTCGCCCATACGCGTTAACTCATCGTTATTCCAAACGCGTCCAACCGGATTGTGCGGATTGCACATAATAAACAATTTCGCCTGTTTGATTTTTTCTTCAAAATCCTGAAAATCTATGCTGTAGCGTCCTTCGCTGTATACAAGCTCATTGACCAGCAGCTGCCGTCCGGTATGAATTACACACGATTCAAACGGACGATACACGGGCTGTTGAATAACAACACCGTCTCCCGGCTCCGTTAACGCGCTGACAGCGAGGTACAGCGCAGTTACCACTCCGGGAGTAATCGTGAGCCAGTCGCGCCGGGTAGTCCAGTTGAAGCGTTGTTCAAACCAGTTGCGTATAACGTCAAAATAAGCCGTATCCGGCTCCGAATAGCCGAAAATTCCGTGCCGGGCGCGGCTGATAAGCGCTTCCTGCACGCATGGCGGCGCGGCAAAATCCATATCGGCGACCCATAGCGGCAGTACATCAGCGGGCTTTCCGCGCGAAACTGGGTCATATTTTATGCTATATGTATTTCGTCTTTCTATTATGTTATCAAAATTAAAATTCATGTTGAACCTCTAATCTGGAAAAGAATATTTTACCACTAACCAACACGAACCAGCACGAACAACGACAAGATATGCACTAAAAGTTCGTGAGGTTAGTGTGGTTCGTGGTAGATTATATGTAAACATTCAGTTGTTACAATCTCCTATTGCTTGCTGCAAATCTTCTATTAAATCTTCAGCGGCTTCCAGGCCGACAGATAGGCGCAATAAACAATCGTCTATGCCGCGGGCGATCCGTTCGCTTTCAGGAAGGTCGGCGTGGGTCTGAAGCATCGGGTAGGTAATAAGGCTTTCAACACCGCCTAAGCTTTCGGCGTATTGTATAACTTTTACGCTTTCCAGTATTTTTTTCGCTGTTTGCCCGCTGTTTACGGAAAAGGAGATCATTCCGCCTGAACCGCTTGTCTGTCGGCGGGATATTTCATATTCGGGGTGTTCCTTTAATCCAGGGTAATACACTTTTTTTACCGCGCTTTGTTCCAAAAGCCAGCGCGCGATTTTTCCGGCGGTTTCCTGCGCGCGTTCCATGCGGACGGCAAGCGTTTTGATGCCACGGATTATCAAAAAACTGTCAAAGGGCGAAAGACAGCCGCCGGTTGTTTTAGCGAGAAACCTAAGCTTTTCCGCAAGGGCCGGATCCTTTACAACCAACATTCCGGAAAGAGTATCGTTGTGTCCGCCCAAATATTTTGTCCCGCTGTGCAGAACAATATCCGCTCCGTGAGAAAACGGCTTTTGGAAATACGGCGTAAGGAAGGTGTTATCAACAATGAAAAGCAAATTATGTTTTTTCGCAATGGCCGCAACCGCAGCCATGTCCGTTACGCGCATCATCGGGTTGGAAGGCGTTTCTATGAATACGGCTTTTGTGGACGGAGTAATTTTTTTTTCTATATCTTCCAGTGCGGCAGCATAAGAAACTTTTACACCGTTCTTTTCGGATATATACGTAAATAGACGACCGGTGCCGCCGTAAAGGTCATCAGAAGCAATTACATGATCGCCGGGCGAAAACAGTTCCATCAATACCGAGACCGCCGCCATGCCGGAAGAAAACGCCACGGCGGTAATGCCGCCTTCCAACGCGGCGATTGTGTCCTCCAAATGCACGGTGGTAGGATTAAGCGATCGTGTGTAATCAAAGCCGGTGCTTTGCCCAACGCCAGGATGAGCGAAAGTAGCCGTCGCGAATATCGGAACGGCAACCGCTCCGGTGGTGTCGAATTTTTTTGAGCAGCCATGTACGCATATTGTGCTTGTATCCATGATCTCCTATGTATAACATGGGATTACTATGTTTTCAATCCCTATTGGATAAGCGGTCTTCTTCCTGTATACTGAAAAAAAATTATTTCAATGGAGGAAATGATGAAGCTTCTTAAAAAGCTGTTTTCTGTCATGGCAGCGGTTCTTCTGGTAACTTCGTTACTGAGCTGCGCCGGGTCAGCGAAACCGGTTGAGAGGGTAGCCGGCAAGGCCTATGAACTGGTCTTTTTGCACACCAATGATCATCACGGTTCAATTCTGCCCAATAACAAACTGGGCGGTCTTGCGGAAAGGGCAACCTTTATAAAGGCTGAACGCGCCGCGAACGCGAACGTGCTCGTCCTTGACGCCGGGGATATAAACACCGGTCCCGCCCTTTCCAATATGTTTAAGGCGGAGCCGGACTTTCTCGCTTACAACCTTATAGGTTACGACGTTGGCACATTCGGGAACCATGAATTTGACGGCAATATGACCAAGCTTAACGACCAGATTGCCCTGGCGGATTTCCCGTTTGTCAGCTCAAATGTTAAAACGTCAAACGGAAAATTCCTTGGAGGACACCAGTACCTTGTAAAGAATTTTGACGGTTTCCGCGTGGGAATTATCGGCATTACAACCCTACGCACCCAGATTATCGCAAGCCCGGACAAAAGCCTGACCTTCCTTCCGGAAATCAAGGCAGCGCAGGACGCCGTTGATCTGCTTATTAAAAAGGAAAAAGTTGATTTCATTATTGCCCTTACCCACATAGGCGATGTAAAGGAAGCGGATGACCATGTTACTTCTCCTGAGCTTGCGGCCGCCGTTACCGGCATAGACATCATCATAGACGGCCATTCCCACAGCAAGTTTGAAGAGCCTAAGAAAGTCGGAAATACCTACATTGTAACCGCCAATGAATGGGGCAAGTTTGTCGGAGAAGGCAAACTTAGAATCGTGGACGGTAAGATCGCGAACTTCGCGTGGAAGCCTGTCGCAATCGACGGCACTTACGCGCCGGACGCGCAAGTAAGCGCAATGTTTGTGCCCTATATAGAAAAGGCAAACGCCAGCCTTAAAGAAGTAGTCGGAGAGGCCGCGGACACCTTCATCTTCGGAAACCGCCTTACCCGCTATCAGGAAACCGCCCTCGGCAATATGATATGCGACGCGAACACCTGGTACTTTAGGAACATAGGCCAGAACATCGACTTTGCATTCCATAACGGCGGAAACATGAGGGCCGAGCTTCCCAAGGGGCCGCTGACAAGGGAACAGATCCTTACCGTCCTGCCGTTTGAGAATTACCTTTACATAGTCTCCCTTAAAGGCTCGCAGATTATCGAACTCTTCAACTTTATCGGAACCGTTGCCCAGGGCGCGGGCGGATTCCCGCAATTCTCAAGCGATGTCCGCTATACTATAAATATTCCCACAAAGACGGTGAGCAACCTGACAATCGGCGGCGCTCCGGTAGACCCGAACAAGACTTACCGCTTCTGCACTAACGATTACCTGTTGGGCGGCGGCGACGGCTATGTCGTTCTTACGCAATCCCAAAACCCGTTCAACACGTCGCTGCTTCTTTCCTATGTCGTGATTGAGTACATCGATTCGCAGAAGGGAATTATAACTCCCGTTCTTGACGGAAGGATGAATGTTATCGGAGGAGTAACTCCGTAATTTCGCGAGTTATATAAAACGAATTGCTAGGGCTGTCCTGTTTTGGACAGCCCTATTTTTTGAAAGTGGTTTTCTACGCCTTAAACCTTTTCAATCTCAGCGCGTTGGTCAGCACCGACACGGAGCTTAAACTCATTGCGGCGGCGGCAAAAACCGGATTTAGAAGCGGCCCTCCAAAGAGGTACAGCACACCGGCGGCAATGGGAATACCCAGCACGTTGTAACCGAAAGCCCAGAACAAATTTTGTTTGATATTGCGAATTGTCCGCTTGCTCAAATTAATAGCCGTGGGAACGTCAAGCAGGTCTGAGCGCATAAGAACGATGTCGGCGGATTCCATCGCCACGTCCGTTCCGCTTCCAATGGCGATTCCTATGTCCGCCTGCGCCAGCGCAGGGGCGTCGTTAATACCATCCCCTACCATTGCTACTTTGCGGCCTTCCTCTTGCAGCTTTTTCACTTCGACGGATTTGTCTTGAGGCAAAACTTCCGCAAGCACGCGATCAATGCCTACTTGTTTGGCAATAGCGCTTGCGGTTTTTTTATTGTCCCCGGTGATCATGGCAACTTCAATTCCCATTTTATGAAGGCGCTCAATGGCCTCCTTGCTGGAAGGTTTAAGCACGTCCGCCACCGCGACAATCCCCGTGGCCTTTCCGTTCAGAGCGGCGTACATCGGCGTTTTACCTTCACCGGCAAGCCTGTCGGAAGCGGCCTCAAGTTCCGCAAGCGAAATGCCGCGCTCGTCCATGAGTTTGCGGTTTCCCACAAGCAGAGAGATTTCCCCACTCCCCACTCCCCACTCCCCATTTATTTTAGCTTCGATTCCTCTGCCAGGAATGGCTTTGAAATCCGTTACAGAAGGCAGTACGAGGCCGCGCTTTTCAGCTTCGCTCACAATTGCTGCGGCCAGGGGATGCTCGGAGTTTTTCTCAGCAGCGGCAACCACTTGAAGAAAAACATCCTCTCCCCATTCCCCATTCCCTATAATATCTGTAACTTCAGGCTTGCCGACGGTGATTGTTCCGGTTTTGTCAAACACAATCGTTTGAATTTTATGAGCAGTTTCCAGCGCCTCGCCGCCCTTAATCAAAATACCATTTTCCGCGCCCTTGCCGGTTCCCACCATTATCGCCGTAGGCGTCGCAAGGCCGAGGGCGCAGGGGCAGGCAATGACCAGCACGGAAATAAAAATCGTCAGGGCGAATTCCGTTACGGTTTTCCCGTGGGGCAATTTTACAACGCCGGCAGAAGCCGTTACGAACCACACGATACCGGCGGTAAGCGCGATTGCGCAGACAACAGGCACAAAGTAACCGGCCACAATATCCGCCATCTGCGCAATCGGCGCTTTGGAGCTTTGGGCGTCTTCTACCAGCTTGATGATCTGCGCCAGCGCTGTTTCACCCCCTACCTTTTCCGCCCTAAAGCGAAGCACGCCGTTACTGTTAATGGTAGCCGCGTAAACAGGATCGCCTGGCTTCTTGTCCACCGGCATACTTTCCCCGGTGAGCATGGACTCGTCAACCGCGCTTTGCCCCTCGGTTACCAGGCCGTCCACGGGAATCTTCGCGCCCGGCTTTACCACGATAATATCGCCGGGCATTACCTCTTTAATGGGGATTTCTTTCTCTTCCCCGTTTTCGATAATTATAGCCGTCTTGGGCGCAAGGCCCATAAGTTTTTTTATCGCCTCGCTTGTACGGCCCTTGGACACCGCCTCAAGGGACTTGCCAAGTAAAATCAAAGCGATAATCACACCGGCGGTTTCAAAGTACAAAGCGTCTACGGCGTGACGATCCCCTCCGGCAATGCGAAACAGATTATAAACACTGTAAACCACCGCCGCCGTTGTCCCAACCGCGATAAGCGAATCCATGTTAGGGCTGCGGTGCAGAAGGTTTTTAAAGCCAACGGTATAGAAGCGGTAACCGGCAATTATAATAGGTATAACCAGCGCCAGTTCCACAAGGCCGTATGTCATTGGGAACTTCATGGGCGCAAGAAATTTAGGGAAAGGAAGGCTGACCCATTTAATCATGGGGGCCATAGCGATATATAAAAGAGGAAGTCCCAAAGAAGCTGCCACGATAAACTTCGTCCACAGGGTTTTGATTTCCTTTTCCTTGCGGCGTTTGTCCTCGTCCACTGTATCGGAAGAAACCTCAAGCACCTGGTACCCCGCTTTTACAACGGCTTCTTTTATCGCCGAAAGGCGCAAAGCGCGCGGATCGAAAACCACAGTCGCTTTTTCCGTGGCAAGGTTTACCACGGCGCTTTCAACGCCTTGAAGTTTTTTGAGCGCCCTTTCAACCCGCGCGGAGCAGGCTGCGCAGGTCATTCCGCCGACGCCAAGTGTTTCACTAATCATAGAAGATTGATTCATAATAGGGTGATTCTAAATTATTTTCACTTACCATTTCTATAGGCATAAGAGGCATAAGTGTTTCTGTCGAAATCCGGTTAAAAGCACAGTAATCCTATTGACAAACTATGAATTATAAAATACTATGTTTTTGGTTGTGAAAACCAGTGTTTATGCCCTGGCAATATTATGGAGGTTATAGTGTCTAGGATTCAAAACAAGGAAAATTTGGTTGACGAGGTCATAGCTGTTAACCGCGCCGCAATCGAGCATCGGGCAACATGGATGGGGCTAATATACGATGAAATGACCAAAGCCGGCATTGACGCTGAGCCAATAATCAGGCGGGCGATCAAACGCTGCGGACAAATAAACGGCGATAAAATCAAGAAACGCTGCGCAAACCCGCTTAATTGCGATGATTTCAGCAAGGCGTTTTTAAGTGATTTGTCGCTAAAAACCTTTGATATGCATCCTGTCAACGCGGATAATGATTCCCTTAGCGTGGATTTCCATTACTGCGCCCTGATAAATGCCTGGCAGAAACTCGGTTTTGATGATAAAACCTGCGAGTTGCTCTGTGATATGGCAATGGACGGCGATCGCGGTATCGCCGAGGTTATGGGCCTCAATCTGACTCTCGATGAAACCATCGCAAAGGGTCATACCGCCTGTAAACTCCGTTTTCACAAATAGGAATCAAAGGGCGCCTTTAGGCATCCTAATTTTAAGCACTTGTTTCTTTAAAGGAGAATGAGAATGAAAAAGCGTATATTTATTGTAATTGCCGCGCTTCTGGCGGCATTACCCGTCCAGGTTTTTGCGGGCGGAAACAAAGAAGCTTCCGGGAATACCATTAAGATTGCGGTGGCTTTTCCCATGACCGGCGATAATTCCGAATACGGAAAGAGTTTTCTTACCGCCGCGCAAATAATGGTGGAGAAATACAACAAGTCAGGCGGTGTGTTGGGCAAGCAGATTGAGCTGGTGGTCTATGACGACAAGAACCAACCTGACGAAGCCGCTTCCATAGCGCAGAAGATCGTCAGTGACAAGGATATTATCGGTGTTCTGGGACATTTCTCTTCCGGGGTCAGTATGACCGCCTCACCTACTTATCAGGAGAATAAGGTCATTGAAATTTCCAATACCGCTTCACACCCCGATTACTCCAAGGCAGGCGACTACATATTTCGAAACAATACGGTTATTAACGCGGAATTCAACGTTATAGTGGACGTTTTGGCCAACGATTTAAATCTCACAAAGGTCGGTATTATCGCAATTAAGACCGATTGGGGTAATACCGCAGGCTCTATCGCCGCTCAACTGATAAATGCCAATCCAAAGCTTACCCTGGTTGCCCACGAGCAAGTACTTGAAACCTCTGACGATCACGGCCCGGCAATCGCAAAGCTCAGGGCCGCCGGCGCCCAGGCTGTAGTGGCAGTAGGTATGTACAGCCTCTACGGGCCGCTTGCCAGACAATACAAAGAGGTGGATCCCAACATCCAGCTAATGGGGGTATCCAATGCCTATACCCAGCAGATCATCCAGCTTGGAGGCCGCGCGGTGGAAGGGCTTATCGCGCCGGTAAGTTTTTTTGCCGGTTCACCGGATCCCAATACCAAGACTTTTGTGGATGAGTTTACAAAGCGCTTCGGCATGGAGCCTTCTTCTCTGGCCGCTCAGGCCTACGATTCCATGGGTATATTCCTGGAAGCAATCAAGCAGGCGGGCACCCTGGATCGCGCCAAGGTTCGCGATGCCGTAAACAATATCAATTATCCCGGTATAACCGGCCAGACCACCTTTGACGCCCAGGGCGATGCCGACAAGATTTTCCAGAAAGTGATCATCCAGGACGGCAGATTCGTCCAATACAAGAAGTAAACTATCCCTGACAATACGGGGCCGGGATAATTCGTCCCGGCCTTTTGCGTGCGGAAGGAGGCAATGATGGCGATCTTTATCCAGCAACTCGTAAATGGCCTGGCTCTGGGGCTTGTTTACTCCCTGGTTGCCGTGGGTTATTCGTTGGTATTCGGCATATTGCGGCTCATCAACTTTTCCCATGGCGCTGTATATTCCTTTGGCGCCCATGTAGCTTTCTTTTTTGTGGGGATTCACTTCGGCCCCATCCCGGCGATTGCTATGGCGGTAATCATTACCGGGTTTTTAGGAGTTTTGATTGACAAGGCTGCCCTTGCGCCGCTTCGCAAAAAGCGATCCGTACCCATCGCGGCGCTGGTAACGACTTTGGGTATTTCCAACATTATTCAAAACTTGCTGGTAGTCCGTTTCGGAAGCCAGCGTAAACCTTTTCCGGATTTTTTTGGCCTGGGCGTTTTTTCTCTTGCCGGCATACAACTGAACAGCAGGCAATTTGTAATGTTCGGCGTGTCCCTGGCGCTGCTATTGATCCTGCTTCTGATAGTCCAGCGCACCAAAATCGGACTTGCTATGCGCGCTACCGCGCAAAATGTTAAAGCGGCTGCTCTCATGGGTATTAATGTAAACAATGTCATAACTCTTACGTTTTTGATGGGAGGCGCTTCCGCCGCCATCGCCGGAGGAATGGTAAGCGGCTATTATCAGGTAGTGTACCCCGGCATGGGTTTTATGATTAGCCTCAAGGCCTTCGCCGCCTCAGTGTTGGGAGGTATCGGGAGCCTGTCCGGAGCGTTGGTAGGCGGTCTTGCGGTGGGGATCATCGAGAGCATCGCCGCTCTCTACATTGGCTCCAATTATCGGGATTCCATGGCATTCATTATCTTGATCGCGGTATTGATCTTCCGCCCGGCAGGTCTATTCGGTAAAAATGAAGTTATTAAGGTATAAAACATGAAATTACCAAATCAGGATATATTTTTCAGAATAGAAAGTTATATCTCCAAACGGCGTTTCTGGTTTTTTGCCGCTCTGTTTTTGCTGCTTCTGTTAATGCCAGTCTTTGGGTTCAGCAGGTATATCATGCGGATTTGCATTCTCATCGGTATTTACTCCATGTTGACTCTGGGCCTTAATCTGGTAGCGGGGTATGCCGGGCAGCTTTCCATGGGAAATGCGGGTTTTTACGCTATAGGCGCCTACACAGCGACACTTCTCATGATCAAACTCGGCGTGAGTTTTTGGCTTTCCATTTGGGCCGCCGCAATTTTTGCCGGCATCAGCGGCTTTTTGCTGGGACTTCCCTCCCTGCGGCTCAAAGGTTCATACCTGACCATTGTTACCCTGGGCTTTGGCGAGATTGTACGCATGATCCTGATGAACTGGGATCCGGTTACCAACGGAACTTTGGGTATCAGAAACATTCCTCTGCCTTCCCTGTTCGGTATCCGCCTGTCTCTCGCGAACCACGGTTTGTATTATCTGGTACTTGTCCTGGTTTTGCTGGTATCCCTGTTCTGTGTGCTTATTATCAACTCAAAAATCGGACGCGCTTTTATCGCTGTCAGAGAAGACGAAATCGCGGCGCAGATGATGGGCATCAGAACCATGCGATACAAGGTTCTGGCCTTTGTATTGTCTGCGGCAATCTCGGGAATAGCGGGGGCATTTTATGCTCCCATGGTAGGGTACATTGATCCCAATTCCTTCACCTTTGACGTTTCCTCCCTTATCATCAGTATGGCGATATTGGGCGGACTGGGAACCATGCGGGGTATGTATTTCGGCGCGGCAATGTTGATTATTTTTCCTGAGGTATCCCGCTTTTTAATGGATTACCGTTTTGTGCTCTATGGGCTTATCCTGGTTCTAATGATGCGTTTCAGGCCCCAGGGGCTTTTGGGCTGGCGATCGCGGCTGCCCTACCGTTTCGGAAAGATAATCCGTAAGGAACTGTTGGCTGAAGGTTATTTGCCGCCGGAACATAATTAGGAAAGACGGAACAAGATATGGCTTTGTTGGAAATCAATAACATTTCCCTCAGTTTCGGCGGCCTGAAAGCCGTAGACGCGGTAAATATCCGGGTGAACAAAGGGGAAATCGTCAGTCTTATCGGGCCCAATGGAGCGGGAAAAACAACGATTTTCAACATTCTAACCGGAATTTACAGGATCAATACCGGTGATATCTTCTTCAAAGAAATCGCCATTCATAATAAGGTCTCCCAGGAAATTGTAAAGCTTGGAATTGCCAGAACCTTTCAGAATATACGGCTCTTTCGCAATATACGGGTCATTGAGAATGTCCTAATCGGTTCTCATATAATGGCGCCTTACGGTTTTTTTGATACTGTTTTCAGAACAAGACGTTATAGGGAATCCGAGCGGGAAAATACTGTTAAGGTGATGCGCCTGCTAAAAGACGTAGGCCTTTTACATCGTGCGCATGACTATGCCGCCGACCTGCCCTATGGGGAACAACGGAAAGTGGAAATTGCCCGCGCTCTTGCCACCGGGGCGGAACTGATCCTGCTGGACGAGCCTGCTGCCGGTATGAATCCCCAGGAATCGAAGGAATTGCTGCGTTTTATTCTCTCGCTTCGGGATCGGGGCTATACCATTCTAATGATAGAACACGACATGAATGTGGTAATGAATATTTCCGACAGGATATATGTACTGGACTACGGGAAGCTAATATCCGAGGGACTGCCCCGGGAAGTAAGCAATGATCCTAAAGTTATCGAAGCCTATTTAGGGGGAATAACTGATGCTCAAAATAAGCAGTCTTAACGCATTCTATGATAATGTCCATGTCCTAAAAGACATTGATTTGGAAATTGATAAAGGCGAAATTGTTACTCTTATCGGAAGTAACGGAGCGGGGAAGACCACTACCCTGAGCTGTATTACCGGTTTAGTGCCTGCTCGATCCGGTTCTATTGTATACAAGGGGATCAATATAAATCATTACCCGGCGCACAAGATCGTAAGTTTGGGAATCAGCCTTTCTCCGGAAGGCCGGGAGGTATTTCCGGGACTTACTGTGGAGGAAAATCTCAAGCTGGGAATGTATACCAAACGGAATCCAGGAAAAAATAAAGCTCCCTTTGACCGGGTCTATGAATTGTTTCCCCGGCTGAAAGAGCGGTATCAGCAGATTGCCGGAACCCTTTCGGGCGGCGAACAGCAGATGCTCGCCATTGCCCGCTCGCTCATGAGCGAACCTGAACTGCTGTTACTGGACGAGCCATCGTTGGGACTTGCCCCAAACCTGGTACAAATGATTTTTGAGCTTATCCTGAAGATCAACAGCCAGGGGGTTACCATTCTGCTGGTCGAACAAAATGCCAACATGGCATTGCTTATCTCCAGCCGCGCCTATGTACTGGAGACCGGCAGGATCGCCCTCTCAGGAGAATCAAAAAAATTATTGCATGATGAAAATATTAAAAGAGCATACCTCGGTAATATCAGCCAGGAAGCCGGGGTAGTTTAATAACTCTCAAAATACGCATCAGGGTATATCAGCGTTTCAAACCCCGCCGCTTCCGCCTTCACCGCTTCAATATCAACACTCGCAATATCGTTTACCACTTTCACATAACCGAAAAATTCGTTGTCAGCGGTGTAAAATTGAAAATTATCATTTGGAGTAAGACGCAGTTGGTTATCCCCCTGCTCTGTTTCAATTATGGTGTAATAAGCGGGGAAGACAATGCCACTGTTGTCAAGAGAATCTACGGTTATTGTCCACAGCGCGGACAGGCGTCTTTGCATAACTACGACGGCAGGTTCAAAACCTTCATCGCCAAGACGTATCGAAACCTCCTGTGCGTTATCCGCTATTTGCGCTACGGCTATTGTATCCGTTGGTATCCTGACTCCAGCCGGTTTAGGCGTGGTATCAGGCTCCTGCAGATCGGCGGTAGTTTCTCCCTCGGCAACTACCGTTATGGTGCTTTGGATCATGGCCATCCAGCAGGTATAGCGGAACCTGCCCGTTTTTGCGGGGGTAAACTCAATTATGTTATCGCCCTGCTTAAAGGTGTACTGTATGCCGTATTCGCGGATGATCATGCGGTTGTTACAGCCGTTTATACTGCCAGGCGGGGCGTTGATGATCCAGCGTACCGGAATACCCTGCTGTACGGTTATAGCCGGATAGCGGTTCGGCTGCAGCGTTGAGTTGACAATCTGCACGCCGTTTTGAATAACCGGAACGGAACCGTTCGCAGAACCCTGTATGGAAGATTGGCTGTAAGAAACTGTCTCGTCAAATGGATTGGTAAATCCTGAAAGATTCCAGCCGTTGGAGAACATGACAAGGCCAAGCGCTACGACAAGAAACGCTCCGGCCTGCATAACGCGGCGGGAAAATGCCTGACCCTTGACGCCGCTTAACGCACTGCTTGCCGCTCCCAGCGCGAACATTAGCGGGATTGTACCGGCGCAGAAAAGAAACATGGAAATACCGCCGCGGACGGGGCTTCCGGTAGAGAGGGCGTAGAGCTGCATGGCCTGTAAAGGGCCGCAGGGCATAAACCCGTTAAGGAAACCGACAACCGCCGGCCCGCGCCCGGTTTTCTGTTCATACACCTTGGCCGCGAAAATTTTCGGCATACGCGGAGTGAAACGCCGCAGAGCCGGAAACAAGCCCAGCATATTGATCCCCATGATCACCATGAAGACACCGGCGGCGAGCTGCACCACCCCCTGAAAACGCCCGGACACGGTAATCACAGAGCCCAAAGCGCCGACAAGAACCCCCACCAGCGTATAAGAAACAAGCCGCCCGCCGTTGTATAGAATACTTGGAAGAAGCAGGGAATATGTACTTGCGGGCGCGGTTTCTCCATTCGTCCGTAAAGTCTGCGAAAGATTAATTCCTCCGCACATGGCAATACAGTGAATCGATGTAAAGATACCGATTACCAGCAGCATCCCGTAACTCATACCCGCCTGGGCAAGCGGGAAGGACGCCGCAAGGCTTGAAGTTCCGAATGCCCGCATCAGTATAAACAGGGCAATAATAATCGCCAGCGTCCCAATGATCTGCACCAGTGCTTTGCTTTGCAAAGCTTTGTTTTTGCTGTTTCCATCCAGTACCTGGTAGCCAAGGTTTTCAACTGCCGCCGAAATTTCCTCAAAGCTGATTTCCGCGGCGTCGTAGGTAACAAGCGCCTCACCGGTGGCGTAATTTACCGCCGCGTCATGAACTCCGGCCGTGTTTTTCAGCTTTGTTTCAATTCTGTTTTGACAATTTACGCAGGTCATACCGCCAACGCGGAAAGAACGTTTTTGCAAATCTTGTTTTTCTGCTGTTTCCATGCCCGTATTATATCAGCTAAATATCGTAATGCCAAAAGTCCTTTTACACCGCAAGTTCTTTAACCGCGCTTACCAGCTTGTCAATTTCTTCCGCTGTGTTGTAAAACGCGATAGTCGCCCTCACAGTCGCCTCCAGGCCGAAGCGCCGCAAAATCGGCTGAGCGCAGTGGTGTCCGGCGCGCACGGCGATCCCGTGACTGGAAAGATGTTTGCCGACCTGTTCAACGCTTGCATTGTCAAGCACAAAAGACAAAACGCTCGCTTTCTCCGCCGCCGTACCGATGAGATGCAGCCCGTTTATACGATTGAGCTCGCCGGTCGCGTATTCAAGCAGGCAATGCTCATAAGCGCTGATGTTCGCTAATCCAATGCCTGAAACATAATCCAGGGCCGCGCCAAGACCGACAGCATCGGCAATATTGCCGGTTCCTGCCTCAAACTTGACCGGCGGGGCATTGTAGATCGTGCGTTCAAAGGTTACGTCCTTTATCATATTGCCGCCGCCCTGATACGGCTGCGCTTCTTCCAAAACGTCCGCTTTACCGTACACCGCGCCTATGCCAGTAGGTCCGAATATCTTGTGCCCGGAGAACACAAAGAAATCTGCGTCCAGCTCGCTGACACTGAGCGGCGTGTGGGCTACAGACTGCGCCCCATCAACAAGAATCCGCGCGCCGTGCGCGTGGGCGATTTGAACCATCTCCCGAACCGGAGTTATTGTCCCCAAAGCGTTTGAGACATGCGTTACCGAAACAAACTTTGTCTTGCGAGTAAAAAGCTCCGCGTACCGCGATAGAATAATCTGCCCTGTGTCGTCAACCGGAGCGACTTTTATCAATGCGCCTGTTTCCTGCGCTATCATTTGCCACGGCACGATATTGGCGTGGTGTTCAAGAATGGTCAGGATTATTTCATCCCCGGTGGAAAGCAGCGGTTTAACATAAGCTTGCGCCGCAAGGTTAATGCCTTCCGTTGTTCCGCGTACAAACACGATATTGTCTTTCGACGGAGCGCCCAAAAATCTCGCAATAGTCTCCCGTGCCGCTTCGTAAGCGTCGGTGGAACGCGCCGCTAATTCATGCGCACCACGGTGGACGTTAGAGTTTTCGTGCCGGTAAAAATACGAAATGCGGTCTATTACCGCGTTAGGTTTTTGTGTTGTCGCCCCGTTGTCGAGCCAGACAAGAGGTTTGCCGCCGGAGACCTTCTCGTTCAGGATGGGGAAATCCTGCCGTATGCGGTTTACGTCAAAACCGCCTGCGCCCGAAGACGCGCTTTTATGCGGCGCATCCTTGTAAGGCGCGACAACAGGAGAATACGCGGCATTGGCGTCTTTGTCATTATCGAGCTTTTTTCCCTGGAATTCGGGAAAATACGGCAACGCCCACTGTTCAAGTTCTTTTGGATCAGGCAGGCCGTAACCGTTAGCTGTAATCATAGTAGTTACCCACTTCCACATCCTCAAGTACGGCTATGGCGTCCTCGGAGAGAATTGCGGCTGAGCAGTACAACGACAGGAGGTAAGACGCAAGTCCTTTGTTGTCCACTCCCCTGAAACGCACGGAAAGTCCCCTTCCTTGTTCATTCTGCAAACCTGTCTGGTACAGGCCGATAACTCCGCGCTTTGCCTCACCGGTACGCACCAAAAGAATATTGGTTTTACCGCTCTTGCTCTTGGGGTTTTTTAAGCCGTCCACAAACAATTTATCCGTGGGTACAATCGGAATACCGCGCCACAGAATAAATGTGCCGCCAAAAAGCGAAGTGGTAGCGGGGGGAACGCCCCTGCGCGTACATTCACGCTGAAAAGCGGCGACAGCCCGCGGGTGCGCCAGGAAGAACGCCGGCTCTTTCCACACTTTTGCAATCAATTCGTCCAGATCGTCGGGCATGGGTGAACCTGCTTTGTTTCCGGGCGTTATGCGCTGGCTGTCGGGAACATTTTTCAACAGGCCGTAATCATCATTGTTGATGATCTGGCTCTCCTGCCTTTCGCGCAAACTTTCAATCGCCAGGTGGAGCTGCTCTTTTGTTTGGTCATAAGGCGAAGAAAACACATCCTCAATGGCTGTATCTACGTTTATAATGGTAGAAATTGAATTAAGAGTGTATTCCCTCGGCTTTTGCTGGTACTGTACATAGCCCTCAGGAATCTCGGCGCTCTTTTTTTCCGATGAGCACAAAACATCAAGCGGCGTTTCCCCCTCGACCACTTTGTTTACGCGGTAAATACCGGCGTCCAGCCCTTTGAATTCCAGAAAACGCGTCAGCCAGCGCGGTGTAATCGCGCCGTATTGCGGCGGGGTTTTGGTAATGTCCGCCAGTTGGTACGCCTGCGCTTTATTTAGCGCATTTAATTCAGTTGCTGCCATGTTATTCCTCCCACAGCCATGTTGACAGATAACGCTCCCCGGTGTCCGGCAATACGGCTACTATGGTCTTTCCGTTATTTTCCGGGCGTTTAGCGACAGTCAATGCCGCTTCAAGAACGGAACCTGACGAAATCCCCACAATGATGCCTTCTTCTTTTGCGAGCCGCCGCGCCGCGTTTCCGGCTTTTACTTCATCGGTTTGGTAAATCTCATCAATAATTGAAGGATCATATACTTGGGGCTGGAAGCCCGCTCCAATGCCCTGAATTTTGTGCGGCCCCGGCTGTCCGCCTGAAAGCACCGGCGATGCGGCTGGTTCCACGGCAATTACCTTGACGTCTGGTTTTTTCGATTTTAAGAATCGCCCCGCGCCGGCCAAAGTTCCGCCTGTTCCTACCCCGTCAATTAAAATATCAACCTTTCCGTCGGTATCGTTCCAGATTTCCGGACCGGTGGTTTTTTCGTGTATAGCCGGATTGGCTGGGTTATTGAACTGCTGGGGAATGAACGAATTGGGTGTCGCGGCCGCCAATTCTTCCGCCTTCGCGATTGCCCCTTTCATGCCCTTGGCCCCTTCGGTAAGCTCCAGCTCGGCTCCCAGCGCCTTGAGCAGCTTGCGCCTTTCAATACTCATAGTCTCCGGCATGGTCAGAATTATCCGGTAACCTTTGACCGCCGCTACAAAAGCCAGCCCGATACCGGTATTACCGCTGGTTGGTTCGATAATAACCGTTCCCTTCTTCAATTTACCGTCTTTTTCGGCGGCTTCAATCATAGAAAGCGCGATGCGGTCTTTGACGCTGTGCAGGGGGTTAAAGCTCTCAAGTTTGACATAAATCGTTGCCCCGCCCTCGTTGAGCTTGTTGATTTTTACCAGCGGCGTATTCCCGATAAGATCGGTGATTTTTTCTACTCTTGCCATAGGTTTCTCCTTTTGTCAAAAATTGATAATCATATAGGATTACTAGGAATAGAGTGCGTTATATTGCGCTGTTTGTCAAGCGTTTGGAAAATGATTTTACAGATTTTTTAGCGAAAACCCACGCTATATATGGCATGGGTTTGAGTTTGGTAGACTACAGAAGAGGGCAGAAGAGCGGCGTGAGAAAACAGTTATTTTTCAGCATACCATAACAAATTATAAAAAGCGATCGTGCATAATAATACTTCAAATGTTTACCTGCTGATTCAATTTCAGCCGCTCTATCTTGCCATTGGCATTCGTAGGTAATACGTCCAATCTTATATATTTACCAGGGATCATATACTTTGGAATGAAACGTATTAGCTCTTTTTTGAATTCACCGATATTAAGTTCTGCATCAGCCGTATAAAACATAACAATCTCTTTATTTCCTTTATCATATACAACGCAAACCGTTTTTATGAATCCTGTTCCATATACCGCATTTTCAATTTCGCCTAATTCTATCCGGTAGCCAGCGTGTTTAATCTGTGAATCTTTCCTACCTACATACATAATTTCCCCATTATCGTTCCAATAGGCAATATCACCGGTACGGTAAATAATTTCATTATAATGATTATTCAACGGATTCTGGACAAATACTTTATCCGTCACTTCATGATTGTTATAATACCCTAATGCCAAAGATGAACCTTTTACACACAATTCCCCGTGCTCATTAATTCCTGCAAGCTCGTTCTTTTCATTTAATATTAGTATTCCACTGTTTCTACACGGTTTTCCTATTGGTAACGACTCGTCATCGCTAAATTCCCTATCTACGATATAGTAAGTACAATCAACTGTTATCTCGGTTGGCCCATATAAGTTGGCATAAAGACATTTGGGAAGATGCTTACGCCAATAATTTAAATGCTTATTCGGCATTACTTCACCTGCGAATAGAATTTTATCCAGATATTGGGGCTTCTGTTTTTCAAGTAAATTGAAATTGGCAATATTAACGAGTACTGTTGGAACCCAAAACACAAAATTAACTTTTTCTTGATTTAAAAACTCAATAAGTTTGGTCGGAAATATATAATATTTCTCAGGTACAATAAATAAGGTCGCGCCAGTAGCAAACATTAAATAAATATCAAGTGTAGAATTATCAAAATAGAAAGGGGCCTGATTTGCTATAATTGTTTTTTCATCTACATCAAATGTTTGAACCGCCCATTCAATATAGTCAATAACACCTTTGTGCGAAACTATAACACCTTTTGGTGTTCCGGTAGAACCAGAAGTAAATATGCAATAAACTGGATCAGCATCAATCAAATTAAACAATCCGCAACGCATCTGCTTAATCAGACATTTATCCTCATATATACTATCAACACAAATAATTGTCCCTTCATAAAAAGATCTCAATGCATCATGATTTTCTGCATCTGTTATTGCTATTTTTAGTTGTAAGGTATCAAAAATATTTTTTATGCGGTTCTGTGGAGAATTAATATCAACAGGTACATAAAAATTATTAGAATAGCTAATGCCCGCAAAAGTTATAATCGCATCACAGCTTTTAGACATATATACTGCAATCGGCATATTAATTATTTCGTGTTGTATTATATATCTGGCAATTTTTTGTGCCAGCTGTTTTAATTGCAAAAATGTGTATTTGCTTTTTATATCATTGATGGCAATCTTATCCGGATACATGCTTACAGTATAGTCAAGAAATTCAGTAACATTCGTTTTCCGTTTTTTATTGATCATGTACTTGGGCACGTGTTGTTTCGCCTTGACTATAGCAATAGATTTATTATCCATTTTTGTCCTTAAGGGGAATCCAAGTTTTTTCCGCAGCCACCGTTTTGCACGCCCTTTGTATCCTCAAAAGCCCTCGCGCCGTTTTTAGCACCCATTTTTGGTGATCAATGGTCAGGGACTTGAAACCTTTACCCAAACGGCAAAGCTCCTTATTCCTCCGGTCTCCCGATTCTTCACTTTTCATAAGAGATCTATGTTATCATCATATATATTTACTAGAAATCAGTCAATACTTTTATGAAAAGATTATGGAAACATTGTTAGAGGGGGAGTTTTATAGTACCTTGAAGAAAGGTAATAAATGCAAGTTTCCGTAACTGTACGCATAAAAGCTGTCAGAAAAGCATTGGGGTTATCGCAACGGGCTTTTTGCCGTGGCATTTTTCTTTCTCAGGGTTTCTATGCCCAAATAGAAAACGGACTCAAAAAAGCCAACGAACGCATCTATGAACTAATATCGACGAAATACAATGTCAACAAAGAATGGCTCTTAACAGGAAAAGGAGAGATGTTTTCCGGCCCAACGCCTGATGTCGAGCTGGAACAACTAATTGAAATTTACAAGGAACTTGATCCCCTGTTCAGGGAATATATCATGCTTCAGATAAAGCAGCTTCTCAATGTCCAAAAGCGCGGTAAGAATACCGAAAGCAAAGAACAAAAAGGCGACTAAACAAGCCCCACCCCAGACAGGCCATCCATGGTAGGGCCTTATTTGATTGTCTAAACCTTACGCTACCTTAAACCGCGAAACCTCATGCATCAGCGTCTCAATGCCCTTTCGGTTCTTGCCGCTTATCTCGTTGACACGGCTTACCGCGACATTTATTTGGTCAGCGCCCGAGGCCATCTCGTTCATCCCAAAGGTTATTTCCTGAGTCGCTTTTTCAAGATTGTTGCTCTCCTGGATAACTTCCTTTGAGCCTTCAAGCATCTCGCTTGAACCGCCTCTTACCTGCTCGGTAAGTTCATTCAAGCTGCTGGCGCTTTGCAGTAACTGTCTGCTTCCTGTTTCCTGTTCCTGCATCACGTTACGGATGTTCTCTTCCTGCTCCGCAACTATCTTTATGCTTGAGTCAATGGCTTCGAATTTTGTCAGCACATTCTGCGTTGAACCGGATATCTTGTCGATGGAACCTTTTATCTTCTTCAAAATGTTGCCTATTGTCTTGGATTGTTCGGCGGAACTCTCCGCAAGTATGCGTATCTCGTCGGCGACTACGGCGAAACCTCTGCCCGCTTGCCCGGCGTGGGCCGCTTCTATCGCCGCATTCATCGAAAGCAGATGGGTCTGGCTGGCGATGTTTTTCATTACGGAGTTTATATGCAGAAGGCCTTCTGATTCGCTGGCGATTTCCTGAATGTCCGCAAATACATCAGACAGATCAGTTTTACCTACCTCAGAGGCATCTTTTAAAATCTTTACATTGACGTTGTTCCTGACGATGGTTTCGGTAACTGAATTGATATTGGCTACCATCTCCTCAAGAGCGGATGACGCCTGGGAAACATTGTTGCTCTGATTTTCAACATGACCGTTGAGTTTGTTGATGTTGGTAACAACCTGTTCCATAGTGGCATGAGTTTGACTGACGCTGGCGCTCTGGTTCACCACACGGTTTTTGATGCTCTGAATGTTAGCGGCAATCTGGTTAATTTCCGAAGCGGTTACAGCCATGTTACTGGCAAGTTCGCTGCCAATACCTGACAAACTGTTCCCTTCGTTCTTGATAACAATAATCAGGTTCTTAATCTTTTCCAAAGTCTTGTTAAAGTAAACGGCCAGATCGCCGATTTCGTCATTGGAATTGACGACAATAGTCCGGGTCAGGTCGCCTTCGCCTTCTGATATGTCCTTTAAGGTATCGACTACCTTAACGATTGGTTTTGAGATGCTTGATGTAATAATCAGCACTAAAAGAACGCTTGCGACTAACGCAACAATGATGGACGATACGATAACGCGTTCAAACATCAAGCCAAAATCGTAGATTTCATGTATTTTGTCATTAAGCAAATCACCGTACCGCCCCTCCATTTTCTGTAAAGTGGAGATGACTTCCTGCGTCTTGGGTAAAACTTCCTCCTCGAACTTCTTTATCGCTTCTTCCGTTTCTCCCATGTCAAGATGATTGATAATTTCACCTGCTTTGGCATGAATGAAACGATGAGGCTCAATAACCTGACTTAAGAGCGAAACAACCTCAGGGTCAGTCACCGCTTTTACATCATCGCTGTTAAGCCATTTGCCCAAAGAGCAGGCGGAAGAATCCAGCGAGCCGGTGAATGCAGCTTTGGAATACACCGTCTCGGTAAGCCCATGCCTCCAGTTATAATGCGAATCCAATATCGCCGAGATCCTTGTTCTTGTGTCTGACAAACTTAAAATATCCTCGGATAAAGACGTAAGTTTTTTATTGCTAAATAACCCCAGAACCCCAAGAAAAACCCCTATCGCGGCAGCAACAAAGAAACAACCAAAAAGTTTTGTACGAATTTTCATTTTTTTTCTCCTTTTTTACATGTTTTTTTAATTGTTTAGTGTTTTTTTCACTTACTAAAATCTTCTGTTTTTGACGGATTCGGTCAATAAATTTTGGGAGACAGCTTGCCTGAAAGCTTCACAAAAATAGGAGAATATTAATATTTTTTGGAGTATTTTTTAAAAGCGAATATAAATTTGTTTTGCCTGCCGCTGTTGTTCCGGCTAGTCCTCGTTATCCGCTTCCACTTCAGGCTCGTTATCGGAATCAACATCGGTATCCTCGACCGAGAAGTCATCGCTGGTAAGCTCCGCAGCTTTTTCAAGCTTGCGCCTTTCAAGAACTTCGTCCAGGTATTCGTCCAAATCCTGCTGATCCTCGTCAAAGAGCTTCACTTCCCTGTAACGCTTCATGCCGGTACCCGCCGGAATGGGATGGCCGATAATGATGTTTTCCTTAAGGCCCCTTAGGTAGTCGATGGAACCGGCAATGGCCGCGTTGGTAAGCACCCTGGTTGTTTCCTGGAAACTTGCGGCGGAGAGGAAAGAATCAATATTTAAGGCCGCTTTGGAGATCCCCTGGAACACAGGCCGGGCAACGGCTGGCTGTCCGCCCTCGTTAATAACACGGTTGTTCTCTTCCTTAAAAGCGTATTTATCAACCAGCTGGCCGTAAATAAATCTGGTATCGCCGACACGCAGAATCTCAACCTTCCTCATCATCTGGCGGATAATCACGCCGACGTGCTTGTCATTTATGGACACGCCCTGAAGGTTGTAAACCTGCTTGATTTCGTTCATCAGATAGCGCTGAAGATTTGATTCGCCGAGTATGTGGAGGATGTCATGCGGATTGATTGCGCCCATACAGAGCGCTTCGCCGGCCTCTATGCTGTCGCCGTCCCGCACCAAAAGCCGTTTGGTCATTGGTATAAGGTGCTTGTATTCCTTTCCGAACGCGTCTTCAACAATGATAATACGCTTGCCTTTTACAATATTTTTGAAGCGGACAACGCCTGAAACCTCGGCCAAAACCGCGGGGCTCTTAGGTTTGCGGGCCTCAAAGAGCTCGTTAACACGCGGAAGACCTGATGTAATGTCCATTGCCTGGGTCGATTCTTTAAGGGTTTTAGCGATAGTACGCCCTGCCCTTATCTTTTCACCTTCATCAACCTGTAGAATCGCCCCTCCGGGAAGGAAGTAGGACGCGACCTGATTATCCTCTTCATCCACGATAAGTATCCTGGGCTGTTTTTCAAGCTGCTGGATGTCTGTGATACGCCTTTCAACACCACGCTGCTCGTCAATTTCTTCCCTGAGTGTTGTACCCGGAATTATGTCCTCGTAGCGGACTGTTCCGCCTACTTCGGCAATAATCGGATCCGAGAACGTGTCAAAGGTAGCGATGGTTTTTTCAGCCTCTACCACATCCCCTTTCTTTATAATGACTTCAGAACCATTCCTGATTTCAATTTTCTGATCCTGACCAATCAGATAAAGGGTTGTCTCTTTACCGTTATTGATCACCATTGCCAGAGCGTTTTCCTGGGAAAGTATCTGATCCTTTCCACGCTTAATAATAGGAACCCCGCGAATTACCCTTTGATCGTTTTCAACAAGAAGTTCATCGCGGCTTTCCAACTGATGCCTTTCCATTATTCTGCTTACGGTCGCGTGGCCCTTTCTGGTAAAGAGCATAACTCCCGTGGGCTCGCCGGTTTTTTCATCAACCTTGTCTACGTGCGCGCCTGTTATATCTTTTATGTATACAGGGTGTTTAAGGAATATCCGGTTTTCCTCACTTATACTGGTAGCAACCCCTCCGGTATGGAAGGTTCGCATTGTAAGCTGAGTTCCCGGCTGCCCGATGGATTGGGCCGCGATGGTTCCGACAGCTTCCCCTATGTCTACAGTCCTATTGGTTGCCAGATTCCTGCCGTAACACATGCGGCAAACCCCATGCTCGGCCTCGCAGGTAAGAACTGCCCGGATGTACACCGACTCTATCCCCGCTTCCTCAATTTGAGCGGCAATTTCTTTGGTTATTTCCTGATTCACATTTACGATTATATCCCCGGTTATGGGATGCTTGACCCTTTCCAGAGTGTAGCGCCCAACAATACGATCCCTAAGCGGTTCCAGAATATCTTCGCCGTTTTTAATTGCCGATTGATCAATGCCGTTTATGGTGCCGCAGTCGTCCTCGTTTACCACCACATCCTGGGCAATGTCCACAAGGCGGCGGGTAAGATAACCGGCTTCCGCTGTCTTAAGCGCCGTATCCGCAAGACCTTTGCGGGCGCCGTTAGTTGAAATAAAGAATTCGATAACCGAAAGCCCTTCTTTAAAGTTAGAGCGTATAGGCAACTCTATAATATCGCCGGAGGGCTTTGCCATCAGGCCGCGCATTCCCGCAAGCTGTCGAATCTGGTTCCGGCTTCCGCGCGCCCCGGAATTGGCCATCATGTAGATTGAGTTAAACCCGTTGCGGTCGGCCTCCAGAGTTTTCATAAGTATGTTGGCGAGATCTTCGTTTGTTTTCTGCCAGACTTCAATTACACGGTTCTTCCGCTCTTCCGGTGAAAGATGGCCTGAATTAAACTTTTTCTGGATGGCCTCCACTTCTTCGTTGGCCTTTTCGATCATCTCGGCCTTTTCCTTGGGTACAACAATATCGTCAACCCCGATGGTAGAACCGAAAACTGTGGCGTATTTATAACCGGTAGATTTGATCGCGTCCAGCATTTTCACCGTAGCCCAGGAACCTTTTTCGGCAAAGATATATTCAATCAGCGCACGGAGCTCCTTGTCTTTTAACTCGTAATTGATAAAAGGTATTTCAGGCGGCATTTCCTCGTTAAAAATAAGACGCCCCGCCGTGGTCTCGATAAGCCCGTCTTCCTTGACGTCCGCTTTTTTCCCAATCCTTTCCCACACCGGCAGTTTTGGAACCCTGACTTTGATAACCGCTTCCCAATCCAGGGCTTTCGTTTCTACCGCAAGGTACGCTTCTTCGACCGAGGAATAGCGGGGCGGCTCCCCAACGGATTTTCCGCAATAGGTGCAGGCGGTCAAGCCTTCATGCAGCTCTTTTCCGCATTTTTCACATAAAGCTTTTGCGTCGTTATGTACTTTTACCTTGCCTTTACCGGACAGGGCTTTGGCCCTGTCGGAAACGGGTCTTTTACCGTCAGGTCTGATACGGGTAAGGAAGTTTATTCCCAGAACCATGTCCTGGGACGGAAATACGATTGTTCTGCCGTTTGCGGGGTTCAAAAGATTCCGGGCGCTGAGCATAAGAGCCCAACATTCCATCTGAGCCGCCTGGGTCAGCGGCACATGGACCGCCATCTGATCCCCGTCAAAGTCGGCGTTAAAGGCATAACAAACCAAAGGCGGCAATTTAATTGCCTTCCCCTCAACAAGAACCGGCTCAAACGCCTGAATACCAAGGCGGTGCAGCGTAGGCGCCCGGTTCAAGAGCACAGGGTGTTCTTTCACCACTTCGTCCAGAATGGCGAAGACCTCCGGGGTCTCCTGTTCCACAAGGATCTTTGCCTTTTTTATATTGTAAACAACATCTTTATCAACAAGCTTCTTCATGATGAAGGGCTTGAAAAGTTCCAAAGCCATTTTGGTCGGCAGTCCGCACTGCCACATTTTAAGATCGGGGCCGACGGTGATAACGCTTCGGCCTGAATAGTCCACGCGCTTTCCAAGCAAGTTCTGCCTGAAACGCCCCTGCTTGCCCTTAAGCATGTCGCTTATGGATTTAAGGGGCCGGTTGGACGCGCCTTTCACAACCCGCTTTTTCTTGGAATTGTCAAAGAGAGCGTCTACCGCTTCCTGCAGCATACGCTTTTCGTTGCGTATAATTATGTCCGGCGCGTTGAGAACCTGAAGCCGCTTGAGGCGGTTGTTCCGGTTTATCACCCTGCGGTAAAGATCGTTCAGGTCGCTGGTCGCAAAGCGGCCTCCGTCAAGCTGCACCATGGGGCGCAGTTCCGGCGGAATTACGGGAACCACATCCAGGATCATCCACTGGGGCTTGTTCTTTGAGTTTCTGAAATTCTCAACTATGTCTATGCGTTTTAAAAGGCGCTTGTCGCTCTTCGCTCCCTTTTCAATCATTTTTGCCCTGAGTTCAGCGGCCAGCTCATCCAGGTTTGTATTTTCCAAAAGGGTTCTTATGGCCTCCGCTCCCATACCGGCGGTAAAGCTTCCGCCGTAGCGTTCCTGGGCCTCGTAATACTCCTCTTCCGTAAGGAGCTGCATTCTTTTAAGATCAGTCTCGCCAGGCTCAATTACGACGTATTTTTCATAGTAAAGCACGGAACGAAGGGCAGTCAGGGGAATGTCCAGAAGAAGCCCCATGCGGCTCGGCACGGATCTGTAATACCAAATATGGGAAACAGGAGCGGCAAGTTCTATATGCCCCATCCGTTCACGGCGAACCTTAAAGTGGGTAACCTCTACGCCGCAGCGGTCGCAGATTACGCCCTTATACCTTATGGACTTGAACTTTCCGCAGTAACATTCCCATTCCTTTGTTGTTCCGAATATCCGCTCGCAAAAAAGGCCGTCTTTTTCCGGTCTCAATGTCCGGTAGTTAATGGTTTCCGGCTTTTTTACTTCCCCGTAAGACCACGCCCTGATCATTTCCGGGGAAGCCAGCTTTATCATAATCGAATCAAAGTCCTGAATGTCCCGCATGTTCTACTCCCCGAATTAAAAATTCGATCCAATTAGAAATTGGACCCGCTCTTGGCGATTAGCTCCTCATCACGCTCGGTAAGGGCAATCTGTTTGTTCTTGTTATCGTAGATGGTAAGATCCAGCGCCAAACCCCGCAGTTCCTGAACCAGAACGTTAAAGGATTCAGGAATACCCGCTGTGGTTGAAGGCTCGCCCTTTACAATGGCCTCGTAAATCTTTGACCTTCCGGTCATATCATCGGATTTAATTGTAAGGAGCTCCTGCAAAGTGTGAGCCGCTCCGTAAGCTTCAAGCGCCCAGACTTCCATTTCGCCAAGCCTTTGGCCGCCGAACTGGGCCTTACCGCCCAAGGGCTGCTGAGTTACCAGCGAGTAGGGGCCAGTAGCGCGGGCGTGCATTTTGTCATCTACCAGATGGTGAAGCTTGAGGAAGTAAATGATCCCGCAGAAAATCGGATTTATAAACGGTTCGCCGGAACGGCCGTCCCTGAGTATGGCCTTGCTTGTTACAGGAAGCCCCGCTTCTTTCAGCTTCTCTTCAATCTGATCGGTCGAAGGCGACTGGAACACCGGCGCGGAATACCACTCGTCCAGAGTAGAAGCTGCCCAGCCAAGTTCTGTTTCGAGTAACTGGCCGATGTTCATTCTGGAAGGAACCCCCAGGGGGGTAAGGCAAAGGTCAAGCGGCGTACCGTCTTCCATGTAGGGCATATCTTCTTCCGGAAGGATACGGGCGACAACGCCCTTGTTGCCGTGGCGGCCTGCCATTTTATCGCCTTCACGGAGTTTTCGTTTTGTGGCAATTAATACCTTTACCACCTCGTCCACTCCCGGGTTAAGATCATCCCCTTCCGTCCGCCTTAAGCGCTGAATATCGATGATCGTCCCTTCAATACCGTGTGGAACCCGGAGGGAAGAATCACGCACCTCTTTGGCCTTTTCGCCGAATATAGAGTTAAGGAGCTTAAATTCAGGCGTTGTTTCGGTTTCACTTTTGGGGGTTACTTTGCCCACAAGGATATCGTCGGAGCGGACTTTTGCCCCAACGCGGATAATCCCTTCCGCATCAAGGTTATCCAGGCTCTTTTCGGAAGTATTTGGAATATCCCGCGTTATCTTTTCAGGCCCAAGTTTGGTTTCCCTTACTTCGGTAAAAAATTCTTTTATATGGATGGAGGTAAACAAATCATCCTTTACCACCCTCTGGGAAATTAAAATTGAATCTTCGTAGTTGTAACCGTTCCAGGGCAAAAATCCCACCAGGATATTCCTGCCCAAAGCCAATTCGCCGTTTTTTGTGGCAGGCCCGTCAGCGATGACCTGCCCCTTTACGATCTTTTCTCCAAGTTTTACTATCGGCCGCTGGTTGTAACAGGTGTCCTGGTTGGTCCTCTGATACTTAACCAGCCGATAAACATCAATGCCGTCGGCGTTTGTTTCAGGAACGGTATCCTTTTTTTCGTCAGGCTCAATGCACACTTCCTGGGAGCTAACGTTAACCACTGTTCCGCTCCGCCGGGCCTTGCAAAGAACCCCCGAATCGTAGGCGCATTTGCCTTCCATTCCCGTGCCGACTCTGGGCGCTTCAGTGAAAACCAGGGGCACTGCCTGCCGCTGCATGTTGGAACCCATGAGGGCGCGGTTGGCGTCATCATGCTCCAGGAACGGAATAAGGGAAGCGGAAACTGAAATAATTTGCTTGGGGGAAACGTCCATATATTCAATATCGCCGGGTGAACGGGTGGTATAATCCCCCTGCCTTCTGCAAGGCACCTGGGCATCCGCGAAACTTCCTGAGTTGTTAAGCCTTGCCGAAGCCTGAGCTATGTAGTACCTGTCCTCGTCCATTGCCGACAGGTATTCAATGTCTTTTGTCGCAATGCCCTTTACCACCTTGCGGTAAGGCGTTTCAAGAAAACCGTAATCGTTCACACGGGTATAATTGGCAAGAGAAACGATCAGGCCGATATTCGGGCCTTCAGGGGTTTCTATCGGGCACATTCTTCCGTAATGCGTGTAGTGGACATCGCGAACCTCGAAGCCGGCCCTTTCCCGCGAAAGACCGCCGGGGCCAAGCGCGTTAAGGCGTCTTTTGTGGGTAAGCTCCGCAAGGGGATTTACCTGATCCATAAACTGGGAGAGCTGGCTGGAACCGAAGAATTCCTTGATCGCCGCTACAACGGGCTTTATGGAAATAAGATCCTGGGGCTTAATGGTGTCTGTTTCTTTAAGGCTCATCCTCTCTTTGGCAATACGTTCCATGCGGCTGAAGGCGGTTTTCATTGTGTTGCTCATCAACTCGCCGACAGAGCGAACGCGGCGGTTGCCCAGATGATCAATATCATCGACTTTTTCAACCTCGGAATGTACATTGATGAGGTACTTCATGGTAGCGATGATGTCCTGCTTGGTCATCGTCAAGTCTTCCAGCGGAGGCGAGAAGGCGAATTTTTTATTCAGCTTGTAACGGCCGACCTTGCCAAGATCATAGCGCCTGGGAGAAAAGAACATGCTGTCAAGGTCTTTCTCCGCCGCTTCCACCGTAATGGATTCCCCCGGCATCAGGGCTGAATATACTGACGAAAGGGCTTCTTCCCTGGAAGGCTCGTCCCTTGAAGGATCGTCCCTGACGAATTTGATCTCTTCCCTTTCAAAACAGTTCAGAAGCACATTTGAGTCAAGGGAAAGGTTCGTGGATTTATCGTTTTTGGGATCCGCCGGATCGATAAACTTGATAACCTCTACTGTTTTAACTCCGTTAGCCAAAAGTTCATCCACATCATGCGGATGGAGTTTATCTCCCGCTCTGTAGAGTTTCTTTTTGCCTTCTTCGTCATCGCTTTTGTTCGGGTCTTTGACCCATACCGCCTGGGCCAGAACGCGGCCAAAGAATTTTTCCCTGGTTTCGTTGTCGTCTTTTACTTTCAGGGTCTGCGTCTTATAGAAAGCGCGGATAATTTCTTCGCGGTTCTCGTAACCCAGCGCTCTTAAGAAGATGGTTCCCAAAATTCTTTTTTTTCTGTCGATCTTCGCGTAAATAAGTTCTTTTTTATTGTCAATTTCAAATTCCAGCCAGGAACCCCTGTACGGAATGATACGGGAAGAATAAACTCCCTTTTCATGGCTGAATATTACCCCGGGCGAGCGGTGTATCTGCGAAACAACAACCCGCTCAGCGCCGTTGATAATGAAGGTTCCCCGCTCGGTCATGATCGGGATATCCCCCATATAAATATCTTTCTGCCGAATCTCACCTGTCTGCTGAAAGACTAGATTTACACGCGCCTTTAGGGAAACCGCGTAGCTAAGCCCCTTCTGCTTGCAATCCTGCTCGCCGAATTTTATGTTATCTTCGTCCAGGGTATAGTATTCGTATTCGAGCACCATATCTTTGTTCGGACTTTCGATGGGGAAGGTTGATCTAAAAACTTCTTCCAATCCCTGCGGTTCCGGTTTTTCACCTTTTTTTATTTTTTCACGCTGAAGAAACCGCTCGTAAGAATTGAGCTGGATATCGACAAGATCCGGAAGTTCCATTACGTCCTGGATATCTTTTCCGATATATATCCTTTTCCCGCCGGTGGGCTTAGATTTGACCATTCCTTCCCCCATTCAATTAGTTGTGAGAAAACAATCTTTTTTCCCGGTTACGATTAACAAGTCTGTTCTTACTGAACTTCAACCGTACCGCCGACTGCAGTGATCTGCTCCTTGATCTTCGCGGCATCTTCTTTGGAAACGCCTTCTTTCAGGGGCTTTGGAGCGCCTTCCACAAGGTCTTTGGCTTCTT
>Ga0268262_10000891_pt1 | contig 38683 bp, 31 predicted proteins | sample TergutNc150P3_FD_190354 | JGI IMG/M metagenome (GOLD analysis project Ga0268262, IMG submission 190354) | Nasutitermes corniger P3 segment gut microbial community from laboratory colony in Florida, USA - Nc150 P3 (SPAdes) (version 2) | ecosystem: Host-associated > Arthropoda: Insects >...
TGAAACAAAGGTAAAGGCAGATAGCTTAACGGCAAGGGAAAAGGAAATGCTTAAAAAGCATGGACGGAGAAAAAAGAAAGGGTAGTAGCATGAAAATAGCCATTGATTTTGACGGTACAGTAGTTACCAATGAATATCCCAATATTGGGAAGGATATAGGCGCTGTTCCGGTACTTAAAAAACTTGTCGCTGCCGGTCATTTGCTTACATTGAATACCATGAGATGTGGCAAGGAATTAAAAGATGCTGTTGACTGGTTCAAGGAAAACGGTATACCCCTTTATGGCGTGAACAGGGACCCCAAACAAAGTGAATGGACAAAATCACCAAAAGTTTTTGCCAACCTGTATATTGACGATGCCGCACTGGGGGTTCCGCTTATATGGCCGGTAAAGGGCTTTTTGCCCGGTGAGGATAAAAGCGGCAAGCCGTATGTGGATTGGGAGAAAGTAGAAGAGATGTTTACGGATAATAACGTATACTATAGCCCCGATCCTCTCATCAAAAAGGAAGTGGCAATATGACAACAATGCTGTTTAATTTTATTGAAAACCTTTTATGGGTTACTATGTTTATGGTGTTATGGCCGCCAGAACTCAAAAATATAAAGAGAGTAATGTATTCTTTTTGCCTTGCGGCAATATTGGCATTTGTTCAAACAATGAAGGGGATATAAAAAATAATGAGTATGCCGGAAAACATAGCGCTTAAAATTATCAACATAAATTTCAAAAACAGGCGGTTGAAATTCCGTAGGGCTGTAGACAAACTGGCAAAAACCCTTGATATTCCCGATGATATATTCAAGTCGCTGCCCCGGATACATAACCAAGAGCCATACCTTTACAAGATACAACAGCAATTATCCGATAGGTGGGTCAGGTACTTTGACAGGATTACTAGGGCGGTATATGCGGCAGTGGTTAAATCTTTGGATATGCCAACGGTGGAAGTGGAAACGCTGCGTAAGGCAATTACTGATGACGGTATACTCCGTTACCGGGGCAAGGTGATATATAGCCCTGAAACTGGCAAGCCGATACAGAAAAAGGAATTTGACGCTTTAATAGCCGCCATCGAGAAATTTCTGAACCGTAAGCTAAACGGAACCGGTGAAAAGATTATCCTAGATGCCGTTGCTATGGGTAAAATCCTCCGGCGTATGGCAAAATATCAAACCCAAGAGGAAATGGAAAAATTATCACTTGAAACAATGAAGTACCGGGGTAGGTTATTTGATTGGATAACCGATAGCACAAAGAATATCCGTACTATTATGGGGGCGGAATTATCGAGGCGGGAACAATCCATGTATCAGGCCGCCCAAGACTGGGCAACAGCAAGGATAAGCCATATTGCGGATGATATGCGAAATCAAATAAAAGAAACTATCCTTTACGGCATAAGAGAACACAGGGGGAAAGCCCAGGTATCACAGGACCTGTTTAATAAATTCGGCGGATTGAATAGGGATTGGAAACGGATAACAGATACCGAATTGGTAAACACGGCAAATTTAGCCGGTATTTTGGAAGATGTAAATAATGCCCCGGAAGGGGAAAAAATATATTTCAAGCGTTATGAATTGCCGGGGTGTTGCGATAAATGCGAAAAAGTAAATGGCATAATAGTTTTATGGTCTGATACCCCGCTGGAAAGCGACAGAATAAAAGACGATAACGCCAAGGTAGCTATATGGGAAGGCAAGCCCCAGGATAAGCGAATGAATACCGTAGTAACAGGAACCATGCACCCGAACTGCCGGGGCGGGTGGGTACGGTGGAACGGTAAAGAGCTTGATGCCATGACAGCGCATATACAGAATAAAGGTCAGTTATGGGATAAGGCGGTTATGAGGGCGCGGGAAGAATTTAATGAGAAAGGGAATAAGTACCCCAACGATAAAACACCCGGTTATATTGACCGAATAAATGAAATCTACAGGGAAGAAACCGAATAGGGAGGGTAGAGATATGTCTATAATGATTAAGAGTAAATTATTAGTAAAAAAATCCAGTGTTAAGTCGAAAGGGGAATCAAATGTAAAATTTCTGCAAGCCCTATGTGGACTTTTTAGGGATGATAAAACCAATGGGGCGCATTTTGATTATGGCAAATTACAGAGACTTAAAGGATACCCTGATGGCGCTGACATAGAAAACGCTGAATTTTTGGGATTAGATGGTGATAAGGCATGGTTTACGGTTTTTGGGGATTGGCAAGATGAGGTTAATTTTGCGGTTACATTGAGGAATGGAAAACTTGTAATTACAAACAAATTTGACGCAAATGCCCCGGAATATAATTATTCAAGAATAACCAATGACATAAAAACTGTAGCAGCGGCGGGAGGGTTTGAAAAATCTTTTGGGGAAACAACCGTAGATTGGGATTCAATTACCAAAGCGCTTACGCATAAGTATATTCGGCGCTGGCCTGATCCTAAAAACCCTAAAAAATGGCGGTATCTATACACATCTGATTTTATTAAGCGTCCTATAGAGGCGCTGATAGAAGCGTTTAGATTCAAGAAAGAGAAAATTGATGATGATTATGCTAAAAACAACATTAAAGAAGAATACGGGGCGGATAAAAAAACCTTTGCAATGCACATTTTAGAGTATTTTGCATACAAAGTAAAATGGGATAAGTTTTTTGGAGATAGAAAGAACCGGGAAACTTACAAGAAGCCGCAGAAAGCACAAATTGAAGCCGCAAAGAAACCGGATAAAAAGACCGTAGCATCGAAAACCGGTAAAATTGACAGCAAAAAAGGCAGCGGTTATACTCTGAATAGAAGCCTCATGCGTAAAGTATGGGGTATTTATAACAAACAGGAGGATAAGGAAGATGAGCGAACAGACAGACAAAATAACGCTGGAACTGGGATGGGATCAATTCCCCAATCTACTGGCCCGGTACAGCCCGGAAAAGATAAAGGAAATAGCAATCAATATGGCGCTGAAACAGTACAAGGAACGCCCGATAACCAAGGTGATGCTACACAGTTGCTTGGCGAATTTGGAAAGCGATCTGGCCGGGGAATTCGCTTAACCAAAAATGAGACTAAAAATATCCGGGAGGAGTGTATATCGCTTCTCAATTCAAAAATAGACGATGAAATAACGGAGGAGGGCAAAGATTTACTCCGACAATATGAAGGGGCCGGTGGTCTGGGGGAAGAGGGGGCCAGCACACACGGTACATTGTATGAATACTATACCCCCCGCAATGTAGTAAAAAAAGTATGGCAGCTTGTTGACAAGTATATACCCGGCGCAAAAAACGTATTGGAACCGTCAGCGGGTATAGGCCGGTTTGCAGAGGACAGACCCAACGATAAATTCACCCTGAATGAATTCGATCCTACATCTTCCCGAATATCCCATATACTCAATCCGCAAGCAGAATGTCCGACAATGGCTTTTCAAGAAATGTTTAAGCCCGGCAAGGCATACACTGGGCAAAAGTACGATGTTGTTATTGGCAATCCGCCGTATGGCAAGTATGAAGGCTTATGGAAGGGCAAGGGAGAGGGTGTAGAGCATAACCGGTATGAAGAATACTTTATTGACCGGGGACTTGATACGCTGCGAGAAGGCGGCATTATGGCATTTGTGGTCCCCTCTTCATTCCTACGGGATAAGGATTCCAAAATAAAACAGAAGATAGCCGCAAAGGGCAAGCTCATGGAAGCCTGGCGACTTCCCAACGGTACGTTTAATACTACCGGGGTAGGAACCGACATAATCATAATCCGTAAGGAAAAAGGCGATCCGGCGCAATTCTCAAATAATGCTTACTTTGAAAAAAATCCGTCAATGGTAATGGGTATTGAAACAACCCGTACCGGGCGTTTTGGAAAAGACGAACAATATGTTGGGCTTCCTGCCGGTGAAACATTTGACGAAGCTATAGACCGGATAAATGCCGATACGGTAGAGGCTACTCCTCTGGGTGTTCCCACGGAAAAAGAGAGGCTGGAGAAAAAAGTCAATGTAATTGTCGAGGAAGATAAAAAAGGTAAAATAAGCAAAAAAGACCACAATAAAATCATGCAAAATAATTATCAGATCGGTCAATTAAAGACAACCATACAGCAACAGGAATACATACTTGAGGATACACGGGAAGAAACGGAACAAGCAAGAGAGGACTTGAGGCGGACAGGCGACCCGATAGAACAACACCCCATGACCGGGGCGCTTATACGTAGAGAGGAAGAAATAATAGAGTATGTCGATAGGTTAAAAGCCCAAGTAGAGGAACTTGAAAAAGAGAACAGGGAATTGGAAAAACCAAAAGGGCGGTCAAGGTCCGAAGCAATGATGGGTAATGACAATGCCAAAAAATTGTTTTTTGAATTGCTAAATACAACGCTTAGAACGGCGCTTACACACGATGATGTTAATGAGTACGAAACCCTAGACGGCGGAATAGGCTATTTTGTAACGGTCAGAAGCAAAGCCGCCGCCCAAAGAACAAAAGAAAGGTGGGAAAAAAACGGAGGGTATGCTTCATTTGATCCAAATACAAATAGATTGGATTTAAGTACAACGCCTTTATTGGGACAAAGCAAAAGTAGCATTACTCCCATGAATAGGCTTGCCGAAAAGTATAAACTCCCAGATAAGGTATCCAGGGAATTCTTTGAGATTGCCTGTGAAAGTGATGGAACGGAAGATTTTAAGAAAAAAGCCAAAGAATACGCCGATGAGCTATTAGTAAGCGTAAGAACCGGCAAAAGAACATTCCGCTTCCCCAAAAACTTTGATTATTCAGGTTTCAAACAAGACTCATTGGACATATTTTACGATGGCGACCTGAAAACACCAGAACCAGAGAAATCCGAAGGGGAAAAACATAAAAACCGTTCCGAGGCTATGAAAGGAAATGACAACGCTGCTGGTTCCCACGATGTAGACACGGCGGAGGAATTTAACAAAAAATACAATAAGAAAATAGCCCCGGAAGCGATGCCGATATGGAAAGCCACAAACCTTGACGGGACAATCAATGTCAATAAGTTACAAAATACAAAATATCTTGAAACAAGCGGTAATTATGTAAAAACAGCCGATGGGGAATGGTACGATATTGTCAATTTTGCCAGCGGCAATATATATGACAAACTGGACGGACTTGAAAGGGACCGGGAATTACTATCAAAGTCTGAATATGAACGGCAAAAAAGTATACTCCTGAAAGTCCTGCCAAAACCACAAACGGTAACAGAATTTGAAGTTTCGCCATTATCGTATCTTGCCGAAAACTTTATAACCAGCGAGGTAGATAACGGGGATTTTCAGAAACGCAATTATGCGAGAAACAGAAACAGCATTGATACCGATGACCATACAGGGGAACCGCTTAACCTTAACAGGGCATTTATACAGTGGTTAAGGAACGCAGATTCGGACGGATTGGCATTAAGGGTAAGAAAAGATGACATAATCGCCTATATAAATAAAGAGAGCGTAAGGGCGGAAAGGGGCAGGACGGAAGAGCAAAAAGAGGCTAACAGAATAGAGGCGCAGCGCCTGAAAACAAATCGGCGCGAAGATACGGAGCGATTATTTAATCAGTTTATCCGCGAAAGATTGAGTATTGAAGATCAAAAGCGGTTGGAAGATGCCTATAATAGGCAGACAAACGGCATTGTACAAGCCGATTATACTAAAATTCCGTTATTCCTTGACGGAATATCAAAAACATTTAAGGGTGATGAATTCAAACTTAATGATTCACAATTAAAAACCCTTTCATGGTATGTAGCTAACGGAAACGGAATCGCCGCCCTCGATGTTGGTGTCGGTAAAACAATAGTCGGTATATGTGCGGCGGTTATTGATATTCAAATGGGGCGCTGCAAGAAACCGATTATTCCAGTACCTAAAGCCGTATACGAAAACTGGAAAAAAGAGATAGCAGATTTATTCCCGAATCTTAAAGTCAATGATCTGGGCAATTTCAGCGATATAGGAAAATGGAAAGATGAAGATGGCAAGTTGAAAATAGAGGAAGGCAGCCTGTCTATTTGTACCTATGAAGCATTGGAAAAAATAGGTTTTGATGATTTAACGCTTGAAACCGAACTAAAATCCATATTCGTGGAAGCCTTAACCGCCGAAGCCGAAGGCGCTTCCGACCGCAAGAAAAAACAAGAGGAAGAGTCGATAATGACAAAGGTAGGTAAGGCGGCGCGGGTAGGCGATAACTGGGTAAACTGGGAAGATACCGGGTTTGACCATATAACCGTAGATGAAGCGCATAATTTCCGCAATTCATTCAGCAAGCCCAAAAATAAAAAGAAAGGTGATGCGGCAGAATTTGACGATATACCGGGCGGTTCTACTGCGTTACGCGGTCTGAAACTGTTTGCTATTTCACAGATGATACAGAAGCATAATAACGGGCGCAATGTTCATTTATTATCCGCTACCCCATTTCAGAATTCCCCTGTAGAAATCTATAACATACTTTCGCTGGTTGCCAGGCAAGAGCTACAAAGAATGGGAATAATAAATTTCAATGAAATGCTTGTCCAGTTTGCCGAATTAAAGCCCGAAATCTCCGTTGATTCAAAAAACAACATGGTACAGAAAAACGTAATGAAGGGATTTAAGAACCTTCCCGCATTACAGAATTTGCTTAATCGGTACTGTATGAAGATTGACGGAGAGGATGCTGGTATTATAAGGCCGGACAGAAAAGACCACCAAGTATACCTTGATATGACGGCAGAACAGAGAGACATAACGGAAAAAATCAGGGCATACATGGAAGCCGGACCGAGCGCAGAAAAAGACCCCGGCGCAACCCTGCGCTGTCTCAATGCGCTACGGCAAGCGGCTTTATCGCCCATGCTGGTAGAAGGGTTTGAATTCCTTGATCCAATGGCTGCGGGCAAGGCCGGCATACATGAAAGGAAAATAAGAATTTCAAAAAAGGACTTTGTAAAAGACAGCCCGAAAATGAAATTTGTTACTGATACGGTAACAGAATTTTACAAGAAACACCCGGATAAAGGACAAATAATTCACTTGCCGCAAGGAATAGAGCATTATGAGGCAGTTAAAAAATATTTGGTATCTAAAGGAGTGCCGGAAGATGCTATTGTATTTATGGCCCCAGCGCCGGAGGGCAAAAAAGCCCCGCCATATTTGAGGCCCGGCGATAAAGGGAATGACCAAAAAGAAGAATATAAGGCGATGTTTAATGACCCAAAAAACAAAGTTAAAATAATCATCGGCAGCGATACAATAAAAGAGGGTGTAAATCTCAATGGAAACACCGTAAATACTTATCCGTGTATGCTGGATTGGAATCCGACAGGTACACAGCAGTTAATAGGGCGCTCATGGCGGCAAGGCAATGAACAGGGCAAGGTGCATATAGTTTTCCCATTGGTAAATGACAGTGTTGATTCTTTCATGTATCAAAAACATGACGAAAAGAAATCAAGGCTTGATGCTCTATGGAAATCCAAAGATAAGAAAATGGAGATTGACGAAGTTTCGCCGGAAGAATTGAAGTTTATGCTCATTAAAGACCCAAAGAAACGCGCCGATTTATATATCAGGGAAAAAACGGCGGAATTGGTACAGAAGCAGAAAATAGCAGAGGCAACCAGCGATAAAATATTCAAGATGTCAGGCGAACGGGCGGAACTTATCGAAGCAATCTCCGATAATGAAAAAGACATTGTAAAAATGCGGGATGCAATATCAGCTTTCAATAAGAAAACCGATGCACAAATAATCGAGGAATTTGAACTTGATTTTAATAGCAGTTACAGCCGGTCTATCTATGATGATTTCGGGGCCGCCAACGGTAAGAACATAAAAGAATTACGCGAGAATTACATTAAAGCCGTGAAAGAAAATATCTCCAATTCCCAAAGAGCATTAAATCGGTCAAAGGGGAGAATTGAAACGATAGACAATACCTTACAGCGTTATGATATAGACAAGCCGGGAAACGATGCGATTGTAGAACGTGCGCGAAAAAGATATTCCAATGAAGCTATGCTATATAAAACAGAAATTGCCGCTATTGAGAAAAACAGGGAAAAATATATAAAGGATGCGGAAAAGCAGATAAAAGCCGAAGCCCGCCCCGGTATGCCAACCGGTGAAGCGGTTGACATGACTATCAGGGCTGTTACGGGTGATATGTATTCAATGCAGGTTGTTAAAGACAGGGTTAAGGCCGCCCAGGAAACGGCAACAGAGGGCGTGAAAAAATCCGTAGTGTTACTTTTGCCTAAAAAAATAAAAGTACGGGTAAAGGGGTAAAAAATGGCTGTCATGTTGCGAAAATCGCTTTTTATGCGGGATGATTTAATAAAATTGGCAGACTCGAAAATGCTTTCATATTTCAAAAAGGGAATATTATCCTATTTGAAAAGCCTTGACGCGGAACCGGGAAAAGTCGAAAAAGCCATATATGGGGTCGGTACAATAAGGACATGGAAAGGGAAAAAGTATATCAAAAGCCCCGATAAAAAATGGCGGCGCTATTATGATAAAGAAAGCAGGGGGGCCAGCGTTTCGATAAAAAGCCTTATGAAAAAGGTTGACAAGGCAACCAGCCCGGAAGAGCTATTACAACTGGTTTTACTTCATCGGGACCGATTCGCCGATGAATACGGACACCCTGTTCCCATAATTCAGGAATTAAGCCGGTATGTGAACACAAGGCAGGGAAAAATCAATGCTGCCCAGGCAGCGGCAAAACCAGCCCCCGGCAAGGTAGACCGGAGTAAGTTAGAAATCGGCGATCATTATGTCGCCGAATCGGATAGCGTATCGGGGGGAGAGGGAAAATTTGTAGTCAGAACCGTAAGAAAAGACGGGAACGATGGCTATGTTTCGGCAGTAGGTCAATTAGGTTTTGGAGGAATAAAGAAATTCAATACCAGGGAAGAGGCTGAAAAGTGGATCAGAGACAATCCGGTAAAAAATAAAACCACAAAACAGGCCAGGCCAACAATGACCGCTTCGGAACGTGTTTTGAAAGAAGATCACCCAACACTTGAAAAATATGTGAACAAAGAAATTGACCGTAAAGAATTCCGGGAACGATTGGTAAAACTGGGGTATAGCGTAGCGGATATAACGGAGATTGAAGGTTTTGCAGCTACACTGAAACCTACCGATTGGAATACTCCGGGGAAAGCCCAGTTTTTTGTCAGGAACAAACACGATTCTTATATGGGTAAATGGGGGTGGGGTCATTATGCACATGAAGAGGACGGTTTTGCCACAAAAGAGGAAGCCCAGGCAGCAGCCGATCAATGGAATGAGAAGTATGGCGGGGATGTATCTGTTGTGGGAAGGGATGAAGCCAGAATAATGGACACGGAGGAATCCAAGGAAAAAAAATCAAAAAGCGAGAATAAGCAATTTTCGCATGAGGAGCTGCTTGAGGATTTGAATGAGGGGTGGGGGAAAGGCATATTTACCATAAAAGATGTTGCTGATAATTTGCGGGATGGAGATGTGTTTCAAGGTTGGTCTGCCGATATATGGAAAACCGCCGCCAGAGATGAAAGCGAATACCGCGCGGGAGAAATAAGCGGAAAAGAACTTGAAAAGAGGCAAGAAAAACTATTCTCGGAAGAAAATAAAATAAAAGAAAAAAATGGTCACTATACCCCAGATACCGGGAAGTCAGCTTTACAGCAATGGGAACAGACCGGAGCCGATGACTTCAAAGCCGGAAAGCCCCATAAGCCCCCGTATCCATGGAAGGGAGACTGGGCGGTCGGTTCCCCTGAATCGGAAGATGCGCTCAATAAAGTAAAGGCGTGGCTGCGCGGTTGGGAAAAGGCAAATTTGGCGGCGGATATTCCTTATGACGAAGAAGCGGAAGAAAAAATAACACGACTTTTAGCTGCGGATAAAGACACTTCAAAAGGCGTTCAGAGAGAAGTTATCGGAAAGGCTAGAAACCCCGAAATAATGTTGCTCAAAAAAGAACTTAGAATTGATGCGTCGGATTATAACCACACCATTGATAAAAGCGAAATAAATCACACTATAAAAAAACATGGGGACGAGAAAAATGAAGCCCAAAGAGGGCAAATTGCAATAACCAAAGACGACTTTAAGCTGATACCTTTAATTTTGAAAACCCACGACAAAATTGAATATGTTGGAAAAAACGATAAGGGATTAGATGCCATACAATACAGCAAAGAATTGGACGGGGTTATCATAGTCATTGAAGAAGTAAGGACAGGAAAAAAAGAGCTTGCTTTTAGTACCATGTACAAAAAGAAAAAGGGAAGCGGCAGTGTGCAAAAGCCCTCCGCCCGAACGCCCGAAACGACTCCCCAACAAAAAGTATCGCCTGAATCTGGGGAAAAGTCAAGCCCTAGGCCAGAAAAAAACAAATATGGGGCTATACGAAAAGCCTTAGAAGCGGAGGGACAAAGGGTGAAAATCGTATTTTTGAAAAAAGCGGTGCAAGTAGAAAAACCAACTGATGACCGGTTTGAAGAATTTAAGAGCCTTATTACTGAACATCTGGAAGGCATAGAGAATAACGATGAGGAAATAAAAAAGGCGGGGCTGCCGGTCGGAACCATCAGGAATTGGAATGGCAAAGATTATGTAAAAGTTTCCCCTGGGAAATGGAGGCCAAAATATAACAGCCACAGCAGGGGCGCAAAAATGGCGGTATCACACATTAAAAGAAAAGTAGATGCCGCTACAACGTCAAAACAGCTTATGGATATTGTTATGGAAAACAGAGACAGGTTTTCCGATGCCCAGGGAAACCCGTTACCATTTGTGCAGGAATTGAGTAAATACGTTTCCGAGAGGCAAGAGTATTTACCGGAAAATATAAAGGCCAAGCGGAAAGAAGCCCGGAGTAACGCCATTAAAGCCGGGCAGGAAAAAGCCAGAAAGAAGAAAGAAGAGGCAAAACAGGCAGCCGAAGAAAATAAGCGCCAAAAAGCGGAACGCATGAAAGCACAAGATCTTGACCGTGTTATCGACTATTATGGCGGAACCAATGCTAAACGTGAAGGCGATAAGGTTGTCATTACCGAAATGGGGAAAGATAAAAGATCGCCGGTACTTGCCGATACCGACAGAATGAAAAGAGAATGGCGAGATATGAACATCGAGTATAGCAATGGGAAAATAACCATAACGAAAAAAGGCAGAGGTAATAAACAGGAAGAATCAACAGCGGATAAAACCAATAAATATGGCGTACCAGATGAAGTGTATAATGCCGCTATAAAGCCCTATCTTAGCGGTGATATTTCATTGAACAGCCTGAAACACAAACTTGAAAACGCTGGATTAAGTAAAAACAAGGTGGGGAGGCTTGCCAACAGTTTATGGGAAGAAACGCATCCTGACCCAGAAAAAGAGATAGCAGAAAAACAGGCGGAGGAATATAACAAGATTCCCTATGAGAAAAGAAAGGAAATGGCAGAGGAAGCCATAAAAAGACAAGATAAAATGTTGGGTAACGATAGCGGCGATTCCCAGGATGATATGGATTTTCAAGCAATAAGGGATAAATATCAAAATGGGAAAAATATTGAAGGGCAGGAAGATGAAATATACATCGGCAATGAAACCCAGAAAGGGCGCTGGAAACTGGTAGAAGCCGATACTCCGTCTGCCAGCCATGATGAAAGTACATTTCATAAAACCAGAGGTTTCCCGAAAAATAAAGACGGTTCCACAATAAATGACCGGGACTATGAAAGTGATAGGGCCGCCCAGGAGACAGTAATGAGCATGGGGGCAAATTTTGACGGAAGGGCGCTTTCTTTTGATTCGCCGGTTGTGGTTACAAAAGACGGTGTTGTGGTATCGGGTAACAATCGGACTATGAGTAGCAAGATAGCCGCCCGAAGGGGAACCGATACAAAATACGTTGATGCGCTTAAAAAACGGGCTGAACGATTCGGATTTTCCGGTGCTGATATTGACGGTTTCAAACACCCCAGAATTGTTTTTGAAATTGAAAAAGACGGTGATTATTCAACAGGCGAATTTGCAAAATATAATCAGGAAAGCCAAAAAACCATGTCCCCTATTGAATCGGCGGTAAAGGTTTCCAAAATAATAAAGTCGGAAACGGTAAAGGATATTGCCGGGCATATAGCCGAATTTGAAACAATGGGGGAATTATATACGGACCGGAAAGTCTGTATGAGTATTTTCAATGCCTTGGAAACCGGGGGGATTATCAATCAGTTTAACAGGAATACCTATATTGAACCGGAAGGGACAATTACCGGCGCTGGAAAGGAATTTCTTGAAACGGTACTTATCGGCTCTGTAATCAATGAACAGAATATCCGGGGATTGAACCGTGATGGCTGTAAACATATCAGGGCAAAATTGGTAAGGGCAATTACCCCGCTGGTAAATAATAAATCAATGGGCGGTTATTCAATCATGGAGGAACTGAATAGTGCCGTAGACCTGTACATGCAATACAATATTGAAAAAGATAAATTTGGCAGCCTGGATGATCTGGTAAAACAGGGGACCATGTTTGAAGCGCCGTCAGAAATTGCGGTAGAACTGGCCCGGAAAATGCAGATGAACCAAAAAGACTTTGCCGATTTCTTGCAAAAAGTGAACGCAAGCCTTGAACTGGGCGCTTCCGGTCAATCAGATATTTTCCTGGGGGGCGTGGAAGAAAAAGACGATATTTTGAAACGGTTCCTCGATATTAAAAAGTCCATTGATACCGTTATCAGAAAATACAAAGAACGGAAAGATCGGCTTATGGAAAAATCCCTTACATGGTCAGGTCATAAATTACAGGGCCGTACACGGGTACAGGGTATGGATATATCCATTGAAAATAAAAAGGGATCGGTACGCAGCGGAACCGATAAAGACGGACACGATTGGTCAATAAAAATGAATTATCATTATGGGTATATCAGGGGAACTGTAGGAAAAGACAAAGACCACCTGGACGTGTATTTAGGGCCAAACCCGGAATCGGAAACGGTATATATTGTCCATCAGAATGACCCCACCACCGGGGATTATGATGAGGATAAAGTTATGCTGGGGTTTGACAGCATAGAAGAGGCGAAAAGCGCCTATTTAAGCCAGTATGACCGGCCCGGTTTTTTGGGGGAAATTGACACAATGGATATTGACACTTTTAAGGAAAAAGCGTTTAATGAGAAAAACAAGGGAAAAATGCTCAAGTAAAGGGGTACTATATGATTGCTATGTTTATCTGGTGTGTGATTGGGTATGTATTGGGATGGTTTGGTACTGCGCTTTTTCTGACATGGGCAAGCATAAAATTTGATGATTACCTTCCATTAGATTCAATATATGGGGATAAATTTATAACTCCAATCATGTGTATTATATGGCCTGTAATAATCTTACTGTTTTTTATACAAATTAGTTGCGGGATTTTGGACGAAAGATTAAATAGTGATTGACAAATTAAAGCATTTATGCGTACAATAGAGTAACAATATAATTGTACCCCGCCAAAAGGGTACAAAAAACATTTAGGGTGTTCTTATTAAAGACGGCTAAATGGGTCTTAGGACTCGTTTAGCCGTCTTTTTTTTGCTTTTTGGGGTAGAAAATGGCAGAGCGCGAGGAAGGACAAGAGGTTTTTCTCCAAATAGAAGTGAAAAAAGGTAACTTCCAGGAGGATGAAGACTCTTTCTATTTTGACGTAGAAGCCAGTAACGAGAACCTTGATTTTGAGAAACAAGCCATTTTACAACGGGCATTGTTGAATTCCAAGGACTATTATCTGACCAACGGCGTTGTGTCAAAAGACCATCTGCATAAGCGGATAGAAAACGGTGTCCAGATAACCGATGAACAATACGTTATCGGGGAACCCGTAAAAGTTTATACGGACGGGAAATCAACCAGAATAAAAGGGAGATTGTACAAAAATAACAAACATGCCGTACCGTTCATTGATTTATTACGGGCAAAATCTACCAGGGTAAAAGCGAGCGTTGGCGGGATAATTCCAAAAATTGTTAAAAATGTTAAGGACGGAACGGAAAAAGTTGTTTCGTTTTTATGGAATGATGTAGCCCTTACGATTGCCCCGGTGAATTTTACGGTTGGCCCGGCAACGGGGATATTGGCGAAGCGTTTAACCGGTGATGATTTTGTGAAAGCTCTGTCTGTTGGGTATGGAACCGATTCAAGAGAATATACCGGAGGCCGGGCGTTACAAAAAGAAGAGGTGGAGGGAAACACGGTAAATAAAACACAGGATTATGAAACGGCTATAGCTGATCTTATGGGCGCTGTATCTGTTGGTGAAATAAAAACAACGGAAGAGGCGCAGGATTTCCTGAAAGATTATGGCATTACTGCTGCGGTTGCTCTTGATGTTATCAGGGGGATCGTAAGGAAGCATAAAGAATTTGCGGAGGTATTACCAATGGGTAAGAAGAATGGGAGCGGTAACTTGTTTACCGACATCATCGACAAAATACAAAAGTCGATGGGAGGCGGAACCGTAAGCAAGGGCGGCAAAACTGACCCCGATTACGATGAAGAGGATGTCAACGCCAGAAGCGATGACGAACCCGGAGACGATGAGGACGCGCTGATTGATGCCGAAGATGTTATCAAAGCCCTTACCGACAAGGTGGAGGAACTTGAGAACGGTCAGCAAGAAATTTTGAAGGCGTTGAAGGACCTCACCGAACAATCGGCACAAGATGCCGAATTCAAAAAGTCTATGGGGGAAGGCATGATCGCCCTCATGGAACAGTACGGCGAAATTGCAAAACAGCCCATGCCCCGGCGTGGTGTTGGCGGAGTCGCCGGTGCTGGAATATCAAAAGGAAATGTTGGCGGCGGTACTGTCCAAAAACACCGGCAGTTTACCGTCAGTGATCAAAACCAGCTTAAAGGAATTCTGACAAAGGCGGTTGCTGCGGGTGAGCTTACACTGCATGATTGCGGGAAACTTGAAACCCAGATCAACAAGTCAATCCGTGATCCGAATTTCCAGATAAGTCCTGAATACGCAGAATTTCTGCGAACCAAGCTGGCAAGTTAGGAAGGGAGGAAAATAATGTTTGACGATCTTTTTGTTGACACCGATGCTGGCGCTGAAACCGCCGCTATATCCGAAAAAGAACTTGCAAAGTCTCTTTCAATCGGATACGGTACGGATTCCGCCGCATATCAAGGCGGTAGGGCGCTGGTTCCCGAAGATTGCGAAACCACAATGATTAACGCAATGCGGGAACAGAAAGAGGACTGCAAAATGATGAACAAGGTTAAAAAACAGCCTGTTGCATCAACGGTCCATGAGTATAATCGCCGATTGGACGCTGGCGATTATGAGAACGCTACTGCCGAAGAGGGAGGCGGCTCTGTCGATACCGATCAGGACATCGAAAGAGTAACCCGCCTGATAAAGTACATCCAGATTCGGCGGGCTGTTACCGATCAGGCAAGGCTTGTACAAGCGTTTGAAGATTGCTGGGAAAGCGAAAAACTTATGGGAACCCTGTCAGCCCTTAAAGCGGCGGAACGGTTATTCTTCCATGGTGATAGCGATGTTGTACCAACGGAGTGGGACGGTATACCCAAACAGATTATTTCTGCGAAAGAACCGAATATCCTTGACTATCGCGGCAAGAGAATTCAGCAAATCGGCGATGAATCAATTACCGAAATGGTATATCAGATTTATGAACGGGGCGGCGATGCCAATACGCTATTCTTCCCCCCGATTTTAGGTATTGATATACAGGAATTAGCCAGAGAGCGTATCCGGTTTGGTACAAATGATAAAAGCCTTGCCCCTGTGTTTGATTCATATCCCACCCCTTATGGAACCGTAAAATTTGGTGAAGATGAAGGGCCGGATAAATTTTACCGGGTAAAAGGGTTAATTAAGCCAAATGGAAGCGGACAAATGCGCCCCGGAGCGCCTACCGCTACAGCTACCGCCACTACTGAATCAAAGTCAAAATTCTTTACCGCTGATGCCGGAAATTACAAATATACAATTCATGCGGTAAATAAATACGGAATTTCGGTTGGTTATGATCTTGCCGCTTCTGTACCGGTTAGTGCCGGCGATGGAGTAAGGGTTAGGATTACCCAAAACCCCGATAAGCCCGGTACTGGTTATGTTGTCTGCCGGTCTGCGCCTAACGGTAATGTGGTTATGGAACTTATCCGTATCAAGGCGGAAAAAACGGGAGAAACATTATTCATTGACCTTAATGAGGAACTTCCGGGAACCGCTTCCATGCTCTTCCTTACCGAAAAGAAACTGCAAACCATTGTCCAGTTTGACCAGCTTATACCGCTGCGCCTCCGCCCCCTGTATGAAAGCAACAAAGCGGAAACCCCGTTCTTTATCCAGCTTTTCGGTACTGCCGATGTCAAAGTGCCGGAATGGTGCGGTATAACAAAGAACCTGGGATACAAGGGAGGACTCTACAATGGATAAGAAACTTTGGGAGAAATCCGAACTTGAGGGGCTGACCGATGAACAGCTTTTGGAAATTGCCATTGAACTTGGGGCTGAATTTAATAATGATGCCTCAAAAGAACAAATTATTGAGGCAATTCTGAAAGCGCAGGAAGCGGCCCCAACCCAGACCCCGGACACATCCGAAACGCTGCCCCAAGATAACGGCGCGGCCCCAACCCCATCAGGGGAACAATCGAAACCAAAGACCAATACCAGGAACAATGGCGGTAAAAAGCTGGGTGAGGGAACCGGCAAAGCCGATGACCCCGATCCGCAATACCCCATTGGGGCGCTCATTACCAGAGACGGCAAGGAAATGGTGAAGGTTGCGCCGGGAACATGGCTGACCGTAACCCGTGTCGGAGAAACCGACAATCCCGATGACAAAGTATCGGTAAAGATTCGCAACGAAGCCCTTAAAGGGCAGAAGGTTTTTACATCGAGCGGAATAGCCGAATTTGACGACAATGGCGTTGTCATGGTTTCGGCAAGGGAAGCGGACCGCCTGTGTAAAATCCCCGGATATTCAAAGGTGGAGTAAATGATTGAAGCCGTATCTCTGAAAAACAGTGTTATTCTAAAATTCTCAAAGGGGAATATAACCCACCGTGTTGAACGGAAATTTGAGAAAGAGGAATGGCTTGTTTTTACAGAGAACGGCTTTATTCCTGATGCTGCCGGGGTAATCCCGTTGGGTGTATCCGCCCAGACATTTCTTGATGATAAGGTCCAGAAGGACGGATTATACCAATATCGGGAAAAAGACATTAACAATCCAGAGGCAAAATACGAAGTGTCATTATGGGTCCGCTGCGGAATAGCGGGGCCTGTTGGTTACACTTTCGGAAACTACACCCCCCAGGAAGATACCGGGTGGGGTGATGTTCTTACCCCGGATGATATGCGTTTTACATATCTCTGGGGTGTCGATTTCAGGGCCACAAATGGTCAATCTTATACGGATGATCAAATTCGATTTCACATTGAATCTTCTATAGCCGAAATGGAACGGCGATTAAACATAACTATTATTAAAAAGCGCATTGCATGTGATCCCGATAATCGGGGGCTTGTCCAAGGTGTTGATTACGATGAGGAGGAAGAATACTACAAATACCGGCGTGAACGGATTCAAGGCGTTGGAATGATTCATACCAGAAAGCGCCCTGTAATTTCTATCAGCCGCCTAGACCTGTGTGTCAGGCATAATGTAGTACGTTCTCTTTTAGATGAATACACCCTGGATAAAACAAAGGGAAAAATCGAATACTTTAACAGGCCGATGATAGGGCCTAATGAAAGTATCCGGGCGTTACAGAATTCATTATACCGTTATGGGCAGGATACCGTAAATGCACAAAGGTATTATGCCATTGATTATGTTGCCGGTTATAAATCCCCCGCTGATATTCCAAAGGATTTACGGGCGGCAATAGGAAAAATGTGTGCAATCGAAATGTTAAACATTATCGGAGACGGCATACTTGCCGGTTTCTCTTCATCTTCACTGTCTATGGACGGAGTATCGGAATCCTTCTCATCTACACAATCGGCGACATCGGCAACTTACGGCGCACGGATAATGACTTATGAAAAAGAGTTAAATCAATACATTCAAGCCGTCAAGATGAAATTTGGGAACGTAGTCTTAGGATCATTATAGGAGAAATAAAATGGAAATTTTAATTCGGAAGTACCTTAATAAATCACTGTTGTTAAAAGGAAATACCGGGGGCGGCGGTGGTCATAAATATATTAAGCGGGAAGGTGTATCCGGTCATTACAAATATTCTTACCGCTTGCCGGACGGGAGTTTTGGAAGCAGGGCAGACTTAAATGCGGCCACGAAGGGCAAGAATAAAGATAAGAAATTTAAGGAATCCAAAATATCCACCTATAAAGACAAGATTGACGAAAAAACAAAGAAAGCTGCGGAAGAAATTTACAAAAATGGTGGTAATTCCAAGTTAAGAAATTTTATTCAAGGCGAAGGATATACCATAGGGGTATACCAAGATTTATTGGAAGAATTTGAGGCAGAAGAAAAAAAAGAGGCCGCCGCTAAAAAGCAGGGATTATCAGAAATACAGTCGAATTGGGACAGGGATAATCCTAACAGTCCTATGAAATTCGGCGAAGAAAAACCATCCGGCTCCAGCCGATTGAAAACGGCAACAGACAGGATGGGCCAGCTCTACCGTGAAGGCAAAAACAATAGCCCTGAAATGGATGAGGCTATGAAAGAATACAAAGAAGCCATGAAAGAAGCCCGGCAGTTGAAAGAAAAGCGGGATGGGGAAAATAGCCCATCGGCTATTGTAGGGCAAAAAATACAGTATTCAGGCGATTTTACTCTTGGGGAAAAGAAAAATTATTTAGAGCAAAAAGCGCCAGATGCGCCAGAAGGTGCTTATGCCATATTAGACAATGAAATATGGGAAAAGAAAGATAGCAAATGGGTATGGTGCAGCTCTGATATGATGGGTGATAGTGCAGAAAGCAATCACGAAAACGCAGTTAGAGATACTAAAGAATTATTTGCAAAAAACGAACATCCTATAGTTGTTAATGAATTATCAAAAGAATATATACGTTATCACAATGAACGAAAAAACCAATATAAAAAACAACTAAATAAATCAATAAATAACGCAATAGCCAATATCCGTAAAGCAATAGGAGCGTTTTAATGGGCTGGGGATTAGGAAAAAATTCACCTATTACTCTCTCCCTGGGCCGCAACAATTATGAGGCTATGCTTGACCGGCATGGTCAGAATGTGCGCTGGTTGGTATCCAAAAAATGTACCTGTATGCAATCAGACCATCCCGATCCACGGTGTAAGAAATGCGGCGGGACCGGGGAAATTTACGACCACCAGAAAATATACACCGATACAATGCGGGTACGGGTAGACCGGGGAATGGCGGAAATACCTATTGAAAATGTAAATTGCACAGTTTTAAGAGCCTACGATTCCAACGGTATTGAATATGAAGCGTCTCAATATGATCATTACTTACGATTTTTTAATCCAAAAAAAGAAATTGCCAACGGCGAAGTAGTAGAAATTGTTTACCAGCAGCCAATGGAAGAATCTATTGACCGGGCTGAACTTGAATATATCGGAAACGGGTATTACCGGGTTCCCGGAGCGCTTGCCGATAGATCAAAAATTGAAGGTGTAGATAACAGGCCCCCTGGCGACATTGTAGACATGGATGCCGTATATGATAACAAAGGTAAAGAAGTTGACATACTTGAATACCGATGTAACACGGTACGATTAAAAGATTCGGAGGCAGAGCGCCCCATAACCGCATTTGGAATAAAATATATAAAACCATTTAAGTTTTTTGTACTCTCCCAAAACCTTGATGAAGAGGATGAGAAACTTCTTGCCCTTCACGAAGGGGACGCAATTTCAACATTTCCGTACCGTTATGATGTATCGGAAGGGGACATCATAACGGTACTTTCCGGTTCTAATACAAAAAAAGTTGTTTTGAAACATAAAGGTATTCAGGCAGATGCCGTTATGGATTTTTTTGTTCAGAAAATTACTTATCTGGCAACCAGTAACCGTGAGTATTTTGAAGGCAAGGATTTTATTCTTGTGGGATCAAATAAAATACACTGGGTTTGCGATGATCTGCCGGAACCGGACGCGAATATGAGCATAACGTACCAGTATTTACCGACATACCGTGTTTTCAAATTTGTTCCAACGCTGCGAAGCAGCGAGGATCAGCGGATACCCAGAAAAGTAGTTTTGAAATTACTTGCCACATTTTCAGAAGGTCAAGGGGTGAATAGAAATGGTTAGGCTTAAAGTTACCATGGACAATGAAATGCTTGCCGCTGTTGCCAGCCGCCTATCCTCATTAAGCACGGCACAGAGTATGCCCGCAACCGCCAAAGCAATGAAAACCGCCGCCGCATTGGTAAGGGCAACATGGCAGGGATACGCAACAGGGCAACAAACCTTACCCGGTGTTGAACCAATGAAAAATCCAAGTAAGGGATACGCCGATGGAATAAAGGTAAATCCTTTAGGTCCATTTGACTATGAAATAGTGAACCCGTCAGAAATTGCGGAATACCTGGAACACGGTACAACCGAAATAGATATGAAACAAACCCACACCAGAGGGCCGCGTTCAAGGGTATCAAGAAAGGGAGTGCCCTATTTGATCGTTCCCTTTAGGTGGGGAACACCCAAAAACATCGGCGCAAGAAATGTTATGCCCCAGGCGATTTATGACATTGTGAAAAAAGCAAGGTTTGAAAAATCGCTTGTTGCCGGAACCACCCATAATGAGAAAAACGCAAGCGGGGAAGCTGTAAGCCGCAACGATTATGAAAAATGGGGCGACCGGTTAAACATAGAACAAATTATCCATGCTGACGATGTGGGAATGAACTTGAACCAGATGTTCAATATGAGCGGCATGGTGCGTATGGATACCAGCACAGAAAACCAAAAGTACAGCGGATATTACACGTTCAGGGTTATATCCGCCAATGGGAAGCCGGGAAGCTGGATAAAACCAGCGACACCGGCACGGCATATCACGGACGGCGTTGTAAGGGCGGTGCAAGAAGATGTAGATGCCATTATTGAAACAGCCGTAATAAGGGATTTAGGATTATGATGTACTTTTTGAACAAAGGGCTTATTTTTGAGCAAGAGTTTGTGAAAGAACTTAGAAATTATTTTAACAGCCTTGACATTGATAAAATGTTCCCCGGCGTTACCCTTAATATCACCAATGAACATCCATTTATGCAATCGCTGGATAATCAGGGTCCGAGTAATGCCCCCAGCCTTTTCCCCGCAATCGTTGTTGCTTCTGAAAGCGATAGGCATGTACCAACCGGTAAATTTATTGAAGTAGAACGGTTGACAATCGAACCACAGGATGTGGATCAGATTATACCGTCAGGGTACATGATTGAAGAGGAAACCGTAGAGCGCATTAGGGGGGAATTTAAGGACAGGGAAGAGAAAAAATTATACGGGGCATCGTATACGGTAAGACGGTCTGAACGCATATCAATTCAAATATGGGCAATTAACGTACAGCTAAAGAATTATTTATATGAAATGCTGGAACTTTTTATACATGGCGGCCTACATGAACGAATGATGGATTTTAGGAAAAATCAAAACCTGGTTATATTCGATGATACTGTAACCGGGCAACGCAGCGGAACGTATTCACTTGCGTTTGGAATGACCCTTGCCGGGGCAAACATCGTTTTCGATGCGGATTACATGATCGAGCAAACATTTATTGATACAGAACTTATCAAATTAAATGACCCAGTGTATGTGGAGGTAAAACATGGCACAAAGCAATGAAAACGCCAACGGCGGCGGCAATACCAGCCCCGCATCAGGTAACGGCAGTGGCAATGCCGGAACGGGAGCCGGAACCGGAGAAAAAAAGGACCGGCTTATGGACATTAAAAAGTATTTGGAGAAAAACAAATCCAAGTACGGCAAAAGCATTTCAGGCTTACTGGAAGTGCTTTTCAAAGACCAAGTTTTCAACGAATCGGAATGGGCCGTTAAGGTTCAGGAAGCCGTTGATCGCCAGGTGAAGTAGGGAGGTTATTCATGGGCGTAGAGGGAGTTAATTTTCAAAGTGCTGGACAGCTTACCACACATTTTATCCCCGGTGTTTTTTCGAGGATAGATTTTGTCAGAGCTTCTGGCGGCGGCGTTTCGGCAAATAACGCCGTATTTGTCGGTGAGGCAAAAGGCGGGGAACCGGGGAAAGTCTACTGGTTCTATTCGCCTTCGGAGGCAATTCAAGCCCTTAAAGGCGGTCCGCTTCTTAAAGCGATATTACATGCCTTTTCTCCGGGCAATGATTTAGTACCCCAGTTTATCGGGGCTATCCGGGCGAATGTTGGTACACGGGCATCCCGTACCATGCGGAAAGGCGCAACGGATATTTTGACAATCCCCGCATGGGATTGGGGTATTCATACCAATTCGCTGAAAATGAAACTGGAAGAGGCTTCCGAAAAAGGGTATAAGGTTACTTTTTCATGGGAGGGCAACGAAATTATCGTTGATAATATCATCCGGCCTTCTCTGAAAATCAGGTATACCGGAAACGGAACCGCCCCCAAAGTTTCAATAACCAAAACGGCGCTTACCACCAGCGTATCAGGCGGTCCCGCAGAGGATAATCTCAATGTCGCCTTTGGGACTTACAAAACCATTGAGGATATTGTGGCTTTTATCAATGATCAGAAAAATTACACCTGTATTGTTGCGGCGGATAATCCCAGAAATTTGACTGAACACCTGGACAGCGTTACCGACATCCCTATTTCGGATGAGTATATCGCTACTTCAAACCTTCAGGCGATTATTGATGCCATTAAGGGTATAGCCTATTCGGGCGGCAATGATGTCAAATTCAATCCCGCCGCGCCCTCCCGTGTCGTACCTGATCTGGATTCGGACTGGGCATATTTCGGCGGCGGGAGTAACGGATCATCTTCCGTTCTTGCTTACAGTAAGGCCATTGACCTTTTGGAAAGTGAGGATGTGAACATGGTCGGCACGGACACCCCGGATGATTCGGTTCATATCCTCCTGCGTAACCATTGTATCAACATGAACAGCACGGAAGGCCGGAAAGAACGGAGCTTCTTTGTTGGCGGCGATCTGGGGGAAACGGTAGAAGATGCAATGGAACGGGCCAAGATACTGGGTACAAAATTCGGATCAATCGCTTACCCTGGCGGGTACAGTTACGATGTTACGGATTATTCCAAAAAAGAAATGGTATCCCCTGTGTTCTACGCAGCAAAACTGTTGGGGCAAGAGGCGGCGCTGGCAATCAATGAACCGATGACCAATAAAAGCGTAAACTTCATGGCCTGGGAAAAAGACCTGAAAAAAGGCGACATCGTAAAACTGATAAAAGCCGGTGTTACGGTTGGCGGGAAGTCCCAGGATAACCGCATTGCGACAATCCGCAGCATTACTACACACCAGGGCGATGAATTGCAGTGTTGCGAGCGTTCCATGATGCGGGAGGCTATGTATATGGCGCGGGACCTTCGCAATGCTTACCTTTCCTCAATCGGGAAGCCCGGCGTTGACGGCAGTTTGGGTGATGTTTCGGCGACATTTTGGACTAAGGTAAATATCTGGCACAAAATGGGTCTTATTGTCCGGGATGATGACGGCAATCTGGCGTGGGGATTTACGGTTCGGAGGGTCGGAAGCGCTACCTTTATTGAGTATCATACCTACCTTACCGCCCCGCAGAATTTTTTCTTCATTACTGCTTATCAGCATGTCTATGAAGGTTCCGATATTTCGGTTTCGGCGTAAGGAAGGGAGGACTAATAAATGAGTTTAGCCAACATAACTAAGCATACTATAGCAACAGGGGCCAGCGTCCAGTTGAAAGTAAGCACGAATAGCGACACCCCGGATAACATACTGGGGCTTGCTTCCAATGTTTCATATCAGGAAAACTACAATCTCCAGGATGCCGTATGTATCGGCGTTCTGGGGCCGGTTTCCATTGATCCGCAGGGTTACACTTGCGAAATCACTATAGGAACTTTCGTACCGGCAAAACTGAAAATTGGAGGCGATACCTACCAATCGGACATTAAAGAAGGTGTGCTTGAAAATCTGCCCAAGAGGGCGGATATTTACACCACTTCCAAGGGGAAAGTGTTCCAAAGCCTGGAATTTTTTGACAAGGATTCCGGAACAACCCTTGCCCGGTTCATAGGCGTTGTTCTGTCCAATCAGGGTATGAACATTGAGGGTAATACCTATGCGAAAGCAAATGTTCAATTCCGGGCAGTTGAAAAGGTTATTTAATATCTGAATATGCCCCTGTATAGGGGCATATAATCTGAAACCATTGAACCGGAGGCCACCATCCGGTTCAAAATGGAGTATATTATGAGCGAAAATTCGCAAGCCGACATTACTATTATAGATCGGCCACAAGAAGATGCCGCTGACAAGCAGGCAAAAAATGTTGACATATTGGATTCCTTATTATCCGATAAAGTTATCCAAAAAAGCGTAAAAACAAGCCGCGGTTATTTTACTATCCGTTACCCATCCGGCAAGGATCGCCTGAAAATTGACCAATTTAGGGCGCTGCGCCGCCATGGTATACCAGCCGAATGTTTTGATGACGTTGCAAACACGAATAACAATATCTGGTCTACTCTGGATGTTGCCGTTGTTGACGGGCCGGATTGGTACAAAAAAATCCGAGAAAACAACCCTGTGTGGAGTTGGGAGGAGGGACCGGATGAAGAGCTTATCTTAGAGCTTTACAATCTGGTCTGCACGTTTCGAGGGGAAATTACGGAGAAAATACGAAAGTCTGAATTTGGAAGAATCGCTGAAAGAAGCTCCGTACCAGATGCTGCAACGCCTGTGGGTAATGGAGCATTTTCGGGTCTTACCAACGGACCCCAAGGTTAAGGCGCTTTCAGATGATCAGATAAGCCTCATTATGCTTTATTGGCTGAACAATGATGAGCGGGATATTAAGACCGCGTATTTAGCTTACAAAGAAAAAGAGGCAGAAGCAAAGAGTAAGCCTAGTTTTAAGGCAGATGATTTACGGGATATAGGCTATACCGATGCTGAAATCGAGAAAATAACCAGAGGGCAATAATGGCGGAAATTGGAGTAAGGATAAAAGCCATAGCGGATGTAGACGAAGCGGCATCAAAATTCAGCGCATTGTCGAATGCTATTTCATCCGATAGATTCGGTACTCAACAATCATCTGGACAGGGGAATACCGATTCTCTTTTAAGCGCCCTCCGCAATCAGTTTTTGAAAGATACCGGGATTGGCGGTTATTCCAGGGCTGATGAAATAAGTAAGAAATTTGAAGCTGTATTAAATTCCCTTGAATCATCTGACAAGGCAATGAATAAGTCCATGCTATCCGGCGATCTGGAAGGGACAAAAAATTATGCTGAACTGCATACAAGCCTCCGCAATCAGTTTTTGAAAGATACCCAGTTAGCCGGTTATAAAGACGTGAAACTGGATTCAAAGCCTTTGGAAAACGCCATTGTAAACCTTACCGCAATCATAAACCAGATGATAGCGGAGGGAAAATCAAAAGAGGCGAAAGAATACGGGAATATTCTGAAAGGTTTACAGGGACAATTAAGCTCTGAAAATAACGATGAACAGCGCGAGCGCCTTCAAAGAGAACAGCAGACAAGATTCATACGGGGCATTTCCCGGTTTTTAGGTCAGGGGCAAAATCTTATAGGGCAAGCGGGAGCCGGTAACGCCGTAGGAGGCGCATTGAGCGCGGCGGGCGGCGCTACAGATTTATTTTCGATGATAAAAGGGCTTCCCGCCCCTCTTCTGGCTGGGGCCGGTATTGCCGCCGCCATTGTTGCGGTTGGCGCGGCGGCGAACAAATTATCCGAACAATGGGAAAAAGTTATGCAGCCGTCAATGGGGCTTGCCGCTTCATTGGGGGAATTGGGAGATGATGCCAAGAAAAACAGCGCCGCCTTTAAGGAGGTATTCAGCCGGGCAACCGACTCAAATGTCCTGCATGGATACAAAAACGAAGAGGGATTACAGCTTGCCAATGAATTATCAAAAATGGGTGTCCGTTCCAAGAATGTGTATCAGGCGGAATCTCAAGTTTTCGGATACCAGAGGGCAACCGATGCGGACCGGGGGCTTTTATCCAGGGCGGTAGGATATTCCCAAAGATACCGGGCCGGTGAAAATGTCCTGGGCTATGCCTATGGCGGATTGAAAGAATCCGGTATGCAATCCGGGCAGTATCAGGAATACCTAAACGCAACATTGCGGGTTTTTGAGGAAGGGCTTTCAAAGGGCGTAGTAAAAGGATTCGCCGAAATTACCCGTACCCAGAATATGCTTGCCCAGATAGGCGATGCCTGGAAGGGTGAGGCCGGTATGGAACGGCGGCAAAATATCAGCAGCGCAATAGAAGGTTCTTATCATCTTCAAAGTGATTATGACGTAATGATGTACCGGGCGGCACAAGCCATGACCGGATCAAACGATTACGGGGTTATTGCTAAGGTTTTAGACCAAGGAATAGATGCAACTGATAACCGTGGGAAGTCAATACTTTCATATTATGGCGATGTACTGAAAGAAACCATCGGAGAGGGCAACAGGCAATCCGGTGTTATGACCACCATGAAAGATTTTAACCTTACATATACGGCTGCGGAACAATTATACGATGCTATTATGAGCGGAAGCATAGATCAGGCAAAAAGTATATTGCAAGAACCGGATAGTAAAGGTGTCCAGACAACAGAAGAAAAATTGTTGTCAACAACCGAACTGATAAGGCGGGATTTAGCCGAAATAGGCACAAATTTTATAGGGGCAAAAACAGAAGTAGTATCCGGGCTGGAAAAGATAATCGGGCTTATGGCAGGGAATAAAGCGTTTGCATCTTCATCTGTAAGGACAATGGATGTAATGGCAGATATAGGCGCAACCGGGGAACGTCAGAGGAATATTACAAAAGCATTTGAAAAAGCATATAAAAAAGAAAACCAACCGGACTTAGACGAAAATGGGCTGGGAGATTATGGGGAAAATGCAAAGAGAATACAGGATGCTATGGAAGGGCTGCCAGAAGGGGCTAAATATTTCCTTGCACAACACCCGAACAATGCTATTTTCACTACTCTTGACAGGTTTAAGAAGGCAGAAGATTTTACACCCGAAAATACCCAGCAAGCCATAGCCGCGATTGATCTGGTGAGAAGCGTAGTCGCCGCACAAACACCGGAAAGCATGAGGCAAAATTATTTTAATGAGGTAGCATCATCAATTCCACAAAACAGCAATACAAGAAAGGATGATGAATTAAGATATATTTTGACTAATTATTCGCATCTTATCCCTGATAATGCTATGTACGCTATTGAAAGTTTTCGCACCCCTTCATCACCCGGTGGTGCAACAATATCAAGTACCGATGTTCACGGTCCCAATACATCCGAAGTGGCATTGTTAATTCGGACACTCCAGAGTTTTGCAGCAAGTATACCGGAATTGGCGGATGCGCTCCGGGAAGCCAGTACCGTAGTAATCCGGGAGGAACGCTAAATGGAAACCGGATATAGAATCCCAAGAATAAGGGTTATAATAAAGAGGCCGAATTGGAAAAAGACGGACAGCCTTGAAGAATTTACGATTGTTACATTTGATTATTCCCCATGTTCAGATGAAGATAAATCAAAAGCTGGGGCATGGTGGAAAGATGCCAAAGATTATAATGCAAAATCAGATGGACTTTTATCATATACTTATTCAGAATCCAGAAAGGATGTTGATTCCGCTTTTACGCTTTCTATAACGCCGGAACAGGACAAAAACAAACTGACATGGGCCGATAAAATAGCGCAATGGGATATTGTTTTCATAGAAGAATTTAATAAAATTCGTTATGTAGGTATTGTACATAAAATACGTTACTCTACACGCATAGGCGAAAATGGGCCGGAACGTACAATATCCGTAGAGGGTAATGGATTCGGCGAATTATTAAAGCGATTTCAGCTTGTGCTTGATACTAAATTATTTATTCAGGCTCCCGCAGAAATAGAAGATTTACGGGCTAAAAGTGAATTTATTACCGAGGGTGATAAATCACTCGAAGGCGCAATCACTTTTTATTATGAGCATTTCAAAAAATTGATTTCAGAGAGGGGCGCTGGGGAACAATCTGTATTAAAACACATAATCGAAAAATATGTAGTTTTTGATGTGGATAAAAATTGCAAAACATTTCTTCCAATATGCCAAAACCTGTATCAAATGGGGGTAAATACAATCTGGGATATTTTGCGGAAAATCGTGCCGGAACCTATGTATGAACTTTTTGGAAGATGGGATACCAAGAAAAATAAATATGTAATAATTGCCCGGCAATGCCCATATAAGGTAGACGATTGGAAATCGCTGCCGATTCATAAAATTAAACCGGTTACTCTAAAAGAGGCAAATATCGGGCGCGATGATTCCGATGTGTACACGGTCTATTATGCCACGGCCCCATCATTCGGTTACACAAATAATATGGTCATGGTTGTGGATAATCTTCATAAAAATATAAAAATAGATGATGACCGGTGGAAAAAATACGGATACCAGCCGTTAAGCGTTGAACTGTCATTTCTTAAACGTGATGATATACAGCCTAACAATGTGGAGGATGCTCTGGTTAAAATCGGGGAACTGCTGGCAAGCTGGTATGAAAATAACGATCAATATTTAGCTGGTGTTTTATCAGTTATAAGCTATGAAGATAATAATGCGACTTACCCAACGGTCGGAAACAGGCTGAATTCTTTGGGTGGAGAATTTTATATAGATGAAATCAAGCGGCGCTGGACTTATGGGAATTCGCCTACATCAGACATAAATGTCATAAGAGGTGGGCGGTATTCAGATGACGGTAAATTTATGGGAACAATCCCGGAATTAAGCAACCGCTTAAATGAGATTGCTGCTTAAAGGGTGCAGAAATGGGAAAAACGATAGTAATTAGCAGGGGAAATAAAACAATTCCTAAACAGAATTTATATCATAACCCTAATGACCCTGTACGTTTCGGCACATGGTGTAAGGTACTAAAGCGGTATTCAGATGATCATACGGTAGACGTTGAAACCGCAGAGGGTTTTCGCGTTACACGGGTTCCGGTAACAAGCCGGGAATGGGTAACGCTAGATGATCCAACCCTGGGAGAGCGCAACCTTCCACCGGAAGGGGCTATTGTTTTTATGTTCATGCCAACAGGCGGGATAGATAATGCCTTTATTTTTGGCGGGTGTTTCTTGCCGTCATTCGATAAGCATGTAAGCGAATTTCTTGTGAAAGGGAAAGAAGATGAAGAATTTGCAAAAACAGAGGGAAACTGGCAGCGCACATTTGATAAAAAAACCGGCGATATTGAAATTATCGGAACTGATGATAACGATAAAAAACTGACTATAACTATAAAGAAAAGCAATAAAAAAATCCAAATAACAGATTGGAACGATAATGACATTGTTATTGATGAGAACGGTACAAAACTAACCGACACAAAAGGAAATAAAGCCATTACCGATAATAACGGAATGAAGGTGGAGGATAAAAACAGGAATAAAGCAACGCTGGATTCTGCTGGAATGAAAGTTGAAGATAAAACCGGCAACAATCTGACTATGACATCCAGCGGTGTAAAATTGGAAGCAAAATCACTTCTTGAATTGATAGGGAAGCTGATTAAAGCAGGTGGAACCGCTATACCTAACGGGCAGGGCGGATGGTGCGCTATTTCCGTGTGTCCTTATGCTGGAATACCCCATGTTGGGGACACATTATCTGGAGGTTAATCTTGATGCCGCTGATACCCGCTGATTTGGAAAAAAATATTAAAGATTATTGGCTCACAGTATGGGAAAAGAAGAAAAACCCAGATACGGGAGATGAATATATCAGCTTAAAAAAGACATACAAGGATTTAACCGAAGGTTTAGGGGATGTTATTGTAAATTATATAAAGGACAATGCTGATGTAACTTCTCCTTGGGCCGCTACATACGTTCCGCCGTCCGGTGGTTCAGTGCCAGACCCATTAATACTTATAACATATACCATTGCCCTGAAAAACGGTTACGAAAAATTTAAGGGAGGAAATAAATCTGTATTATGGGCGGAAAATCTGAATAAGTTGTTGCGCGGAGCGTTTGAACTTAATCTTCCCGCATTATTCAGCCCCGCAAAACATTCATTTAATCCCATGGGAACGGTTGTAGTACCGCCCCCTACACTGGATTATGATCAAAATTGGAAATCATTTTCGGTTTCTGTTTGCACCACGTTCAAACAGAGTTATGTAAATCCTACGCAGTATTCTGGGACTCATAGTGTACCTGGTACTCCGTTTTCCGGGGCAACTACCGGTATGACCATAGTATAGGGGACAATAATGCGGGAAGAGACATTACTTTTTAAGGATGTGTGGAAACTTTCATTTCTCATAGAAATTCTGTACGATGGCGGCGGCATGGAGAGCTTTACCTTTTCACTGCCCCCCAAAGGAATAGAGATAACAATTCCCCAGAGAGTCGCCGAAACAAAAACTTTTGGTGGTGTTTTTATTGACGATTATGGGCTTGACATAGGAAAAATCCATTTGTCAGGTACAACCGGGAACGAAGCTATAAAAATAATACATCGAAACGAAGGCGATATATGGCTTAATGGCAAAGATGAGATTTTTTATATACGGGATAAAATTATTCGTTATAAGGCAGGCGAAAAATGGGGAAGAGGGGAAAAACCCGCAAAAATCAATCTGTATAATCTTGGTTCTAATGATAACAGGATGAAAAGTGGTACAAAATCAGCCGCTTTGGACGCTTGGGAAGTCGTACTAAAAGATTTCAAGATTACCCAGAGTAGCGATACCCCATTATTCTATAATTACTCCATTGATTTTACCGCCATACGTCTGATAGGAGAGAGTAAAGTAAATAGTCGAAAAGCCCCTTTCTTATGGAAACTTACAGATATTAAATTCTTTGAAAAAATACTAAATGCGTTGGAAAAATTTTATGGGTGGAGTGAAAACGTAAAAGACGCAGTTGAAGATTTTAGAAGTAATATACTTGGGTATGCTCATGCGGTAGAACAATATTTAGTAATGGCAAATGGGTTTATCACCGGCTCTTTCGACAATTATATGTCCCTTGCTGATGGAACAGCCTATGACATAGTTGATCTTTATAATACGTTCAAAAGAATCAGCATGGCCCCAGCGGATGCCGCGTTAAAAATGGTGGAATCTGCCGGCAGGATAAGGGCGGGTATAGACGCTGTTATTGCAATGGTTGAAGATTCCAAAACATTACCGGAACAATGGAGTGATAGATACGGTAGTGTTGGTAAAGCCATTGATAGCGAAATACAAGCGTATAAAAATTATTTTGAAGATAATATGCAGGAATTGGAAAATGCTGTCAATGATGAGTATGCGAAATCGGCAAGTGGCGCAAACCCAGAAATAATCGTTGTACCCAATGACGGTACAAGTCCCGGCCCAGGAGGGGATAATGAAGAATCGTCAGATTCTTCTATAACTGACAGATCAATTACATCTATGATTTCTTACGGATATTTACGGCATATTGCAACCAGCGAAACCACACTTGAAAAATTAGCCGATTTTTACCTAAAAGACCCTGACAAGGCTCAAATGCTGGCAATTATTAACGGCATTACCGGCGATGATGAAATTAACCCCGGTGATCAGATTAAGATTCCGATTTTATCAGAGACTTCATTAAATACGCTTAATCATATTTTCGGTTCTGTAAATAACCGGGATGCGCTGGGAATTGATATTGCGATAGACAATGGGGTAATTGTAATAGGGCCTAACGGCGATATTGTAGAAAAAACTGACTACGAAAATATGAACCAGGCAATAGGTTTAAGATTATCAGAAAGCATAGGAAACCGCATCCGCCTTAATACATACGGAATTAGAAATGTTGCCGGTATTCCCGATTCGGTGGCAATGGCTTATATAACTGTTTCCATAAAAGATACTGTCATGCAGGACCCAAGAGTAGAGAGGGTAGAAAATCTTTATTTCAAAGGAATCGGAGATGCAATTTTTGTTTCATTCGATTATTACACCTATGACGGTGTGGTGCGAAGATACGAGGGAGGATTATAATGTACCAAAAATCGTATAGAGAAATTTTTGAGTCCATGCGGAATTATATAATTTCTCACCAAAAAAAAGTAACAGACTTTAACGAAGGCTCTGTTGTTTTATCTTTTGTTGAAGCCCCATCCCGTGAAATAGCAGCCCTTTATATAAAAACGGTTTCAAATATCGAATTATACGCTAAAGGTATGGCTTTTGCACAATTCGATTTTGAAAAAAAAGACGGGCTGGCGGCAAGCGGTTCAGTGCGTTTTTACAGAAAAGCCGCAAGCTCTATTGAGGTTAAAATACCCGCAGGGGCGGCGAAAATAAGCACGGCGGATGGGCTACAATTTGAGACAACCGCCGAAGGTAAAATTGCGGCTGGGGCCACGGTTTCCGGTTTTGTTCCAGCGTCATGTACCAAGATCGGGGATATTGGCAATGTTGGGATTGGCAAAATAAATACCATCGTCAATTCATTGTACGGAGTGGACACCGTAAAGAATGATGCCGTATTTACCGGTGGAGTAAACCAAGAAACCGATGAGGAATACAGCGCCAGATTTTCTGAATTTATTATCGGAATGGGAAAATCGTCTGTATCCGGGGTACGGGCAACGGCATTATCAATAAACGGAGTACGGTCTGTCAGCCTGGTAGAGCATTTTCCGGCGCAAAGTGGATATAACTTTACCCTTTATGCCGAAAACGGCAGCGGAGGTCTACCCGCCGCGATTAAAACGGTGCTTGAAGAGGTTATTGTTGGTAATGACAAGGTTGAAGGGGTACGGGCCTGCGGGGTGAACGCCCGTATACTTGCCCCGCAAATTGTAACCATGAACATATTATTGCTTTTCAAAGTTGACGGGACAATACCAGCGGGACACATTGAAGAGGCAATTAAAACAAAAATTATTAACTATATGAATTCCCTAAAAATCGGACAGCCTTATGACAAAAAATTTGTGTATAACATTGCCATGAAGCAACCGGGTGTTTTTGACATAATGACATTAACCCCTGAAAAATTAGTACCAACAAAATCACAGATTATCCGCCCCGGTACTATTACGGTAGAGGGAGTATAAGCAATGGGTATGAAAGCATCGGAAAAAATCAACAGTTTAATGCCAGCCGCCCTCGATAAAGACGATGAATTCTACAAGGCTTTTTTTGCGGATGAAGAAAAAGACAGCGGGGCGCTGACTAATGAAATCAAAGATGCTATCGAATTTATAAATTACTATACCAGAACCCAAAAAGTAGATAATGCCCATACTTCCCTGCTTGAATTTATTGTTTCCATATTTGCCGGGCTTTATAGGCGTTATGATGAACCTGACAGCTATTTAAGAAAACGATATAAAGCCTTGATTGAACGTAAAGGGTACTACTTATTGTGGAATGGGAAAAAATCTATAAAGAGCGTTTTCTCATATTTCTTCCCAGAAAAGGATATTAACCTGATTGAACGGTATCCCGTAAATAACCTAGTTTCAAACGGCAATTTTGAAACCCTTGAATCATGGATTTATAATGAAGCTGATACCGAATTCAGGCTCATTTATTCCAGGAGCTTTGAGGGTGGTTCCGCCTTGTATATAAACCCGCAAGGGGCCAATAGTACAGGATACATAGAACAGCAAATTCCGTCTGTATCTTCCGGCATGTATGAGCTTCTATTTTTCTTTTCCAGCCCGAAAAAGGGAATAGGTGATGTTCAATTCTCAATTCGGGATGGATCAGGAAAATACTGGAACGGTACATCATGGGTGAGTACAGCTTATAATTTCTACGAAAAAGCAGAGGTAGACACATCAGGATATTATAAACCAATACAAAAAACGGTAACTATTTCAGCAACGTCAAATATTAGTATCCGTTTCAAAAACGTGAACGGCAACGGCGTTCTTATAGATTCGGTACGTTTTGGAAAAATATCAGAACCGACATTCAGGGTCTACATAACGGCAGAACCAGAATTATATTTTGACGGTACTGTATATGCTGACAAAAAATATAATTTCAGCGGATTTAAGCAATACCACATACAATCCGATATGGACGAAATACTACAGAAAATTAAACCAGCCGGGGTATATGCGGAAATGACCATGCTGTCAAGCCGCTTAAACATTCCGTGGGACAGGGTTTTATTAAGTTGGGAAACCGTTATTAAGACAAGCTGGCATTTGTTATTTGACGGTACGCAGAATTTCAATCATGGCGGATATTACTATATCAATTTATATTTTGACGGTTCGATTAAAGCCAATTCGGAATACCTGTTTGACGGTAAAAAAATGATCAGGGAAACAAGACCAAATGATCTACTGGCAGGGCAGCCGCTTTACTTCAATAAAAGAAAATACACCCGAAATTCACGGGTGCGATTAGAACGCAAGCTATATTTTGATGGGCGGGTTGGCGCTAATGGCAAATTCAATTTTAACGGCGAAGTTATAGGTATTAAAGTTGGTTATACCGTATGCCGGGTAACTAAAAAAGTAACAAAAGAACTGATCGGGCAAGCCATATTTGATGGTTTATGGGCGTTCAATGGAGAACTTAATTCTGACGGTAAATTCAGATATTACCAAAGTGATACTGAAACATATTTAGTAAATGATAGGGGGGCATAAATTATGGCTGCGGTTGAAACCAGAAACCTAAAGGCGATGATAGCGGCGCAAGCAATATCACCGACAACGGCTAGGACAATCGGGAAAATCGGATTCGGCGAAGGTTCGGAACTTCCCACGCCGGATGATACAAAATTGACCAATCCATACATAAAAAGCGTTATGGGGTCGGTGGTAAATTCGGACAATTCTATCACCTTCAAGTACACGCTGGATTATGGAGAGGCAAACGGGAAGATAATAAAAGAAATTGGCCTGTACTGTAATGACGGGCAAACTTTAGTAGCACGGGAGGTCAAGGATACTGTTGTTAAAGATATGGATACCGCCGTTGACGGTTCTATGACAATTATTTTATAGGAGGTAGCCAAAAATGGCTTACATCACCGAATCTGCCGTATGGGGTGCGGGAATCTACCAGATAGAAACCGTTGACCCAATAAGCGGCGGTCCCAATGGGATTATCAATCTCCCAATGAAAGAAGTAGCAAACCGGCTCAAGTACCTAAAAGATTATGCTGACGAAGTAAAGAGCGCCAGGGGAAGCTACACAAACTTAAAGAATCGACTTGATTCTTTGACCCCCATAGATGAGGGAAACCAAAACGCGATTAACGGAATGTTGCTGGAAGTAATAAGCTCTGCCGGACTTGCCAATAAGGAAATCCAAAAAGAGCGTACACAGCGGAAACAGACCGGCCTTATTGTTGTTGATAACAAGGGGGTAATATCAGGGTGTACTGTAACAAAATCTACCACGGCGACAAGAAATCTTTCATGCGCCTTGGGAACGGTTTTTGCTAAAGGACAGGTATTTCCGTTTTTTGGGGAAGTGAACGGGGCAGCCGTTCCCAGCAATGACAGCCAATCGGCACAGACTTGTTATGCGTATTTGTACTTTCAAGAAGATGGAAGTATTGACTTTGCCATTACGCCATTCGGAGAAACCGTACCTTCCGGGGGGATACCTCTGTACCTGGTAACGGTTCCGGCAGGGAATAATGGGCAAAACGATCCGAATCTGGCAAGCGTTACCTTGTCCAGTGTGCGCCGTATTGAAGAAAATTTCCCCAAGTATTACAGCAACCCGCTTTATGTAAATGTGGTACTTCCCTTTGCACTGCCCGATGCCAACTACGCTATCAGCCTTGACATGGTGAGCGTTACCGGTTCCGGGTATCAGAGGGGAGAAATCTATCCTATGGATCGCAATATTAACGGCTTCAAAATCTACTATGACGGCGTTGCTGATGATTTGATGATTCGTTGGGAAATTTCCAAGCCTGGACTATAGGAGGTAATTATGCAGGTTTTTTACGTTCCTGGCGGTTCGGAGGACTCGAAATACGCGAGCTATACTCTGAATGAAAAGAAAATGAAACTTACCGTGGAAAACATCACCATTGACCTTGAAAAATCCGTTTTGGATGATAGCAAGAATGTTATCAACATTACCCGTAGCTGTTGTGATGGGTCTTGTGTTCTGGGTCTGGAAGGTAAGGCGGGGTATGTGGCGGACATCGAAATTCCGCCAAGGCAATTTGAATACGAAACTACCGGCGAAGGTGAAGATGAGAAAACGGTAAAAATTCCGATTCCCCTTGACCTGAATACCGTTGTTTTGAATCTCTGGCCGTATGGTACAGAAGAAAAATCCGATAAGGAAGGAGAAAAATAAAATGCCCGTAATTTTCACAAAAGACCAACTTCGTTTTTCTGTTGAATCAGCAACTGGCGGACAGCAAACCGTATTGTACGATGATAAGGGGTATCCCACTATCGTACAAATTATTCCCAAATTCAATATTGAGGATGTTGCCCCCTCCCTGGGTTCCGGCGTTCACCCCGCCTTTATTGTTGGCGGTGTTGAAAAGCCTTACATCTACATTGCGGTTTATCCCGCTGCGGTAATGGATGACAGGGCGGTATCAATGGCCGGACTCACTCCGAGAAATTACGTTTCCTATGACCAGGCAAAACAATACTGTACATCCAAAGGCGCTGGTTGGCATCTTATGACCAACTGGGAATGGGCGGCTATCGTTTTGTGGTGTATAAAGAATGGGTTCCAGCCCAGAGGAAACACCAACTACGGACGGGCGCATGATGCGACATTTGAGGTTGGGGCAAGAGATGACAAGCTGGCTCCGGGCGTTGTTTCCGGTATTGCACGGACTCTTGCTGGTTCCGGCCCTGCTTCATGGCGGCACAATAACAGCTTCCCCGGTATCGCTGACTTGGTGGGTAACATCTGGGAGTGGCAGCATGGGCTGAAAATTGTTGACGGCAAAATTTACATGACAAATGACAACGATTTCAACCTTGCCGAAACCCAATGGCCCGCACAGGGGGTATACTTTGACGCAAGTACCGGGCCTATAGGTGGAAACTCATCGGCGGCGAATGGTGCGCCTATCCTTTCAAATGGTGTAAGCAAATACACCGAAACTCCCACCCCTGCTGGCGGCGGTGATGAACGGGACATTACTTATACGCAAATCACCGGGGAAACAGGCTGGCAACAAATGGCCCTTTCCGCTGGGTACGCTGGGCTTACTCTGGCGGTACGGCAACGTATGGCGCAAGCCCTCATTGCCCCAAAGGTTGCGACCGCCGATCCCGCTATTGTGGCTAAAGGCTATGTTGGAATCCGCAACTACGGAGAGCGTTTGCCGTTCCGGGGTGGCCCCTGGTCCTACGGCGCGACCGCTGGCCTCGCTGCGTTGGCTCTGAATAATCGGCGCTCGTATTCGTACTACAACGTGGGCTTTCGCCCCGCTTTTATCGCCTGATAAACTGAATCCTGATCTTCTGGGGGTCTGATCGTGTCTGACAATGTTATGAAGGTTTACCAGAAATGGGAAGATATGGCTATGTACCTGTACAATGCCCTGAAATCGTATCCGAAAAGTGAGCGGTTTACGCTTGCGGCGGATACGTCCAGGGCGCTATGGGACATCGGAACCAGTATTACCAAGGCTAACGCTATAGGCAGTAATAAGGCTGAAAAGAAGAAAACTGTCGAATCGGCAGATTTAGCCCTGGTAAAATTAAAGGTATTGATTCGTATGGGTATGAAGCTGGAATATCTGCCATTGAAAAAATACGAGATTCTGGCTGGTCAGATAACGGAGGTAGGTAGAATGATTGGCGGGTGGATTAAGTCCATCCAGTCAATATAGGTGTAACAGGGCTATGGCTGATAAAACACGGCGTTTGCCGATCCGGGGTGGCAACTGGAACAACGGCGCGAACGCTGGACTCGCTGCGTTGAATCTGAATAATCGGCGCTCGAATTCGAACAACAACGTGGGCTTTCGCCCCGCTCTCTCTCTTCAAGCCAGATACCGGGGGTTCACGGGCCACCGGTCAGCGCCAAGGGAAAAAGGAGTCATAGCCCTTCTCTTTGGAGAAAATATTTATAGGTATGGGCGGCCAGTAGGTGATGATTCGCCAACCGCCGCCCATGCCGTTTTATTGTAAGGACGCGGTATGGCTAAAACATATAATAATTTATGGCAAGAATTTGTTGACTTTGAAAATTTGTATAACGCCTATAAATTAGCAAGGAAGGGTAAGCGCTATCGCTATGAATCTCTGGAATTTATAAAAGATTTAGAAGTTAATATTATCACTTTGCAAAACCAGCTTATATGGAATATGTATAATCCGTCTACCATGAGACAGTTTTATGTATTTGAACCAAAAAAGAGGTTAATATCGGCCCCGTGTTTTGTAGATCGTATCGTACACCATGCGCTTAACCTGATTATTGAAAAACTTTTTGTTCGTAAATTTGTAAAT
>Ga0268262_10000892_pt1 | contig 38675 bp, 27 predicted proteins | sample TergutNc150P3_FD_190354 | JGI IMG/M metagenome (GOLD analysis project Ga0268262, IMG submission 190354) | Nasutitermes corniger P3 segment gut microbial community from laboratory colony in Florida, USA - Nc150 P3 (SPAdes) (version 2) | ecosystem: Host-associated > Arthropoda: Insects >...
AGAGCCTTTTGCCGCGTGGGGATATGCGGAACGAAGGCAGCCGGCGTTGCGGGTTAGGGTTGGACACCGCTTTGTGCAGCGTGACCATGCCGATTTTGAGCATCGAGCAGACTTCATCCGCAGTAATCACAGTGCTTTCGTCTGTGGAAGCACTTGTGTCGCCAGCGGCAGTTTTGGTTGTGGGCAGGCCCCCATCGAGCCATTTTGACGATCTGATGGCTTGGGAGTCGGCAGTTTGTCTGTGATTTCTCACAAAAACCTCTCATTCTCGCCCCAGACCGCTTTCACACTGGGTCTGGGTCGTGTCTCCGCTCAAGAGCAAACTGAGAATTGAGAATCTTTGTGCCGAGGCCCCCTTGGGGATACCGGGCGGGGCGAGCAGAAACGGCCCCACATGACTATAATATCGCATAAAAATAATCTGTCAAGCATAAATTTTGACAAAAATGGGTGTTCTTGAATATCAAGGATTTTGCGGGATTGGGAGCCATTGGCAAGCCAGATAATAGTGGTGGAAGTGGGTAATGAGGGGTAATTGTCCAACGGCCCAAACAATCGAATTTGTTGGTAAGGACAATATGAGCATTCATAGTTACCTTATTTTTCAAGAGTATCTATTTTTTGTCCTAACGTCCTAACAGTTTTTGATCCCCCGCCACCATATCATCTCATCATCTTCTTGGCTGGCGGCGGGGGTCGGGTGCGCTGCGCTGCAAAAAAAATGGTGGGCGGGTGAGGCTATGCCCCCATGCCGGAAAACCGTTAGGACGTTGGGACAATTCAGTCAAATGCAATAGGGACACAGGTTTTGGTGTCCTACGTCCAGATTGAACACTCCTGTTCCGTCCAAACAACATTTGAAAGATGGCGCACCAAGCCCCAAATCGCTCTCAGGTGTTTTTGAATCCCAAAAAACTCGTCAGAGTCGTCATACTCGTCAGAAAGCAGCGTTGGCGGTTGTTTTGGAATGACGACTTTGCCGCCAAGTCGTCAGTAACTCGTCAGCCGGATTCAGCGGCGAGTTACCAGCAGTGCCTTTGGCTTTGTCGTTGGGGGTATCGCTTTGTCTGTCGCTGGGGGTATTTTTTTTGGTGCGTCATTCTTTGTTGGCATTTCGGTTATCCCAGATTTTAGGCTGTCCAGATAGTCCGCCCAAGTCTGCATCATCTTTCGGCGGTCGTCAAGGAATTGCGCTCGGTCGTAAGATTCCCCCAGCCGCTCGGAAGTTTTGTGCGATAGCTGGCGTTCTATCCATTGGGTGTCGAGGTGCAGTCTTTCAGCTATGACTGTCCGCGCCATCGCCCGAAAGCCATGCCCACATATTTCTGTCTTTGTGTCATAGCCCATTATGCGTAACGCTTTGAGGATTGTCCCATCACTTATTGGGCGACCTATGCAAAGGCCAGGGAAAACATATTCCCCCAAGCTCGTCTGCGGGTGCAGGTCTTTGAGAATTGCAACCGCTTGGCGCGAGAGGGGAACTATCAGCTTGCGCTTGGTATGAAGATTCGACCTTTGTTTCGAGTATTCAAAAACCCATTCGGCTTTGTCGAGGTCTATGTCCTTCCATTTGGCGTTCCTGAGTTCGCCGGGGCGCACAAACACCAGCGGAGCTAAGGCAAGGGCAGCCCTGACAACAGCAGTTCCCTTGTAGCCGTCAATGGCCTGTAGCAACATGGCTATTTCAGCGGGGTCAGTTATTGTGGGGTGCGGTGTTGACATGATTGGTTTCAATGCGCCCCGGAGGTCTGGGCAGGGGTCTCTTTCTGCCCTCCCTGTGGCGATGGCGTACCGCATAACCAAGCCTATGGTCATTTTCGCTCGGTGGGCTGTTTCTACGACTCCCCTAGCTTCCACGCGGCGGCAGACTTCCAAGACGTGCGGTGCTTTTAGTTCCGCAACTGGAATGTTGCCTATGTAGGGGATAATATCGCGTTCAAGCTGCCTCTTGTTTTTCTCTACGTGGCCCTCTGACTTGTCCAGCTTCCAATTTTCAAACCATTCACGAGCCACGACTTCAAAGGAATTTTCTACAATTCCTTGCTTTGCGGCCTTCACCGCCTTTTTCGCCGCCGATGGGTCAATGCCTTGGGCCAGCTTTTCCCGTGCCTCAAAATGCCTCCGCCGTGCCTCCAGCAGGGACACTTCGGGATATGTGCCGAGCGAAAGCAGTTTTTCTTTCCCCTCAAAGCGATACTTGTATCGCCATAGCTTACCCCCTGTTGGTTCCACTTGAAGGTAGAGGCCACCTCCGTCGAACATCCTGATTGCTTTTTCCGATGCTTTTGTCCGCTTGATAACAAGGTCTGATAGCTTCATGTTCTACTCTCCCGTCATTCTTGGATGGCCTGGGGGTATGACAGATTTGCATACCACCGATACCCCCAATGATACCCCCACTTGGGGGTAATTTCCAGTGTACGGGCTTGGACGTGGATACACAACACCCAATGAAAAACCCCGTCATTGCGGGGTTTCTTGGACTTGGGTGGACACGGGTGGATGTCCTATGGTGCCTAGAGCCGGAATCGAACCAGCGACACATGGATTTTCAGTCCATTGCTCTACCAACTGAGCTATCTAGGCCGAAAGGAAATGATAGCACTGATGGTTCACTGTTGCAAGTGCCGAAAAGGTAAGCAAGTTGCTTGTCATTATACCTATTCCTATTGCCAGTGCGATTAATGTCAAACGCAAAGCCGCATGTAGCAGGGGTTTCTATCTTGTAACTTGTACCTTGTAACTGATAACTGGTATTAGCCCGCCGTTGGGCGTAAAATGACATCTATTGACTAGGAGATGCACAGGGCTATGGCGAACAAGGCGAGCATCAAAAAACGTGAGATACAGGTACAGAAGCCGGCGCAGAGCCTATCAGCCTTTCAGCGCAAGGTGGCTTCGGAGATGGACGACCGCGCCGCCCTGATGAAGCGCGTCATCATAGCGGCTGCGGTCTTGGTGCTTTTGGTCGCTGGCTTTGCCGCTTGGCAGGTATGGGTCAGCCATAGCGTCAGGCAGCACGAAATTGCAGTGTCCGCACTGGTCACAGAAGTGGACGGCAGCCCCTTGGCGCCCGCCCCCCCGCTGGAAAGAGAGCAGAGGCTACGCAACGCTCTTCCCAAGATGGAGGAGCTGGCCCGCAAGTCGCCAAGTGCATGCAGGGACGTAACCAATGGCCTTGTCTCCACTTGGAAGCTGGAACTAGAAGGGAGGGGCGGCGAATTGCCAGTACCCAATGATCCTTGGTCTCGCCTTCGCCTCGCCCAAAGGAGCATCGCGCTGGGGCAGGCCAAGGAGGCCAGCGACATGCTTTTGCCGCTCCACGGCGATGCCAAACCTGGCCGCGCTTGGTCGCAGCTCTACTGGTCTGCGCTGATGCAGGTAAGGCTGCTGGAGGGCGACCGCCAGCAGGCCCTCAAAGACTATTCTGAGTACCGAAAGGTATTCAAGGCCCAGGCCGACTTGACGACGATGGACAAGATACTGAATAGCATTTAACAATTCGTTGCTAGGAGAAGGACATTCACATGAACTTATTTTGGCCTGTGCTTGCATGCCTGATGCTGGCTGGCGGGCCAGTTTGTTGTGGCCAAGCCAGGGAAGACAGTTTGCGGTTGATAAGTGCCTCTGAAAATGGGGACGTTGAAGCCGTAAAGTCGCTGCTAAAGAAAAACGTCTATGTCCACGCGCAGGACAAGGAGGGCAGGTGCGCCTTGGTGGCCGCCGCCTACAAGAACCGCCTCGAAATTGTTGACCTGCTGATAGCCGCTGGCGCGGACGTCAACATGAAAGACAACACGCTGCAAAGCGCCTACCTGATTTCTACATCAGAGGGATATGTTGAACTGCTAAAGAAAACACTAAAAGCTGGGGCGGACGTGCATAGCACGGACAGCTACAATGGGACTGGCCTGATCCGCGCCGCCGACCGAGGGCATGTTGAAATAATAAGAGAGCTGCTAAAGACGGGCATTCGGGTCAACCACGTCAACAGGCTGGGCTGGACGGCCTTGCTCGAGGCGGTAATTTTGGGCGATGGCGGGAAAAGGCACACGGAAGTCGTGCGCCTGCTGGTTGAGGCCGGGGCCGATGTCAACCTGCCCGACAAAGATGGAACCACCCCACTGTCCCACGCCAAGAGCAAGAATTTCGCAGAAATTGTAGAGATACTAGAAAAGGCCGGGAAATCCGGAAGAAAGATGCCCTAGTGCGATGGGTTGCAGGGCGATTAGCCGAGGCTCAGATTTTTTTGCCTAGCCCGCCTCTTCCATCACTTTCAATATTGGCTCTGGGATGCCCAGTTTTTTCTCCACTTCTGGCTTTGTGATGCGTAGGCTGATGTTCTCTTTGCGGTCGGGGTCGGGCATTTCAAACATGTGGTCTATAAGCACCTGTTCCAGCATTGCCCGCAGGCCCCTGGCTCCCAGCTTTTTGGCCACCGCTTGGTCGGCGATGGTTTCAAGCGCACTTTCTTCGATGGTTAGGCTGATGTTGTCCATTTCAAATAGACGCACATACTGTTTGACGACGGCGTTTTTTGGCTGGGTGAGGATCCGCACCAGCGCGTCCCTGTCCAGTGGGTCAAGCGATGCCGTTACAGGCAGGCGGCCTACCAGTTCGGGTATGAGGCCGAATTTTATTATGTCCTCTGGCTCGACCAGTTTTAGGAATTCGTTTTTGTCCGATTTTTGCGTAACCTTGGCCCCAAAGCCAACGGCCTTGGCCCTGACGCGCTGTTTCACTATGTCTTCGATGCCAATGAAGGCCCCGCCGCAGATGAACAGAATGTTCTTTGTGTCCAGATGGATGAATTCTTGGTGCGGGTGCTTGCGCCCCCCTTGGGGCGGGACATTGGCGACGGTGCCTTCGACCAGCTTGAGCAGTGCCTGCTGAACGCCCTCGCCCGAAACGTCGCGGGTTATTGACTGGTTTTCGCTTTTCCTGCCTATTTTGTCTATTTCGTCAATGAACACTATGCCACGCTGGGCGCGTTCTAGGTCGTGGTTGGCCGCTTGCAGCAGCTTGGTGAGGATGTTTTCAACGTCCTCGCCGACGTACCCCGCTTCCGTCAGCGTTGTGGCATCCGCCAGCGCCAATGGGACGTCCAGCAGGTTGGCAAGGGTCTGGGCCATGAGGGTCTTCCCTGTGCCAGTGGGGCCCAGCAACAGTATGTTGCTCTTTGTCAGTTCCACCGAGCCATCGTCCCTTATGGACTCGGCGGGCTGTAGGATGCGCTTGTAGTGGTTATAGACGGCCACGGACAGCCGCCTTTTTGCATCGTCTTGCCCCACCACGTACTCATCTAGGAATGTCTTGATTTCTTTGGGGCGGTACAGCTTTGGCTCTTGAGGCGTTGCAGTTTTGGGCTTTTTGCTCATACGGACTTGGGTACTGCCGGCATCTAGGCACTCATCGCAGATGAAGGCCCTCACTCCCTGCATCCCCTGCAACAGGTGTTCGACCTCGTGCGGCCCCTTGCCGCAGAAAGAACAGCGATGGTTTTGTTTTTCCATGTTCATTTTTTTCTCTCGGAAATGGCTATTGTTGGTGGATCGTGGACAGCTCTAGCACCTCAAACCGCTTTGCCCCTGCGGGGATCTTGATCCGCACCTCTTCGCCCTCGCCCAGCCCCACCAGGGCGGTGCCTATGGGGCTGCTGATGCTCAAAAGCGATGGGTCTCCGTTCAGTTCTTCAGGGAGGACTAATTTGTACGTGACCTCTTTTTCTGAGTCCAAGTCCAGCAGCTTCACCTTTGAGCCGTACGCCACTTTGTCCTTTGGAAGCCTTGACACGTTGAGGCTTGCAACTTCGGTTATCCTTTGTTCGATGGCCACCAGTTTGCCTTGGAACATGTCCCTTTTTGCCAGTGCTTGCTCATATTCGGCATTTTCTGACAGGTCGCCTTGGGCGGCGGCGGCGGCAATCTCTTTGGGGATTTCAACTAGGAGCGCCTGTTTTATTGCTTGGTGCTCGGCCTCCAGCTTGGCAAGAACGTGTTTAGTCATTATGGATTCCTTTGGGCTGTTGGGGGGGGGGCGCCCCCTCGGTTGTGTTTGTTGGCGGCTGTGTCTTGAACCTTCTGTGCATCCAAAACCAGATGTGCGGGGCGGCGCGCACTTTTTGGTCCAGCGCGTTGCACATTAGCTGGGTGGCAGAGAGAATGTCCTTTTCTGCGTCGCTAGATCGCGAAACTGACAATTCGGGTTCGGCCCTTACCATTATTGTGCCATCTGTTTGCGGATAGCTGAAGATGGGGACAATGGGCAAGCCAAAGCGAAGGGCTAGGGCGGCGGCTGTTGGGTAGGTGGAAGCCCATCTCCCCAAAAACTTAGTGAACACGCCTTGGGAACGTGCGTCTTGGTCAAGGAGGAAGCCTATCCCCAGTCCATCGCGCAGCGCCCTGATGCTTCCTTTCATGGCCCCGCCTTTGTCAATGGCGCGATTCCCGAACCTAGTCCTTAATGCCCGTAATCTAGCGTCCAGCATGGGGTTGTCCAATTTTCTGCCTATAACCGCCAAGGGCCTGCCTATGGCCGAAAGGGCCAGCGCCATCGCTTCCCAGTTTCCAAAGTGCCCGGTGAGCCCAATGAACCCCTTGCCAGCTTTCCGGGCCGCGTCCCAATGTTCGAGTCCTTGGAAGCGCACCCGGTCGGCTAGATCATCTGGCTCCATGAAAAGCAGCTTGGGCAGTGTGAACGATAGGCCGCCAAAATGCCTGAAACACTCTTTGCCTATTCTGGTGGCCTCGTGTTTTGAAAGGCCCAAGTCTGAGTTGAGAAGGTTTTCTTTTACTACCCGCCTGTGCCTGCCGTCCGCCCAATACGCGACTGTGCCTGCCGCCTCGCCCATCGCCAAAGCCGTGTTCCACGGCAGGTGCCGCAATATCCCTTCTACCAGCAAGTACAGGGCATATTCGGCTGAGTGCCTAACAAGCGTTTGCAAAGATTGGCGGTTCATTGTTGGCGGCTGCCTTGTATGGGTCGAATGGGGCTTCGCGGCCTATTCCTGCCCAATATAAAAAATGGCGCCCCGATGTGCCGAGGCGCTGTGACTAAAAACATGATAGCACATTTTGGGAACCAAAGAACCCCACAATAGAAAACCATCGTACGCCGAAAAATAACGTGCTTTGTTCTCAATGCCTGCTTTGTTGAAAAGGGCCGCTTCGCCGTTGTATAATTAGTGCAGGGCCGCATTTCTATGAGGGGCGCACGGCGCACTTTGGGAGAAATGCCAATTAAATGGAGCATGCCATGTCAGAACCAAAGCGCGTTGTCATCCTTGGTGCCGCCGGGAGAGACTTTCACAACTTCAACACCTACTTTCGGGGCAACCCTGCGTACAATGTTGTAGCATTCACTGCAACGCAGATCCCGGACATTGCCGGCCGGAAATACCCTGCCGAGCTTGCGGGCGAGATGTACCCCAGCGGCATACCAATATTGGAAGAAGCCCAGGTCGTTGACATCATCAAGCGCGAAAAGGTCAACGAGTGCGTTTTTTCATACTCGGACGTGACAAACGAATACGTAATGCACCTAGCGAGCGTGTGCATGGCGGCTGGCGCCGACTTTAGGCTGATGGGCTGCAATAGCACTATGATCAAATCCAGCAAGCCAGTCATAGCCATCACCGCTGTTCGCACCGGCTCTGGCAAGAGCCAGACTACCCGCTACATAAGCCGCCTGCTTAAAGGAATGGGGAAAAAAGTTGTCGCCATCCGCCACCCCATGCCATACGGGGACTTGGCCAAGCAAGCCTGTCAACGCTTTGAGACCTATGCAGACCTAGACTTGCACAAATGCACCATCGAAGAGAGGGAAGAGTACGAGCCGCACATTGACAATGGCTTCATCATCTACTCCGGCGTGGACTACGAGCGGATACTTAGGCAGGCAGAGCAGGAAGCCGACATAGTCCTTTGGGATGGCGGCAACAACGACCTGCCATTCTATGTCAGCGACCTGCACATCGTGATTGCCGACCCGCACCGCCCAGGGCACGAGCTGGCCTACTACCCCGGCGAAACAAATTTCCGATTGGCGAGCGTGATAATAATCAACAAGTGCGACAGCGCGAAGGAAGAAAACATAAAATCCATCGAGGAAAACGCCAAGAAATTCAACCCAGCGGCCACGGTGATTCGCGCCAACAGCCCAGTTACGATAGAGAAGCCGGAAATGGTCAAGGGCAAAAAGGCTCTAGTCATCGAGGACGGCCCGACCCTAACGCACGGCTCCATGTCCTATGGCGCGGGCGTTGTGGCTGCGCGGAACTATGGCGCAGCCGAGATAGTTGATCCTTCGCCGTACGCCGTTGCGTCCATAGCCGCCACGTACCAAAAATATCCAAACGCCAAGGGCATTTTACCAGCGATGGGCTATGGCGACAAACAGATCAAGGACTTAGAAGCCACCATTGACGCCACCCCGTGCGATGTGGTGCTTTCGGCAACGCCGATAGACATTACGCGCGTCCTGAAAGTCAACAAGCCAATGGTACGCGCAACGTACGAGCTGGAAGAAATAAAGGCTGGGCTGCTGCTGGAGGCAATAAAGAAAGTGGTCAAGTAGCCGCCAATACGCCGCGACAGTTAAGCCTCTTGCAAAAATTCGTTTTTGTGGGCAACGAGGCTTCGATTAGCAAATTGACAACAGAGCCAGTTGCAAAACGATAGTTTTGCAAGTCACCGGATGTGTATGTTGCGACCGACCGAAGCATGTTCTAGCGTAAAATATTGCCAGCAAACATGTTATGAAATTCAGGTGGGGACAGCGGAAAGTTGGGAGTCGATGTACGCCCGGTTTTTGCATGAAACTCAACTGTTTGTTCACAGAAGCGGTTGTTTGGGCGTCCAAGATTAGCATCCTTGATGATTGCCGCCGTGGTGGGGCGAAAACTAGAGATTGACCTGCTGCGAATTGGGCGCGAAGAATGCCTAAAACATTGGGCGGAGTGGCAGCCGCTTTTCAATTTGTGAACAGATTGCTTCGTGAACCTGCGTGGAAATCCGTGGACTTGGGTCTCGCAAGGCATTTTCTGGCTGTGGGAGCGGTCTTCGCTTTGCCTGTGATCTCTTAGTTGTTCAGCGGTTTTTAGAGCGTGACTTGCAATATATTTGTAAATCAATAAGTTGTGACATTCAAAAAAAGTTCCATCTTTTTTGAGAAAATCTGGGAAACGTGTGGAAAAAAAACATTGCTCATGTAAACATTGTGTAACCCTTGGAGGGGCCGCGTGACAATTTGCGTCAAAAAGTCCGTTTCCCGTTTCCGCCCCACCACGGCGGAAACGCGGGGGCGCGCCGTCCGTCGCCGCAAACCAAGCACTGGGCCGCGTTTGGCCGTTCGCTTCCAATGTTCAGTTGAGCCATCCTTCCAGCTTGCCTCAAACCGAGATGCAGGGGCGAACCAATCAATGTTTTTTTTATCCTTTATAGGAGGTGCTTTAATGAAAGCCCACGGATTTTTTCGCGCTGGAGCAGCGATGGCGCTGCTTGGCGCCTTTGTCGGCGCACCTAGCCTGCGGGCGCAGGGCAGCGACTCGCCCTACTCGTATCTCTTCAAGATACGCACAGGGCTAACTGCTGGCGACATCCAAAAGACTCACTTCGATAACAAGCTGATAAGCTTTGGCGCCGAGGTTAAAAGGGAGGTGTTTGGCGGCGGGCAAGCGCTAAAGTGCGAATTGGCTTGGGAATACGTCCCTGGCCGCCACCACGACATCTATCCGTGGGACACCAACCCATTGAATTTGCCCAGCAGGGCGCGCTCCTATGAAAATCGCAAAGAGTACGGGCAGGGCATCAATCTGAGGCTGGCCTACTCCGCTCCATTGACCGTTCCCTACATTGGCCTGAATTTCGAGTGGTTTGCCGGTCTTGGCTTAGACAGGTTCAAAGTCCGCAGCGAAGTTGAATATACGTTCAACTACATCAATATAAACAACCCATCTCGGCCAGACCTCGGCAATTATGACGGCAACAGCTTTGTGATGGAAAGCAGCCAGTTCTCGCCAGGCATCTTTGGCGGCGTGAAGTGCAAGCTGACTCCCGACTTCGGGCTTGAAGTGTCTTTCCGCAATTTTGGTATGTGGCACTACGAGTACACACCCATCAGCTACTACGACAAAACAAACTTTGCCCTGTATGGCACGGGGACGTCCAAAACTGGGTCTTCCAGAGGTTGGGCGCTAGAGCTGGCCCTGACCGCAAAACTTTAATTGAGGAGACACAAATTATGCGTAAAACCCTTGTATTTACCCCACTAGTGTCAATCCTTGCCATAGGCGGATTGTCCGGCCTTAGCGCCCAGGACACGTCCAGCGCTGTCTTGGCGGGCAGGGTGGCTTCACAGGACGATCAGCCTTTGCAGGGCGTGAATGTACTGGTTGAATCACCGTCACTTCTTGGTGTCCGCCAAGCGGTCACTGATGCCAGCGGGTATTTCCGCGTGTACCTGCTGCCCAACGGCGAATACACTATCACATTTAGGCTCGATGGGTACTTGACTCGCAAGCTGACGATGCGCCTAGTGGCTGGCCAGACGTCGAACGCCAGCACCAAGCTGACCAGCATAAACGTCCAGGAGGCTACTATTGAAATAACTGCGGCTAGGAACGCCCAAGTTGACAAGACCGATACAGTTGTCCAAACCAGTTTTTCATCGGAGTATTTGGAGGCCATTACAGGCAGGGGCTTGGCGGCTCTGGGCAGGCTGACGCCCGGCATCAACACATACGACTTGACCACCAGCGGAAATCTGCGGATACGTGGCGGCACGGGGCATTCCACCAAAGCCCTTGTTGATGGGATGACCGTTACGGAGCAGTACGGAGGTTACATCTCCAATTCCTTCAACATGTCAGACCTAATCGAATCTGTTTCTGTCATACAGTCCCCGCTCAACGCGCGGTACGGGAACAGCGATGGCGGCATTATTACAATGGTGACGTCCAAGGGTTCCAACACATTCACTGGTACATTCAGAGTAAACGCGAGTCGCGGCAACTGGGGCGTGAACAATTACACCAATTACCCGAGGCGCGATGGCACCACGGCAACTCCAACGGGGTGGAGGACGACCGATGCGATGACCAGAAGCTATGAATTGACCATCAAGGGGCCGATCTGGAAAGACCATATCACTTTTGCGTACGGGGCCAATCTTACTCCAACAACCTACGGAACGAAAAATGCCTACATTCGGTGGTATGACAACGGCGACGGGACTTTTGGAAGGGCTGCGGACTCTGTCGGCACGTACTTTATGCAGCAAAACCCGAACCTGCCTGGCTATGGGGACGTGATAAGAAAAGCCGAGATGTACTCCGGCAACGACCCTTACAACCGCATCATACCAACATCTTCATACAGCAAAAACAATCAGTTTTCTGCTATCGCCCAGATTACGCCTTCGCACCAAGTGGAATGGAATTATTCCCAGAGAGACAGCATAAGCACAAATCCCTTTGCAGGCGGTGACAATTCATCAGAAGTTGGCCACGATTGGGACAGGTACATAGACGGCACCCGCGCTTGGAGTGTAGCGTATAAAGGCGTCATAGGAAGTTACGGCGTTTTGGAGGCTCGCTTTGGAAGAACCTATATTTACAATGAGAATGGGTTTGGCATGGCCAATCCTTCCCCAATCCGCACTTTTACAACCAACACTTACATACCCAAAGATCCCAACGGGAACCGCAACGATCCCAACAACTATTGGGCAAACGGGATGGTGGAGGCCGATGCTAGGCAGACTCGTACTCAATGGTTGTACGATGCCGCCAATGTTTATAATGCTCAGGCCGACTTCTATTATTGGACTCACAACGGCCCTTGGGCGGCGCCCTCCAGCAACGGCACCGGCGGCAACACGGCAACCGTGCTAAACTACCAGCATTTTTTGAACACCAGCAAGGGCAGCCACATCATTGACCTTGGCTTGCAGCGCGACAGCTACGACTGGCAGAAATCGCCCGCCGGTCCCATGCTGCGGTTTTATTCTCCAGGCCATATCGCACGCAACTTGGGGCCGGGAGACATCTGGAACAGCCGCGGCGGCGCGTCTGCCAATTCATCGGCCTATGCTGATAAATTCATCGTGTACGACATGAGCAAGGCGTGGCTCAGCGACATCAGTCCTTGGGGCGTAGAAAGGTACAAAATAATAGACATGCCGGTTTATGACCCTACCAGATACAACAATGGGACACATGAACTTTTAGGCAGTGACAACTACCCTCGCTACCCCATGGTGATAGAGCGTTTTGGAACCGCTTCGGGCGAGTTCACGACCAACATGATGTCGTACTACATAAACGATCTCTGGTCAATCAATGACCACCACAGCGTCCAGGGCGGACTCCGCATTGATAATTTTGCGCTGATTGATGGTGGGGACAAGGTTTTTAGCTACATCCAGCCGACGCTGAGGTTTGAATACAAATGGGATATCCACGGCGACCAAAGCCGCATGGTAAACGTCTCTTGGGGGCAGTTCCACTCCCAGGTGCCAACCGGCTTATTCAGGCCCTTGATAGCAGCGCCCGGTGCCGACAATCGCAAGAGATACTGGAACGTGCCCAACCCCGATGGATCAAGAGGCAATCAATATCTAGTGAGCCGGGAACAAGTGCTGGACTTAAAAAATTATGGAATGGTAGGTCCAGATACCCTGTTTGGTGGAGATATATATCGGGTTGACCCAAACTGGAAGGCACCCATTTCCACCGAATACCAAGCGGGCTTCCGCCGCAATTTGAGCGGTGGGGGATACTGGAGGGCCACATTTGTCTATCGCACATGGATAAATGACTTTGATTTCTATCCAGACCCGGGCGACATATTTAAAGCCAGAAACGGTCAGTTGAATATGAGGCGATACCTGAGAAACAACGAGGGCTACACCAGGAATTACAACGGCATTGAGCTGGAATGGGATTATCCCATCCACAAAAGGTTTTCGTTTGGCGGCAGCTACACATTCAGCCGCCTGATGTCAAACGTACCAGGCAACACTGACATCGCAAGTGGCGTGGGCGACGCTCCACAGTTCAACCTGTCTTCTTGGATGGACTGGCTTTTTGATGGGTCACGCGAGGCTTGGGCACCCGTGGCTTGGAATGGTCCAGAGCACTTCATCAAATCCTATATGCTCTTTGACATCTCCTCCGGCAAAATCAAATCCACTGTTTCATTTACGCTGAACTATGGAAGCGGGACGCCAAACCGGAGATCATTTGCTTACAATTTTGGCTATCCGGTTGACTACGAACCAAGGTACAGCCAGTTGCTGTTAGGCACTGCTGGCGGCACCAGGCCTGGCACTACCGGAACATCCGGATTCAACGATGGCGTATCCAACAACCGGAGCATTCCATTCGAAGTTATGTCAACGACGCAGGACGGTTGGGAACTTAACATGCGATACCTGCTCACGGTGCCCTTGGCCAGAAATATCTCATGGCTGTCAACCATAACCATCAGCAATCCCTTTAATCACCGGGGCATAGGTGCTTGGTTCAGTACGTCTAACGCACAGGCGGTGACCGTACCCAAACAGTTGACGGGAGCCTCGACTGTAAACGTGACGTTCCCGTACGGAGGGACTGGGCCGCAAAATCGGGGCGTATGGTTGGCTTATTATGACACCGCGACCGGATTAAATGACATGTACGTTTCTCGCATGAGCGGACGCTCTTTCGGCGTACAAACTGGACTAAGGTTCTAGGATAGGAGCGAAACATGAAAACAATGAGACTTCTGGCAACCGCGCTATTTGTGTCTTCGCCGACACTGCTTGCGGACGATGGCGATTACAACTATAAGTTCTGCCTTGCAGCCGGCTTCAGCCTAGCCAGCGGGCACGCCCACGACATGACACAAAAGACTTGGGGAGGGCTGGGCGCATTTAATGGCGAGTTTGGTATTCTGTTCAAACACCCCCAGGCGACAAAGGTGGCTATCCGCCCCAATTTTGGCATGGTCAAAATCCTAGGCGACAAGCCCACGGAAGAACACCCCAAGATTTACGACCTGATGGGCATCTATGGCGGCTGCGACATAATATATACGCCGTTCAAGGGTCTGCCCGCGTCAATCTCTACGGGCCCTTCCATGCACGTCTGGAACGTGGATTTAGTGGACGCGCCTGGCAACCCAAGTCAGGGCGACAAGGGTTTGAAGCTCGGCTGGCGCGTTGGACTCCATTATGAATTCACCCCCAAGTGGCGGGCTGAACTGACCTACGCGCTGACCGAGTGGCGTACTATAAACAGCCAAATCAGTACCCAATTGGATGTGGGTTTCAACCCCAGTCGGCCCGCGTACTTCTGTGTCAGGGTAGGCTATAGTTTTTAGGTTCTTGTAATACGTCAGTTTTGCAAATCAACGGAGTTGCTTATGCCAAGTTGCGTTCAACTGGACGCAACTTGGTATAATGTGACTGGCTCAAGCGGAGTCTGCGAAAAATGATACCCGGGCATTTGACTTTCAACAATGCTTTGCGTTCCGTTTTTGAAAGGCGTTGACGGTATTTGCAAAACTTGGCCAAATTTTCTCTTGCTGCCGATTGGGTAGGCGGAAGGTGTTTGGCGACACTAAGGCATCTTCCCCCAGACCCTTAGCGACTTCGATGGATGGACGCCAAGAGGTTTTGCAATTGGCTTTATTGTTATTTGCCTTGTTCGCGGGACTGCTCTTCTAGTTGCTGCATCAGGCGCTTGGCTAGGTTGTCGTCTTCGAGGATGGTGTAGTAGTCGCCTTCGACTTCGTAGATTTCGATGCTCAGGTCTATCTCGTCTGACTCTTCCACGCTTTCTTTTAGTGCCTTGACTTCGAAGAGCGGGGCCATGACCACGAAATGGCGGTCTTCAAAGTCTATTTCGTCGAGGATGGCGAACTCTTCGTTGCCGCCGGCCTCGTCCTCTAGTTCGACAATCTCTATATCGTCGTCCCCGCAGACGCACACTTCATCTTCATTGCAGTCGCAATCGTGTTGTTTTTCGTTTTTGTTGGTCATGGGACACCCTTGTAAAACATAAGTTGATTTTCTAGTTTAGCGCCAGTTGGGTCAAAATTGTTGCTGAGTGTTCTGGAGGCTCAAACACGCTGTAAATATTTGGTTAAATACTGGCGCAATGGCATTGCTGGGGAATGGCCCTTCATTTGCCTTCTTCAGCCTAGCGATGATAACCCCCTCTCTGGCCGGGTCGCGTTTGCATTGGCCACCATCCTGATATTCGGTGCGGATCGCGGCCTTTAGGATGCCTATTTGGCAAGCCAAGGCCGCCCGGCGGTTCAGCAGTGCCAACAATTGGTCGTCTATCCCGTCAATTTCGCTGCGGAGGGCGTCTATGGCGCCGCCGGGCGACGTGTCCATTATCGTGCGCCGCCCCCGCCCAAAAAAAATGTGGCTTTGTCTTCAAAGGGCTTGCCATTTTTTGCCCCTGTAACAGCCAGTTGGTTTTCGCCAGGTGTTAGCTCTATGTCCCAGACAAAATGCACCCTTGCACCGTCGCGGCGCCCAGGACCCAACTTTTTGCCATTCAGTGTCAGCTCGCAGGAATCCAAGTTGCTGTACGCGTGGATGGTCTGCTTGGCATTTGTTCTGTTGGCTAGGCGCTTGTCGGCCAGGTGCAGCACAGGTTCATTGCTCCACTCGGCTTTGTATAAGAAGAACGCGTCTTTCCTTACTTTGCGGTCGTACGAGACTATCCCCTTTTGGTTGCGGCCTGGCACCCCGCCTCGGTTCCAGAATGGGACTGTGAAGTCGAACATGTTCCAAACGTAGGTTCCCCAGATGTGGGGCGCGTTCTCTATGGCCGCAAGGTGGATTTCGTGGCTGCGACTCTGGTAGCCTTCGGGATAGAACTGGCCCACCACCGGATTGCCCGGGGTGCGGTCGTTTTCGTCCTGCTGCCGCCAGTTGCCCTCTGCGCCATATTCTGAAAGGGCAAAAAGTGCCCCTTCGCGCTTGCCGGCCCTTTCTAGCCAACCTACAATGTTTTCGGCTTTTCCTTCGTACCAGCCATAATAGCGGTTGTGGCCCTGTAGGTCGGCTTGGTGGCTCTCTGGCCTCTCCAAGTCCCCATAGCCGCTCACGGCAACAGTCGGGCGGCTGGGGTCTTCCGTCTTTGCCAAGTCGTGCAGTTCGGCTGTCAGGCGCACGGGGAAGTTCTGGTCGCCCCTCACATACACCTCGTTGTGCAGGCCCCACGTGAATATGGACGGATGATTGTAGTTTTGGCGGATCAATTCGGTGAGCTGCTGCTTGGCATTTTCACCCTCTTGGCCAGTCCAGGTGTTGACGAATGGTATTTCCGCCCAGACCAAGAAGCCCATTCGGTCTGTTGCGGAGTATATGTATTCTGATTGCTGATAGTGGGCCAGCCGCAGGGATGACGCGCCGATCTCCATCATCATGTCTAGGTCTTCTTGGTGGTCGGCGTTTGTCAGGGCCGAGCCCTTGTCCTCTCTTTCTTGGTGGCGGCAGACGCCTCGCAAGGGGTACGGCTCACCGTTCAGAATGAATCCCCTCTTTTCATCGAAGGTGTAGGTTCGCAGGCCAAGGGGCTGCGTCACCGAGTCCAGTACCTTTTCCCCGTCCTTGATGGAAACCGTCACAGAGTAGAGGTAAGGGTCTTTTTTCCCGTTCCACAGCCTTGGCTTTGCCAGAGTCATCGCCTGCCTGAATGTCTGCACGCCCGAGGGGCGCACCTTTGTTTTGGCGCTGGCAGTCGTTACCGCCTTACCTGTATTGTCCCTAACTTCGAAGGAAAGTGTCAGGTCGGAAGATTTTTTGCTGGCGTTTGCCAATTTCGCCATTACCTCTATGCCGGCCTCTGCCTTGTCAACCTTGTTCTGTTTGATATAGATGCCGGGTGATGCGTAATCCAGCGGGGTTATGTGGACGGGCGAGGTAACTATCATTGTGACTGGCCTATAGATGCCGCCGAAAATCGCAAACAGATAGTGGTTCACTGGTATCACGTCTGGCCTAGCGCGGTTGTCCGCCCTTACGCGGATCTCGTTGGGGCCGTCAAATTTGAGGGCCTGCGTGACGTCAAAGCAAAAAGCTGAATACGCGCCCTTGTGCTGGCCCACGTGCTTGTCGTTTACATAGACATCGGCCACCGAACCCACTCCCTCGAAGCGCAAGAACACGCGCTGGCCCTGCCATTCGGGCTTTATGTCCAAGGCGCGGCGGTACCAGCCATATCCTTGGTACATCCCAACGCCTGACTGTGCGTCCTTGTCATTCCATGTGTGGGGGACTGAAACGTGCTGCCAAGGGGGAAGCTCTCCACTGGTGAGCTGGGCCATATCCCACTTGACAAACTCCCAGCCGTCATTCATTGGCACCTGCAAGCGCTGGCCAAACAGAGGGATGGCCAAAAGCACTGACAGCAAAAGCGCAGCTAATCGCATTTTAATTCTCCTTTAGTCAAATTTTTGCGGCGGCTTCTATGGTGCCGCCGGGCTGGTTGCCTAGTTATTTATTTGCGCTGCCCAGAAAGATTGTGGCTTTGTCCTCAAAGGGCTTGCCATTTTTTGCCCCTGTCACGGCCAACTGGTTTTCGCCGGGCTTTAGCTCTATGTCCCAGACAAAATGCACCTTTGCGCCGTCGCGGCGCCCAGGGCCCAACTTTTTGCCATTCAGTGTCAGCTCGCAAGAATCCAAGTTGCTGTACGCATGAATGGTCTGCTTAGCATTTGTTCTGTTGGTCAGGCGCTTGTCAGCTAGGTGCAGCATGGGTTCATTGTTCCACGTGGCCTTGTACAGGTAAAACGCGTCTTTCCTTACTTTGCGGTCGTACGAGACTATTCCCTTTTGGTTGCGGCCCGGCACCCCGCCTCGGTTCCAGAATGGGACGGTGAAGTCGAACATGTTCCACAGGTAGGTCGCCCAAATGTGGGGCGCGTTCTCTATCGCCGCTAGGTGGATTTCGTGGTAGCGGCTTTGGTAGCCTTCGGGATAGAACTGGCCGCTCACCGGATTCCCGTGAGTGCGGTCGTTTTCGTCCTGATGCCGCCAGTTGCCCTCTGCGCCATATTCCGAAAGCGCCACAAACGCCCCCGGTTGCGTTCCTGCTTTTGCGAACCATTCAACTATGTCTTCTGATTTTCCCTCGTACCAGCCAAAGTATCGGTTGTGGGCCTGAAGGTCGGCTTGGTAGCTCTCTGGTTTTTCCCAGTATCCGTTTACCGAAACTGTCGGGCGGCTAGGGTCTTCCGTCTTTGCCAAATCGTGCAGTTCGGTCGTCAGACGGGTGGGGAAAAATTGAACGCCCACTTCATTGTGCAGGCCCCATGTGAATATTGATGGATGATTGTAGTTTTGGCGGATCAATTCGGTGAGCTGCTGCTTGGCGTTTTCTCCTTCCTGCCCAGCCCATGTGTTGACGAATGGTATCTCCGCCCAGACCAAGAAGCCCATGCGGTCTGCCGCCGAATAAATGTATTCGGACTGTTGGTAGTGGGCCAGCCGCAGGGATGACGCGCCGATCTCCATCATCATATCCAAGTCTTCTTGGTGGTCGGCGTTGGTCAGAGCCGAGCCCTTGTCCTCTCTCTCTTGGTGGCGGCAGACGCCTCGCAAGGGGTACGGCTCGCCATTCAGAATGAATCCCCTTTTTTCATCGAAGGTGTAGGTTCGCAGGCCAAGGGGCTGCGTCATCGAGTCCAGCACTTTTTCGCCGTCTTTGATGGAAACCGTCACAGAGTAGAGGTAGGGGTCTTTTTTTCCGTTCCACAGCCTTGGCTTTGCCAAGGTCATCGTCTGCCTGAACGCTTGCATACCGGACGGGCGCATCCTCGCTTTGGCGCTGGCGGTCGCTACCGCCTTGCCCGTATTGTCCCTGACTTCAAACAATAGTGCCAAATCGGAAAGTGTTTTGCTTATGTTTGCCAGTTTTGCCGTCACCTCTATGCTGGCATCAGACTTGTCAACTTTATTTTGCTTGATGTAGATACCGGGGGAGGCGTAGTCCAGCGGCGTTATGTGGACGGGTGGAACTACTATCATCGTGACGGGCCTATAGATGCCGCCAAAAACAGCGAATAGGTGGTGGTTCACTGGTATCACGTCGGGCTTGGCGCGGTTGTCCGCCCTCACACGGATCTCGTTGGGGCCGTCAAACTTGAGGGCCTGCGTGACGTCAAAGCAAAAGGCCGAATACGCGCCTTTGTGCTGGCCCACGTGCTTGTCGTTTACATAGACATCGGCCACCGAGCCCACTCCCTCGAAGCGCAGGAACACGCGCTGGCCCTGCCATTCGGGCTTAATGTCCAAGGCGCGGCGATACCAGCCGAAGCCTTGGTACATGCTTAGGCCCGACTGCGCGTCCTTGTCGTTCCAAGTGTGGGGAATCGAAACGCGCTGCCAAGGGGGAGGCCCTTCGCTGGCAAACTGGGCCATGTCCCACTTGAGGAAGTCCCAGCCGTCATTTATTGGCACCTGCAAGCGCTGGCCAAACAGAGGGATGGCCAAAAGCACTGATAGCAAAAGTGTGATTAGTCGCATTTTTGTTCTCCTTGGGTTATATTTTTGCGGCATCGGCGATGTTTTGGCTGCCTCCCGCTATTTGCACTATTACTACAAAAGCGGACTGGGGCAACTGTTTGGGCAGGTGGATGAAATAGCGGCCTCCGCTGTCTTCCTCCACCCTCAGGACACTATTGCCAAGCGTTGCGCCCTTTATGGTCTCTCCCTTGTTGAGCTGGATGGCCAGCCGCCCGGAGATGGGGACGTTGAACACTATGGCGTTTATTTCATTGGATTTTTCTTTGCGCGTCATCCAGCCCCAATTTTGGTTTTCATAGCCAGAGGTTCCGCACCCATAGATGGCGTCGCCATTTTTGGCCATCCACGCCCCAATTTCTCTTGCCAGCTTGGCCTCTTCCTCTCTGATGGAGCCATCTCCCTTTGGGCCGATGTTTATTACAAAATTGCCGTCCAGCGCAACGCACCTGCTCGCCATTTCTATCAATTCGATGGAGTCCTTAATGTGCCCCTTCCAATTGGCGTGGTAGCCCCATTGGTTTTCGGGGATTGTCATAACACATTCCCAGTCGTTTTTAAGCGGAGCGGTTGGCAATTTCCTCTCCCAGCCCTGCTCGTAGTCCCCCATCAATTGACCATTCGCGTCAAAGTGCCTAGCGCCCGTTTCGTCTGCGCGTAGCCTAGAGCCTATGACTAGGCCTGGGTTAATTTTACGCAACCGCTGCTCTAGTTCAAATGTCAAATGCCCGTTGCCTTTGACCGAAGCGTCCCAGGTGCCGTCGAACCAGAAGCCCTTGATCTTGGGATAGCGCTCCAATAGCTCTTCCAACTGCAATGACGCAAATTCCCAAAAATCCATAAACGCGGCGCGGTCTGCGTCGTCCTTTAATTGGTACCGCCAGCCCTTGTGGTGCCAGTCTAAGATCGAATAATACAGCATCACGTCTAGGCCCTGTTCATTGCAGGCGTTGACGAATTCGCCCAGAAAGTCAGTTTTGTATGGCGTTGACTCCACGTCGAAGTCGGTGTACTTGCTGGGCCACAGGCAAAATCCCTCATGGTGCTTAGTGGTAATCACCACGTACTTGGCCCCCATAGTTTTTGCCAGCCGCGCCCAATCTTTTGGGGCGTTCCTACTCGGGTTGAAAGTTTTTAGCAGTTGGTCGTATTCTTCGTTTGGCACTTTCGCGCTGGACTTGATAAATTCTGCGGCGTACGAGTAATTGACCCCATTCCATGAGCCTCCCGCCTGCGAGTAAAGGCCAAAGTGGATGATCATCCCAAGGCGGTGGCCCCGCCATCTGGCCATGTCTGGGTCAGTCCTTCGACCTTCGCGCTGTGCGCCATATTTCAGCTCAATTTTAGGCTTTGGCTGGTCTTGCGCAAAAACGTTTAGCGTCAACGCTGAAACGAATAAAGAAATTATCAGGTGTTTCATAGTCCTGTCTCCAAAAAAAAGAGGTTATTGTTAAAAAATCAATTTCGCTATCTAGCCAAGGGCATCTATGCTTTCGGTAGTTTCAGAAGATTCAAGCTGCTCTTTTATTATGCTCAAGTAGTCATTGAAGTTTTTTGCCTCCGCTAAAACTTCTTTTGAATTGCCAGCGGCACTCAGTTCCATCTCAGCGACCAAATTATATAGGATAGAAATTATGTGCTTTAAGTCATCTTCAAAGTTGCACTGAATTTGTCTTTCTTTGGTAATGTCGAACAATATTCCCAAGCAGCACTTGAACAACTCTCCATTGATGTCTTCCATCTCTATTGGGACGGCATAGGAAGTAAAATAAATGCTATGCCCATGTGTTTGGGAATGAAACTCTACTGGAGCAGCTTGAAAAATATTTGCTTCAAAGGCCCTTGAAATAGCACACGCAGTGCGGCCTTTTATCAATTGAAAGCACTTTTCTTGGTAGCTGTTCATGGCTTCCCAGCATTTTCCGCCCACCAGTTCGACTAGAGGTTTGTCCCAGATGTAATTGAAATTTTTTGACGCATACAAAAGATCGAATTGCTCATCCACGATAATGTAGTAGGCTGGAGTATTGTCAAAAATGGCGTTTATAAAAGGATCAGTTGTATCTAGATGCCCTATGTCTCCATCATCGCGTTTTGCATCTTTCCGGTCTGGATTTTCCGGAGCCATAACGATTTCCCGGTGAATGTAATTGCTTGTATGAATTTTTTGGCCAATTCTAGTACTTTCGTCCGGCGATGTCAAATGCTCTTTGGTAAGGCCATAATCGTTAATCATTTGAAGGAATTTTTCCACAAGATATGGGTCGAATTGCGTGCCGGCATTATTTTTTATTTCTTGGATCGCTTCTTCATGGCTCGATTCATGTTTGTACGGCCTGACTGAAGTCATTGCGTCATACGTGTCTGCAATCGCTGCGATCCTAGCTTCTATTGGAATATCTTCTCCTTTTAGCCCCAGCGGGTAGCCCTTGCCGTCCCACCTCTCATGGTGTGAAATCGAAATGTCCCTTATGGCCCTAAAATTTTCTGTTGGCGGAAACAAAAGGTAAGTGAACATTGGATGTTCTTTAATGATTGACAGTTCAACGTCATCGAGTTTTTCGCATTTTTTAAGGATATGGTCGGGTACGTGCAATTTGCCCAAATCATGCAAAAGGCCCCCAAGCGTTGCATTGAACACGGCCTTTGGACCTAATTCTAAATACCAAGTCAGTTTTGAGCTTATGACGCTGACGTTTCTAGAGTGCTGGCTGGTATAAGGATCCTTTTTTTCAATCATTTTGATCATCCAGTCAACAATTTTTAAAAATAGAGCATCGGTCTGCTCCTGCGCCACCACCTCCTTGGTGCGGTCGGTCAATATTTCTACAACGTGCTCATAATCGCCCGATTCCTCGTCCAAGATGGGGATGGCGACATCGCTGATGTAATTGACGGTGCCATCGGGCAGCACGTCCTTTCTTAGCATCTCTTGGGGCTGGCCAGTCTCCATGGCTTCCCTGACGGCGCATTCGGGGCAGGGCACTCCATTGTTGACGGTGACGTAGCATTTTTGCCCAAATATATTTCTTCCCTTGATCTTCCTTAGCTGCGTGTATCGCTGGTTTGAAAAGAGGATCGAAAAGGAGCTGTCTATGAGCCCATAGCACACAGGAGTGTTGTCAATTATCGTCCTGATGAGCTTGTGCTTGAACTGCGGGCTGTCTAGATTGAGCCTTCTCGCCATGCCTCTCTCTCCAAGAATAGCCTACCACCATTGCAGAAACTTTGGAATGGACATCCTATCCACGGCCGACCAGACGCAGCCACCGCGAGGCACCCAAGCAATTAATTATAGGCACAAGCCCTTGCAACTCAACCACTTGCATTTTGCCGCCCGCAACTTGGGGCTGACGTCAATTGCTCCGCCCCTCAAAGTGGGCCTCTATTTCTTCCAGCGTCTTGCCCTTTGTTTCCGGCAGGAAGAATGCGGCGGTTATGAAATAGATCACAGTACACCCTGCCCAGAAGAAGAACATGGCCGCATAGCCATAGTTGCCCACCATAGGCAGAAATACGGCGGCAATAGTCGTGCTGACGAATTGGTTAAGCAGCAGGGCAATGCTCATGCCATTGGATCTTATCCGTGTCGGCATCAGCTCCGAGAGCGCTAGCCAGACGCACACGCCTGGCCCTGCGGCGTAAAAGCTGATGAAAGCCAATATGCAGATTGCGGTCAGCCATCCATTCGCCTTGCTGGGCACAGGACCCACCAGCACTTTTTTGATCTCTAGCTGTGCGCCGTCGGCCTTTGCAGGGTTTGCAAATGGGTTTAGATGAATGCTACGGAAGAACTTGCCGATGACGCTGTCTGGCTGCACGGTGTCTTGCCAGTTGATGGATATGGCCTTTTTGTCAATGTCGTCGGTCCGCCTAGTTTGGACGTTGGTGAATGGGCCATAGTTGTACACGATTGTCAATTGGTGCGCTCGCCCGCCCGCGTCCACTCCCGCGCTGGACAGCAGTTCATCGTCAATGGTTTGGACTGCGAGCGAATTTTCTTGGATCATGCTTTCAAAGTGACCTCTGACGTCAATCTGTCCGCGCTCGGCCCTCCAGAACAGCAGCCCAGCAATGAACAGGCTGACAACGATGCCGCCCGAGCCCATGGACAGCAAAAACTTGCGTCCCTTGCGGTCAACCAAAATCACGGCCACGACTGTCATAATCACATTGAGCGATTTGACGCTGAGGTCGCCCCAATTTGCGACTGACCCAGGCAGGCCGGCGTTGTTAAGAATATTGACAATGTACGCCAGTATCGAGTTGATGCCGGTGGCTTGGTTGCAGGCCAAGATGACGCAGGCTATGACAAAGGGGATCACGTACTTCTTGCTGATAAGGCTGTCTTTGTAAGAAACCTTGCCCTCTTTGCTCTTTTCTTGGCCAGTTTCCAGCTTGGCGCTGGCCTCCATCTCCTTAAATTCTACGCTGGCCTCTTCCTCGGTCCTGGTCTTGCGGAGGGCCTTCAGCGCGCTTTCTGTTTTTCCACTCTTGAACAGCCATCTTGGGCTTTCGGGGATAAAAAGCGCGCCAAGGGTGAAAATGACGCCAGGTGCAATGCTCATCCAGAAAATAGACCGCCACGCGCTGTTCTTGGCATCGAAGATGGCTTGGCCCTTGGCGACTGCGTCCGCCATTGCCGCTACAGTCCTTTCCACCCCCTCCACCTTGTTTGCATAGTAAAGGCCAATCAACGCGGCAAGCACTAGGCCGATGGTTAGCAGCAGTTGGAAGATGCCGGTCCCCCTGCCACGGTTTGACGCGCCCAGTCCCTCGGCCAAGTACAGGGGTACGACCACCCCTATCAGGCCACCTGAGATGCCTTGAAGCAATCGGCCATAAAGCAATGGCGCATAGCCAGATGCTAAGGCTATGATGGGTATGCTGAGAGTGAAAAGCACGCCCGATATGATCATGATGGACTTTCGGCCAAACAAGTCAGACAGCATGCCCGCGAACAGCGAGCTTAGTACGCTGCCCAGAAGCACCGCCGCTACCACAAAGCTGAGTTGCTGCGCGCTGAGCTTCCAAGCCACCGATGCGCTGCTTTCAAGGTAAGGCAGCGCCCCCGCTATGATGCCAACATCAATGCCGTACAGCAGGCCGCCCAAGCCCGCAATAAAAAGCAGGTAGCGCATGTTGAACAGGATGCGCTTGGGATCGTTGGTTTGTGTGGTTTGTGGGTTCATGGCGTGGCTCCTTTGGCTTGCCAAAAAACAATTTTATTAGGACAACTTGTTTACAAAATTTGTCAGTTTTTCCTCACGCTCTTCTAGCGACTCCACTAGGGCGAACTGGGTGCGGCACCTGTCTAGGTTGTGCGACTCCCTCTTTGTCTTGAAATAGACATCGCCTTGCAAGTAGTCTGTCAAAAAGCGTATGCCACATTCAAAAGTCAGCAGCTTGCCGGATGTCACCATGTTTTCTCTTTCGATGGGCAGGAGCGCTCCAGCGGTGCCCTCGATGTAGCCTTTTGCGATGGCTTCGAACATTGGGGCTTGGACTTTTACTTTGGATATGTCCAGTTCGTCCTCGGCCACAGGGTTGGTGGCTGTGCGAACCATGTCCCCAAAGTCGTACAGACTGAGGCCGGGCATGACCGTGTCTAAGTCAAGCACACATATTCCTTCGCCAGTCGCGTCGTCCAGTAGCACATTGTTCAGCTTGGTGTCGTTGTGGGTGATGCGCTCGGGTATCTCGCCCTTTTGCTGGAGCGACAATAGGCTGTCCGCAAGGATTTCGTGCGACATCGCAAACTCGATTTCTTTTTTTACGCCGGCGGCGCGATTTTTTTTGTCGTCCTCGATGGCCCTTTGCAAAACAGAGAAGCGGCTTTTTGTGTGATGAAACAATGGGATGGTTTCAAACAGCCTTGGCCCATCGTAGTCCATGAGGTCGCGCTGGAAGGTGCCGAAGGCCTTGGCGGCTTCATAAGCCTGCTGCGGCGTTTCAAGGATGTCCCAGCTCTTTGCGCCTTCAACGAATATGTAGCACCGCCACACGTGGCCGTCTTGGTCAAAGGCATAGTCTTCGCCATTGTGCGTCTGAACCAAGGTCAACACGCGCCTGCTTGTATCTTCGATGCCTTTCCTTTCGGCCTTTTCGCGTATGTGCTTGGTCACATGGACGATATTTTCCATTACCTTAGTGGGTTCTCTAAAAATGTTGTCGTTGATTCGCTGGGCTATGTATCGAACCTTTGTGCCCCCTTGGTCAAAGACAATGGCGTAGGTGTCGTTTATGTGGCCGTTGCCGTAGGGTTCGGCGCTGACAAAATCGCCCAGAATGTCAAATTTTTTCATTATGGGCTGCACGGCAGCGGTAAGCATGGTTGTCGCAGTCATAATCACTTGCTCCAAAGGGATTGGGGATACTCCCCGGCGTCAACTAATTTTTGGATGCGGGAAACAACGTGTTCTTTGTCCTCCCGGTAGGTGACGCCAAACCATGAATCGGGCGTGTTGAGGACTGTCACAGATGCCTTTCTTGCGCGTATCAGGATGTCAACCGCCAGCGGGATGTAGAACTCCGATTTTAGTTCCCCCCCATGCTCTTTCATAAATTCTAAGAAAAGCTCTTCCAAGTGTTCAAATAGGGTTGGCTGAAAGCCCCAAAAATTCATGGACACTGGCTCCATGCCCGTAAAGGTCATCGCGGTTTCATCGGCATTGGCATCGCGCACGCCGCCCTCGAAGGCTTCCAGCGCTACGTGTTCCACGACCGTCATCAAAAGGTTTTGCTCTGACACTTGGCAGACTCCCCTAGCCACGGTGCCATTGGCGGATAGTGTCTTGGCCAACTGGAACGCGACCATGGCGTACTGCTCGGCTGGCCCTGCAGTGGGCTTGGGTGGCGAGGAGAGCCAGCCGACTAGAGCCTCGAAGGCGCGGCGCCCATAAAAGTCGTCTGCGTTCATGGCGATAAATGGATTCGCTAATGTTTTTTTTGCGGCCAAAATGGCATGAACTGTACCCCATGGCTTTGTGCGCCCTTCTGGGACCGAGAACCCTTTGGGCAAGCTGTCTAGCTCTTGGAACGCATAGGCTACGTCCACCCATTTGGCGTAATGAGCCCCGACTTGTTCGTGAAACTCTTTTTCAAAATCTTTCCTTATGACGAATACGACCCTCTCAACGCCGGCCCTCTTGGCGTCATAGATGCCGTAGTCCATTATTTTTTCGCCGCTGGGCCCAATCGGCTCCAGTTGCTTCAAGCCGCCAAAGCGGCTGCCCATGCCCGCTGCCATTACCAATAATTCTGGTTTCATAGTTTCTCTCACTCTGCAAGCCTGTTTGCTGCAAACCAGGCATAGGTTGATTTGATGCCGTCCATTAGGTTAGTGCGGGGAATCCAATTCAATTCCCTAGCCGCTTTTGAAGGGTTCAGCACGCTGCGCCTTTGCTCCCCAGCGATTGCGGCCCCATGCTGAATGTTTGACGTGTCAATACCAGCTTCGCCGCACAGGCACTTGGCAAGATCCAGCACCGTTGTTTCGATGCCGGTGCCTAAATTGAAAATGCCAGTGGCCCCTTTCGCCAAAACTATGCTCGCGGCTTCCGCTAGGTCGGGGGCATATACAAAGTCCCTAATCTGTAGGCCATCGCCATTGATGCGCGGTGGCTTCCCGTCTCGCAGCAACTTGGCGAACACAGCTACAACGCCCGCCTCGCCCTTTGCGCCCTGCCTGGGGCCATAGACGTTGGAGAAGCGCAGGGAGGCACTTTTTAGGCCCCTTTGAACAAAATAGGAATAAAGGTATTTGTCAATCGCCAGCTTGGCAACTCCGTACGGGTTCATTGGCGTTTCCAAGTGGGATTCCGCTTGGGGGCCGCTGGCCTCGCCATAAATGGCCCCGCCGCTGGACGCGAAGCCAAAGTACTCCAGTCCATTTTTTAGGCCAGCCTCTATTAGCCTTAGAGTAGCGATGATGTTTTCTGACGCGTCAAAGATGGGGTCGGCGCAGCTTATGCGGACATCTATTTGGGCGGCAAGGTGAAAGACGGCCTGCGGGCGGATCTTCGCCACATGGGCTTCCAATGCCTCGTCTTTGAGATCCAAAAACAAAAACTCTGCCGCTGGGTTGACGTTGGTCTGGGAGCCGCTGCGTAGGTTGTCCAGCGCCCAAACTTGGTGTCCCTCTGAAATGAAGCGGTCAACAAAATGGCTTCCGATGAAACCTGCGCCGCCGGTAACAAGAATCCTCATACAAACTCCTACTATAAATTTACCTAGAATCAGCCACCATTGTAAACAATTCTAAAATGCTGGGATAATAGCTAAAGAATATTGTCAAGGAGTAGCCGCCATGGCCTCAAAAATGTTTCAGGAATCCTCATCCAGTCCGGAGGCGATTGCCAAGCTTCTGTCCCAGGACGAAGAGCTATATAGTAGCTTGGGCGGGCAACTTAGGGCCAATGTCCCCGCCTTTGTCGCCACGATAGCCCGCGGGTCTTCAGACCATGCCTGCAACTATGGGGCATACATCATTGCCGCGCTTTTGGGCGTTCCCACAATGTCACTGCCGCCGTCCTTGGTGACCTTGTACAAGGCCCCCTTGCAGATGCACAATTCGCTTGCAATTGGCCTGTCACAGTCGGGCAAGAGTCCCGACATCGTTGAAGCGCTGGAAGCCTGCGGAAGGGCAGGGGCCAAGACAGTGGCTTTTGTGAATGTGGAAGACAGCCCTATGGCAAAGCTGGCCGACACTTTTTTTCCACTTCATGCCGGCCCCGAGCTAAGCGTAGCAGCAACAAAGACTTACATAGCCAGCCTAGCGGCCATGGCTAGGCTGGTGGCCCACTGGAAGAGTGACATGGCCCTGCTGGATGGGCTAAAAGCCCTGCCGGACGCGCTGAGCCAGGCACAAAAGGTTGATTTTGAGCCAATAGTGGAAGCATTCGTGGACAAAAGCCGCGCAATGATCCTTGGCAGGGGGCCAACTTGGTCAATCGCCCTAGAGGCATCCCTCAAGCTAAAAGAAGCCTGCTCTTTGCAAGCCGATGCGTTTTCTTCGGCAGAGGTCAAGCACGGGCCCAAGGCGCTAGTGGGAAAGGGCTACCCAATGTTGGCGTTTGCGCCAAGGGGGCCAGCCCGCCAAGGGGTACTGGAAACGGTAAATGAGATGCGGGGGCTGGGTTCCAGCGTGTTCCTTATAGCTACAAAGGAGGCAGGTGGGGAAAACGACGGGGCCGACATCCTTCTGGACGCTCCGGGAGACGCAGATAATCATTGGCTGGATCCATTGGTGATGATCCAGACCTTCCACTTGGCAGTGGAGCAAATAGCGCGCGCAAGGGGGCTGGACCCAGACGACCCGCCCCATCTGAACAAAGTGACGCTGACAGTTTGACGCAGGATTATTTCAAATCAAAGATAGATTTGGAGGAAAAATGACCATCCGATGCATTTGCAGGGCCATGCTGCTTTCGTCAATGCCAGCACTGCTGTCCATTGCCGCCACTGCCCAAGACGATTCTGCGGCACGCCTAAAAAAAGACCTCACCGCGCTTGCGAGCCAAGATATGGCCGGCAGGGGCAATGGGCAGGAAGGGCTGGAAAAGGCCGTAAAATACCTGCTCGACATCTACAAGAAAATGGGGCTGGATCCGCAAAAACAGCCATTCCAGCTAAGATCAGCCAATGCCCAAAATAACGCGCCCGATGTTCAATTAAATAATGTCATCGTCAACATAAAGGGCAGCGACCCCGATATGTGCAATGAGTACATTGTCGTTGGCGCACACTTGGATCACTTGGGAACTAGGCCTGGCCAAGGCGGTGCCAAGCCGACCATATTCTATGGCGCCGACGACAACGGCAGCGGAAGCGTGGCGTTGATAGAGCTGGTGAGGCATTTTCAAAAAAAACCTCCAGCCAGGTCGCTGGTTTTCATCCATTTTTCGGGCGAAGAATGGGGGCTTTTGGGCAGCAAGCATTGGGTGGCAAACCCAACGGTTGACGTCAAATCAGTCCGATTCATGGTCAATATGGACATGATAGGCCGCTTCGACAACGAAAAAGCCATGCTGACCTTTACAGCGATGGGGATGGGCACCAAGGACATAGAGAGGGCAAAAGAGCTGGCCCCGGAAGGCGTCACGCTTGAGGCCGACCGCGGCACGTCGGTATTCGCCCAAGCGTCTGACCACGCGCCATTTGCCTCTAAAGGCATCCCCACTTGTTTTTTGTTCACGGGCATCCACCCCGACTATCACAAGCCAACGGACACCATTGAAAAAATCAACTTCGGCGGGCTTGCCACTATCGCCAAGTTTGCCATCTCTCTCGTTACGGAGTATGCAACCAGCGCGGATGTTCCAAAATTCCAGCCAGTGGGCGACCTAGGAATCTATATCGTTCCGTCAAGTGAAAAGGCCATCGTGACATTCGTTATGCCAGACGGGGCTGCTTCTTTAGCGGGTTTGAAACCCCAAGACGTATTGACAGACATCAACGAATACGCAATAAAGACATCAAAAGACTACCGAACCGTACTGGACAATTTCAACCGAGGCGACAAAGTGAAGGTCAAGTGGCTGCGCGGGGACGTGGCTATGGAAACCGAAGTTGTCTTGAAATAGACGAAATAGTTTGGAGGCTTTATGCCTAGCGCGGAAATTACAGTATTGGATCGCGGCTTTGTCCGCTTGGTTGACCACATGGGCACCGACCTGACTGTGGTGAATGCGGCTAGGGTTTCGTTTGGCAAGCGCAAGGAGACATTCGATGACAAAGACACCGAGCTGGTGGCGTACCTCGCGGCGCACGAACACACGGCCCCGTTTCGCCACGCCTACTTTACCTTTCACGTAAAGGCTCCGATATTCGTATTCCGCCAGTGGATGAAGCATAGGATAGCTTCTGACTTCAACGAAATTTCTGGTCGCTACGTTGAGTTCTCGCCTGACGAGTTCTATGTCCCCGAGCTATTTCGACAGCAGGCCAAGGTGAACAAGCAGGGTAGTGAAGGCGAGATACCAGAAAAATCTAAGAGTGCGGCGATGGACGCTTATATCTCAGCCTGTCGCAACTCAGTGGCCCAGTACAAAACGCTCATCGAGATGGGCGTATGCAGGGAACAGGCCAGATGCGTGTTGCCTTTGGCCCTTTATTCAGAGGTCTATTGGACGGCCAGCTTGCAGGCCGTGGCCCATTTCCTGCACCTGCGGCTGGATTCACACGCCCAGTGGGAGATAAGGCAATTCGCTAAGGCAGTGCGCGACTTGGCGGAGCCGATATTCCCAAATAGCCTGAAAGCACTGATGGGGGCAGGTGCCAAGAATGCCCAGTAGAAGGTGCAAAAATAGAAATTACAAAGGAGTCCACAATTATGGCCAACCACAAAATTTACCAATTCTACGCCGAGCTCTATGACTTCGAGCCACTGATATGGCGGCGCTTCCAAGTGAGGAGCGACGTCACCATTGCTCGGCTGGGCTACATCGTCCAAATTTTATTTGAAATGAGGGCCAGCCACCTGATGGCAATTGAGGTTGACAGAAGCAAAAATATCCTCAAAAACCATCCAAAACTCAAAGATATTCCCATCCTCAAAGACATCACCATACGCTATGAGGTTCCCAGCAAAGGCCAAGATATGTTCCTCGGCCCAGTGCCGCGTAGCGAAGATGCCACAAAAACTAGACTTCACGCCGCCATAGAAAAAGAGGGCGATGAACTGCAACTCAATTATGACTTCGGCGATGATTGGTGGGTACTGATGAGGCTTGAAAAAATATTTTCTGACAAAGACCTGCCTGACGCTGACCTGCCTCGAGTACTTGACGGCGCAGGCTTCGGCATAATCGAGGATGTGGGCGGCACTTGGGGTTTGACAGATCTGGTAAAAGCGTTCAAAAAGAAGAAGGGCGCCGATTACAAACACCTTTGCGAGTGGCTAGGCGTCAAAACATTTGACATCACTATGTTTGACTTGGACGACATGAATTTCCGCCTGAAAAAAATACCGCGAATTTATAAACAAATCTACGAGGACAAACTGTATCCAACGAAAAGATCCATAGACCTGATCGAACGCAAGTATTTAAGCAAGAAGCCTTGATAATAGTTCCTGTCGCTAAGCCGCCTGCAGCAAGTGTTTTCGCCATCAAGTTACGATAGGGCGTTCACGCGGTTTCCGTCTATGGTCGCCCATTGGCGTTTTATGGCTATTTCGATCCCGGCGCGGATGCACTTTTGCATGGCTTCGGTGCATCGCGCAAAGCCAAAGAGACGCGAAATTTCTCGCTCTAGGTCTTCCCTCAAAAGCCCGATCTGTTGACCAAGGATATGCTTTGCCGCAGATGCGATTTCTTCGGGTGGTATATTTTCAAAGCTGCGGCGGGTTCTGTCGTCAGTTGATGGAACACGGAAATCATCATACTGCGCGGAGTCTATCCCATCTTCCCAATAAAAAATGGCATCTCCTAGTTTCGTACACTTCAGCCACATTGTAGAGACAAGCAGGTCAAATCGCCGGCTTATCCTAGCACCCGCACGCGAGATACCCCAGGCCTCCAGCACCCTTTTGCACAACAATTCGCGGCTGATGGGGGCTTCGGCTTCCAGCACGGACGATATTTGCTTTTTGATGATGTACGTGCTTTCATTGTCGGCGAAGTAATCGGAATCTCCCTGATGCCCTTGGACGGGGGCCAATTGGGCGGTGCTGTACTGCTTGAGCGTTTTGCCTGCGGCATCGTCTTCCATTTTTTCAAATGTTACGAAAGCTGTTCGGCCTACAGAAGGTTTTTCTGGTTCCAAAGGCATGGCTGGGGCGTTGGTGTCGGCCCTTGGCTCATTTTCTGCCTCAGCGTTTCCCTTGACCGCGCTTTCAATTAAAGCATGTATGCGCCCAAGTTCTTTTTCGGGATTGTCCCACCAATCCAAGATCCACGTACGGCAGATGCGCCAGCCCAATCCCCGCAAAACAGATTCCTGTGTGCCATTGCGGTCAACAGCAGTTCCGCCGTTGTAGTAATTCATGCTGTCGCACAAAATGCCAAGCGCGTACAAATCTGGTTTTTCAGGGTGGATGACTCCAATGTCCACGCGGTAGCCTGAACAGCCGACGTTGGTGTTCACTGTATAGCCCAGCTTGTGGATTTCTTTTGCCATGACTTCAACCGCGCCTTGGGAAAAAGCCTTTTTCTTGTCTGGATCAGGCAGGGCGCGGATGCCCTTGTCGGCGAATTCGAGAAAGGCCTTTAATCCAGCGAGTCCGTCCGACCTAGTCTTGTTTAGGTCAATCTGCTCTGGCCTCAGTGTGGAAAAAATCATCATCTCGTGCCTTGCGCGGGTGACGGCCACGTTCAGCCTGCGCCAGCCTCCGTCGCGGTTGAGCGGCCCAAAGTTGAGCGCCACCCGCCCCTGCTCGTCCGGCCCATAGCCTACGGAAAAGAGAATGACGTCGCGCTCGTCGCCTTGCACATTTTCAAGGTTTTTAATGAAAATAGGCTCTTCCGCGTTATTTGCCAGATCATCTAAATCTGGGCGTTTGCGGAACTCAGCCTCTAGCATGTCGGCTATCAGGTTCTGCTGCACAGAGCTGAATGTGACGACGCCGATGCTCCTGTTTCTCTGACCGGGGTCGGTGTCGGATAGCCTCTTTGTTATCTCGCGGACAATGGCTTCGGCTTCTGCCCTATTTTGTTTTGTTTTCCCTCTGTCATAAAACCCATCAACAGGGATCAAGCGCACTTGGCTGACTATATCGTTTGGAGAGGGGAAGGTGTACAGCTTGTTTTCGTAGTACTTTCGGTTGGAGAAAGCAATGAGGCTTTCGTGCTTCGAGCGATAGTGCCAAAGCAGGTGCATTTGCGGCATGGGAAGCGCAAGGCAGTCGTCCAGTACGCTTTCAAGGTCTTCTTTTTCAAAGTCGTCTTCATCGGTTTGATTGATTGCAAAAAAGCTGGTGGGCGGAAGCTGCCTTGGGTCGCCGACAACTATCAGCTCGGTGCCCCGCGCAATTGCGCCAACTGCCCCGCTGGTTGGCAGCTGAGAGGCTTCGTCGAACACCACAAGGTCGAATGGGGGGTGCTTGGAGTCCAGGTACTGCGCGACGGAAATGGGGCTCATCAGCATGCATGGGCTTAGTTTTCGCAAAAGGTTGGGGATGCTTTCAAACAGTTTTCTCACTGTCATCATGCGGCCGCCGCTTTTGATGGCGCGCTGCAGTATCCCTATTTCGGATGAGCCTGACGCCCCCGCGCCCAACACTGGGATCTGTGCGGAAAGACGCGCCGCCAGCTCTTGCCTAGTCAGCGTTTCAAACTGCTTGTTCAGCGCTTTGAACCTTTCAATTCTTTGGGAGAAAAGGGACCCGCGGAAAGAATTGAGGATGGGCGTGTTATCAATGATATGGATGGCGCACTTTCTGGACAAACTCTTTATGAACGCGCCAGCAAGGCCGTCTTCTTTGACGAGGCCGTTTTCCAGCGCGGCTGGTACGCTTTGCAGCCCCTCGCTGTCCAATTCTGCCCTGACCTGCAAATATCCGCAGTAGTCGCGTAGGCCGCCTAGGTTTGAAGTCCATCGGGAAGCCTTTTCTGACATCGCTGAAATCCAACTGGGCTCGCCGTGCCACTGTTCAAACGGATTTTTGAATTGCTCGGAAAGAGCGGATTCTAATTCGCTAAGTTTTAGCATGCACTCGACAAATTTATTCCAGTCCATTTTATTTGCAGCTGCGAAACTCTCGAAGTTTTGGTCTAGGGATGCGCTGATGGATAGGACAGAGGCGCATTGTGAGGCGTTGTCAGTGGAGGCTATTTTGTGCAACGTTTGCAGATCGATGGCCAGCTTTGTGATACTTTCGATCAACGCCCAATCGCAGTTGCCATTGTCGAATAGCACTCCAAATAAACTATTGTGCAATTGGGCGGAGTCCTCAACGGCCTTTTTGCATTTTTGGTATTCGCAGACAAGCCCCAAATACACAGATGTCTTGGATTTGTCAAAGCTCTTTTGGTCTAGGGCATATAGTTTGATGGAGTTTGCTATTTTGGATTCGCCCATCATCTTGGACAGGAACCAGCTTGCCGAACTCTGTTTATATTGCAGGAGTGCCGTTTCGGCGTCGAATTCGAGAAACTTTCCAGAAAAGGACGCGCCCAGCTCTTCTTTGATGGCATCCCGTCTGCGCCCCGCCTTGCAGGCAGCCATTACTTTATCTTCGCAAAGTGGCAAATCTGCATTTGTCAGAACATTGGCCGGAATGCGAATGGAGCTGTTTGCCAGAAGCGCACAGAGCCTAGACATTGTTTCGTACTGCGAGTGGGTCAAGGCTACGCTTGAACCTAAGCCTAGACCCGCATTTATTTTTTTTGCCAGCGCTTCCAAGTTGGATAGTGCGGCTTGGTATTCGCCGACCTTGGATTCTATCGTGGCCCTAATGCTCAGGCTGTAGTTTTGGTTTTTGTATTCACGCAAGGGATGTCCATGCGCCCCCCCGCAGGAAGACGCGGCGGCGGAGAGCATACCGCATAGGTCTTCCCACCGCGAGTATTGCTGGGGGGTCAGATTGCTTATCTGTTCGGCAGAGAAGTCAATGCAATCTGGGGAATCCTCATATTGTTCAGCGCGAGAAATGGCTTCATATATAGAAAACCCGAATTGGCGCGGCAAATGTAGGGCGCGGACTACTTCATTCAGCTCGCGCCTGAGTACTAGGATGGCGTTGGCTTCATCGCGATAGCTCTGCGGCGGTTTGAAGCGCCCGATGTTGAGTACCTTTTCTAGCTGGTCGAGTACGTCTTTTTTACGGGCCTTGTTGGAGTGGAGTTCAAGGCAGAAATCCCCAATGCCTATGGCGTCCAGCCTTTTCTCGACCACGGACAGCGCGGCCATTTTTTCTGCGACAAACAACACTGATTTGCCTTGATAAAGGGCGTTTGCAATGATGTTTGTTATCGTTTGTGATTTTCCTGTTCCTGGCGGGCCGTGCAGGACAAAGCTCCGCCCTTGCCCTGCGGCATATACTGCCGCGAGCTGGGATGAATCGGCGCTGATGGGAACTGCCAAATCCGCAGGGGCCACTGTGTCATCCAATGTTTCTGGATCATGGAAAGATACGTCTGGCTCCCAAGTCATTTTTCCCGAAATCAGGCTATGCACCACCTTGTTTCTCTTTAGGTCTGCCGCCCGGTTGCGGATGTCGTTCCACATGATGAATTGGGTAAACGAAAATATCCCCATGAACGCAAGTTCCTCTACATCCCAGCGAGGCTTGTTCATAATGGATTGGCGGATGATGTGAAACACCATTTTGATGTCAATGCCATGCGCGTCCAAGGGAAGCGGCTCTAGGCCCTGTATCGTTATTCCGAAATCTGCCCGCAGCATTTCAAGAAGCGTTACGTTGAACTGCGGCTCTTCGTCGCGCTGCCTGAACACATACCCGCGCTGGGCCGATTTTCTTATGATGTCAATGGGGAGCAAAATGAGCGGGGCATAGTGCGGCCTTTCGCTTGCATCGCTTTCAAACCATTTGAGAAACCCTAGTGCCAGATAGAGCGTGTTCGCGCCATTTTCTTCCATACTGGCCTTGGCGGAGCGGTACAGATAAAAGACCGAAGAGCTTAAAGGCGTTTCGTCCAAATACGTGCGGATGCGGTGGCTTCGGAACTCTGATTTGATCAGTGCGCTCCATGTAGATTCTTGGTTGACGCTTTCATAAATTTTATTGTCGCGCAGCGTATTCTCGGCATCTTGGGGCTTAGGCATGATTTGAAATTCTTCTCCGTCTGCCAGTGCGTCCTCTAAATCGTGAAGCGAGTTCACAAATAGCTGGATCGAACTTTTTGTCACGCGGAAGTTGAGAAGCGAGTTACGAAGGCTCAGATCAAGCAGTTTGCGCTCCCATAGTTGCTGCCTAGTTAATTCCACGGATTCTGTGGGCTTGAGTTTTTCCAATATCTCCAATTCGTTTGGCGCGTCGGTGACATAAATTTCCTTTTCGGCTGTTTCCCTTTCATCAAAAGAAAATGCGCCATCCACTCTTTTTTGCGGGATCGGGCGGATACCGCCACCCCTAGACCGCTTCACGTCAACAAGGTATTGAAAGTCGTCTGATGAGCGCAAATGTTTTTCCGCAGCCGACACCGCGCCCTCAAAATCCGCGCCATTGCCAGATGTGAACGCCGTTGCTTCCACAACGCATATCTCATTGATGCCTTGGGCTATCCTCTTGGTCAGCACCGATACATCGTCCTGCACAGATTCGGCAAAACATTCCTCTTCCAGCCAGCACCCCGTAAAGGCATGGCCTTTGATTAGGATTACCATCGGGTGCAGGCCGATGGCCTCAAGACAGCCAGAATACAGCAACGACAAGTCTAGGCAGTTGCCGAGCTTCTGTTCTTTTATGGCTCCGCACAAGCGCGTTTTTTGCCCAAATTCCTCAAAGCTGGCGGGGAGTACGCAATAAGCGATGTTTTCCTGCTGAAGCGCGCCATAGATGGCCGCCATTTGCTTTCTGACAAAATTGGGGTTCTTGCTTTGATAGCCCGTAAACGATGGCGAGCCTGTCCAGCCCGCGAGCAGCGTTCCGGCTCTTTTGATGATCTCTGTGGTGTATGGATGGTTGGGCGTTACAAACGCAGCCAATATTTCGGGGAAGACGCTTGAACCGCTCCATTCGCATTGGCTCAAAAAGGCAAGGTCTCTTTTTTCCTGCGCCAAAACCCCAGAATTGTCTGACACCGTCACCACCAAAGAGCCATCTATCCTCTCGGTCAATTCAAACAGCCTAGACGCGGAGAGGCGCAAATTTATCCCCGTGAGGATATGCTCCTGTCCGGGCATGAGCGAGTCAATTTTCGTCTCCCATTCATCCGCTATGTCCGGGTCTGTGTATATTCTTACTTCCCAGTTCTTCAATTCTGAATCCGAGCAGTTCTTTATGCTAAGCTGCCTCACGATGGGTACATGGTTTTGCTGAAGCGCGAAACTGGCCTTGCTGCAATATATACCTGAAATTTGAATAGACTCGCCCAAGTTTTTTCTCCTCTATAATTCGAACACTTACGTGTGTATTTCCATGATAAACCTTCTGTGGTGTCTGTTTTCATTTTATAAAAATGATGTGCTTTTTGTCAATTGTGCCAAGTGCTAGAGATGGATAGAGCCAAGCAGGTTCTGTGGTTCCGCCCCCTTCTCTGTCTTTTCGGCTGTCTTTGCTATAATACGTGAAGTGTCAATTTATTTGACTGCTTTTTTTTGTGGAGTCCGATGGCACTGGGCAGATGGAACGAAGGCCGCTTGCTGGTCTTGGACGTTGACGGGGTGCTGATTGACCCATGCGGCAGCTTTGAGAAGTGCGCGGCGATGGCCTTGGCGGAGATCGCCCCCGGCCTGCCTTGGTCTGACGAGCTATATTGGACTTTCAAAAGGGTTCCAGGGTTCAACAATGACTTTCGTCTCACGGCCGCTGCTGTGGCGTTACACGAGTTCGGCCAAATAAACAATGGGCTGCATGAACATCTGAAAGGCGGATTCGAGCATCTTGGGCAGCGAGAGCAAAAGCGCGTCGCCGAGCTGGAGCCGCTATGCAAGGAGCGGGTGCAGTTTCACTATCAGGGCGTAAAGCATTTGGAACGCCCGCTGATAACCCTCCAAGAGCTGGAAGATATTGCGGGTTGGGACGCGGCTATATTGACAGGGCGGCCCCCAGAAGAGCTTGCCTTGGCCTTTGAAGTGCTGGGGTTTGAACTGCCGGCTGCCTGCGACACCTGCCCAGAGTTCCGCAAGCCCGAGCCTGGCGGCCTATTGCACCTAGCGGAAACATTCGGGGCCCACGAGGTCGTTTTTGTCGGGGACACGATGGACGACGCGACCTGTCTCCGCCGCGCACGGGACGCCGCGCAAAGTCGTGGTTTGGCCTTAGAGCTTGTCTTTGTCGCCGTTGGCAAATTGAGGCACGAGATAGTCCAACCGGGGGATTTGGCCTACCCAACTTTGAGGGATTTCATATCAAGCGGTAAATTGAGCTAATTGCAAGACCCGAGGTTACGTCTGCTCCCGACCTTCCGCCGCCTCTGGCTGGGTTTAGTAACTTGTTTGTTTACAATATGTTACGCCAGAGTCTGCTCCGGTCGGGCGCAGCCTACACCATCGGTGAATTGCAAAACCTGCCGGTTTTGCAATTGGCTCCA
>Ga0268262_10000893_pt1 | contig 38671 bp, 35 predicted proteins | sample TergutNc150P3_FD_190354 | JGI IMG/M metagenome (GOLD analysis project Ga0268262, IMG submission 190354) | Nasutitermes corniger P3 segment gut microbial community from laboratory colony in Florida, USA - Nc150 P3 (SPAdes) (version 2) | ecosystem: Host-associated > Arthropoda: Insects >...
TTTTTTGGAAAAAGACCGCCTAGAGAACATCACCCGAAGCTTTAACGGTCTGCGCATCGGTGGGGGAAGACCGACGGACCTCTCCGGGCGATGTCTCTTTGGCGGAAAACATCGCTTTTTTTGGAAAAAGACCGCCTAGAGAACATCACCCGAAGCTTTTGCTGGTCTGCGCATCGGCGGGGGAAGACCGACGGACCTCTTCGAGCGATGTCTCTTTGGCGGAAAACGCGCTAACCGCCGGCGAAAATCGTGAACAACGCGGTCTGCGCCGCATCTGAACCCGTCGCGGCGGCCTGAACCTGCGGCGCGGCGACGGTCAGCGTCAACATCAGCAGGATCAGCAGTTTCACTACTAAGAGCTTCGTTTTCATGGCATCCCCCTTTTTTAATTCGTTTATTTTATGTTCCCTCGCGGCCCCCTTGGCCGCCCCTCCTACTTCAATCTTAGGCGTTTTAGGCGTGAAAATCAAGAGTTTTTTATTTTAAATGGGGGTTTATCTGTAACTCATTGTAAATCAATCTATTAGGGTATGCCATGGTATATCTGTTTAACATTTTTGGAGCAATTCATTTACATTTTCGGCGGCAGGCCGCCGACAAACATCGGCGGCCCAAAGAATCCCCGAAAGGGATCGGTCAAAGTTTTTAACCTATTTTATTGACAAGCCGGCTTATCGGTACGCCGAGAGCCTCCTGCTCCTTCATCCATTCTTCGGCGGCTTTTAGAACCTCCGGGTCTTCCCCGTATATATCTTCGTAGCCCAATACGTAGTATGTCACCCGATTCCACTGACCGTAGAATTGGTTCTTCTCCGTCTCCTTCGCGTCAATCTCCGCACGGATTTTCCTCATGTCCAGATCGTCGCAATCCAGCTCCTCGAACCGTTTGTGCAACGCCGCGATCTCGTCAACCACTTCAACCCCTATCTGGTTGAGATTTCTTTCGCCCAGCCTGTTGACCTCCGCCAGACAAGCGCTATACCGTCTCGCCAGCGACCTGAATACAATTAAAAACGCGTCACGAACCATACAATGCCTCCTTTTATATGGTAAAAAGAACAGATTCAGTGAAAAAAGGTTCATAATAGGCTCCCGGTATCGGTTTCGGCCGTACTGACGGATGCTATTTCGACATCTTCGCTGAAATCGACAACTACATCGTCCTCATCCCTTATGAGACATTCCGGTTGCCGCTGCCGGCGTCTGTCCTCGTCCGTGAGAGGGAACGCGTACCCCATCAGCCCTTTGATTATGTTGCCCGGCCCGAAGATATACTGCATATCGGCGGCGAAATCTTTCAGCTCCCGCAGTTCCTCCCGCGAATACTCGCTTTTTCTTCTACTAGCCATGGTATTGCCTCCTTCGGTCGCGGTTTTCCGCTTGATAAGGGTTAAAAAAGGCCTTAATTTGTTCTGTAATTAAGGCTACTTCCTTAAACATAAATTATGGGAAATAAAAAGTCAAGAGAAAAATCATATTTTTTTACTTTTTTCGGACCGAAAAGCCGTTTCGGGGGGTTTAAGTCGGTTTTTGGCTGAATATTCAATATATAAACACCCCTACGACCCCTCCGCAAAGGATTAAAAGCGCCGGATGGATTCTGTCCCGCGACAGGATAAAAATCGCAAAAGCCGCGACCGCGATGACCGCCGCCCAGACGTCTGTCACCGCCGCCCTTCCGTAGGTCAGCACCGCGGCTATGATGAGTCCGGCGACCGCGGGCTGGACGGACTTCTTCAAGCTCTCCACCCACGAAACGCCGCCGAACTTCGATAGTATGTACACCAGCGTCAGGCAGAGGACTAGCGACGGGATCACAAACCCTAAGGTAGCGGCGGTAGCGCCGGCGATTCCGGCGACCCTGTAGCCGGTATATGTGGCGGCGTTGACCCCTATGGGGCCGGGGGTCATCTGCGCCACAGCTATGAGTTCCGAAAGCTCGGAGGCTGTGATCCACTCGTGGACGGTTACGGCCTGATGTTCTATCATGGGGATAGTGACCAGCCCGCCGCCGTAGGCGCCGACGCCGATTATCAAAAAACTCTTTAGAAGCTGCAGCAGTATCATTTGTTATCACCGTTATTGATAGTTTTGACAGTATCGTTATCATCATTATTATCATTGATACGATTTATACCGCCTTGATCTACGGCGATTCTAACGCTCTTTCTGATTGACAAGAGGTAAACTGCGGCGCTGACGAGTATGAGCGCGAATATCGGGTTGACATCGGGGATCAGCGCGATTCCCACAGCGATGAGCGCGGCTACCGCGTGCGATACCCGAGAGATCATCGGTTTGCATAATTTAAGCGCGGTATAGGCCAGAAGCCCTGCCACGACCGCCGCCGCGCCGCGCAGGAAAGCCGCCACTGAGGGATGTTTGAAATACGGGAATAGGAACGCCGCCGCTATGAGAATCATCAGAAACGACGGCAGCACGGTGCCGAGAAACGCCGCAAACGCCCCGATCCGCCCGCGTAATTTGGAGCCACAGAAGAGCGAGAAGTTGATGACCATAGCGCCGGGCAGGCTTGAGGCCATGGCGAGTTCCTGAGTAAACTCCTCTTCGCTCACCCAGCCGCGCTTGGCGATAAGCTCGTAGCGCAAAACCGAAAACATAGCGTAGCCGCCCCCAAGAGTGAAGGCGCCCACACGAAAGAACGCGATGAATATCGCAGAGAGTTTTATCATTTCGATTTTGATTTAAAAAAAGGGCGGACACTCGCGCCCGCCCCAATATTATCAATACCAAAATTCCCTACCGTCAACCAATATTTCTATTGCTTCGCCTTCTTCTCCTTGATACGCGTGGCCTTACCGGTCAACCCACGCAAGTAGTAGAGCTTCGCCCTGCGCACACGCCCGCGCTTGAGCACCTTGATCTCGGCTATAAGCGGAGAGTGCATCGGGAAGATACGCTCAACGTAAACGTTCCCGCTCGATTTGCGGACGGTAACGGTCTCGCCTAGTCCGGAACCGCTCGTCTGCACAACGACGCCCTGAAACTGCTGGATGCGCTCCTTGTCGCCCTCGCGGATCTTAAAAGAGACGTTGATAGTGTCGCCCGCGCCGTACTCGACCTTGCGGTCCTGCAACTGCTTTCTCTCCACTGCCCTGATGATGTCGTTCATCATATTCCTCCGAATTTTAATTTTTTATGTTATTGATTTATTATCTATACTTAAAAACTTCTCCAATAGATCGGGTCGACGCTCTTTAGTTATCTCTATCGACTTTTCCCTCTGCCACTCCCTGATATTCGCGTGGTGGCCGCTGATAAGCACATCCGGCACGCGTATACCCTCAAAGACCTCCGGCCTCGTGTAGTGCGGGTGGCTGAGAAGGCCGCTGTGAAACGAGTCCGTCTCAGCGGAGTCCATATTTCCCAAAACGCCCGGGATCAGGCGCGTCACCGCGTCCACCACCGCCATCGCGGGAATCTCGCCGCCTGACAGCACGTAGTCGCCTATGGATATTTCCATATCGACGTAATTGTCAATTATGCGCTGGTCGATCCCCTTGTAACGGCCGCAGAGGAGTATCAGCGATTCCCTCTCGGCGAGTTCTTTCACCGTGTCCTGATCTAAAAGCCTTCCCGCCGGCGTCATGTAGACTACCGCGGGATTATTGCCGATCAAACGCTCCCTCGCCGCCGTTATAGCCTTGGCTAAAGGTTCAGGCTTCATCAACATGCCCGCATCGCCACCGTAGGGGTAGTCGTCTACCGTCTGGTGGCGCAAATCGTCCGAGTAATCGCGGATGTTGCGGATGCCGATAGAGACCAAACCTTTTTCGACCGCCCGCTTTATGATGCTGTCGGAAAAGGCGCCCTCAAACATGGCGGGAAAGAGGGTTAGGATATCAAAGATCATTATCAACACCGACCGCCGTTATAATAGTTCTTCTATGTATGAATCGTCCACCGTTATCGTCTTTACCTCTTTGTCAACCTTAACCACCGCTTGTTTATTGTACGGTATCACTATATCGTGACCGTTTGTCAACACTACTTCCAACGCATCCGTTGACGGCAGATTGACGGTGTCGCGCACCGTTCCTATTTCCGCTCCTGTTGACGAGGATACGACTTTCATCCCCTTGAGGCGAAAGTGATAGTCCTCGCCGTCGGCCAGTTTGGGGAGTTGATCCTCGCCTACGTAGAGACTTAGGCCTTGAACCGCCTCCGCCGCGTCTCGGTCATTAATACCGTCAAGCAGCACCACATAACCTTGCGGATGCAGTTCAACGTGCGAAAGCGTGATCTCTCTAGCCCGGCGGTCGTTCTCGCCTATATACACGGCGGCGGACGTGTCAATCCGTCCGAGAGTCTCGCCGTAGGCCATAACGCCGCAGTGCCCCTGAAGGCCGACGGCGCGCTTTATAATCGCGATGGCAATTAAATCCATAATCGTCCTTTCGACTTAGCTCAGGGACCGACGATCATTGAGCGAAATCGAAATGTCACCGCAAATCCGGCGTTAATCGCTGCTCTTGACCTTGTGCACCTTGGGCTTGCGCTTCCTCTCCGGCTTGCGCTCAAGCGTAACGCTCTCCGGGGCCGCGCCCTTGTCTATCTGCTCCTGCTTCTCGTAGAAGCGGTCTTGTTTGAGCAGGTTTTTGACGGTGAGCGTGGGCGTGGCGCCCTGCTTGATCCAGTAGGCGACCCTGTCGCTCTTGAACTGGAAAGTCTTGGGGTTCGTCTGGGGGTCGTAGTAACCGACCGTCTCCAAAAACTTGCCGTCGCGCTGCGTCCTGCTGTCAGCGGCGACCACGCGGTAGGTCGCGATCTTTTTCCGGCCCGAACGGGCTAAGCGAATTTTTACTGCCAAGGCGCATCTCCTTGCTTTTAGTGTTTATGTTGTGATACTAATTATTATCAAATTAAATCTATATCTTGATACCCCTCATCGCCGCCCCCGCGCCCCTCTTGCCGGCGACCTTCGTCATACGCTTCATCAGCGACTTCATGCTGTCGAACTGCTTCAGCAGCTTGTTTACGTCCTGCACCGTCGTGCCGCTCCCCGCCGCTATCCTCTTCTTCCTGCCGCCGTCTATGATGAGCGGCTTGTCGCGCTCGCGCTGCGTCATGGAGCAGATTATCGCCTCTATCTTCACCATCATCGAACTGTCAATATTTGCGTCCTTCATCTGCTGCCCCATTCCGGGGATCATCGCCAGAAGGTCGCCTATCGAACCCATCTTCTTTATCTGCCGCAACTGATCCAAAAAGTCCTGCAGCGAGAAGGTGTTCTTACGTATCTTCTTCTCTAACTTCTTGCTGTTCTCTAAATCGACCGTCTCCTGAGCGCGCTCCACGAGCGAGACTATGTCGCCCATCCCCAGTATCCGCGACGCCATACGCTCCGGGTGGAACAGCTCCAAGCCGTCGGGCTTCTCGCCCACGCCCACGAACTGCACCGCCACGCCGGTCACATCTAATATAGATAAAGCCGCGCCGCCTCGGGCGTCGCCGTCCATCTTCGTCAGGATCGCCCCGGTGAACCCGACCTCCTTGTGGAACTCCGCCGCCACGTTGACCGCGTCCTGGCCGGTCATTGCGTCGGCCACGAAGAAGGTCTCGTCCGGCTTGACCGAGGCGCAGATCTCCTTCAGCTCCGCCATCATCTCTTTGTCGACGTGCAGACGCCCAGCCGTATCGACGATCACAAGCGACTGCCCGTCGCGCTTGGCCGCCTCGACCGCCGCCTTGGCGATGGCTACGGGTTTGGCCGTCCGGTCGGCGTACACGGGAACCCCCAGCGCCTTGCCGAGCGTCTCTATCTGGTCGACGGCCGCCGGCCTGTACATGTCGCAGGCCGCCATGAGCGGCTTGTGACCCTGCTTGCGGAAGTGCAGTGCCAGCTTAGCGCAGGCTGTCGTCTTGCCCGACCCCTGCAACCCCGCCAAAACCACGACGTTCACGCGGTTTGTGTGGAACTTGCAAACCCGCGCCGCCGTGCCCATAACCGTCGTCAGCTCGTCGTGCACCAGCTTCACAAACTGCTGCCCCGGCGTAATGCTGTCTATAACCGCGCTCCCCATGGCCTTTTCCTGAACCACGGCGGCGAACTTCTTGACCACCTTGTAGTGCACGTCGGCTTCCAGCAGCGCCCGCTTCACGTCGCGGACGGCCTCGGCGATATTGTCCGCCGACAGCTTGCCGCGCCCGCGCAAACGCTTGAATATCGAGTCGAATCTGGCGGATAAGTCCTCAAACATAGAGACGGACGGCCCTTTTTTCTACGGAAACCACAAAAAGCCCATTTTTTCGGAATGAGCGCAATCTTTTGAATATATATTATGGAATAGCAGGGATCAAAATCTTTTAGGGTATTTTTTTTAGCCACCCGGAGCTACGTGGTTTTGGGGGGGTCTAGGAAACATTTTTTGCGGTGCTATTGACTTTCGACGTGGCGGGCAGTATATTATTCAATATAACGGCAACCGTTGACATCTTCACGTACCACATAAACAATTGCGTACTGCACACCCGTCTAAGGAGGAAGTATGGCGTTAGCGGAAAAAGTCATGGGCTACAAAAACAAGGTTACCGAATCGGGAATCGAAATACCCGCATTACGCGAAAACAACGCGGCGTTCGCGTCAGACGAAGAAGTTAGCGCGGCGTCTTCCTATGTTTTGGCGGAACACATGGAAGCGTACAAAGAATTGGCGAAATATGATTCAAATTAGCGCGGAACAAGTGAAGAAACTCCACAAAGAAATCATCGGCAACACAGGCGGCTCATACGGGATCCGCGACGAAGGGCTGCTCGAAGCGGCGCTGGCGGGCGCGCTCCAAACTTTCGGCGGCATCGACCTCTATCCAACCACAACAGCCAAGATAGCGCGTATCGCGTACGGAATTATACGCAATCACCCGTTTGTAGACGGTAACCAACGCACAGGCGTTCACGTGATGATGGTGCTGCTGAAATTAAATAATATCAACGCCGCTTTTACAAATGACGAAGTTGTGAAAATCGGATTGGAAGTCGCTAACGGAGAAATGAACGACAGCAGGTTGAATGACATAATCATAGCCAAGCGCATAGGCTGATGTTCGCCTTTAATAAGAGATAAAAACGGGGCGGCCCGCGATTGAGCCGCCCCGCTGACCTGCGCTGACTTGATTCACGCTAAAAGGACTTGGTGTACGCTCCTACGTACTGCAAATCTCCGTCCTTGGGATATGCCGCGAATTTGAAACCGTCCGCCGGACGGGATGCGGTTTTGGCTGGAGATTTAAGGCCGGCTATCCAAGGATGGGCGGCATTGGCCAATAATCCTACAACAAGCGCGGTTGTCCCGATACCGGCAAAGGTCGCCCCAGACTTTCGATATTCATCAGCTTCTTTATAACATTCATCTATCTGCTCCTTAGTCCAATATTCGTATCCTTCATTGATATTATGCTGCTTTCTTAAATCACCTATTTCCCTATAGTGTCTCTCTGACTCGAAGTCGCTACCGGCTAAAATATTGAAAGTAATTCCACTTAAAACAAACGCCAGCGTAGGTATTCCCCAAAGATAATCATGCATTACGACCATTGATCCCAAGCCCGGAACAGCCCAGTTCATGGCGGCGGCTCCGAACCTGTCCGCGAAAGAGTATTTACCGTAGTCCCAAGACTTCGTCAATTCCTCCCTCGCGCAAAAACCGAGCGCCAATTGATGATGCTTATAACTGAACCCGTTGTCGTCTATTTTGTTAGAAGTCGTAGTCTTATAACTACCGCTCCCTGCTGTGACACTAATATCGCCGCTCGTTGTATAATACCCCATAAGCCATCGGTACGAAAGTTCAGCGAATTTCCACTGTATTTTGACGGTAGGGCCGAAAAAATCATAAATCGTGGTGGAAACGCTGCCGCTAATACCTTTAGACGCGTCGTCTAAATTAGTCCCGCTCCCAGAAAACCAAAGACCGACAGACCCGCCTACGATAAGCCTCAGATCCTCCGGCAAATCCAACGCATATCCGTACGTTTTGCCGAAACCAAGCGCGTCAATAGCCAAGTCATCATCCTTACTGCCGATAGCCCAGCCGAAATCAAACGCCGTAAAGTACCCGTCATTCCTAATCTTCCCATATTCCACGTCAACGCCTCCCCAACCAACGCTCGTTTTTATCGGGAATTTGTATTTAAGCACGGAGTAGGAATATGTTTTCAGTTCCCGCTCCCCCGATTCGCCGCCGCCGCTCAAATTGACTGAAGGCGCGGTCTCGCCCGCGGCAGATTCAGGCGCGGGTTGCGCGGTTTTTTGCCCGTCCACGAATATCTTGTACATCTTCGCGCTAGCCTCAGCCGCCTTATCCAGAAGTTCCCCGAGATTTTCGGAGCGGACAGCGTCCGACGAGACGATCAGCGTTCCGTTTTCGGTTTCGTACAATTCGACGGCCAGCGTAAATTTCGTTTGGAATTTGCTGATAGTCCCGCGCACGATGTAGTCCGCGCCTATCTTGTTTCCGAGGGCGATGACGCAATTCTCTTCGGCGCATTCTTCCAAGACCGCGCCGCCCATAGATTGGATGGTTTCCGCCGTCATGACGCTGTATTTGCTCAGCGGCAGGTTTTGGGAGGCCTGTCTGCGAAGTTCCGCCGTTATCTCCCTGACCTCAGCCGGATTTATACCCTCGGACGCGCCGGATTGGGCGTCTATATCCGTTTCCACAACAGCCACGTACTTCACCCCCGCTACCGAAACTCCGACAAGAAGCGTAAGCAGCGCCGTCATTTTTACTAATGTACGACCAAACTTCTTAATGCTAAAGAAACTCATACCGCACTCCCCTTTCAAAGAAAGTAAAAAGTAATATGGATAGTTATTAAACACATTGTCTGAATTAGGATTTGTAGGATTTTAAGGATTAAAGGACTGCCTTGCGGCGAAATAAACAAGTTGGCTTTCGCCGAGATAAACAAGTTGCCTTGCGGCGAGATAAACACGTTGGCTTTCGCCGAGATAAACAAGTTAAACATCAAGGTCAAAAAAGGCGTAGGAACCGCACCCCCGTAGAGAGCGATTTTAGCGCTTCTACGGCGTTTTGTTGCTGGGGAGTCAAAAATGTCTCCCCTGTGGCTTATCGTTGATTTAAGGGGTGTTTTCGCCCCATTTAAGGGTATTATAAAAGAGACATCAAAGAATGGGGGGGGGGGGGGTATTTCTCATTTTGTCAAGCAGTGCGGAGTCAAAACGTACGCGGCGGCTGTTCGGCGCGGTCAGAATCATCAATATTGTTACCGATAAAACTAATGTTATCAACGTCACAACTTACCCCTTCCAAGGTATATTTTCCCAAACATTCGAGCCGTAACTTGCTACGGTAAAGGCATCTTCGTCATACCTAATATAATATATGGGGATTCCGGGAGTCAATACCCGCGTCAAAAATATTAAAAAGGCCTGCCTCAGCCGCCCCCTTTCAGACGCTCAAACCTCTCTCTGATCCGCGCCGCCCGCGCCGCCGTCTCATCTTTGTCTATCCGCAACGCCCCGCCGGCGACACCGTCATCCGTCAGCACTTGGCCCTCTTTGGCACCCTTGGGCAGTTCCTTCTTGGGACGTTCTAACGTCTCCTCCGTCTCCGTGTTCTCCAGAACGGCTATGCCGTCCTCAATCCGATCTATCACCCATTGCATCAGGCTCTACTCCTTTCCCTTGGCCGGCAGCGTTATCTTCCGACCGTCCGTGGTTATGATTACCGTCCCGTCCTTGTCCGTCCTGAACAGCGTGATCTTCCGCTCAGGTCTGCCCAGCTTCATAAGCGTCTCCTTGTTGGGGTGGTTGTACGTGTTATCCTTGCCGCAGGAGATAACCGCAACCGACGGTCTTACGGCGTCCAGAAAATCTTCCGTAGTGGAGGTGCGGCTCCCGTGGTGGCCGACCTTGAGCACGTCCGAGCGGAGGGGCTGCCGGCTTGCAATCATTTGATTCTCCGACTTGTCTTCCGCGTCGCCCGTGAACAAAAATGAGGTCTCGCCGTGCGCCATACGCACCGCTACCGACATATTGTTGAGATCTTTGAACTTCTTCGCCGGCGCGAGGACGGTGAACTTGATTATACCGGCGGAGAAGGCGTCGCCTACTTTAGGCACGGTGATCCTTAGACCCTTCTTCTCTATGGCGGCGAGGAGTTTTTCAAACGTGGCGGAGGTATGCGCGGCGTCAGGCATGACGACACCCTTCACCCCGAACTGCTTTACCACCTTCGGGAGGCCGCTGATGTGGTCGGCGTGGGGGTGGGTCGCTATCACGTAGTCCAAATCCTTTATCCCCGCCGACCGCAGGTAATCAAGGAGCGTCTGCTGAGCCTTAGCGTCGCCGCCGTCTATGAGGACGGCGTTTTGGGCGGACTGTATGAGGATGGCGTCGCCCTGCCCCACATCAATGTAGTGGACGCGGATTTCGTTCGGGCCGATTGGCGCGGCGGCCAATGTCGTCACCGCTGTCGCTATGATGATTAGGGACAGCAAGAACGTCGCGGCGGATATGATTCTTTTTGTCGATTTGATCATACTAGGAAAATACATTATGTTTGTCGGCGGAAAGTCAAAATCAATTCGATCGCCCGACCAAAAATGCTACGGTGGCTCCCAGTCCGTAGAGCGCCAAGAGCGGCAGCGCCAGAAGCACCTGCGACAGGACATCCGGCGGCGTAAGTACTGCGGCGGCTATGAATATCGCTACCACGGCGTAGCGGGCGTGCCTGATCAAGAAGCGGCGGTCTATCACCCCCATCTTGGCTAGGACGAAGGCGGCCACCGGCAACTCGAATGCGGCGCCGAAGGCTAGGCACATACTTGTAAGGAAACTTAGATATTCGTCAATCTTGAAGTACGGATCGATCTGACCAACGGCGAATCCGGTCAGGAACGAGAGCACCATGGGGAGCGTGTAATAGCAGAACGAGATACCGAGGAGGAAGCATACTGTTGACGCCAGCGCGGCGGGGAGGATGACGGCCTTTTCCTTTTTATACAGTCCGGGAGAGACGAAGCGCCACGCCTCCCAGAATAAAAAAGGCGAGGCGGCCACGAGTCCGCCGACAAGCGCGACCTTGACGCTGAGCATCACCGCCTCGGCGGGCGCGGTGTAGATGAGTTTGGCGTTCGGTCCGCCGAGGTTCAGCGGGCGCACGGCAACGAACTCAAAGATGCGCCGCCAATAAACCCCGCACGGGACGGCGCAAACAACAACGGCGCAAACGCAGCGGATAAGCGCCCACCGGAGCGCCTCGAGGTGGTCAATAAAAGACATCCCGGCAGAGCCGCCGCCGTCAGGAGCGCTCTGAGTCACTTTGCTGCGCGTTACCCGAAGAGGTCGGCGTCGATCCGGTCTGTCCCGATGCCGTCGGATCTGAGGCGGAGGCGGTCTTGGCGCTGTCGCCGCTATCCCCTGCTTCCTTTACGGCCTTCTTGAACTCGCGCACCCCGCTGCCGAAGCCGCGAGCGAGCTCCGGCACTTTCTTGGCCCCGAAGAGGATCAATATTATCAGCAGGATTAAAATCAGCTCCTGCATGCCTATGCCCATGAATCCCATCTTTTATCCTCGTTTTTTAAGTGTTGATTTTTGTACTAATTATCTATTACAATATAATATCTGACAACCTAAATTAACGTTATTTTTGATTTAACAACTTACCAAACACTATATTTATTGATGTTGATTTTGACGTACCGGTTTGTTATAGTTTCCCCCTTTTATGGGGGAAACGTTGAGGATGGGGGGCTCTAGAGCGGGGCGTTGCGGGGCAATAGCGCCCCACCGGGGCGCGCCCTCCCCGCAGGGTGGGTAGCGGAAAACAAAAATGGGCAAAGCCCATTTTTGGTTGGAGCGAGGGAGGGCGCAGCCCTCCCCTTATATGATTTTGATTTTAAAGATTTTGACTTTAATGATAAGGATCAGGCAAACACTATGCAGACCATTTTCGAAAAATCGACTTCCGGGCGTAAAGGGGTAACTATCCCCAAGTGCGACGTGCCCGATACCGCCGGCTCCGCCATCCCGGAACGCTATAGACGGGCGCAGCCCCCAAACCTCTGCGAACTCTCCGAACTTGACGTCGTCCGCCACTTCACCGCCCTCTCCCGTATGAACTTCGGCGTGGACAATAACTTCTACCCGCTCGGCTCCTGTACGATGAAGTACAACCCGAAGGCCTGCGAACGGATCGCCGCCTTAAACGGTTTCTCGTCGATCCACCCCATGACGGCGCAGCTTGCGGGCGGCCGTCAATACACGCAAGGCGCGCTCGCCGTCATCCGCAAATTAGAAAAACTGCTCTGCCAAGTTACGGGGATGGACGCCTTCACCTTGCAACCTATGGCCGGCGCCCACGGCGAGCTTACGGGGATGATGCTGATCGCGGCTTATCACCGCAAAAAGGGGGCGGCCAAAAAAGAGGTGCTGATCCCTGACGAGGCGCACGGGACGAATCCGGCCAGCGCCGCCGCCGCGGGGTTCGCTATTCGTACTGTGCCCACCGATCCTAACACAGGTCTCTTGGACGTTGATAAATTACGTGAAATTATAAGCGGCGATACCGCGGCTCTGATGATGACCAATCCGAACACGCTCGGGCTGTTCAACCCGCGCGTGGCTGAGATCGCCGAGATCGTCCACTCGCGCGGGGCGCTTTTGTACTGCGACGGGGCGAACATGAACGCGGTAATGGGCAAGTTCCGCCCCGGCGACTGCGGCTTCGACGTGATGCACGTGAACCTGCACAAGACCTTCGCGACCCCGCACGGCGGCGGCGGGCCGGGATCGGGGCCGGTGGGGGTCAAGGCGTTCTTGGAGCCGTTCCTGCCCACGCCGCGAGTCGTTAAAATCAATGCAGATGCCGACTACGCTATCGCCCCAAACAGCGACTACCCCGACTCTATCGGCCCGGTCGCCCCATTCTACGGCAATTTCTCCGTCTGCGTGAAGGCCTACGCCTATATATTGATGACGGGCGGAAAGGGGCTGCTTGAGGTCAGCGAGCAGGCGGTGCTGAACGCCAATTACATATTGCGCTCGCTGACGGGTCACTACGACGCCCCATACCCCAAGACCTGCATGCACGAGTGCGTGCTCTCGGCCTCGCGCCAAGCCGAGGCGGGCGTTAAGGCCGTGGATGTCGCAAAGGCGCTTATCGACAGGGGCTTCCACCCGCCGACCGTGTACTTCCCGCTGATCGTTAAGGAGGCGCTGATGATCGAGCCCACGGAGACGGAGGGCAAGGAGGCGCTTGACGCGTTCATCGGCGCGATGACGGAGATCGCCCAAATAGCGGCGTCCGACCCGAAATCCCTGCACGCCTGCCCCGTCACTACGCGCGTGGGGCGGATGGACGAGACCAAGGCGGCCAGGGAGATGAACGTCGCTCTTTTGTAAGCGAATATTTAAAAAAAATCAAAACTATTGAAAAAAACTTTGACTTTACCAAAAAAGTGTGGTATTCTATATATATGCGGGGGACGGAACGGTCTCTTAAATTCTCGGGGCGGCCGGCGGCCGTTCCAATAAAATAACAATAAGCAAGGGGAGTGTATCATGCGTCTGCTCAAAGTTTCCAAATTGGCCTTAGCGGTCGCGACGGTGGCCGTCGCGGTGAGTTTCGCCCAAGCTCAGAAGCAGCCGAAGAAGAGCGAAGCGGCGAATGCAAGCGCCCAGAGCGCGGCGTCGAAGTCGATGAACTTCAACGCCTTGGAAGTTCAGGGGTACATAGACGCCCAGAGCCCGGTGTCCGTCCTAGACATCAACGACGCGGCGCAGGACCCCATCATTCTGAACAGGTCGTTCAAAGACGCGTTGAAGGAAAACGTAGACCGCGAGAGCTTGGAGAGGGTCAGTCTGGGCAAGTGATGGTCAGTTTGTTCTCTTCGTTGTATAAAAAAGGACGGCTCCCCGCCGCCCTTTTTTATTACGGCGGCCCTCTTTTTAGCGGGCTGGCTTAAAAAAATAAAAAAAAGTTGACTTTCGTAATTAAATATAGTAGTTTATATAGTAGGCGGGTTCGTTTTCCGGTTACCGGGCCAAACCGCCTGCCTCTAGGTGCCGATAACACAAAAAAAGGAGCTTATCATGCGCTTAAACAAAGTTTCGAAGCTGGCCTTGATGGTCGCCACGGTGGCCGTTGCGGTGAGTTTCGCCCAGGCTCAGCAGCAGATGCAGCCTAAGAAGGGCGATACGAAGATTTACGCCAACGAGATACGCGAGGCCTACGAGTCGCCCGTCGCCACGGTCGGGACGAGCGACGTCCTCACGATCCTCAGCGAGGGTAAAAAGCACTACCGGGTGCGCACCTCTTCGGGCGACGAAGGGTACGTCCCTAAGAACGAGCTCACCAAGATCAGCGCCAAAAGCTCCGCCTCCAAGTCGATGGCTTTCGAGGCCGCCGAGGTTATGGGCTACTTGGACAACCCGACGCCCGTCTACATCGTCGACATCGACGACCCGAACGCCGACCCCATAACGCTGGACCGGTCGTTCAAAGACGCGCTGAAGGAAAATGTGGACAAGGAGACCATGGAGAGATTGGCAAGGTAATCGGGATTTTAAAGATTTAAAGGGGGGGCGGCGCAAGCCGCCGCCCTTTTTTATTTGTACACTTCGTCCTCTTTCTTCTTCATCAAAAGCCGGCAGACTTTCTCGATCAGCTCCCTTCCCGTGAACGGTTTGACTACGAAGTCGTCCGCCCCGCAAGAGAAGCCTTTCTGTATCTCGTCGTCCCGAACGCCGGCGGAGAAGATGGCTATCGGGATGTTCTTCGTCTCGTCGAGCGAGCGCAGTATGCGGCACATGGTGTACCCGTCAAGACCGGGCAGGTGCGAGTCTATGAGGATGAGAGAGGGCTTTTGGTTCAGCGCGGTGATAAGGCCCTGCTCGCCGTTCTCTACGACCAGTATGTCGTAAACGTTCTCGATCACCGTGCTGGCCAGCGCGGTCGACTCCTTGTCTTGGTCTATGAACAAGATGACCGGCTTCTCCAGATCTTCATCGTTCAGGGCGTCCATGTCTAAGTTGTCGGCCTCCTGGAGGCGGCTTTCGGTGAGGTTAGACTCGTCGTCGTCCCAGCTGATCTCGGAGTGCAGGGGCAGGGAGACGTGGAATGTGCTGCCGGGGAAAGAGCCCTCGTCGGCGCCCGGGCTCTCCACCCAGACGGTCCCGCCGTGGCGCTCCACGATCCCCTTAACTATGGAGAGCCCCAGCCCGCTTCCGCCGCCCATGAACTTAGAGGGGTCTGTGGAGTGGCGGTTGGCGTTGCCGACCTCGTAGAACGGGGCGAAGATGTTCTTATGCTCGCTCTTATCTATGCCTATGCCGCGGTCGGCGACCGTTATATGGAAGCACTCGCCGTCCACGGCGATATCCACGTTGACCGCGGAGCCGTCCGGGGAGTACTTTATCGCGTTGTTCATGAGGTTTGTGAACACCTGCATCATACGGTGCTTGTCGCCGTAGAACTCCGGCAGCGCTTCGGGTATGCCGGCGCGGAAAGTGATGTCGCGTTTTTGGGCGATCTGGGACATCTCCTCCACGCAGTCGCGCATAACCGCGCCGAGATCCATGGTCTCCGGACGCAAACGCAGACGGCCGCGCTCTATCTTGGTGACGTCCAGGATATTGTTAACGACTTTGTGCAGCCGGTCGGCGGCGCGGCCTATGCTCTCAATCATCCGGTAGACGCTCGGATCCACCTTGTCGCGCATATTGTCGATTATGATGTCGGAGTAGCCCTTTATGGAGGTGAGCGGGGTGTTCAGCTCGTGCGAAGCGATACTTAGGAAGTTCGACTTGAGGTCGGAGACTTTCTTCAGCTCGGTCACGGAATGGGCGAGTTCTGTGTTCTTCTTGGCTATTTCGATATTCTTGGTCTCCACGAGCTCGGCCACCTGATGTTCGTGCGTGATGTCGCGGACCACGAGCACCGTACAATCCGGGTACGGGCCGGTCGCCTCCACGTCGAAGGCGCTGAAGCGGCAGACGATGTCGGGGCGGCTGTCGAACACCAATTCAACCTTGTGCTCGGAGAGCGTCCCCATGGCGAAGCCGTCCATTATGGGCGCCAGATTGACCTCCCGCTTCACCTTGGCGAGGACCTTGCCGGCCAGCTCCTTGAAGGTGTAGTCCAGCACATCCTCCCGGTCGCAGTCAAAAAGCGCCGTCACGTACTGATTGACGAACACGGCGGTAGAGTCACGCTGAAAAATCACTATCCCTATCGGCGTGTACTCAAGCACGTGAGCGAGCAAGTGTCCGTCTGCCTTCATAGGCGTCCCCTACCAATATGTACGAATTTACGGCGACCGCCCCGCTCCCGCCGCTTTTACTAAAATATACATATATTCTAACCGTTACCGCGGTGAATTTTTCTATTTTTTATGACATTTTAACCGAACGCCCGTTTTTTATTTTACTCGGGGCGGACGAAAATTGTATTTTCAATCAATGCGATACCTAACCCTTTTACTTACCGCCGCCGCGCTTACGGCTGCCGCCGCCGACACCGCCGCCGTACGGGCGGCAGGCGACTCCCTGCGGGCGGCCCGCGCCGACGCCTACGGCAACGCCCGAACGCCGTTCGACCCCGCGTCCGGCACCCAATCCGACCTCTTCCGCGGCGACGGCGCGAGCGCCCCGGAGATACTGCGCTACCGCGCCCTGACGTCGGTCGCCATACCGTTCTCCCTGTCGAACAGCCTAAACCGGCTGCTCTGCTACGGCGACCCAGCGCAACCGCAATGGAGCCACCCGGCCGCGCCGATAACCGCGCAACCGCCGTTCCCCCCGTACTCGCCGCGCTTCTACGGCGGCGGCCTGCTTTCGGGCGCTCAGACCGAATCATTCGCGGCCGACCCGCAAAACGGCTTGTCGTACACCCCGTACCCAGTGGCTATGACCTTCCCGGAGCTTGCTATCTTCTGGGAAACCGGCGTCTTCGACCAAAATATCCTGAACCTCCGCCTCAGCCGCCCGCTGAGCCGAAGCCTGATGCTCAGCGCCCACTCACACTACCGCTTTCTAAACGGCCAGCGCTTCAACCACGAGCGCAACGACATCGCGAACGTCTACAAAACCCTCTACGCGAACGACACGTCAAAGATCGTGAACGGCGGCTACAACCCGCACGTAAACGAGGCCTCCATGGGCGCCGCCCTGCTGCGAACGAACGCCGACTCCTCCAAACTCTACACCGCGTTCTCCTACGCGGATATGCAGAACGAATACGCGCTCAACCTGCCGGCGGAGGCTTTAGACAGGCTGAAGTGGGCCGGGCTCTACAGAACCATGTACCGATTCGACGCCTCGATAACGGATAAAGAGGCGCGGCCGCTGCGCGTAAACGCCAAAGCCGCGCTGATAAACGAAAATCTGCGGTCGTCATACAAGGCGGACTCATCGATAGCCAACGGCAGCGGCGGCGCGCTCAGCTTTATCGCCGACGCCGACGCCGCCCTGAAAAACGGCGCGGGCCTGTCCGTCAAAAGCATGGTCAAACACATGGAATTATTCAACGACAGCGAGTACACATTCTCCGAGCACCGCGCCGAGGCGTTTTACAAACGAGAATTCAAACACCCGCGCGCGACCTCCGGCATAAGGGCGAGCGCCGGCGCCGCGCTGTTCTCAGGATTCGATACGCTCTGCACGCCAAACTATAAAGACGGATATTTAGTATCAACCGACACAACCGTAGCCGCGTCCCGCGCCGCCCCGACCGGCCGCATAGCCGCTTACATATCACCCGATTGGGATTCGCCTGTCCGCAAAGCGCGCCTGAGCATCTTCGCGGAACTCTCCCCGTACGCCGTATACCCCGACTACGACCCGCCGCGCTACAGCGTCCCCCGCTTCGACATCCCAACCAACGCCGTGTGGGCGAAGTCAAGCGCCGCCTTCGGCGCGGAAGCCCAAGCGCAAACACGCCTGATAGGAATACTCGTGAGCTACAGAAACCAAACCAACGACGACCTATACCTGCTGAGATCGCTCTGGCCCGAAGGCTACCCGCCGTACAGACAACCAAGAAACACAGTAATCATCGCCCCGTGGACAGAACGCTTAGGCGGATTTGCCCTCCTGTCAAGAGCCATAATCACAGACACAAAACCATTTGTCAAGGCGTCCGCGCATCTCTCCCACATAACGCACCCCGCCGGAATGGAACACACGTTTGAAACGGAAATAGGATTCGACTATTGGAGCGCGAACGAACCGTTCACGCTGGGCTCATACAAGGAAGCCGACGGCTACTACTACGGTTGGAATGACCCGATCTTCGATCTTAACCTAAAAATCACCGCGCACATAAAATCGTTCCGCCTGTTCTACAAGATAGACAACTTGCTCAATAGGAAATTCTCGTACGTGCCCGGATATTTCTCGCCCGGTCTGACGTTCAGGTGGGGACTGAATTGGTTCCTGCTGTAAACCTCACAACATATCGCCGAGAAACGCCAGCAACGTCCGCCGATGCACACCCAGCATCCGAGCTATCCTAGCGGTTGATATCCTTCTCCTCAACAGATCTCTGATTTCAGTTTCCCTGCCCGATAGCTTTTTTGCCTTAGACTTGCTCCCGCGAGGACGCCCCAGCACCCCTCCCTCCGCCCGCCTGCGGGCGAGAGCCTCCTTAGTACGCTGGGAAATGAGATTGCGCTCTATCTCGGCTGATAGACCGAACGCGAAGGCGAGAACCTTCGAGTTGATGTCGCTGCCCAAACGGTAATTGTCCTTAATCGTCCAAACCTTAATGTCACGGATCATGCACTCGTTGAGAACACCCATAATCATAAGCAGATTCCGCCCAAGCCTGGACAATTCCGAGCAAATCAATATATCATTGCGCCGCATTTTCTTGAGAAGCTTGCCGAGCTTCCGCTCCTTAACCGTCTTAGTCCCCGATATTATCTCCTCAATCCACCTATCAACCGACATTACATTCTTCTTACAAAAACCGTTAATTTCAAATCTCTGATTCTCAACAGTCTGCTTATCGGTGCTCACACGAATATAACCGTAAACCATAGGCCTCTCCTAAAACCTTAGATTTTTGAAATGGGCAAGTAAAACAAATTGCAAATATAAATTATGCCCATTGGTTTTAAAAAATTTTAGGAATATTAGAGAGGAGAAATTTGGAGATTCACGGTTATTTGATAGAGATTTGAAGGGCCCTATAGACCTTTCACGACCACATGAGAAAGTTGATATCTACAATAGTAGAAATTTCAAGGACCCTATAGACCCCCCGCCCAGACCGTTGCCGAAATGGAAATCTACAATAGTAGAAATTTCAAGGACCCTATAGACTTAGGCGGTTAAAACCGGACTTGACCGAGAAATCTACAATAGTAGAAATTTCAAGGGCCCTATAGACCGTTGCGAGAATGCTAGCTTGGCTTAATCTACAATAGTAGAAATTTCAAGGGCCCTATAGACGACGAACTTGACGAACTCTTTCTCGGTGATCTACAATAGTAGAAATTTCAAGGGCCCTATAGACAAGGAGGCCACACATGGTAATTAATCAAATCTACAATAGTAGAAATTTCAAGGGCCCTATAGACTCCCGAAGTATTGGGCGCAGATTAAAGAAATCTACAATAGTAGAAATTTCAAGGGCCCTATAGACCAGAGAAGATAAACCGCGACGATGAGATCTACAATAGTAGAAATTTCAAGGGCCCTATAGACTACCAAACGTACACTATGCCGGGACAGATCTACAATAGTAGAAATTTCAAGGGCCCTATAGACCCCTATAGACAAACGTGCGGATCATGTTACGACATTCCCGCGATCTACAATAGTAGAAATTTCAAGGGCCCTATAGACGATGGCGCTCTTAACTTCCTCAACGGAAATCTACAATAGTAGAAATTTCAAGGGCCCTATAGACCCCCGAGAGATCGATGGAAAAACTATTACAATCTACAATAGTAGAAATTTCAAGGGCCCTATAGACCATACAGCAAGCTGGACGGGCAGGAATCTACAATAGTAGAAATTTCAAGGGCCCTATAGACCCCTTCTTTTACAAATATACAACAAAACCCGTCTAAAATAAGCCCTTTTTCATACTTCGCCCCGCCCTGATTTACCCCCCCTCCCTTCTCACCCCTCTCCCGCAAACCCCACCTAATCACTTGATTTTTATGGGGTTAGGCATCATCATTTGAGACTTCCCAAGCGTTTATAGAGGGGTACCTTTGCAGAAAGGCGTCCGGAGGGTCTTTTTGGGTCCCGGAAACCCGAAGATTTCCGGTTGGTTATTGGGCTGAGATGTCAAAGAGCCGCTCGGCTTAAATTCTACCGCGCTTGTATATCTAATATAATATAAAACCCACCTAAAATCAATATTTTTGTATTTTGGGGCTTTATTTACCCCCATTCGCGCTTCCCCAAAAATCTATGTAAAAAAAATTAAATCTTGGTCTCTGTGAATTGCGTTTCGGTGTTAAATGCTTTTCTAACCTGCTGATCCACGAGGCAACGGAAAGGCTCAATTAAATCGCAAACGAGAGATTTTCTTTTAAACCATAACCGATGGTAAACTCCGCAGTAGAGACTTTTCTTCCAATGAGTTTATGACGAAAATTGTGCGGTATTGTATGTCTTTGTGCGTAAACATTTTCGACTCTTCGCTATAAGGACAACACCCATAACTAGGTGCGAACACCATCCATTCAAAAGACTTTTTTACCGAGCAAAACATCCATATTTAACAAAAGACCAATTTTAAAGTTGACCGCTAGACATAACAAACCGGCGTATCACTTATACTGACACCTACAATAGTAGAAACTTCAAGGGCCCTATAGACCCCTCGCCCAGACCGTTGCCGAAATGGAAATCTACAATAGTAGAAATTTCAAGGGCCCTATAGACCGCTGGCAACTCAGAGCGTTGGAAGTATCTACAATAGTAGAAATTTCAAGGGCCCTATAGACCATCAACGAGAAGGGGAATCCTCGCTACCTCGATCTACAATAGTAGAAATTTCAAGGGCCCTATAGACAACAGCAATGCGATCAAGAGCCTGAAGGTCAAAATCTACAATAGTAGAAATTTCAAGGGCCCTATAGACTTTGCAACAAGTAACCGTGCAAAAAGAGGGCAATCTACAATAGTAGAAATTTCAAGGACCCTATAGACCTCGGACAAGTTTGCGGATGCTGATGATCTACAATAGTAGAAATTTCAAGGGCCCTATAGGCCGCCCCCGACACATTATCCTTACAATTATCTACAATAGTAGAAATTTCAAGGGCCCTATAGACCCTGGGACTCCCGAAGGGTAAGGTGGAGATCTACAATAGTAGAAATTTCAAGGGCCCTATAGACTAAGAAAGAACACGGTGGAACACTGTCATCTACAATAGTAGAAATTTCAAGGGCCCTATAGACACGGGATCATTCACCTACCCTGGTGGATCTACAATAGTAGAAATTTCAAGGGCCCTATAGACTTGCGCCGATATGTTGAGCGATGAAGATTATCTACAATAGTAGAAATTTCAAGGGCCCTATAGACCGTATGGCGTTGGCGTGTGGGTAATGATCTACAATAGTAGAAATTTCAAGGGCCCTATAGACCACCGTCTTGTCGCTGCGGGGATGCTATCTACAATAGTAGAAATTTCAAGGATCCTATAGACCTAGGGATGACTGAGGAGCAGTATATCTATCTACAATAGTAGAAATTTCAAGGGCCCTATAGCCCTTTTGGGGTCGCGAAAACCCGAAGATTCCCGCCTATCATTCGTTAAAGATGTCAAAGAGCCGTCACACCGTCCTGCGTAACCCAATGCGCAAACGTATAATATCTACAATAGTAGAAATTTCAAGTACACTCTGCTCTACCGTACCGATCGATCTCAACTACGAATAGTTGAACGGCAGCAGTGTAGCCCTTTCCCAGATATCGGCCTCGTTTTTCAGTTGATCCAGCAACGGCGCCCGCGTTTTTACGTAGTCGGCGAAGTATGGCGATTGTTTTTTCAGGTCATCCAGAATATGGTCATATTTTACATGGTACGGGTTTACATCGTCAATCAGCTCGGACATTTGAATGATCGGCAGCGCCAGGGTCTTCATTGTGAATACGTTTCCGCCCAACAGATTTTTGACGGCGTTTGACAGGTAGTCGGAAGCGGCCTGTTTTTTCTCCGCAGGGTTTTCCAAATATTTTGCCGCCGCCGACCATTTCAGAACCAGGGGCCACGGGTATGGTGATTTTTTATCGGCGGCGGTTACCGGGATTTCCGGCAGGTCGGTTTTGTGATTTTTGTACAGTTCCAGAGCTCTGAGTTTTGAGTATGATAATAATTCCCACACGTATCCGTCTTCTGAACGGTCGCGATTCTTGAAATTTTCCGGGGTTTTGTTTGTTTGCGATTCAAAGTATTTGCGTACGGTTTTAATGTCTTGTTTTATGAAGTAAAGCGTCAGCAGGTACGAATCGGTTTGAGCGGATGTTTTAATCGCGTAGCTCTTTGATTTTTCAAAATACTTTATGGCTTTGTCTATCTGATTGTCATAAGCGTAAGACTGCGCCAGCGTACCGATGATGGCCGTGGTGTGTTCGTCTTTTTGCGCGTCGAAGGGGTAGCCGATTTTTAAAATTTTGTCTTGTTTTCCGCAAATCTCCTCCCATTCTTTCACGGCTTGGGAGAAATTGTACGCGTTGTATTGAAATTGGGCCTCTCGCAAACAAAATCCCACATATCTCTCCCATTTACGAGTAACGCGGCCTTCTATTTTGCCTATATTTTTGTTAAGTAACTCAACGAATGCGTCTCTCGCTACCGGCGCGCAAATTTCGCCTCTATGCGAGTAGTAGGCCATTAGCGGGCCGATAATTTCCAATCTATCGTCAACGGCTATTTTGTCGCTGTTACATTTGAATTCGTCGCGGAATATATTAACCGTATCGTTTAACTTCGAGTTCATGTGTCGGCTGCTGTATCTATTATATACGCAATATTGCAAAAAATGATGAAATAACTCCCAAACGCGAATGTAATCATCGTTACCGTAAGATTTTGCCTTTTTGATGATGTTCGGTATAAATTTGGTATTTTCAAACTTCTCCGACAAAATTTCCGAGAAAATGACGCTTAGCGCGCCCACGGGATTTTTATCCATGATGTAAATGGGGTTGTCGCCGCTCATAACGTTTTCGCACGGGCATTCTATTTTTTCTATCGCCGGCTGTGTTCGAGAGAAACCGCAAACGATGTCGGCTAGGTTTACGAAAAATGACTTGGTATCGCCCACAAACTTTAGAGATACCGTAATCCCCAGCCCGGTCCAATACGGCTCTATGAACTTATCGATTTGTTTTTTGATTATGGAATGATACTTGTTAAAATCCACCCCGTCGTCCATCAGGCCCCAAACCATATCGGCGCGGTGATCGATTTCTATGTTCAGTTTATCGCCTTTTTGAAACTTATATTCGGCAAAGAGTTTGAAAATAACCGAAACAACGGCCCTCAGCCAAAAATCTTGGTTATTGGCCATAAAAAGCGGTTTCCCCGTAGAAACGAAGGCTTTGTCGACCAACGGCAGTAAAATTTCCCGGCAGTTTTGCTTATTCTCTTCCGACAATCCGAAAAAATGAAATTTCCCATCACCTAGAAGTTCCGCTACGGCGGTTGGAACCGTTTCTCCGAAATTGCACTTCTCGAACGCCTTAATATAGTGTTTTTGCAATGCTTTTTCGTCTTTTGAAACCAAAATCCCGCAGACGAACGATCTATCGTTTTTATCTAGGTTAAACGATCCGGTCTCGTCTATCGCGAAGTGATAGGCCGTCATTTGCGCTCCTCTTTCATAAAATTCTCGAACCCGCGCTTCGCGATGTTAAACCCGGCTATGCCGTCGTTTCTGTGCATGATGCCGTACGAGTCAAATCCGCATTTTTGGCATTTTAACCGATCGGTATGTTTTTCATCGCTTTTAGCCCCGCAAACGGGGCATCTCTGGCTTGTTCCCTCTTCTTTGACGAATGAGACGTTGCCCAAGCGCAGTTCTTCTTTTTCGCCTCTCACGGCCAGCAGGGACTTTATGGGCGGCACTAGGCCGTAATTTTGGAATTTCTGGTAGAGTTTTCTCTCCAATATCCTATAGATATTTCCACTGAATTTCTCTATGTCTTCCTCAACTTTTTTGGCATCGAACGCCTCTTTTACAACCAATCCCTCTCCGCCGCTGTTTTGTTTGTAGTATTTGTAAAGAAAATCGACGACGCCGACCGCGTTGGCCACTAGGGCTCGTTTGGCGTCTGTAATTTTCAAATCCAACTCCTCGTTTGAGATATTGTGGCTTGTTCTATCGGTGTTGTAGCCCTCAAGTTTCGCCGTAATCTCCTCTTCGGAGTCAATCGAATAAAACTCCTCGCGTTTCTTGAAAATATGCCGGCAGTTGAGGATTTCCGTCACGCTCTTCAGTTCTTCGCCCACATAGCAAGACGCGAAAACTATCCCGGAGCGATAGTCCCCTTTTTTCTTCAGGCAGTCCGAGAACGTTTCCGCTTCTTTATCCGTGAAATCGCCGGGCTTCCTGTCTTCAAATATCCACTTGACGTATTTTGCCTTTTCTTCCGCGGTAAGGCCGCGGAACTCTTTAATCTTAGAGATGTGCTCGGCGAATTTCAGTTTTTCCTTATCCGTGTCCAATTTCGGCTTTATCTTTATGTCTTTGGCTGTCTTGGCTTTGCCGTGGTCGTTCATCTCAAAGACGGTCCTCTGGGCGTGTTTAAGCCACAGTCCGTAGAGCGCCGGAACGTCTCCGTTGGTTACGATATGGCCGCAAATCACTTTGGCCGTCGTCAGGTCCAATGTGAGGATGCGCTTTTCCTCAAACACGCCGGCTAGCATCTTTTCATACTCTTCCGCCGACTTTTTAAACGTACGCGTATAATTTTCTTTGCTCAAGAAGTACGACGGGTTTTGAACAATCTTTCTCTCTTTGCCGTTGCGGTCCGTTTCTTTGTAATTCAAGTCCTTTACGGTTAAAACCTTAAAGCCGTGTTTTTCGATTTGTTTCAGCTCGGCGATCTTTTCTTCGGTTGCGGCGCCTTTGCCGAACGCCGGCAGGTAAACTCCGAGCGTGGAGAGTTCCGTCTCGCCGTTGTCTATGCCCAACGCGAATTTTATATCATCTTTTTTGAATTTCTTGTTGAAATCGTCAACGCTCTCTTTAAACTCCTTGTCGGTCATAAACGAGAGCGTTTTCGCCGGGGAGTTGGAGTGTTCGGAGACGGTCGCTGTCAGCGTAAACTGCGGGTGCAGATAGCGGTTTTTCTTACCGGCGTCGTAGTTTGCCGACCCCTTCCCGTATTTATCGACCCTGCTTTGCTTGGGTTCCCGGTAGGTAATCGTGATCTCCGGGTTTAGGCGTGTGTCGAAACGGCCTTTTTCGTTGCCTGCCGTCCAAAAATCCTTCCAGATTCGCGTATGGCGCTTATCGGCGTGCGCGTATTTCTCTTGTTTATCTTTTACATTCTCCGGGTTTTTGAGGTCTAGGGAGGTAATCTCAAAGATTTGGGCGCCGTGTTTGTCCTTGAGTTCTTGTTCCGCGTTTGCCGACAGCGAATAAAAGACGCGATAGCAAATTTTTTCCAGCGCGATCTGAAACGCCTCTAAGCTGTTAAAATCTTTTTTTACTATTTCTGTTTGGATTTCCTCTTCCGGCAGGTTATTAAGCGCCTTTTGCCCTTTGAGGACGTTTTTATAAAACTTTATCTTTTCGCTTTCCGCTTCTTTCAAGATATCCTGCTCGGACGCTTCGGGCATACGTTCCGCCGCGCTTTTCGCGAAGGCGAAATCGCCGTTCATGGCTTCGCCTCTTCGGTCTTTGGGCAACAGGGGTCTGATTGTTGAGTTAAATAAGTTCGACCCGCTGTCTAGATTTCCGAAACATAGCTTTTTAAGGCTCCTCAGCGTAAATGACTCGAACCAGCAGACGCTTCCGTTTTTACGGTTGCTTTCGTCCGATGTTTCCAACCATTTTTTACACTCTTCGGCTCTCTTTTCAGGAATCAAAACGAGTTTATGCCTGCCGCCCAGCTCAATAATCACCGCCCAATATTTGAGCATGTCATACTCAATCCTCTCCCTCTCTATTCCTTTGAGCTGGGCGAGGATTTTGCCGTGCCTTTGGGCTATTTTGCGGTAAACTTCGGCAAACGCTTTATACGTTTTGAAATTATTCTCGTTGCCGTTCCTTCTGTTCGCCGCGTTTATCAGTTCGCCTCTCTCTTTCTTGCGTTTATTCAACTCCGACCGCAGGCGTTGTTTGTCGCCGTCGTTTCTAGCCTGATTTATCTTAGCGGCCGCGTCACCGATGCCGGCGGTCAGCTTCTTATAGGCGTTAAACTCGCCTTCGGATATATCGCTAAACAGGTACAGTTTTTTATCTTTAATAGCGCCTATCGACGGGTTTTGAGTCATAAACTCGTTAAAGGCGGCTTTTTGCTCGCTTTTTATGTTTTTCAGAATCTGCCGGAGATAGTTGCCGTTTTCTATTCCAGCCGCCGGGGCGTACCCTAAAAACAACTCGGAGCCGTTGCTTAAACGCGAGGAGATGTCATTCAATAATTCTGTTTTTACCTCCTTGCTTATAGACGCTTTCAGATTATCAAAAATCCTGTTCAGATCCTCTTTCAAGCTACCTACTTTCAGGTCTTTTTTTAATTTTTCTATCGTGCCCTTGTAGTCAATCTCTTTTTTGTTAACGGTATAATAATTAAAGCTGGCCTTAGCCACCGGCAGTCCGTGCGATTGCGCCGGCAGGTAATGCCGTATACAGCGCTCCAAGCCGTCCGTAACGATCTTTGCCCGCTTTTTGGCGATCAGGCTTACGCTGCTTTTCTCATCTTTGTCATCGGAGCCTTCCAGAAAGGAGATCAGATACGGAAGCGCGCGTTTTCTGGCCAATCCTTTGAGTAAAAGGCCTATGCTCGCCCGTCGGGGCAATGATTGAAGCGGAGAATTTATCGCCGATTCCAGCCGTTCGTGGATATCAACGACCTCATCGAAAATTTTTTCGATGTTTTCCTGTAAATCGCTGCCTCTGGAGTCCTTCCCCTTAATATCCCCGATGGTGAGGCCGCGTTTAAGCGTTTGGCCGGAGGTCTCGTCTTTAGCGTTGTCTCTCAGCCACGTGTTCTTTACCGTTAATCCTCTCTTAAAGATATAATCATCATCATTTTTTTCGTCGTACAAATAATCATGAATATAGCCCAGCAATTCATACAACTCTTCGGCAAAAGCTTTGATATCCGCCCCGTCGCCCGTCTTCCTGAGCGCGGAAATATCCCGCATAACGGCGGGAATAGCTTTTTCATCGGCTTCTAACTTAAAACGAATAGCCTTTGTGATTTTGTAACTCTCCATAATACTCTCCTTTATTAGTTGGATACGACAACACGTTCGCAAATTATGCTGTATTTGTGCTGAACCACGACAAAGTATACGCCGGACGCCGCGCCGCCGCCTTTGACGCTGTTCTTTACGTCCCACTCAAAAGCGGCGCTGCCGTCCGGGCGCAGGCGCAGTTTTTGTTTCCATACTTTTCTTCCGGTGATTGTGCGGACGGTGGCCGTTATAGGCGCCGACGCGTCGACTCCGGCTATGTTGTACCTGCCTCTGATCACGCCGTTTTTCATTGTGATGCTCGGCGCCACTTTCAGTCCGGTGTCCCATTTCCCGTCTAGCTCGACGACGCGCGCGAACGGGAGCGCGGTAATCGTTATCGTGTCCTCCGATAGACTGTCTCTGTACGATACCAGCATTTGCGCCGGCAGCGCGGATTTTCGCGCTTTGATGAGTATGTTGCCGACCGTGTCGGCGGTGTACGTCCGCCCGTCGAACAATACCGTCGCCCCCGCCAGCGCTCTTTTGGTGGAGTCAGTTACCTTCAGGAATATCTCGTTTGTGTCCGCGATGGCAAGCGCCGCGTTCGGGATGCCGTAGCCGAACCTATTGTCGTCGGCGACATTTTGCCCGAACGCGAAACTGCACGAGGCGTAGAGGCGCTCCTTTACCGCCTGCGGGGATATATCCGGGCGCGCCTGCCTGATAAGCGCAATGATCGCGGAGACGATAGGGGCGGAGAAAGAGGTGCCGTTTACCATGGCGTAGGAGGCGAGGTCGGCCGAATAGGGATCCGGCGCCGGCACTTGGTACCCGGGCGCCACGACCTCAGGCTTCACGCGCTTGTCGTAGGTGGGGCCGGTGCTGCTGAAGCTTGCCAATGTGCGGTTTTGGGTCAACGCGCCGACCGACACCACCCCGTCGACGTCGGCGGGCGCCGTGAGCGTCCCGGTGATGCTGCCGCCCTCGTTGCCCATGGAGTTCACAACGATCATCCCGCGCTTTATCGCCTCGGCGGCCGCCAGCGAGACAACAGCGGTCGCCCCGTCCATATCATGGTAATAGTAATCATCCTTGGGGTCGGTGTGGCCGTCCCTGTAACCGAGAGAGCTTGATATTATGTCGGCCCCCAAGGAATCGGCCCATACCATCGCGGCCGCCCAGTAGTCCTCCTCTACGCGCGACTCAACGCCGGCGTCTTCCGTGCGGGCTAGCGCGAACGCGGCTCCGAAAGCCGTCCCCATGTAGACGCCGGGCAGATAGGCGGCGGCGAACGAGAGAGTCTGCGAACCGTGCCGGTCGTTGTGATAATAGACGTGGCGCGGGTTGTTCGCCACCGAGTCAGGGTCGGCCACCAGCGTGTCGCCGTCGACAAAGTCGTACGCGGCGACCACCTGCGAACTGTCTCTCAAACGCTTGTAGACCGCGTGGTCGAGCCTGAACCCGCCGTCGAAAAAGGCCATCAACACGCCGCCGCCCGGAACACCCAACCCCTTGTACCTCAAGTAATCGTGCGCTAACGGTACATTGACCATCTCGGTGTGCCAATCGTAGCCGCCGGACGCCGTAGCGGACGCGGATTTCGACTTTGATTTCAGCAATACGCCGGCACCGTCGTCAACTTTCTTAGTTACATAAACCCCGACCGGCGAGACGGCCTTGACAAACGGGAGAGAGGATATCTCGGATACGCGGGAAAGATTAACGGAGAAACTAGCCGCGTTTCCCCAGGGAAAGACCGTGCGGAGAGCGCCGCCGCGACGCTCTATCTCGCGGATATATCTGATATTGACAGGACGCTCGCTCTCGGATTCGCGGAAACCGGCTTTGCGGCGGCGCAGCGCGGAGCGGGCGGAAACGGGGCGTACGGATCGCCCGTTGTCTTTGTCCTTGAAAAACACCCAGACGTTGCGGAGGGTGTCGCCGGAAGCCGCAGACGCTGACCGCGGCGCGTCGGCAAACGCAGGCGCGGCTGCGACAACCGATAACGATAGACCGAAGCAAATTGCAAAGATTTGAAGATTGATTTTCATGCCGTATCTTATCCTAATCTTTAAAGTCAAAAAATATGTAAAAAATCAACGCCTAAATATATATAAATATCACCCTGAAAATCAACTACTTAAAGACTATTCTACTGAACGCCCGATTCTTACCCTCAACGTCGGTTATGTTGACCACGTATGTTCCCTTGGCTGCGGCGGACGGCAAGCGCATCGATACCGTGCGTAAACCTTTTTGTATTTTATGAGTATAGACTTTCTTTCCCTGAATGTTGTAGACCGCGACCTCCGTCCTGCCGTTCGCCGCGAACGGGAGTTCTATCCTTATGCCCATACCTTTGACCGCCGATATTTTCAGGCGGGCGGATTGGGCCGACACGCCGTGCTTTACGGCCACTCCCACCGAATCGTCCGGTTCGTCAGGGTCGTCAGGATCATCCGGATCGTCCGTTATCTTGTTATCTATCCTATAGGATATAGCGGATACGGCCGTCAGATACCAGGCGTTATGGGGGATCCACTGTTCTAACCAGCGCCAGTTTTCAAAGAAATCAGGGCCGTCGGAATAGGGTTTCCAATCGATGTCGTTTTCGTTGCCGTGCTTTGCCGTGATACCGTTGCAGATGCCGCCTTTTACGTGCTCTATACCGGCGTCGCCCTTATAGAACGGGTAGTTGGTTTCCCCGTATCCGTACATCATGCATATTTTGAAGGGATTCTTGCCGAGTATCCAATCCAATTGCGCGGTCGCCAAGCCGAACAGGGTATCGCTCCACAACGCGGCGCCTTTGTCGGCTACGGGCGCGCCCATGGCGAAGGCCGCCGACATGGAGGCGAGCCGGGCGTTCTCGCCCTGCCACCAATAGCCGGTTTCGTTGTCGTGCGGGACGAAGTAGCGGGCTTGACCGGGGGCCTGCGCGGGCGGCGGCGCGGATTGTTCGCCGTAGACCTCAAAAGAAAACAGCGAGAAACCGCCGTACTCCAAACCGCGCGTTACGCCGAACATCCTCACGAACTTCGCATCAACGGGGTCAAAAACGTGCTCCTTTCGTCCGCCGCCATCGTTATTCGTGATCTCAAACGCTTTCGTCCATTTCGTCCCATCGGTGGAAACGTCTATACGGTAGTGTTTGCCGTAGGCCGCCTCCCAGATGAGGACGACGCGGTTCACTTTATACACATCGTCTAACTCTACCGATATCCACTGCGAGTCATTCTGAACGCCGTTGCCGCTCTGGTAGCTTGACCAGCGGCTGGGGGCTTGATCGTTGCCGTCAAACGCCTTGTCGGCCTTGAACTCGTCCTGCTCGCGCGACGCCTTGGCCGGCCGGCCGCGAGCCAAATCCTTTCCGGCGACCCCTCCGCCGCCCGCCCCCGCCGCCCTGTACATCTTCGCGTATTGGAACGGGTTCGCCCCGTTGTTTCTGGAAATATCGGCGTACCAGCGCAGATTTTTCCCGACGGCGCCGCGGACATCTTTCAAACCCTGCTTATCCGCGGTCTGCGCCCGCGGTTTCATAATCTCGTAGTAACGCGACAGCGCGACGACGGGCAGCCCCTCGTCGGCGGCGTGGTAGAACGGACGGATGTTCGCGCCGCCGTTATCCTTGCCCGAATAGAACCACCCCTCAGGCGATTGACGCCCTAGCAGCGACGCTACCCTGGCCTTGGCGTCTTCGCGGTACCCGTCCGTGCCTGTGGCATTGTACAGCTCTATCGCCGCGAGCAGGCCGCAGTAATCGTCTATGATATTTTCTTTGCGGTCGTCTTGGTACTTGGTGGGATTCGCCTTGAGGTGGGCGTAGGCCCGTTCCGCCCCCGCCAAATACTGCTTCGCTGTGCTGTCGCCTTTTATATCGGCCTTAGCCGCCCGCGCCAGCGCCGCTATGGACATCCCGCCGCCCTCGCGCATCGCGCACTGGTAGTCGGCGGTACGGTTCCCCTCGGAATCCCTCCAAGCGCATATCTCGCGCTCCCCCTTAGATTGAGAACCTTTTTCTGGCTTGTTGTTCTCGTTCCACCTGTACCCCGCGCCCCAGTTGTCGAAGACCGACATGTAGAAGAACCCGTCGCTCGAGAGCGCCCTAAGCAGGAAGTCCGCGCCCCAAGCGGCCTCCTCAAGGGCCGTCTTCCCGAAGGCGCCCGGCTGAGACTCGCCGGCGTGGAGAAGCGCCCAAGCCACAAGCGGTATCTGCTGCGGGTTGAAGTAGTTCGCGTACGAAAGGTGGGAAATGTGCTTCCCCATGTCGCCGGAGGCGTCGAACCAACCGCCGTATATGTTCTGAGTCTTGCCGCTGCCGAAGACCGGCGATTTCAGATCCCTCTTGTCATCACTCCTAAAAGCCTTGAAAAACGCGAGCTGATCCGCCCCCGTCTTAGTTTGCAATACCTTCGTCCCTATGGAGAAAGGGTACGATTCCGACGCGCCGACCTTCACGCGGTAACTCCCTTCTTTAGTGAACGAGGAAAAGTCGGCGACCTTGAAGCTGCGCCCGCTCCAGCCGTCCACCTTCTGCTCCGCGCCGAGGACGGCGGAGTCCACCGTACGCCCGCCGGCAGCCGCTTCAACCAGATAGGCCTTGGGCGCCGTGATTGCGGCGGCCGACTGGACCACGACGCGCTTGGGGCCGCCGGACTCGTAGCCGACGTTGTTGACCAAAACGTCTTGGGCCAAAGCGGAGGACGCCGCGCAAAGAACGGCGGCGATCTGGACTGATTTTTGGAGACGGTTCAGCATATACGGTTCTCCGGATTCGGGTTTGCGGGTTACGGGCTTCGCTGTCGCGGCGCGTCGGATACATATATAATATAATTATCGGGACTGGCGGATAGCTTTAAAATCATAAAAACATTATTATATAGGGGGGTATTGGCTCCCAAACAGCGTTTTTTGATGGTTTAGGGGGTATAACAAGGTACCCGAAAGTGGCTTTAGAAGATTTTACAAAGGCAATTGGGTCGATCCGGCGGGGCGATAGCTTCCGCCTTTTTTATGACCGGTATAAGGACTATCTTCCCTAAACAAAGGAGCAGAAAATGCAATATCTACAGTTCCTGTTAGCTATAGTAATAGGCATAGTGCTTATAAGCGCCCTAATCTTCGTACACGAATTAGGTCACTTCATTGCCGCCAAATCGTGCAAGATACGGGTGACGCGGAGTGGCGGGATGGCGCATCAATGGACGATATTACGGAAGATGAGTTTGACGCGTTCGGGTATGTGTGTACGCGCGAAGAAATGAGAGAGCGCCTACAAGAGCAACGTTGGATAGATGTTGAAAACGCCTGCCTTTATGAACGTGTGGAGGCTGCTTTGCAGAAAGATGTAGATGGGGTGATCTAAAAACGCGGTATCTTGAGCGATAATGGGTATTTTAGGGTGGTAACCGATGTCAAATGAGGCTGTCTAACCAATAACAAAGGAGCATACAAGGTTACTACGGTTTGGCCGCTTTGGACTATGTCAAGGCAGTTCGGTTTGACGATATAAGTTTCTGGCCTATGTTTTGTTTGGGATTTGCGCTAATATTGGCCGCTTTTTTGATGGTAAGACCGCAGCATGCAACAATTTAGTACTAGGGCGCTTTTGCCGCGCCGAGCCTGAAGCGGCGGCGAAGTGGGCCGAGGCGGCAAACGCGGTTATGCAGACGTTTCAAGATGCCGTCGCTAAAAGCGGGGAATTACGTATATAAATCCCCATATTTTAGGTGTGGATTGGGGCGTCGGAAGTTCCGAACGGACTGTTCTAGGACGCAGATCGCGGGGCGGAAATGGGGGCTGTGAAGTCAAAAAACTATTTTTTGTGTAGATTTGATTTTTTTTCTTGACTTTTGAAACCCAATATGTTATCTTACATATTTTTATGATTTTATGACTAACGCAAGCGAAGAGAAGCTAATAAAAACGGGCTTTTTTAGAGGTGTAACGTAATCCCCATGCCTGTAAATCCCTCCTGCAAGTGCCGTATAAGTGCCAAAATTGAAGTTTTTTATTGCATTTCAAAAACCGATAGGTTATATTTATGATATGGAGGCCAAAATGAACCTTAATGATCTGTGTCGTGCCGTAAATAATCTTGAATGGAAGTACGCAAAGACCATGCCGAAACACCCGCATTGGTACATTGTCCGTAATCCGAAAATTGAAGATATTTACGTCGCCCTATTCTATGCCACGATTGAACATGGCAAGCAGGAATATTTTTATAACCGCCCCGTACAGTACCTTTACCTCGGTGATGGTTACAAGTATTGGAGAATGACCGACAATATCGCGGAAAGCAAAATCATTAATCGGGCTAAGGAAGATGCCGTATACTTACCTAAATGAAAATGTTTACGAGGCCGCCCTTGACCGTGTCCGTTTCATATATGACCAGTGTGACGATGTAATCGTATCAATGAGCGGCGGCAAGGATTCAACTATCCTCCTGCACCTGGCGCGGGTAGTGGCCGGAGAGCGGGGCCGCCTACCGGTCAAAGTCTTTTGGCTCGACCAAGAGGCCGAATGGCAAGCCACAGAGGACTATATGCGGAGCGTTATGTACGCGCCCGACGTAACTCCGTACTGGTTTCAAATACCTTTCCGGCTGACTAATAGCCTGTCGTTCAAAGACAACTACCTGCACTGCTGGGACGCGGCGCAGCGCGACAAATGGATAAGAGAGCAAGACCCTATAAGTATAAAGGTGAATCCCCTGCCGAATCTTGACCGCTATAAGTCGTTGGTGAACGAACTGCCGCAAACGTGCGACGTTGCCGATAAGAAGATGGTAGGCTGTTTAGTAGGGCTTCGGGCCGACGAATCCCTATCCCGCCGCGCAACACTCCACTACCACAATAGGCGCAAACCTTGGAAAGGTATCATGTGGAGCAAAAACACTTCCGAAAAGTCGCGGGTGTTTTGGCCGATACATGACTGGTCTGACATTGACGTATGGACGGCTATCGGTAAAAATAATTTAGAGTACAACAAGATATATGATTACTTCTACCGGTACGGCATACCCACAAACCAAATGCGCGTCTCGGCCCTGATCCATGAAACGGCGTGGCATTCCATTGAACCGCTCCACGAGGTAGAACCGCAGATGTACAATAAGTACATTGAGCGCATAAATGGTGTGAACTGTTTTAAGCATTTTGGCAAGGATATAATGATCCATGAATTGCCGACAGTCTTTAGAGACTGGACAGAGTACCGGGATTACCTGCTGGAGAACATAACCGAACCGCAATACCGCGACCTATTCAGGCGGCGGTGGAAGAATCAAACGGGCGAGGCTTGGGCAAGGGCGCATATAAAGGAAATCATGGTGAACGATATTGACGGCACTAATAACAACAATTCCGCGAACAAATTCCTATTGAATCGTAAAAAGGGCGACGGCGGGGAATACGATATTGAAAAACATAAACGCTTTGTGGAGGCTATGCGATGAACGAACATAATCCCGTAAGCAACGTTCAATGGATTCCCATTGAAAAGGTGGTCGCCAACGATTACAACCCTAATCACGTGGCCATGATGGAGATGAAACTGCTTTATATCAGTATTAAGCATGACGGGTATACACAGCCCGTAGTGGCTTTCTACGACAAGGCCAAGGATCAGTATATAATTGTGGACGGCTTCCACCGCTACAGTGTGATGAAACGCTACAAGGACATCTACAAGAAGAATCGGGGACATTTGCCGGTGGTAGTCATAGACAAGCCCATAAATGACCGTATGGCTTCCACCATCCGGCATAATCGGGCGCGGGGCGAACACTCCGTAACCGGAATGAGCAACATAGTAATATCAATGCTCAATAAAGGGTGGAGCGACGCGCAAATCTGCGAGGAGCTGGGGCTGGAAAAGGAAGAGCTTATCCGGCTAAAGCACGTTACCGGCTATGCAAAATTCTTTCAAAATAACGAGTTTTCACGCGCAAAAGAATCTGACCAAATGATTGAGGCAAGGCTTAAAAGCAAAGGAGAAGATGATGGAAGTAGTAACTGAAATTAAAATGCTTCCGGTGTCGGTCATAAAGCCGTATCACCGGAACGTAAGAAAGAACCGCGAAACGATTGATAGGCTATGCCAGCTTGTACCGAAAGTAGGCTTCAATGTGCCGCTGGTGCTTGACCGCAACAACATAATAGTTAAGGGTCATACGCGGTGGGCGGTGGCTATACGGTTAGGCATGGAGAAGATACCTTGCGTCTATTCTACCGCCGACGAGGAAACAATTAAACTTGACCGTTTGGCCGACAACAAGGTACAAGAATTTAGCACGTGGGACACCGAAGCCCTATTGAGCGAGTTGACGTCCATAAATCTTGACTTTGATTTTAAGATTTTAGACTTTGATATTGAAATCCCTGACGTGGATATGCCAGAGATTACCCTAAATCGTGTCGAAAATAGCGCCATAGCGCCGGAGTCGGGCGAGGGCGTATTAGAGGCCGCCGCGCCTAATATGCCGCTACAGGCGCAACCGGAGGCCGCCGCTTCGGAAGAGCCTTTTATTACGCCGGAGGACGTTCAAAAGACGCTTCCGAAAATGATGAACGATTATGCGGAGGTTGTTTGCGACAAATGCGGTAATAGAATGTTCATTAGGAGGGCGTGATGAGTTACGGCAATTATTGGGAAAAGTACCCTATTGAAAGCGGCGAAACATACGCCTTTGGAGCGTCTAAAATAAGCGTCGCCGATATTACCAAACACCTGCCGGAGTTCATGCTCGCCGCCGACATGATTTATTCCGATACGCCGTGGTCGCTGGGCAATATCAATATGTTCAATTCCAAGGCCGGGCGCGAACACATGGCCAGCTTCGCGGAGTTTTACACGCCGCTATTTTCACACATCAAAAGGATAGCTCCCCGCGTCTGTTACCTTGAAATCGGCAAGCAGGAGCTTGGCCGGTTCAGGGATATGTTGGGCGGCTTGTACGGCGTGGTTCAACAGTGGGAAATAGTGTACTATGGCAAATATCCTTGTTACCTATTGCGGGGCGGCGGCGACGCTATAGATTTTGACTTTATCGGTATGGACGACACCGAAACGCCAAAGGCGGCGATACGTGCCGATAATCCCGCCGTAGTAGGTGATTTTTGTACGGGGCGGGGATTGACCGGCTTGGCGGCGCTGGGGGAGGGAAAGCGGTTTGTTGGGACGGAAATGAACAATCGAAAGCTCGCGGTGTTTATCTATCGGGCAAAACAAGCTGGCTTTGTATTTAGGCGCGAATAATTGAAAAATCTGGGCGGTTTAGCGTCGGGATATACTTATATATGCCGTCGCTATTTGACGTTGAATTTGCGCGGGATTTGCGCATAATACGGGGTATCTGCGGCCCGTATGGTATGTTACTATATGTAACGATAATTATATGACATAATGAGAATTAGTTTATTATGTTATAGGCATGATAACGCTGTATGATGACCAACAAGTTGCCGTAGAAAATATATCAAACGCTTATCGGCAAGGTTACAAATCGCCGCTACTTGTCGCGCCTTGCGGCTTCGGAAAAACTGTAGTCTTTGCCCATGTCGCAGCTCGCGCACGGGCCAAAGGTAACAGAACTATTATCTGTGTCCACCGCCAAGAGCTTCTCCGGCAAACGTGCAACACTTTGGCGCGTTTTGACGTGCCTTTTGGCGTGATCGCTTCGGGCTTGCCTAACAACATCAAAGAGCCGGTGCAGGTGGCTTCAATAAACACGTTGGCGCGACGATTGGACACATACGACACGCCGGAAATAATCGTAATAGACGAGGCGCACCATGCCATTGCGAAGACGTGGAAAGGCGTTATTAAGGCGTACCCTACATCACGCATATTGGGCGTTACCGCTACGCCTTGGAGAGCCAACGGCGAGGGTCTTATTTCCGTATTTGATACCATGATTGTAGGAGCGACCGCCGCCGATTTAATAGCGCGTGGCCGTTTGGCAAGGCCGATATATTACGCCCCTCCGCAGGTGGCCATGTTTGACGACGTAAAGACGGTATGCGGGGACTATGCCAAGAATGAAATCGATAAGCGTATGGATCGTCCACACATAACCGGCGACGCTATCGCTCATTATAATCGTATTTGCCCTGCGGCGAGGGCCGTAGTCTTTTGTACTTCGTGCCGACACGCTGACCATGTGGCCGAGGAGTTTACACGTGCCGGAATACCAGCCGCGTCTATTGACGGCGGCCTTTCCGACGCTGACCGGAAGCGGCGCGTTGATGATTTGTCAGCGGGTAATATTAGGGTGCTTACTTCTTGCGAGTTGATTTCCGAAGGCTTTGACCTGCCGGCAGTCGAGGCGGCCATTATGTTGCGCCCTACCCAGTCTTTAGCGGTATGGATTCAGCAAGCCGGACGCGCCCTCCGCGCCGCTCCCGGAAAGACCAACGCCTACATTATTGACCATGTCGGGAATGTATTCCGGCATGGCGCTATTGAAAACATTGCCGGTTGGAGCTTAAAGGGTGCGCCAAAGACGGCGGCCCGAAACAAAGAAGTCATTCCTCTTGTCCGTCGTTGCAAAAACTGCTTTATTGTATACCCTCCCAAACTTCCAGCGTGTCCGTATTGCGGGGCCGCGTCGGAACTCACCAAGCGCGAAATAGAACAGCGCGAGGGCGAGTTAAAGGCTATGGAAGCAAAGGAACTCCAACAGCGGCGCATACAAGAGCGCAAAAACGCCCAAGACTTGTACTCACTTATTCGGCTGGGCGAGTCTCGCGGTTTTAAGTACCCTGAACGTTGGGCGCAGCACGTCCTCGACGGTCGAGTCAAAAAAGCGGCAAAGACAAACAAGTGAACTCCGAAAAGAAAACACAGGCGGAGGTGCTCGCTGCGCTTGGAAGCCGTCCCGATGTTCGCCTGTTCCGAAACACTGCCGGCCACGGCTTCACCGGCGAGGTGGTACAGTACAAAGACGGTGTCGCGGTGTTGGCCAACGCCCGGCGCGTTACCTTTGGGCTTTGTCAGGGCGCAAGCGATTTAATCGGGCTTAAACGGGTAAAGGTTACGCCGGAAATGGTAGGTACGGAGGTGGCCGTATTTGTCGCGTTGGAGGTTAAGTCAGAAAAAGGGCGGCCCTCCAAAGAGCAAGCCGCCTTTATAAACATGGTTCAGGGCTTCGGAGGGATCGGCGCGGTGGTCAAGTCCGTAGGCGAGGCCGCCGCTGCCGTTGAAAGCCCCTCAATCATCGACAAGCCCAACGCCGTAAAGTGGCCGGAATAGTAGGCGTCCCTGTCCGTAATGAAAAGCCCCTTTTGCTCCAGCTGGGAT
>Ga0268262_10000894_pt1 | contig 38667 bp, 39 predicted proteins | sample TergutNc150P3_FD_190354 | JGI IMG/M metagenome (GOLD analysis project Ga0268262, IMG submission 190354) | Nasutitermes corniger P3 segment gut microbial community from laboratory colony in Florida, USA - Nc150 P3 (SPAdes) (version 2) | ecosystem: Host-associated > Arthropoda: Insects >...
CTTTAGCTTCATCGGGAATTCTTGAGTGGTCCATTTTTTCATAAGTATCTGTGAAAAAGATGTGACTGCCGTTTGGAATTTTTTCCCACTCAGAGGGATTCTCAAAGAGATACATCATAAGCTTACCAGCTCTCTCGATGTTCCTATCTATTTCCGCTATGCGTTCTGGTGTGTAGTCCAACATATCAACTCCTTATTTTAGATTTATATCTTTCCAAGTAAAATTTCCATCTATCTTTTATATCTTGTACGGCATAAGTAAAAGCCTCATTCATAGACTCTATTTCCACAAACTCTTTTTCTTTTTCTCCATTCGGCATCATAACATCCCTGTGAATATCTTTAACATTTCCTCGTTTTGTAAAACCAAAAATACGGATTCTATCAAAGTCATAATCATCAAGAAAAATGAAATAATCCTTTTCCATTATAAATATAGAAAAAGCAATTTATATGCCAAGCAAAAATCCGCATTTTTAGCTTAAAATCGTTATTTTCAAGTGTTTAAAAAGTGATTAAACACCGTTTAAACATTTTTTGGACACTTTAATTTTCCTATATTACTTCTAAATGAAAAAACTCACACTACTTCTGCTAATCCTAGCCCTTACCACATACGGGCAGCAGGAACAGAAACGTGTTGCGATATTGAACGCGGAAGGTGACGGCGATTTAACCTATCTGAGCGTTAGGCTGCGTGAAATTGCGGTGAAAACATTGCCCAAAGATAAATATTCCATAATGACCGTAGAAAGCATAATAGACAAGCTGGGATCTATAGAGAATGCCCGAAAAGTTTGCAATGAAAATAGAAGTTGCCTAGCAAAAATAGGACAGAAAGTGAGTGCGGCTTACATTGGTCAGGCAAAGGTTGGGAATTTTGATGGCAATTTTACCATATTCATGGAATTGTACAATAGTGCCAGCGGTACTTTAGTTGATTCCTTTACGGGCAAAGCAAAAGACCTATCTGGCTTACTAGCAGTAATAGATCAAAAGGCACCTATTTTGTTCAAAGAACTACCAGATGTATCTGACATTTCCTCTGTGCCTCCACCACAACAAGAACCTCAGCAACAAGGTGTTGATATGGAACAGCAAGATGAGAATAAAAAAGGTTTCTTAGGCTATGCTTTACTGAATACAGTTCCTGGTTTTGGGCTTGGCAGTTATATACAAGGAGATATAACATCTGGGATTAAACTATCTATTGCAGACGTAGTCGGCTGGCCGCTTACAATACTTGGTATTTTAGCTATTATGAAAGGTAACGATGTGGATTTAGGTTGGGGTCTTCTAATATCAGGCGGTAGTATTGTTGGTGTTAGCCGTGTTATGGGTTGTATATACACATATAACTATGCAAATAAATACAACAGCAAAGTTTCCTATTCCATTGACCCCCTAATCATACCAAAAGACGGAACGCCGGTTGTTGGGTTGGCTTTAAATTTGCGGTATTGAGGAACATGCTCACCTTCTCCCAACTAACCGAACTCACCAACGCCGTCTTAGAGCCAGCAAACATTCAAGGCAATGTGGAAAAATGCGCAACGCTTGCCTTTGCAACTGCAAACGATATTTCTTTTTGCATAGACGAAGCCGCCTATGGCGTAGCTAGAACAACAAAAGCGGCGGCGGTTTTTGTGCCGGAGAATTTTGCTGGTTGGGTAGGGGAGGCTAAGGTTTTGGCTAGGGTGAAAAATCCTTATGAGGCTATAATAAAGTGTGCGGAAATATTGAATAAAAATGAGGTTGTAAAATGTGAAATTCACCCAACGGCGCAGATAAGCCCTCAAGCTCTGGTGCTCGGTTCTGTGGGGGCGAATTCGGTTGTTGGTGCTTTTTGTTCGGTATTGGAAGGCGTGAAAATAGGGGAGAATTGTGTTTTGCATCCGGGCGTTGTGGTTGGTTCGCGCGGTTTTGGTTTTTACAGCGGCGAAAATGGGGAACAAATAACCGTGCCGCATTTTGGCGGGGTGGTGATTGGGGATAATTGCGAAATTGGTCCAAACTCCGTTGTGGCTGCTGGTTTTTTGGAACCCACTAGGCTTGGAAATTTTTGCAAACTGGATAGCTTTGTGCAAATTGGGCATAATTGCATAGTGGGGAACAATGCAATTTTCTGCTCTCAGTCTGGGCTTGCAGGCTCGGTTATTGTGGAAGACGATGTGACTTTGGCAGGCGGTGCGCAGGTCGCGGGGCATTTGACTCTCGGCAAAGGCTGCATTATAGCGGCAAAGGCTGGGGTTACAAAGAGCGTTAAGCCTGGCGCAAAAGTTGCGGGTTTCCCAGCCATTCCAATTGAGGAGTGGAGGCGGCGTACAGTTCTTGGTTAATATGTTTCTATATTAGTAATATGCGGTTTATCTTTTTAATCATAGCGTTTTTTGTAGGCTTTGCTCAAGCTAGCAAGGATGTAGCCGCAGATACAAGCTCTGCTAATAAAGCCGTATTTGCAGATATAAATATATTTTCGCAAATGCCGCTCGGCAGCGTATATATTTTGTGGTCTAATTTAGAGATAGAAGCAGACATAAAAAGGCAAATCACAAGCCGCAACTTTGTGCTGGAGCCTTATTTTATGCAGAACATAGATAGGGAGCAATTTGAAGAAAATCAAATTCTGCACTTGTTTGAAGAGCAAAAAAAGGTATTTTTCAAATTATTTCCAGAAGAAGATGATGAGTAGAAGCGGTTAAATGCCGTACATTTTATTTGTGTTTTCCCTGCAAATTTTAAACAAATCATCTAAGGGTATTTCTTTTATGTTTGAAAGCACTTGAGCTATATTTGGAATCATAGCAGGGGTGCAGGTTTTGCCTCTGAAAGGCACAGGGGCAAGGTAAGGAGCATCGGTTTCCAAAAGGATTCTGTTTGCAGGAATGGCTTTTGCCGCCTCTTTTATGGTTATGGTTTTATCAAAAGTTACCGCACCTGTAAAGCCAAAAAAATAGGTTCCCTTTAAAGATAAAACCTTTTTTGCAAATTCTGCCGTACCTGTGTAGCAATGAATATGAGCCTTTATATTTTCCCCATCTATTTTTTGCAAAATTTCAAAGGCATCATCTTCTGCCTCCCTTAGGTGAAACACAAAATTGCTTTTCAGTTCCAAGCCCATTTCCAATTGTCTTAAAAAAACCTTTTTTTGCATATCGGCATTGTATTTTTCATAATGGTAATCCAAACCAATTTCACCAAAGGCAAGGACATTTGGCAGCTTTAAACCCTCTAAAATGCCTTCTTCTGCCTTTTGGTTGAATAGTTCTGCCGCAAGTGGGTGTACTCCAAAGGCACCGTAAATTTTAATTCCATTTAATGCTTTTTTCTGCAAAAATTCCTTGCCCCATTCAAAATCATCGGGGTCGCAGGCTATATGAACAATGGCTTCCGGTGCAGGGTTCAGTTGCTCAAACAAAGCCTCTGCCGTTTCACCGGTTCGCTCTAAAATAGTGTCTATATGGCAATGAGTATCTATAAAACTCATATATTTAGGCGGAAATATCCACCGTACCACCTATTCCGCTGGGGGATGGTGCTTGAGGAATGGTTTGCAAAAGAGCTAGTGCCGCGCCTTCGGTTGCTTGCTGGGCTTTTTTTAACACTGCAATTCCCACTGCCGAACCTGTTTCTGCTGCTTTTTGTGCTGTTGATAGTTCTGCTATAGACATTTCCATAAAGCCTCCTTATATAATACTGGTATATTAATTATCGGCAGCAATGTATAAAAACTTTAATTATTTTCAAGCCATTCAAAAAAAACCGCGTTTTTGGTGTGAAAATCCATATAATCGTCAAAGATTTTTTGCCCTCTAATTTCATCCCTTTTTAGGTTTTCCTCAACGCGGGAGATTATAGAGGGCTCAAGTTTTTTGTTTTTTTGATAAAAATTGTGGTCTTTTATGTAAATTTCATAAGCTTCTATTATTTTTTCAAGATTTTCGGCTTTAATGTAATTGCTGCCTATTCCAGGAAGTTCTTCTTCGGTTATAATTAAGGGCAATGAGTTCTTGTCGAGCAAAAAACTCTTTAAAGCATTGCAGGCATTTATAACTGAATCGGTTATGGTCTTTGAAAAGAACAGATTGAGATTATTGCTCACCCCGCTTCTTTTGTCCCATTTATAAATGCTCCTTAAAACCCCGTAAATATTTTTGCTATAAACCCAGCCCGGAATAATCTCGTTTTTGACACCCGCGAGTTCTCCTTTTTTTATAAGGCTAAAGGGAAATTTCAACCTTTGAGGTTCGCAAATAACTCCTGTTGCAATCATAGTGAATGGGGCTTCTGTGAAATTCGCAGGAAATTTTATGCTGCATCCAAGCCCAAAAAACTGCCCCAATCCTGGCATAATTTCTTGGTCTGGCATTCTGCCAGTGTGGTTGCTCCCAACATTTGCTCCATAACCAACATTGCCCCTGCCTTCTGCCCACAAAGCCGAAATTAGCAAGCTGTGGTGGTGAACTTGCATCAAAGGTCCGAGCAGTGAATTGCTTATTTCTGCCTCTCCAATATGGGAAAAAGCACCTATAAAAGAGGATTTCACAATGGCATTATCCACCACAACGCTATTGTTTTCAATTATGGAATCTTGCACAATTGCGCCGTTTTCAATGCTGGCAAAATCTCCCAAATGCAAATTTTCAAGCGCATTCACATTGCAAACTTTTGCGCCCCTGCCTATAACGCTTCGCTGCTGCTCGCTGAACATCCTTTTCAAAACTCTATGCCCACTTTCTGTTCCAATATTTATTTGAGACATTTCTTTATCGCATATAATTGAACCAACATTGAAAATCAAGGAACCTTCGCAGGCAACCGAATTGGAAAATAGTTTAACATTATAAATGCAAGCATCTTCTATAACGCTTTCGTTTATCCAAGAATTGAATATTCCTGTGGTAAATTCAACGCCTTTGTAGGAGCAGGTTTTGCCAGAAAATCCGTGCAGTTTTATTTTTCCGGTGAATTTTGAATTTTTAATGTTTTGAGGTACAAAATCTTCCAAAACTCTTATATTGTTCCAGTTATCGCAGGTGTTCCCGGCGGCAACTAGTTCGTCAATTTCTTTTTGCATCAGCGGGCGTTTAATCATAGAAATTTATCCAGTTCTTCCTTGGTTGTGATTTTGTCATTCCTCGCATTTCCCTCTACGATTTTTATTGGGACTGAGAATTTTTCAAGGATGGAAGCCTCATCTGTTGGACAGAAATTTGGGAATTTTTCCATTTTTTTGTAGAGCTTTTTTAGCAAGTCAACAGGTGCGGCTTGCGGGGTTTGTGCAAGCCAAAGGCTTTTACGGTCAAGGGTGTTTTTCACATAAGAATTTTCTGCTACTTTCACCGTATCAAAAACAGGTTTTGCAACCATGCAGCAATCCTTTGCCAAGGTTTTTGCAACCGAGTTTATTATGTCTTGGCTCACAAAGGGGCGCGCAGCATCGTGCACCATCACGTGGCTTATGTTTTTAGGCAGTGCCTCAATCCCATTTTTAACCGATTGCCAACGTTCTTTGCCACCAAGTGCCACGATAAGGGATAAATTTTTGGACTCTTCAATAAAATAATTTTGCCAGTTTGCAGGAACCGTGATAACAACCGCTTTTATTTTCTTGTTATTTAAAAAAGCCTCTGCACTGTGGAGCCACATAGCTTTTCCGCGTAGCTTAAGCAATTGTTTGGGAAGGTCGCCGCCAACTCTTTTTCCCAGCCCGCCCGCTGTTATAACCGCTCCGATTCTCAATTCAACTCCTGCACAAAAATTTTATTTCTGTAATACATAAGTTCTGCTATGCTTTCTCTAATATCATCTTGGGCACGGTGGTTTTCTTTTTTTTGAAATTTTGGGAGCTTGGGGTACCATCTGTAAGCGAGCTCTTTTATGGAGCTAACATCTATGCTTCTGTAGTTTAGCCAAGTTTCAATTTTTGGCATATATTTAACCAAAAAACGCCTGTCTTGCCCAATGGAGTTTCCGCATATAGGGTTTTTTGCCTTTTCCGTGTAGCCTTTTATAAAACTCAGGGTTATTTCTTCGGCGGTTGTTATATTGTAGGGAGAATTTTTTACTCTTTCTATTAAACCGCTCTTAAAGTGGTGGTTTCTGTTCCATTTGTCCATTGAGTCTAAAATTTCATTGCTCTGCCTTATCGCAAGGGCAGGACCCTCGGCTAGGATTTTGAGTTGAGGGTCTGTTACTATGGTTGCAATTTCAAGAATAACGCAAGTATCAGGGTCTAAACCTGTCATTTCTAGGTCCATCCAAACTAAATTGGGGGCTGTCTTGCTCATTTGTGTGAATTTAGAAATTTTTTTTACTATATTTTAACCCCAAAGTTTAGTTAGAGAGGTTTTATGGCAGAAAAAATAAAAAAGCAGGGGAGTCCTGGCAAAAATAAAAGCAAAAGAAAGCCAGTTGTGCCAGCCTCTCAAGGTGTTACTTTAGGTGATTTGCTCGGCAAAAAATTAGAACATGTTAAGCGTGAAAGTGAAGAAAAACAAAAGAAAATGATAAAGGAGGCGAGGAATAACCCTGTGGTTTTGCGTTCTGCGGAGAAGTTTGCAAAAACAGCTACTGCAAAACCGAGACCAAAACCAAAGGCAAAACCTTTTTCAAAATGATTTTTGCCCCTATAGCTCAGCAGGATAGAGCCCAGGTTTCCTAAACCTGTTACCCAAGTTCGAGTCTTGGTGGGGGTAGTAAATGTCCGAATATTATCTAGAATATCCCAGAGCCTTGGATGCAGAGGTTTGGCTTTTGGGAGGTATTTTGCAAGATCCAAAAATACTTGGAGAAGTCTCCCTTATTTTAAGGCACGATACAGAATTTTATCTTGAAAAACACCAAGCGGTGTGGAATGCAATGGTGAAACTTTACAGGGAAGACAAGCCCATAGACGTATTGACCATTGCAGATATTTTGGAAAAAGATGGCAAGCTTTTGGCTGTGGGTGGAAAGGATTACATTTTTTCTCTTATGGAATCTGTGCCAAGCGCCGCAAATGCCGATTATTATGCAGAGATGATCCGAGGCAAATATATTTTGCGCACCTTAATTTCAACTTCAAACGAAACTATTAAGGAATCGCTTGCGCCTGCCGCAATAACAGAAGATGTTTTGCAGGCGGCAGAAAAGCGAATTTTTGACTTGACCACCGACCAAGTAAAGGAAAACGTGGAACACGCGGGCGATGTTGCAAAAGACGTTATGAATATGCTTGCCATGCGTGGGCAAGACTTTTCCGGTTGCCCAACGAATTTCACTGCGATAGACAACTTGACAAATGGGCTTCAAAAATCTAACTTAATTATTTTGGCAGCAAGACCTGGCATGGGAAAAACATCTTTTGCGCTTAACATAGCAACCAATGCCGCAAGGCTTGGAAAAACCGTGCTGTTCTTTAGTCTTGAAATGTCGCCTCAAGACTTGGTGATGAGAATATTAAGCTCAATGGCAGAATTTGACCAGAGCAGGCTGCGGCGAAGCGGCAAGATAGATTCGGAAACTACCAAGGTTCTGCTTGCAAGGGCTACTGAACTCTCAACAATGCAACTCTACTTAGATGGCTCAACCGAACTTCGCGCTTTTGACTTGCTTTCAAAATGCAGGGTGTTCAAAAGAAAACACAACAATAATTTGGATTTGGTGGTTGTGGACTATTTGCAAATGATAAAGACAAGAAGCGATGTGGAAAACAGAGCAATAGGTGTTTCTGAAGTTTCATATTCCTTAAAGTTGTTGGCAAAAGAACTTAAAATTCCTGTGCTTGCTCTTGCCCAGCTTAACCGAAAAGTGGAAGAACGCCATCCGGCTGCTGGCAAGAGCAGACCCCAGCTTTCAGATTTGCGAGATTCAGGTTCAATAGAGCAAGATGCGGATATGGTTTGGTTTATACACCAGCAAAAGGAAAAAAACAACAAAAACGATGATGGGTTTCAGTCAACAGAAGATGATAATCTTAGAACTTTGATTGTTGCAAAAAACAGAAATGGTCCCACCGCTGATATTGAGCTTGAATTCCACAAAGAATTTACCACATTCAAAGACCACATACGTACATCTGCACCTTATTCCGGCAATGCTGGTTTCGGAGCTTTTCCATGAGGATATTATTATCTCCCATAATGGGCATAGGCATGGCAGTTGTTGAGGGTATTGCTGCCATTGGTGAAATTGTTGTTCTTTTGCTTTCCACACTTAAAAGGCTTCCATATTTGCCGCGAGTTATGAATTTAACCATAAGGCAAATGGTTTCTATAGGGGTTTCAAGTTTGCCCTTGCTATTTGTCACTTCTATTTTCACAGGAATGGTTGCGACTGTGCAGGCTCAGTTTCAGTTTAGAAACCTGGTTCCAGATAAATTTGTTGGAACCGCTGCTTGCAAAATGATTTTAATTGAGCTTGGACCCATTTTAACCGCTCTTGTTTTGGCAGGTCGCGTTGGGAGTGCCCTTGCCGCAGAAATAGGCACCATGAAAGAAAAAGAAGAACTCGCGGCTTACGAGGTTTTGGGACTAGACCCTTTACGCTATTTGGCTTTGCCCAGATTTGTTGCCTTTTTTGTTATGCTGCCCGCCCTCAGCATCATTTCAAATTGCCTTGCGCTTATAGGCGGTTGGTTGGTTTGCATTCTTGCACTAGACATAACAAGCTATACTTATTACACCGGAATGCAATATATGTTTGATATAAGAGATTTGTTTTCTGGAGTGCTGAAATCTTTTGTGTTTGGAACCCTAATTTATCTTTTAGGCTATTACCACGGCTTGCACGCCGGTTCTGGAGCCAAAGGCGTTGGTCTTGCCACCATGAGCGTTGTGGTTAGCTCCTGCGTTTGCATTTTAATTTTTGACTTGATAGTGGCAATGCTTATTTTTAGTTGAATTATCTAGTCACTACTTCAATTTTGAAATTTCCTATATTTACCCAAGATATGAATTACGTAGTTGCAACACATTTGGCTCGCTTTGCGGCGATTTTGATTATAATTCCAGCTATTGTTCCAGAATTGTTTTTGAATTGGTTTCCGGGACTGGAAGACCGCCGTATTGGGTGGGTGCTGTTTGCTTTTGGTGTTTTGGTTTATGTTGGAGCCTCCGTTGCATATTATGTGTTGCGCAAAAGAGAACTTGCGCGTAAGCGGGAGGAAGCGAATAATTGAGCGAGAATGCTATAGAGATAAGGGATTTGCACAAAACTTATCTTTCGGGATTTTGGCTGGCTAAAAAGAAGTCGCTTTTTGGAATATCTTTAGAGGTAAAAAAGGGTGAAATTTTTGGCTTTATAGGACCAAACGGAGCAGGCAAAAGCACCACCATAAAGGTGCTAACTGGGCTTTTGCGCAAAGATAGCGGAGATGTTTTCATTTTGGGCAAAGCACCTAGCGATACAAAAAGCAGAATAAATTTGGGATATTTGCCAGAGCAACCTTATTTTTACGATTCTCTAAGCGGTTACGAACTCTTGAAATTCTACGGCGGATTAAGTGGCTTGAGCGGCAAGCTCTTGGAAGAGCGTTTGCACTGGGCACTAACACTCGTAAATGCAAACGCAGACTGGATTTACCGCCGTTTGCGCACATATTCCAAAGGAATGCAGCAACGCATTGGGCTTGCCCAGGCAATTTTGCACAAGCCCGAACTTTTAATTTTAGATGAACCTATGAGCGGGCTAGACCCACTAGGTAGGCGCGATGTGCGAGAGGCAATTTTGGAACTCAATAGGGGAGGCTCAACCATTTTTTATTCAAGCCACGTTCTCTCCGATGTGGAGGCAATAAGCCATAGGGTTGCAATGATTATAGATGGGAAAATTTCGCATACTGGAACCGTTGAAGAAATAACAAAAGAAACAGGCAGAAACAGCCTTGAAGAAGTCCTTGCAAAGGAGGTTTCGCGTGTTGTTCCTTAGAGAAACTTATCTAATAGCTCTAAATTCCTTTAGGGAAGCGGTGCGTGATAAAATTCCTTATGTGGTTTTACTTGCGGCTATAGCTCTTGCGGCATTTAGCGTTTTGCTGGGTGAGTGGTCGGTTTTTGATAGGGAATTTGTGGTTAAAAGCGTCACTGTTTCTGTTATTTCAATATCCGGGCTTTTCATAGCTCTTTTTGCTGGTATTGGGCAGGTTCAAAAAGAAATACAAAAGAAAACCATACACACACTACTCGCAAAGCCAGTTTCCAGAGAGGCATTTTTGCTTGGGAAATATATTGGCTTGCTGGTTTTAATTGCTCTTCAAGTGATTTTGCTTTCCCTAACGCTTTTCTTTGTTCTGTGGGCTATAGATGGCAGCATAAACATTCCGGTAATCCAAGCTTGCTATCTTGTTTTTTGGGAGCTTGCCATAGTGCTAGCTTTTGCAGTTCTTTTTTCCACCTATTCTTCTGCGCTTATAAGCTCCATTTTCTCTTTTGGGATTTACCTCATTGGGCATTTGGGCAACCAAATATTGAAAGAGGTTTATTTTGCCTACCGAATTAGCGAAGAGGGGAGTTTTTTACATTCTCACGGCGAACTTGTATATGATATAGCCAAGGGAGTACACTATATTATCCCAAATTTGTTCAGATTCAATGCCTCTATGCAGGCAGCTCATTCCATAGCTTTAGATGCCTCTTACATAATATGGAACAGCTTTTACGCTCTTGGCTACTCCAGCATTGTCCTTTGCCTAGCAGCTCTGTTGTTTAGAAAAAAGGATTTTGTGTGATTTACTATATTACCCCCTATGAATAAAACTTTACTCTTTACTGCTATTGCTGCGCTTGCCCTTGTGGCTTGCGGAAAAAAAGGTTCAATTTCCGGCACTATTATGGACCCATTTAGTGGAAAAGCCGTTGAAATGCCCACCGTCTGGATAAAAGGCACAACCTTTACATCTCAAAAAATTCCTGGCGGCTTGCCAGATGGCAAGTTTAAATTTGAAGGAATACCTTTATCGGATTCTGCCTATACCTTGCAGGCTGGCAAACCCAAGCATTCTCAGGGTCAGGTGAAATTTATGATAAACAAGGATAATTTAGACGTGGTTCAAAACATATTCATTTACAGGCAAGATGTTGCACCTGGGCTTTACAGACCTCTTGAAGGCAAAGAGGCTGAGAAAATAAAGGCAAATGCTGTTTATCAGGCAGTTTGCAGAGAAAGCGTTGTTGCCTTTCGCTTGAAATTTACAACAGATAATCCAAACACAAAAAAGAAAGAAGAAAATAATTTGCCGCCTCCAGCCAATGTTCCATCAGAGGTAGCCTTTCTCTCTAAAATAGCAACTTCTGTGACTTCGCCCATTGAGGTTACCTCTTACCCCGTGCTATCTGAACCCGCTAAAAAGCATGAGGATTGCGGAGTGGATCCAAAAGAAACACTGTTAGTTCCAAATTTGAGCAAAGGAACAAGCATTACTTCGGAATACAAAAGCGAAAATCTTTATGAAATAAAGGGAACTTTACCCAAAGGCAAACAGTTTTTGACTATTAAGCAAGATGGAAAACTAGTTAATGCTTATTATATAAATGCGCAATAAAATACAAGAAACAATAAGCCAGTGGTTAGTAGCGGGCGTATATGCAGCTCCCGTGCTTGCCGCGGTATTCTTTTTGTTTCAAAAAATTCCGCAGAACTATGCCAAAGCTTGGGATATAAAATGGGGCTATTATGCTGTGCTTGCCTTATTCGTTTGGTTTTGTGCAGCTTTGATTTTGAACGCGAAAGAAATTTTGCAACGAGTAAAAAATTATTTGCCCTCAAAAAATTCCATGCTTGGCATAGCGGCTCTCCTCATTTTATTCGCAGTTTTTGCAGCCACGCAAATAAGCTTGCAGCACAGGGTGTTGAGTGATGAAACCAGCTGGGAGGCAATGGCACTTGAAATGCATTTTGACCAAAGCGGCGGAGTATGTAACCAAGGTGTTTGGAAAAACGGCGTTCTTAAATGCGAAGATGTGGTGAATAATTTTAAGGGCAAGGCTTTTGCATTTGTACAAAGCATTGCTTTTTTGTTTGCCGAGCCAACAAGAGAAACTGCCTTGCGATTAAATTTGCCGCTTGCGCTTGGTTCCATAGCTCTTTTGTTTTTTGCAATTTTTAGATTTGCAAAAGATGAATGGCTTGCCCTTGCTTGCGCAATTTTTTTGGCGAGCCAACCCATATTTTTAATGCAATCCCGCTCTGCCTCAACAGAGGTTTTATATGTATTTTTATTTGCGGTTTTGCTAGCTTTTTATTCCCTTGTTCCACCCAAAGAAGTTAATTTTAAACATTTTGCTCTGATAATTCCCATGCTCGGATTTTTTGCTCAAACAAGGCAAGAAACTCTGTTCTGTTTTATTCCTTTTGTTCTTTACTATTATTCTTATTTTTTGGCAAAAACATATCGCCTAGCTGCTTTCACTGCCCTTACAATGCTGGCTTCTTGGCCCGCCATAAACACAATGATTGCTTATCGCGGCTATGATTTTCAAGGCGGCGAACACGCTGCTCATTCCTTTGAGAATTTTAAATACAACTTATTGAGCAACATTAAAATAATGTTGAATACAGAACTTGCGCAAGACGGGCTTTTGAAAAATCCGTTTTACACGAGTTATACTCTTTTGCTCTTTGCAAGTTTCATTTGGCTTTTGTATGTGGTTGCCTTTCAAAAAAAATACAGATGGGCAGCACTTATGTTTGCCCTGTTCTGTTTGCAAATAGCGGTTATTCTCTTCAATGTTTCTGGTACTTTTGAAATAGATATTAACCAGAGATACGTGCTTGTTGCGCTGCCGCTTTTTGCCATTGTGATGGGGACTGGTCTTTGCGATGTTTCTAGGGGCAGGTCAAAAATTGTGTGCGGCGTTGCGGCGGTTTTGGCTTGTTTTCTCACTTTGCATCACAAGGATAGTTTTAACGAAAATATTTTGTACAAAAACAATAAACTACTAGCAGAAGAAGATTTTTTAAACACAGAACTAAAAAAACTTCCAAAGAATTCCATATTCCTTTATGCCCGTCCCTGGCAAATGCTTGCCAGCGGCTTTAACGGTTTTTCGGAGCGGCAATTTTTAGGCTGGTCTCCAAGAGAATTGGAAGAATGGCGAGATTTTTCGGGAGATAATATTTACATTGTGCGCGGACAAGATGGCTATGGAGAAGTGAACAAAAAATCCAGAGTTGTTGGTTTTAAAACCACAAGCACCATAGACGGAATTTTAAGCGACTATAAAACAGATAGAATTTTTTCGCAAACCAGACCCTTTGGTTACCCGCTTGAAGCATTCAAAATAGGGAAAAAAAGGGGAGAATCAAACTATGCAGCGAGCATAAAATGGAACGAAGATAAAAAAGAAATTGAATGGACTATGCCAGATACTCTGGTTGAATACAAGGTTTTTGTGAGTGGCAAAGAACTAAATTTGGAAAAGGGCAAAAATAGCGCGTTAGTTGAAAACCCTGGTTTGCATTATGCTGTTTTAATGGCATTTCCAGAAAACGATACCGTTACAAAAGAAACGCAGTTCTTTATTCGCTCCGAAAACAATGTCCTTCTCCAAGAATTGAAACCCGTTCTTGCAGAACAATCTTGGGGAGACCCTAAAATGGGCAAATCGGTTGAAAACAACGCTATTAGGATAGATGGGAGGATTTTTGAATTTGGAATTGGCTCACACGCTGTTTCAAAACTTGTTTGGAATTTAAACGGTTCCCATAAAAAAATTCACAGCTATATTGGCTTAGACGATGAATCTGCCTGCGGCAATGGCGCTATTTGGGTGATTAAAGGAGATGGAAAAGAGCTTTACCGCTCAAAGGTTTTAACCTCCCACGAAATAGATTCTTTGAGCGTTGATATTCTCGGAGTTAAGGTTCTTGAACTGGAAACTTTAGATAATGGCGACAAAGATTGCGACCATGCAGATTGGGCTGGCACGTGGCTGGATTAGCTATAAATTCTTTTTACCGTTTCTTCAATATGCCCCCATACTGTTTCCAGCCGCATATCAATAGAAGAACCGTTTTCTGATTCAAGCAGGCAGCCGCCCTGCTCTATTGAGTTGTCAATAACAAGCTCAATGCTTTTCAATGAATTCAACATGGGTTTCCATATAGCTTCTGTTTTTTCCGCAGATGCCACATCCCCAGGATTTAGGCGAACTTTCAATTTTTCTTCTTGCCCAAGGAATGTAAAGGCTTCTTTAATTGCTTTGGCTATTATGTTTGGATTTTGAGCTGCTTCTTCGCAAAAAACCTTTTTTGCAACGGCTATGGCAATTTCGGCGGCGTTATTTTCAATTTTTTCAAAATTTTCTTTTTGCTCCAAAGCCAAAGATTCCAATGTTTTTTCGGTGCTGGCTTGCAAGTTTTTTAATTCGGTGTTGAATTTTTCCATAGCTTTTTTTTCGCCATCTGCTGCACCCAAAGCCCTGCCATCTTGAACGCCTTTATCGTATTTCGCTTTTCCATCTTGTTCACTTTTCTGTTTTAAATTCGCTATCTCTCCGTTAAGAGTGGCTATTTGTCCTTGCAAGGCGGCTACTTCGTTTTTAAGACGGTCTTCCGCAGTTTCTCTTGAGGAGGGATTCATTTGAAAATCTGCTACTTTGAAACCTGCCATAGCCGCAGGCCTAATTGCCATAGCTGCATTTCCTTTTAAGATGGTTTTTAACTGAACCTTGCTTGGGTCTTTTTCTTCCATTAGCAGTAAAGTAGAAATTTCTACATTTAATTGGTGTTTATCCGTTTTGCTTTGTGCGCATTTCTGTTATTGCCTATTTTTGCGTTAGCAGGTGAGTATTGGCACGTGGAGCCAGGAGCAGGCTCTATGAAAATGCTCTCTATGCCAGCGGTTCCCAGGGGAGCCGCTCTTTCTGGCGCGGGAATAGCAAGCCCAAGGAGCGTGAGTGAAGCGATGAGAAATCCCTTAGCCCCTGTTTCCACCAACTCTCTGTCTCTCAGTTTTTCAAAAGCAGATTTTTCTGAATACATAGGTGCAGGCAAAGTATCTATGCTAGCTCATTCCCTATTTGGAAAATGGCATTTAACTGCGGGAATTGAATCGCTAAATTACGATGAAATGGAAGGTTATAATGATGATGGCTTGACTGCGAAAAACTCTTCTTTTAGTGCTGGAACAATTGCTGCACAGCTTGGGATTGCTAAGACTTTCAATTCTCTAAGCGCGGGGTTAACGGTTCGCTATGCAAATCAAAATTTAGAGGATTACAATAAAAGCGGAATTTTGTTTGATGGGGGAGTTAAATATGATTTGCTGAAATATTTTTCATTTGGTGCCATTTTCAGCAATTTTGGCTGGATAGAAAAAGAAACCGCCCCTCTTTCCGTACAAGCCGGCATAACTGGTACCTGTCCGCTTTTTCTAGGTTTCACAGGCTCCTTATCCGCAGATTTATACAGAAGAAACGATTTTGGGGAACCAGAGTTGCGTTCAGGTTTGGAAATAATATACAAGGATGTATTTTCTCTGCGCTTTGGCTATCCCATTTCCAGTGAAGAAAACAATGCCTTGAGTGCAGGCTTCGCCATTAAACTTGGCTTTGCCGACATAGAATACGCCTACCAAAACCGCACAGCTTTAAATGCGAATCATATATTTGGGCTTAGTTTGTATTTTAAATAAACTCTACTTCGCCAAATCCTCATACTGTTTCCACCTTGCATCCACAAATGCTTGCAGTTTGTTTGCAAGTTCCTCTGCTGCGGCGGGGTTGGAAGCGGTTAGCATTTTGTAGCGATTTTCGGTGTAAATATAGTCTTTAATCGGCAGGCTTGGGGCTTTGGAATCCAAAACAAAGGGATTTTTGCCCTCGTCTATATTTGCTGGAATGTAGCGGAGCAGGGGCCAATAGCCGCTATCCACTGCCATTTTTTGCTGGTGCAACATATAACGCATATCCTTTATGCCATGCGAAATGCAAGGGGAGTAGGCGAGAATAAGCGAAGGTCCATTGTGGGCTTCTGCCTCGCGGAACACCTTGATTGTGTGCACATCGTTTGCGCCCATAGCCACCTTGCCAACATATACGTTTTTGTAGCTCATAGCGATTAAGCCTAAGTCTTTTTTGGGAGCGCGTTTGCCGCTGGCGGCAAACTGCGCCACTGCTGCCAAATTGGTGCTTTTGCTCGCTTGTCCACCTGTGTTGGAATACACCTCGGTATCCAAAACCAGAATATTCACATTCTCACCGCTGGCGAGAACATGGTCTAAACCACCATAGCCAATATCATAAGCCCAGCCATCTCCGCCCATAATCCACACGCTCTTATGCACAAGATAATCGGCTAATGCGATGAGTTTTTTTGCAGCGGGGCTGTTTGCTTTTTTCAAAATTCCCTTTAATTTTTCGACATTTGCCCTTTGTGCGGCAATGCCTGCTTCATCAATTTGGCTTTGTTCTTTGAGAGCATTTGCCAAATCTACGGGAACTTCGCTAACAGAAGTTAAAATATCTTCTGCCTGTTTTGCGTGGTGGGTTATCGCAAGGCGAAGCCCAAGACCGAATTCCGCATTATCTTCAAATAGGGAATTAGTCCAAGCTGGACCTCTGCCTGCTTTGTTTTTTGCCCAAGGAGTAGTTGGCAAATTACCGCCATAAATAGAAGAACAGCCTGTTGCATTTGTTATCACCATTCTATCGCCAAACAACTGAGATGCCAAACGGACATAAGGTGTTTCGCCGCAACCTGTGCAAGCACCGCTGAACTCAAAGAGAGGTTCAAGGAGCATCGCATTTTTAACGAGTTTCGGGTCAATTTTTGTGCGGTCTGCTTCGGGCAAGTCCACAAAGAAATCCCAAGCCTTTCCCTCTTTTTCCGCAATATCTGCCTGCGGGAGCATATTCAGGGCTTTTGCTCCTTTGAGACCGGAACAGGCTTCTGTGCAAACTCCGCAACCTGTACAGTCATAAGGGCTAACCTGAACGGTATATTTAGTATTGCCGTCTAGCTTAAAGCCTTTGCCTTCCATAGCCTTAAATCCTTCTGGGGCATTTCCCAAGGCAGAGGCATCGTAGGCTTTGGTGCGAATAGCAGCGTGTGGGCAAACCATTGCGCACTTTCCGCATTGAATACAAGACTCTGTGCTCCAAACAGGTATTTCCAAAGCCAAATCTCGTTTTTCATATTTGGATGTGGCGGTTGGATATGTGCCGTCCGCAGGCATTGCGGAAACCGGAAGCTCATCGCCATAACCCTCAATAATTTTTGCAGTTACGGAGTTTAGGAATTTGTCTTTTGTGCCTATCAATGCAGGGCGGAAACCATTTTCTGCGCTAACGCTGCCGGGGATTTTTACCTCGCTTAAATGCGCAAGGGTGTGGTCAACAGCTTCCCAATTCTTTTTAACAACCTCTTCGCCTTTTTTCAAATAGCTCTTTTTGATGTAATCTTTAATGTGGCTAATTGCCTCATCTTTTGGCAAAATGCCCTCAATGAGGGCAAAGAAACAGGTTTGCATAATGGTATTTATGCGCCTGCCCATTCCTGTGTCATGGGCAACTTTGTAGCCATCTATAACATAAACTTTGAGCTTTTTGTCTATTATCTGCTTTTGAACTTCTTTTGGGAAAGTGTCCCAAGCTGTGTCTGCGTTGTGCTGCGTGTTGATCAAAAACACTGCGCCGGGTTTTGCATAGCGAAGCATATTCACTTGGTAAAGGTGCGGGGTGTGGTGGCAGGCTATGAAATCTGCTTGGTTTGGCTCAATTAAATAGGGGGCGTGAATGGGTTCGCTGCCAAAGCGCAAATGGCTGGTTGTGCCGCTGCCGCTCTTTTTGGAATCGTAAACAAAATAGCCCTGGGTGTAATTGTCTGTGTATTCGCCTATTATTTTTATGGAATTTTTGTTTGCTCCAACCGTGCCATCCGCTCCAAGACCATAGAACATAGTTTGGAACAGTTTTTTCTCTAAGCGGAAATTTTCATCTATTTCCAAGCTCGTGTTGCTAACATCATCTTTTATGCCAACGGTAAAGTGTTTTATGGAATTTATGCTAGTTGCATTATCTATAACCGCCTTTACGCAAGCCGGAGTGAATTCTTTTGATGCCAAGCCATAGCGACCCCCCAAAACTTTTGGGGGCGTTTGGAATTTCCCTTCCATAACAGCTTCGGCAACGGCGGTTAAAACATCTTGGAACAAGGGTTCTCCAAGAGAACCAGGCTCTTTACACCTATCCAGAACAGCTAGATTTTTAAAGGACTTAGGAAGAGCTGCCATAAATTCTTTTGTGGGGAATGGTCTATAAAGATGAACATTTATCATTCCAACTTTTTGCCCTTTGCTCGCCAAAAGTTCAACCGTTTCGCGCACTGTGGCAGCGGCAGAACCCATTATTACCACAACAGTTTCTGCATTTGCGGCTCCGGTGTATTCCACGAGTTTGTACTGGCGACCTGTTGATTTGCCGAGTTTGTCCATGTATTCTTGAACAATGCCGGGTACTGCGGCATAATATGGATTTACAGTTTCGCGCCCTTGGAAATAAACATCTGCGTTCTGAGCTGTGCCACGCAGAATGGGAGCATCCGGGGTGAGTGCTCTTTTGCGGTGAGCGTCCACAAGTTCATCGTCTATTAATTCCCTAATGGTTTCTATGGGCAATTCTTCTATTTTCATTATTTCGTGGGAGGTGCGGAAGCCGTCAAAGAAATGGATAAAGGGTACGCGAGCTTTTAAGGTTGCGGCATGAGCCACCAGTGCTAGGTCGTGGGCTTCTTGAACGCTAGAGCTAGCGAGCATGGCAAAGCCAGTTTGCCTGCAAGCCATAACATCTGAGTGGTCGCCAAAAATTGAGAGACCTTGCATAGCAAGGGCGCGGGCACTTACGTGAAACACCGTGGAAGTGAGTTCGCCCGCTATTTTGAACATATTGGGAATCATGAGCAGCAAGCCCTGAGATGCCGTGAATGTTGTGGTTAAGGCACCAGCTTGCAAGGAGCCGTGAACCGCGCCAGCGGCTCCGCCTTCGGATTGCAGTTCTACAACTCTTGGTACTTGCCCCCAAATATTCTTATGCCCTTGGGCGCTCCAAGCATCGCAATGTTCCGCCATAGGAGTGGATGGGGTTATTGGGTAAATTGCAACAACTTCGCTTACTTTGTGTGCTACACTTGCGGTTGCTTCGTTACCATCAACGGCAATCATTTTTTTAGACATAAAAAAACTCCCAGAGAAATAGACGTGGGAGTAATATAGTAAAAGTCTTTCTATATTCCTATAAGAAATGCTAGTTAAATACCAAGACAAAATTGGCGAGGTGGATAAATTGAAAAGGGAAATTGATTCCTATCGTCCTTTTGGAGAAAATCTGCTTGTTGAACTTAAAAAGTTTTATAGAATAGGTTTTACTTATGCAAGCAATGCCCTAGAAGGCAATTCGCTCACGGAATCTGAAACAAAGGTTATTATTGAAGATGGCTTTACGATAGGCGGCAAAAGTGTTAGGGAACATAACGAGGCTTTGGGGCATAGCGAGGCTTATTCTTTTTTGAATGAACTGGCAAAAAATGAGCAGATCACTGAAAACGATGTTCTTGAACTGCACAGATTATTTTACCACAGGATAGACGATGGAAAAGCTGGCAAGTATAGGAAAGAGCAGGTTTTTATTTCCGGTACGGATTATCTACCGCCCAAATCCAGTGAAATTCCAGATTTAATGAAAGATTTTTTTTCAAAAACGCCGGAATGGAAAGCTACTTTGCATCCCATAACTTTTGCGGCAAAACTACACGAACGCATTGCAAGCATACATCCATTTATTGACGGAAACGGAAGAACCGCTCGTTTAATTATGAATCTTGCATTGCTACAAGCAGGCTATCCCATCGCTGTTATCCCGCCAGTGCTCAGAAGCGATTATATATACCTTATAAGTTTAGCAAACAAAGGCGATTGCGAGCAGTTTTTTAATTTTATTTCAAGCGTTGAATATGAAAGCGCAAAGGAATATCTGAGAATGATAAAGCATTTTCTATCCGCTAATATTCCGCATCAATAAATCTGGCACGGTTTTTGCGTATATACAAAATGAGGTTACTATGCTTACAAAACTAGCCATTTTAGATAAAACAAGCATCCCTGTTGCGAGCAAAGGGTTAGATGCTTATGCCCACAGAGGCAGGGCTATTGCTAATAATATAGCTAACGTAAGCACCCCAGGCTACCGCCGCATAGAGGTCTCTTTTGAAGACCAACTGCGCAGGGCGCTTGACAAACAACTCAATTTAGCTGGGGAACGCACCAATGGAAATCATTTATTTTTAGGTCGCCCAGAACTTGAACACGTGAAAAGCGAAGGATATCGCGTGGACGATTATACAAATCCGGGCGAAATAAACAATGTGGATATAGATATAGAAATGGGAAAACTTGCAGAAAACGAAATTGCTTTTAATTTTGCAACCGCATTCATAAGAGATCGTAGCGGGGCAATAGGTGAGGCAATTAGAGGAAGCAGGGGAGGAGGTGAATAGTTTATGGCAATGGTAGGTCTTTTCACAGGCTTGAATATAAGCGCAACAGGTTTAAGGGCGCAGCGTGTTAGGCAAAATGTTATTGCCTCAAACATAGCAAATGTAGAAACCACCCGCACTCCAAACGGCGGTCCTTACAAAAGGCAGCACGTAATTTTAGAGGCAGACCCTCTTGAATTTGACCAATTCTTGGTAAAAGAACAAAACAAAATCAGAGGAACAAAAACCCAAGAAGGGCACATAAACATTCCCCAACCGGAATGGCCCATCTCCAGGGAACACATAGGCAGCGGCGTAAAAGTCCAAGAAATTAGACCAGACGAAGGTCCAGACAAACTGGTATATAACCCAGACCATCCAGACGCGGATGAAAACGGCTATGTACACATGCCAAACGTAAATATAGTAGAAGAAATGGTGGACATGATAACAGCAACAAGAGCTTATGAGGCAAACACAACCGCATTCAACAGCACAAAAGCGATGTTGATGAAGGCATTAGATTTGGCAAATTGATTTGTATTGTAGGGGCAACCCTCGCGGTTGCCCAATAGGAAAAGGGATTTTAACAAGGAAGTTGATATGAAAGTAGATGTTCAAAAATTCATGGAATTGCGCAATAGCGCAATAGAGCGTTCGGGAACCACCCGCAGCGTTAAGGTTTCTCCAAAAACTGCCGATAATAATAATGATTGGCGTTCTCTCTTGGAGTCCAAAAGAAAGGAAATTGGGTTGGAGCCTGCGGCTCCGGTTGCAAAAAAGCTCATAACCAAGCAGGTTAAGGCTGTGGCTGCGGATTTCGATGGTACTATGGAGGAACGGGTAAGCGCTCTGCGTGAAAGGAGTGCAGAGGGCTTGCCCGTTCGCGAACGTGGAAATTTTATTGATGTAAGGGCTTAAATATGGCATGAATTTTGCTATATTTATTAAAAGAAGGTAAATATGTATAGCGATATAAGAACACCAGTATCAAACTCAAAGCCGCTGAGCGACACAGTTCAGCCGCTTAATCCCGGCATTGACCCAAAGCGCATGGGTCCTCAAAAGGCAGATGCGCCCAAATTTGACGAAATGCTAAAAGGTTTTCTAACAGATGTAAACCACATGCAAAACTACGCCGATGAGTCCATTCAAAAGATGGTAGCCGGAGAAATCAAGGATGTTCACCAAGTTATGCTTGCGGTTGGCGAAGCAAAGGTCGCTTTTAACCTAATGCTAGAAATTCGCAATAAAACAATGGATGCTTACAACGAGCTTATCAAAATGCGTGGTTAAAGCGCAACATTTATCCCACAGAAAAATCTAGCCTCATTATTACCGCCAAAGGGGAAATCTTTGGTGTTTTTAGAGAGATTTTGGAGCAAAACCGCATAAAGAGAGGTGTTCAGTTTGGGGATTTTTTGCTCTATTTGGGCATTCCAAAACCATGTATTTGGCTTGTTTCGGTAAAGCCATTCGTGCGTAATGGATAAATTTTGCAAAAAACGGTATTTCACAAATAATTTGGCGGTGCTTTCCGCTGGTTTAATGTCATAGAAAATATCCTCGTGGTAATATTCAAAAAATTCCCTTGAATAAGAGGCTCCGGCTTCTGCCAAAGGGGATTTATAAGCTATTTTGCTATCAAAGCCAATGGACTCAAAATCTTCCGTATAGTTTTGATACGCTTTCACCTTCATAAAAAGAGGCTTTGATTTATAACTCGTTTCGCTATATAGCTTTACGCCGTTTTGCCTTAGCAAAATCCCAAGCGTTAAATCGGTGGGCTTGCTAATGGCGGCATTATATTCCAGGCTATCGGCAAAAGTGAAATTAGAAGTTATAACTCCTTTATTTGTAATGTGTTGCAAAAAACTGTTTTTAAAATCTATCCAAGCAATAGCGTTTTCTTTGTCTTCTGTTTGGCTTGCGTACAAACCTCCTCCTATATTTTCGCCTTTAAGCCTAAACCCCAGGTTCTTATTAAGTTTCGCGGCTGAATCTTGGATTTGAAATTTTTCGGTGGAAAGGTTTAATTCCATTTCGTTCCCCAGAAAATAAAACTCGGCATTTCCCTCCACCCTTGGGCTAATGCGAATTGGAACCCATTCCTCCTTATTCCAAGCCCAAAGATATTCAGAACCGGTTAAAACAGAGGCTTTCTTAAAAAATTCATCTTGGCTGTTATATCCAAATCCGCCATAAATAGCCGAATATGCGGGCAAATTTTCACCAAACCAGGAGAACTTTTGCGAATTGTTTATGCGTTTTTTGCGGGTTTCAAAGGTAGCCTGGCTAAAATGGTCTATTTGGTTGAATTCCGAAATAGCATAAAATCCACCCAATAGGGGAGTTGCAAAGCCGCCGTAAAGCATAGGTACTCGGTTTGATTCTTCCCCCAAAGCACTCAATTCTTGCCAGAGCATATCTCCCAATTCGTTTCCAAAATAAAACCAAAGACTGCTCTCCCTTATTTCCCAATCCATAACCGGAACAAAACGCTCAAAAACCCTCCGGTTTTTCCATTTATCCGGTCGCCAAGTTTCTTCTTCTGCCTTCAAGCCTAAGGTTCCGGGTTTTCTGCTATAGGTGTAAGTGGGCATTGCTATTAGATAGGTTCCTTGTTCGCTTGTAAAAGGGGTTAGGGCAGGTGTTTCTCCCTGAACTTGGGCAAAAGCGATGGAGCAAAAAAGAGCTAAAATGAGAAAAGGCACTCGGAGTAAGGTAGAAAACAAAAAATCCTTTTTATTTTTCTATATTACTCACTATGCGTAAATTCCTCATAGCTTGTTCGTTTAGCGCGGTTGCCGCTTTGGGTTTGTTTTCTTGCGGAAATCATTTCTTTGACCAATTCCAAGATTCTTTATCGGAAGGCAGAATGGTGGAAGCACTGAAAGAGGCTTTGGTTTTGGGTAGCAAAACGGCGGCTTCCAATTTGGGAGATGGTTCGTGCCAAAAAGTAAGTGGATGTGTCACGGGTTATTTGGGGAACAAATTGGTGGAGATAGCCGTGCCAGATACCGTTAAAACAGTGCTCGGCAAAATAAACTCTTTCACAAATGCCATAAGTGCTCTGCCATCACCAGCACAAAGTCTTTTAAGTTCAGCCCTTGGTATGCCTTCCAATGCTTTATCCGGTCTCGGCAAATATGGGGATTCCATAAAAGTTGCCCTGAATAGGGGAGCCGAGAAAGCGGCACCAAACTCCATAGATGTGTTCAGAGATGCCATATTTGGAATGTCTTTCAGCGATGCCAGAGAAACCTTGCTTGGGGATTCTGTAGCAGCCACAACTTATTTACATAAAACAACTTACAGCGGTTTGCAAAGTGCTTTTGCTCCCATTATAAGAGAACCTTTAGAGTTGCTAAAACCAAACAGATTTTGGAAACCGCTTGTTTCCGATTACAAATCTTTTGCAAGCAAATATTCAAGCATAAAGAGCGGCATTAATTCTAATCTTCTCCTGAGTAGCGCGCTTGGCAGTTCCTCCCTGCCAAGTTTGCCATACAGTGATAGTGATTTACCAGATGACCTTTCCACATATCTAGCTGAATATGCAACAGGCAAGGCTCTGGATGGTTTGTTTTTGATGGTTGGCAAGCAAGAAACCCAGTTGAGGGCAGACCCCTGGGGAACGGTCAAGGCACTTGGCGGTTATGTTACAGATAGCGTTGGCGAATTGCTAGGCGATATTTTTGGCAAAGCCAAAAACGGTACGCTCTGAAAATTCCTTAAATGCAGTTTTTATGTCTTTGGCAGCAACAATGCCAGAGCTAATGGCTATTCCATGAACTCCGAGCGATAGTATTTTAGGGACATCGGAGGGGGTTATGCCGCCTATCGCTATAACAGGAATTTTCAAATTCAAATCCAAAACCTTTTTTATACCCGCCTCGCCGAGAATTTCACTCAAATTTTCCTTTGTTTGAGTTGGCTTCCAAGGTCCCAGCCCAATATAATCACATTCCTCCATAACTAGCTGCGATGCTTGGAGTCCGGTATTTGCCGTGCCGCCTATTATGGCATTTTTTCCCAGTAATTTGCGAGCCTCTGCAATAGGGTAGTCCTCTTGCCCCAAATGAACACCATCAGCTCCGCTTTCCAAAGCTATTTGCGGAGAATCGTTGATTATAAGGGTGGCTTTATACTTTTTGCATAAGGAAACTGCCATAGCTGCGTTTTTAAGTTTTTCCTTTTCCAAGCCCTTTTTTTGGCGAAACTGTATCCAATTTGCACCCGCATCCAAAAGCTGCTCAACTTGTTCAAGATGGGTTAGGGGAGAGCCATCCCAAGTTAGGCAGTGCAGGTGAGATATTTGCGGCACTATTTTTTGCTTTTAGATTTATCTTTTTCGGCTTTATCGAGAGCTGCGTTGCAATCCTCATTTTTAACAAATTCCTTAAAGCTAAGTGTTTGCCCTGCAGTTACTACAGCAGTGATCATTGTCGCTTTAGATTTGCAGGCATTAAGACCAGAACTTCCTACATAGGTAAACCCTGCCCCTTTGGAATTATCTTCATCTTTGGTTTTACTAAAGATTACGCTTATTAAGCGTTTCTTATTGTCGCAGGGGGTATAAGTATCTACAGCTCCATTCATTACGGAGTCAATAACACCTGGCTGTCCGTTCCATTCCAAATAGAGCCAGGCAGGCATGCAAGCGTCTGTAGAATTTTCGAGGTTTCCTGCGAAAAGCATCGCATAGTTAGTTTCGTACTCAGAAGGAATATCTACTACCCGAACCCTTTTTAGTGGTCCTTTGGGTTCCGCTATTTTGGCTGCTGCTTTTAATGCGTCTTCTGCAAGTTTGTCAGCCGATTTTCCAGTAGCTTTTTCGGCTGATTTCATTGCTCCACCCATTGCTTTCCCTAAGTCCAAAGCCGCCGCTGGTTTTACGCTAAACACAGAAAACGCCAGCGTAAAAGCAACTAAAGTTGCTATTTTTACCTTTTTGTTCATAATCTAAATCTCCTTTTTTGTGGTAATATAGTAAATAGTTTACCGCTTCCTTGGGTAAAAAATCGCCGCATATTTTTTTTTGCCTTTAAAATAGCCATTTCCAAATTGCAGCCAAGAGCTAGGTTTGCAAGCACTAGGGCAGAGAGGGTACAACCGCTGCCATGCCTCTCTATGTCTTTAATGCGTTTTGCTGTGAATTTTATAGGGGCAGGGGATTTGGGAAAATACAGTAAGTCATTGCTATTCTTAGAGTTAGAACAATGCCCGCCCTTTACTAGAATAGCTGTTTTCAATGAACCTTTGGAAATGCCCAAAAACTCCGCTTCTGGGAAATTTGGCGTTATTAAGTTTACATAAGTGAATAGTTTTTGCCAAGTTATGGCATTTTGCTTGTGAATTTCAAAACCGCTGCTGGATTTCAAAATTGGGTCCCAGAGAATAAAAGACTTTGGGTATTTTTTGCGCAGCCATTTTAAGATTTTCTCCAAAATTTGGGGATCTTCCACAAGCCCTATTTTTATATAATCAAAATTCCTAACTCTGGAAAGTATTTCAAGTTGCGACTTTATGCACTCCCAAGGAACCCAGTTAGGTTTTTCAAAATGCTCTTCGTTTTGAATGGTTAAAGCGGTGCAAACCGCCTGCCCATAAATTTTGGAACGCTCAAAGGCTTTTATGTCTGCCAAAATACCCGCACCCGCGCTTGGGTCAAATCCGGCTATGGTTAGGCAAAACATTGCTAAAATATATAAAATTTTATATATTTAGGATATGAGCAACACATTTACCGACCCTAGAGACGGCAGGGTATATAAAACCGTCAAGATAGGCGAGCAAACTTGGATGGCAGAGAATTTGGCTTATGCCGAGGAAGGCAGCAAGTGCTACAATGAGGACCCAGCTAACGGCGAAAAGTACGGCAGGTTATACGATTTTGAGGCAGCAAAGAAGGCTTGCCCCGCAGGTTGGCATTTGCCAGGTGCTGCTGAATGGCAGAAACTTATGGATTTCGTAAATAGCGATGATGAAGGCGATGAATTTGCCGGAGAGAAACTCAAAGCGAAAAAAGAATGGAATAAGGACAAGAACACGCTCGGTGACAAGCTCGGCACGGACGACTACAATTTTACAGCCCTACCAGGCGGCAGTTGCAAATCAGATGGCACTTTTGACGGCATTGGCGAACACGGAGCATGGTGGAGCGGCACGGAGTACGATGAGAGCGAAGCCTACAACTGGTTCATATACTACGACTACGGTGACGTATATAGGCATACCAACGAAAAAAAGATGCTGTGCAGCGTCCGTTGCGTAGAGGATAAAATCTAGTTAACATAATAGCCATTATCGGCAAAAAAAATACTTTGCTTTTCCAAGCGTTTTTTACCAATTTTATATATATTTCTATATTATATCTCCATCTAATATAGGGGTTTTATGGCGTTATTGACGTTGGTGTTATTGTTGTGTGGTTATTCGCTTGCTCAGGAGCTTGAAGCGGAGGCTCCTTCTCAGCCTCAGCCGCAACCGCAAATTTTATCGCCAGAAGAAATACCACAGGGTTTTGCTGCCCAGCTCAAAGCGGCTCAACAAACGCAACCGCAAGAGGCTACGGCTGCGGCTGAACCTCCTAAAGAAGAAAAAAAGGCAGAAACTACAGCCCCCAAAAAAGGCTTCCATTCCTATGAAGCCTATTTGGATAGCATAGAATTAACCGCCAAATTGCTTTTGCCAGCAAGGATAACTTTGGACTCTATGAAATATGTTATAAATGCGGAATTTGGCACGGAGAAAAACAAGCAGCTTAAAATTGAAAATTTGGAAAAGCAGCATAAAGCAAAAGAAAAAAAGATAATGGACAAACTAACTTCCACCATAAGGTTAAGCCAAGACATTCAACCTGAATGGGATGGATTGCTGCAAGAAAACGAAAAAGACATAAGCGAGTATAAAAAACGCATAGACAAATTCAAGGAAAAAATATCCGATATGAACGTAATGAATGTAAGAGTAAAAAGCCTGCTTGCGAAATTGAATGTAAGTGAAAGCGATATAGAAACCCTTGAAAAGAAAAATATGCTTTACGTAAAACGCATGGAAAGAGCCTGCGAGCTAGTGCAAAACTATATGCTCAAAGAAGAGTCACAAGTTTTAAGCACCGAAAGAAAAAAATTCTCAATGACTTTGGGAGAATACAATGAAAATAAAGGGGAATTGCAAATTAATGTAAAAGACTTTGGCACAAACGTTCCCTTTGATTACCACGGCGTAATTAAAATGAAGCAACGCCAGGCAGAAACAATAGACAACGAAACTGAGGGTTTCACTGCCATCATAGATTATATGAACTACCCTTTTGTCGTTGATGGTTCAAAAGTATATCCGGGCGCAAAAAAGGCGCATATCTATTACGAAGACAAAGAACTAACTACTATTGGCGCTTTCAAAGGCATAGAGGGATTTGACTGGCGCGAAGGCTATTCGGAATGGGCAATGCGCGTGGATTCTTTGCTCACCGGCAAGCTGAAATACAGAAATCTCAATTCTTCGTATGTAACTGAGTATCCGCCATTTTGGACTGCAAGTAGAGTTTTCCGACTGACGGCTTTTGTGCTTTCTGCGGCAAGCCTGGGGATTGGGTATTGGCAAGATAAAGAAGCAAAATCCAAAACCGAAGAAGCAAACAGGTTATATAAAGAGACCATGCGGACAGCAATAGAAGGAAATAAGGCTGCTTATGAGCTAAACGCAATGTTTTATAATGATGAAGTAAATAACTTGGAAAAAAGCCTGCTTGCAAGGAATGGTCTTTATATTGCTGCTGGAGCATTTGGTGTTGCTGGCATAGTGAGTTTCTTTTTTTAGAGGAGAATAGAAAATGAAAAAGTTCCTTTATCCCCTACCCTTTGTCGCACTGTTGTGCGTATTCTTTTTCAATTGTTCAAGTGAAGGCTTTAAATTGCCTAACCCCGATGAGTTGGGAGGTTTGAATATAAGTGACACAAAAGAAAACGTTAAGTGCATTGTTGAAAAAGGCGAAAACAAATCTTGCTATGAAATCAGCAAAAACGCATGCAAGATAATTGGCGGAAGAGAAAAAGATTCAACGGAAACGTGCATTAGCTTTTCTTGCGAATGGAATTCAAATTCAATTGAATACGGTCAAGAATCAATTTTATCTTTTAAATGGGGTAACGTAGTTCAAGAGGGATGCTACATGACAATATCTCCATTGGATACCGGAAACCATATCATTTCTGCGTCCACCATTGCTGGCTTGACGTTTTTAAGAGATACGACCATTGTTGCCAAGGCAACTGTGACCTGTGGGGCGGAACAACCTCCTATAATTCAAAATTGCAAGCCCTTAACCGTAAAGTCTGTTCCCGTTGATTTTACTTGTGAATGGGATAGTGGCGATAACGTTCAAGTTAAATACGGCGGAAAATCAACTTTGCATTTTGCTTTTGACCCAGCTTCGGTCAACATAGCTCAAAGAGAAGGTTGCATCCCGACAATATCTCCATTGGACCCAGGCGAACATTTAATTTCTGCCTCCACCATTACTGGATTATCATATTCCACAGATACAGTCATCGTTGCCAAAGCAACTGTCACTTGCGGAAACCAAGTTATACCGACTAAAGATTGCAAGCCATTAACAGTGACGCATGTTCCGGGACCAGAGAAAACTGGTACCTTATCTTTTAAGAAATCCGATTATAAAAGCAATGACACAAATTACTTCTTTGTCAACACAAGAGTTGATTCTACCTATATTAACAATGGAATAAAAATAACCAACAAAGAAGAATCTGGATGTGGCGATATTAAAATAAAAATAGACGGAAGCCCAGCAAAGATTGGCACACAGGTTAGAGCAACCGCCGCTGTGACTTGCGAACATATTGGCGAACTTGAACTAGACGGCATAAGCGCAGCAGTTTTGCCAGACTACAAAGTGGGAAAATGCGAATTCTCTGGAAAATCAAAAGAAACTATGCGCAGTGATGATACGCTTACCGTAGGCATTTCGGTGGACAATAGCTATGGACGTTGCACTAAAATAGAATATACATTCAATGGCAGTACGTATATATCAAGTAGTTCTTATGCTTTGACAAGTTCTGGCGGTACGGAGTTGAAGAATATAAAAGCAAAAGTGACATGCAGCGGTAAAGATACTACTGTGTCATGCCCCGCAGTGAGTGTAGCGCGTTATCAAGAATTGAAGACTGAGTGCAGAGAAGCGAATAGAGATAAAAGAGATAAGATCACTTTCAAAAGCGGAAAAACGATTATTGATTTCGTATGTGATACTGATAAAAAGGATTATTATATCAGTTGTGACACCAATCCCCGTACCAATTTTTCCGTTGAAATAGATGGATATAAAGAAGGAGACAGTGAAAATGATATAAGACCCAATGGCGGTGATAGCGGCTATAATTTCCCAGGACTTCAAGCTATTCCAGAAGGAAATTTATATCGTTATCCAATATCCGTAACAATCAACAACAAGACTTCGGGGGATTTGAAATGCGGAATATGGTAAAACTTAGCTTTATTGCCTCTGTGCTTTTATTAATTTCTTGCAGCAGCGATTTTCCTCCAGCACCGGAATTTAAATTTTGTGTATTAAATGGGTGCTACTATAGTGTTCATAAGCTTCCTGAGAAAGACTGCGAAACTGTTGGTGGAAGAATTATTTTCGAACCCGAAGGTGAAGCCTGCAAGGATTAAAATATGGATTGGTATTATATAGACCCAGCAAAGCCAGAAGGCAAAAGGAGAATTGGACCTTGGTCTAATAGGCAAATGCTCGTATTTGCAGACCAAGGCGCATTTGCTCCAGAAACTCTTGTGTGGAAAAGCGGGTTTAATGACTGGATACCTTGGAGCACGGTTGAAACGGCACTCAAAGCGGAATTTCAAGTAGAAACAATAAAGGATATTTTAGAAGAAAAAGTTTTGCCAAAGCAAACAAGCGAAAGAAAAGTCAATTATGCTGGCTTTTGGGTACGATTATGCGCCTTTGCCATAGATTCCATCATTTTGCAGTTCATCTTCATTTTGCTAACGCCACTACATGCGCATTTTGGCGTACTTTCAGAAATAACTCCACAAACAACAATAGCAGAACTAATGCCTACCCTATTCTTCGCATTTAGCCTTATATTCTTTTACGATTCCTTTTTTGTGAAAAATTATTCCGGAACACCCGGCAAAATAGCCCTTGGGCTTGCGGTTGTTTGCTCAAACGGAGAAGCCATAACTTGGAACCGTGCATTTTTGCGGGCTTTTGTTGGTTTCTTTTCAAGCTCCTTGTTTGGAGCGGGTTGCTTGCTCGCCGCATTTGATATTGAAAAAAGAGCCTTGCACGATTTTATGGCAGATACCAGAGTTTTGAAATTGCAGAGAGCATAATAGGTGGAAGAAGCAAATTTCAAAAACCTTGGAGAGTGGGCTGCCGCAGAGTTTGACTGCCCTATTGCAAACATAAAAGGCATTGCCCTTGCCGTAAACGATAAAGTTATTCCAAAATCCGAATGGGAAAAGTTTTGCCTGCAAAACGGTGACCGTATTCTAGCCATTGGAGCCGCGCAGGGAGGTTAAATGCAAGGTACTTTGTATCCAGAAATTCGCGTTGGAATGAAAGAAGTTCGCTTGAATGACAAGGAAATTCCATCTATCTGGCTATACGATACATCGGGAGGTTCCAGTTTCTGCCCCCCCACTACCCCATTCCAAACACAACGCGAAGCGGCACTAAAGAGCATAATCACTCCGCAAATGGAATATGTTGCAATTAGAGAAGGAGTTGAACCAAAAGTTGTATTAGAAGAGCTTGCCCAAGGACGTGCGGTTTTGCCTGCAAACAAAAAGCATCCCGAATGTGAACCGATGATTATAGGCTCAAAATTCTTGGTGAAAATAAATGCGAACATAGGCAATTCTGCTCTTGGCAGTTCCATAGAAGAAGAAGTTGAAAAAATGTCTTATGCGGTGAAACTTGGCGCAGATACGGTTATGGATTTAAGCACAGGCAAAAATATAAGCGAAACCCGCGAAGCGATTTTGCGAAAATGCCCCGTTCCCATAGGCACCGTTCCCATTTACCAAGCACTGGAAAAAGCGGGCGGCAATCCAGCTAATTTAACTTGGGAAATTTACAAGCAAACCCTTATTGAGCAAGCAGAGCAAGGAGTGGATTATTTCACCATTCACGCAGGTCTTTTAAGGAATTGCATTCCCCTTGCGTTAAAAAGAACAACAGGCATAGTTTCTCGCGGCGGCTCTCTAATGGCTTGCTGGATGCAGAAAAGAGAACAGGAAAATTTTTTATACACCAATTTCAAAGAGATTTGCGAAATTTTAAGAGAATACGATATAGCCGTTTCCTTAGGCGATGGTCTGCGCCCGGGAAGCATTGCGGATTCCAACGATGAGGCTCAGTTTGCGGAATTGAAAACCTTGGGCGAATTGACAAAAGTGGCTTGGGAATTGGGCGTTCAAGTTCTAATTGAAGGTCCAGGTCATGTGCCGCTGAATAAGATAAAAGAGAATATGGATTTGCAATTAAAGCTATGCCACGGCGCGCCTTTTTACACATTAGGTCCCTTGGTAACCGATATTGCCCCCGGATATGACCATATAACAAGCGGCATAGGTGCTGCCCTCATCGGAATGTTGGGCACTGCCATGCTCTGCTATGTAACTCCAAAAGAGCATTTAGGTTTGCCAAACAAGCAGGATGTTCGCACAGGTGTAATAACATATAAACTAGCCGCTCACGCAGCCGATATTGCCAAAGGCAATGAGCAAGCCCTGTTAAGAGACAAAGCCCTTAGCCGCGCCCGCTTTAATTTTCGCTGGGAAGACCAATTTGCCCTTTCCCTAGACCCGGAACTCGCAGAGACCTATCACAATGAATCTGCCAGCGGCAATGGAAAATACTGCTCTATGTGCGGTCCAAATTTTTGCGCTATGAGAATTTCACAGGGAATCACAGACACTTGCAAATAGCCCTCCTAAAAGCTTTTAACAAGCGTAAAAATCTGCGAGCCACAGATGCTTATAGACTTTGCAACGGCATTGCAGACGGCTTGAACGGTCTTGTTATTGACAAGTACTCAAACCATTATCAAATTCAATTTTTCACACCGGAGTTTTCAAAATTTGAAACGGAGATAATAGAATTTTTAAAAGAAGTGTTCAACCCAGAATTTATCGCGGTAAAATACAGGTTCATTGACTACAAGCAGATTAAAAAGGCATTTGGAGATAACTCAAAAACCATTGTTTGCGAAAACAATATCAAATTCTCCGTTGATTTATTAGACACCCTGAATCCAGGTTTATTTTTGGATATGCGCGATGCCAGATTATTTTTTGCAAAAAACTGCGCAAACAGAGATGTTCTGAACTTATTTGCCTACACCTGCTCTTTTGCCCTTTATGCCCGAAAACACAAAGCTGCTAAGGCGGTGAATGTTGATATCAGCAAAAAGAATTTGAACAAAGGCAAGGAAAATTATCTGTTGAACGAAATAGAACAGGTCCAAGGCGAGTTCTTTTGCGGTAGCGCGGAAGAATATATTGACTGGGCTATAAAAAAAGGAAAGAAATTCGGAGCAATAGCAATAGACCCGCCCAGTTTTGCAAAGAACAGCAAAGAGACTTTTAGCCTAGCAAAAGACTTTAGCAATTTGGCGGAGAAGGCTGTGAAAATTTTGGAAAATAATGGGGTTCTATTGCTCGCAACTAATTACAGTAAATGGAGTTGCGAAACTCTGCTAAAAACAGCAAAAAACTCTTTTTCCGCAAACGGAAAGACCTTTAAATTGCTAAAAAAAGGCACTCAAGGGCTTGATTTTCCGGGGAGCGGTGAGAGCAAGGAAAGCTGTATGAATTATGTTGTATTATTCTGCTAATTCTTTAATTCTGTGAATTCTGGTTCAGACAAAGGTTCAGCCAACAAACTCCCTAGCATTCCTAAACATCTGCATCCAATAACCGTCTCCTTCCACTTGCTTTGTCCAGGTGTTTTGGAGCATCCTAAATGCCCGCTCAGGGTGCGGCATCAAAATTAGAACCCTGCCGTCTTCGGTGGTTAAACCAGTTATGCCCTGTGGACTGCCATTTGGATTCAGCGGATATATTTCCGTTGGATTATGCTCATTATCGACATAGCGAATACTAACCAAGCTCTTTTCCAAATCCTCATTGCTCGCAAATTCAGCTCTCCCCTCTCCGTGAGCCACCGGTATTGGAATAACCCAATTCTCCATTCCTTTGAGCAGAACAGAGGGGGATTTTTCAATTTTAACGCTCACAAAGCGAGCCTCAAAACGTTCAGATAAATTTTGCTTGAACTTAGACCAATGGGCGGCACCCGGTATAATGCTCTTTAAATTGGAAAGCATTTGGCAGCCATTGCAAACACCAAGAGAGAATGTGTCTTTTCTCTCAAAGAATTTCTGAAAAACATTGCGCGCCCTTTCGTTGAACAAAATGCTCTTTGCCCAGCCCTCCCCTGCTCCCAAAACATCTCCATAGCTAAAACCGCCGCAAGCCACCAAACCGGAAAATTCGCTTAAATCCATTTTCCCATTTATAATATCGCCTGTATGAACATCTATTGCTTTGAATCCGGCTTTGTCAAAGGCTGCAGCCATTTCCACTTCGCCATTCACGCCTTGCTCGCGAAGGATTGCGATTAGGGGTTTGCCCGCTTTTGGCGGGGTGGCTGCGAAACTAACTATGTGCGCGTTGATTCCCTTATCCTGTTCGCTGCATTTCCAGTCGTATTCCTGTTTTGCGCAGTCTGGATTGTCGCGGAGTTTTGCTATTTCATAAGAGGTTCTGCTCCAAATTTTTCTCAACTCGGATAAATTTTCCTTGTATTCGCCTATCTTTAAGTAAAAATCATCTGTAAATTTTCCGATTTTTTCAAATGGGAACAACTTGCAAGCCGCTTCAAAATCACTTTCTTTAATCTGTAAAACAGCACCTAATTCCTCGTTAAAAAGAAATTCAACGGTTTTTTGTTCCAACTCTATTCCCACGTGTCCGGCAAAAGCCATCTCTGCCAGAGTTGTGAAAAGCCCTCCATCGGAGCGGTCGTGGTATGCCAGGATTTTGTTTTCTGCGTTTAGGGTTTGAACCGCGTTGAAGAATTGTTTTAATATGTGAGCATCTGCATCTGGAACCTCGCCGCCTATTTGGTTGAACACTTCGCAAGCTATTGAACCGCCCATTCTGTTTTTGCCTTGACCCAAATCCGCCAGAATTAGAACTGAATTTTCAACTTTTTGGAGTTCTGGAGTTAAACTTTTACGGACATCTTCGCAAGGAGCAAATGCACTTACTATCAAGGAAACAGGCGAAGTTACGACTTTTTTCTCCCCCTTTTCTTCCCAAATTGTGCTCATGCTCATGGAGTCTTTGCCAACTGGAATGGCAATGCCAAGTTTGGGGCAAAAGTCCATGCCAATAGCTTGGACAGCCTCGTATAAAGCGGCTCCCTCCCCTGCTGTCGCAGGGTTCGCCATCCAGTTTGCGGAGAGGCGAATTTTTGAAATATGGCTTATTTTTGCCGCAGCTATATTTGTTATTGCCTCCGCCACCGCCATTCTAGCCGCCGCTGCTGAGTTCAGCGAAGCAAGCGGTGTACGTTCCCCAATGGAAAAAGCCTCCCCTTTTGTGGAATCCAAGGTGCTTATCGTCACCGCGCAGTCCGCAACAGGAACCTGCCAAGGACCAACCATCTGCTCCCTAACAACCATACCGGTTACGGAGCGGTCGCCTATCGTGATTAAAAAGCCCTTGTCTGCTACAGCGGGATGTGATAGGACACGTTGAGCAATTTCTTTTAGTTGAATATCTAGAGCCCAAGTTTGAGAGTTGTTATTTTCAATTATTTTTTTGTCTTTTCGGAGCATTTTCGGAGGGTTGCCGAGCAGCAATTCAATTGGAATATCTATGGGGTTGTTTTCAAAATGCTCATCGCTTAAAATTAAATTCTGTTCTGTTATGGCTTCGCCTGCGATGGCAAAGGGGCAGCGTTCTCTTTCGCATAGTTCTTTGAAGGTTGTCAGGCTTTCTTTGGAAATTGCCAGCACATAACGCTCCTGAGCCTCGTTGCACCATATTTCCAAGGGGCTCATTCCTTTTTCTTCGCTTGGAATATCACGCAAACGGAATTTGCCGCCAAAGCCTGCATCCTTCACCAATTCGGGGAGCGCATTTGAAAGACCCCCCGCCCCCACATCGTGGATAAAGGCTATGGGATTTTTTTCTTCCAATGCCCAGCAACGGTCTATGACCTCTTGGCATCGCCGCTGCATTTCGGGGTTGCCGCGTTGAACGCTTGCAAAATCCAAATCTTCGCCGCCGCTTCCGGTTGCCATTGAGCTTGCTGCCCCTCCCCCCAGCCCAATGAGCATAGCAGGACCGCCCAGCACAATTAGCAAATCGCCTTCTTTAAGGGAGCCTTTTTGAACGTGGCGGGCTTTTATATTGCCTATTCCGCCCGCTAGCATTATGGGTTTGTGGTAGCCGCGAATTTTCCCATTCACCTCTTGCTCATAAGTTCTAAAATAACCGCAGATATTCGGTCTGCCAAATTCATTGTTAAACGCCGCTGCACCGAGAGGTCCGTCTATCATTATTTGCAAAGGGCTTTCTATGCGCCCTGGCTTTCCAAAATCTCGTTCCCAAGGCTGAACATAGCCAGGTATTTTCAAATTGGAAACCGAGAATCCACACAAACCCGCTTTGGGTTTTGAGCCTATGCCCGTTGCACCCTCGTCCCTGATTTCGCCGCCGCTTCCGGTTGCAGCTCCTGGGAAGGGGCTAATTGCCGTTGGGTGGTTGTGGGTTTCCACCTTCATCAAGATATGCACAGGTTCTCTGTGCCAAACGTATTCATTGCTCTTTGGCTCTGCATAAAAGCGCGGAGCCTCAAAACCTTCCATCACAGCGGCATTGTCTTTGTATGCGCTTAGAATGCCATCAGGTGAGCATTTGTAGGTATTTTTTATCATTTGAAACAGGGATAAATCCTGTTTTTCCCCATTTATTTCCCACTGTGCATTGAATATTTTATGGCGGCAATGCTCGGAGTTTGCCTGCGCAAACATCATAAGTTCAACATCGCTTGGCTCGCGTCTCAACTCGGCAAATTTTTCTTTTAAATAATTTATTTCATCTGCGGAGAGAGCAAGCCCAAGTTCGGAATTAGCTTTTTCCAAATCAGAAATTCTGGTTAAAGATTTTGGTTCTTTATGCGTGAACAGGGCGGCAAGCTCTTCTTTTTTGTGAAAAATCTGTTCGGTCATTCTGTCAAAAAGAGTGTTCTCCGGTGGCAGTCCATCTGCAAAATTCCAAACCACCACCCTTTCTATACGTTTAATGGCAGAAAGCCCGCATATATGCACTATGTCTGTTGCCTTTGAACTCCAAGGGCTGATTGTGCCGGCTCGTGGGGCTACTATTAGTTGAGAGTTGAGAGTTGAGAGTTGAGAGTTGTTTGGAGTTCCGTATTCTAGGAGTATTTCCAGTTTTTTGTGTTCTTCTAGGCTTAGGTCTCTTGTGGTTTCTGCTATGTGCAAATATTCCGTACTTATTCCTTTTACCGGAAATTGCGAAAGCCTAAAATTTGAAACGGCAATAGAGCCGCGAATAAAAAGCATAGGGGTAAGGTAGAAAAAAACATCATACCAACTCCTTAATCCTCCCAACAAACTGCAATGCCTGAATAGGTGTCATATCATCGGGATTTACCGCCTTTAACTCTCTCAGCAAAAGTTCTGTGTTTTCGCTTATGGGCGGAGGTTCAAAGAAAGAGAGCTGGGCGGCTTTGGGTTTATGAGCGCTGTCGCTTGGGTCAATTTTTTCTTTTTCAAGCCTTAGCAAAATTCGCTTTGCTCTTTGAACAACCTCACTTGGAACGCCTGCCATTTCTGCTACGTGAATGCCATAGCTGGAATCGCAAGCCCCTTCTAAAACCTTTCGCAAAAATAGGAGTTTTCCATTGTTCTCTTTAACCGAGATTTGAAAATTTTTAGCGTGTTCCAAACCTTCTATTAAGTTTGTGAGTTCGTGGTAGTGAGTTGCAAAAATTGTTTTTGCTGCCTTCTGCGGATTATCGTGCAAAAATTCCGTTATTGCCCACGCTATGGAAAGACCGTCAAATGTGCTTGTGCCTCTCCCTATTTCGTCTAAAAGAACTAGGCTGTTTGGGGTTGAGTTTTGCAAAATGTTTGCTGTTTCGGTCATCTCAACCATAAACGTTGAAAGACCTCTTGCCAAGCGATCGCTTGCCCCAACGCGGGTGAAAATTCTATCCACAATTCCAATTTCCGCGCTGTCTGCTGGCACATAAGAGCCTGTTTGTGCGAGCAGGGTTATGAGGGCGGTTTGCCGTAGATATGTGGATTTGCCAGCCATATTGGGACCTGTGATTAGCATAAAGCGAGTTTCGTTGTTTGAAATGTCTATATCGTTTGGAATGAATTGAACTTCAGCTTGGGTGGAAATCACTGGGTGCCTGCCGCCCAAAATTTTTATGCGGTTGTCTCTATTGACATAAGGCTTGATAAATCCATAGCGGCGAGCGGCAAGGGCGAGCGAGGAGAGGCAGTCAAGTTCGGAGAGGGCAAAGGCTATTGCTTGTATATCTGCGCGCCATTCGTGTACCTTATCCCTTAGCTTGCAAAAAATTTTGTATTCCTTTTCAAACAACTGGCTCTCTGCGTTCAAAATGAAATTCTCCGCATCTTTCATCTCTGGCGTTATGTAGCGTTCGCCTGTGGAGAGCGTTTGCTTGCGGATATATTCGGGGGGAATTTTTTTGTGAGAGTGGGTTGCTGTTATTTCTATGTAGTAGCCAAAAACTTTGTTGTAGCCAACTTTTAAGGAGGGAATTCCTAGCCTTTCTTTTTCTTTTGATTCCAAATTCGCAAGCCAATTTTTTTTGCTTTTTATCTCCTGCCTAAAATCTTCAATTTCATCGCTTGCTCCCTCTCTTATCAAATTTCCCTCTTTTATTGTCAAGGGGAGTTCGTCTTTCAGCAAGGCGCAAATCTCTTGCCCTTTTCCTTTTGCAAGCTCCAATTTGCTCGCTATTTCGCCAAACTTTTTGCCTTTCAATTTTTTTAATATCCTTGCAATATGCTCTGCCTGCAAAAGCGATTTTCCAAGGCTCTGCACATCGCGGGCATTTGCCCTTGAACTGCCAACGCGACCCATTGC
>Ga0268262_10000895_pt1 | contig 38652 bp, 30 predicted proteins | sample TergutNc150P3_FD_190354 | JGI IMG/M metagenome (GOLD analysis project Ga0268262, IMG submission 190354) | Nasutitermes corniger P3 segment gut microbial community from laboratory colony in Florida, USA - Nc150 P3 (SPAdes) (version 2) | ecosystem: Host-associated > Arthropoda: Insects >...
TTTCTCGTCAATGTATTAGCGGCTCTATCGGCATATAGTTTTCTGCCGCACAAGCCGTCTATTCACGGTCTATGCGATGAAAAGGCTTTGCCTATATTTGTTTAATCTTTTTGTCGAACTCACGTTAATAAACCAATGTAATAAGCCAAATATAAAAACAAATAACAAAACAACGCAAAGACACTGTTTAGCGCAATATGCGCTGACACCGAAACGACAGGGCCTCGCCCTGCCGAACAAAACATGAGCGCGGCAAAAGCGCGGCGGACTAAAGTCCGAAGGAGATCATAATGTCAACGATCTACGAAGCCAAAGAGGAGATGCACCAGATTGAAGTGCAGCTCTATCCCAATCATCTGGCCGGAGGCGAGAACACCTACCTGGCCAAAAACACTAAGGAAAAGACCATTAACGTTGATGCGGTATGCGCGGCCATGAGGAACCGTGGCGGGTATGACGGCAGCCACGACGAGGCGGTCAAGACCGTCAATCATTTCTTCAAGGAGATGATGTACCAGCTATGCGACGGCTTTTCCGTAAACACAGGATGGTTCACCGTCACTGCCCACATTGGCGGCCTGTTTCATTCGGTCAAAGAAGTATTTGACCCGAAAAAGCACCCTGTCTCGTTTAAGTTCCACATGCTGAAGGCAATGAAAAACCTTACATCCTTCATTGAAATAATCATCAACAGCCACATTGAAGAGACCGCGTATATATCCGAGTACAAGGACATGGAAGACCCTGAAAGCAGTAATTTTTTTGAGCCGGGCCATGTATGCGAGATTATGGGCCGCCGGATAAAAATCGAAGGCCTCCCTGCCGAATCCGGCCTGTGGATGGTTCCCGTGCAAGACCCCGCCAAAGCGGTAAAAATAAACCGCGTCGTGTCTAACAACGCCTCCCGTATCGAATTTATCCCCGTCGCCACAGGCTATCCTGAAAACCGCCTCGAAATCAAAACACGGTTCTCTGGTTCCGCCACACCCCTTGCCGCGTTACGCACCGTCATCAGTCAATTTATCATTACCGAGGCATAAGCAATCGCAGCCTACCTCGCAGCATGGCACCCAGCCCTAACTGCGGGGGCTCTTGTGGCAAGGCGAGGGTGTCTATTGTGGTAATATGAAGGTTCCAGTGTGGTAATATGAGGGGGTCTAGTGTTAGTAAGACGAGGGGGCTTATTGTGGTAAGATGATGAGGCTCTTGTGGTAAGACGAGGGAGGCTCTTGTGGTAAGCAGAGGGCGCCTCTTGTGGTAAGACGAGGGTGTCTCTTGTGGCAAGGCGCATTTCATTATGAAATTCAGGTTAGAGCCCCACCTCGCTAAAGGGCGGACAGCGTTCCAGAACTTCCGCAATTCGTCTATGCTGGGGCCTTTCAAGCGCCGGATCGGATTCCAGAATTTCAAAGGCGTCACAGCGGGCGCGGGCAAGGGCTTCGGCGTCTCTTACAGGATCGGCAACGCCCAGTTTAAGGTAGCCTGACTGTTCAATGCCGGCTATCTGGCCGGGCCCGCGGAGCTTTAAATCTTCCTCGGCAATAACAAAGCCGGAAGAGTTTTCAAGCATCACCTTGAGCCGCTTTTTTCCGTCTTCGCTTAGGCTGTCGGAGTAAACCAAAAAACAGTAGGACTGATCTTCTCCGCGGCCCACCCTGCCCCGGAGCTGGTGCAGGGCGGAAAGGCCGAAGCGCTCGGCGTGCTCGATTACCATGCAGGTCGCGTTTGGCACATCGACGCCAACCTCCACAACGCTCGTGGCGGCGAGGATTTTTATTTCTCCACGGCGGAAGGCTTCCATGGCTTTCCGCTTGTCCTCGTCGTCCACTTTTGAGTGCAATAGCGCAAGTGGAAAATCCGGAAACACTTCTTTAGCAAGCCTGTCCGCCATGGACACCGCGTCTTTTAGCATTAATGCCGATTCTTCGCCGCCTTCGATTAGCGGGTAAACAAAATAAGCCTGACGGCCTTTTGACAGTTCACAGCGCACAAAATCGTAAACTTTCCCCTCGTTGGATTCTTTCGCGAGGTGGGTTTTTATGGCCTTCCGCCCAGGAGGCAGATCGGCAATCACCGACACGTCCAGGTCGCCAAAAACTGTGAACGCCAGGCTTCGGGGAATTGGGGTCGCGCTCATCATCAATAGATTCGGCTGGGGCCCTTTGGCCATAATGGCCTGGCGTTGCAACACCCCGAAGCGGTGCTGTTCGTCCACTACAACAAGGCGCAGATTCTTGTATTCCACATCGCGGGAGAAAAGCGCGTGGGTTCCGGCAATCATGTCAATATCGCCGGACGAGAGGGCCTTAAGCAGATTGGCCCTTCCTGAGACTTTGAGGTTCCCGGTAAGAAAAGCAATCCTGATGCCGAGCGGCTCAAGGAGCCTTGCGGCGCTTTCAGCGTGCTGCCGGGCAAGAAGCTCGGTAGGGGCCATAAGCGCGGCCTGCCCCCCCGCTTCTGCGGCCTTGAGGGCGGCAAGAAAACTCACCAGGGTTTTGCCTGAGCCAACGTCCCCCTGTAAAAGCCGGGCCATAGGAAAAGGGCTGTCCATGTCGCGGTTGATCTCGGCGACGGCGGACTTCTGTCCCGGCGTAAGGGCAAAGGGCAATCTTTCAAGCAGGCGTTTTTGAAGTGAAGATAAATCTTCACTTTGCGGCGCCGACCCAGGACCAGAGTTATTGGCTTTCCGCTGCAAGCTCCTCTGGGCGACCATCACTTCCAGATAAAAAAGCTCTTCGTAAATAAGGGTCTTTCTGGCCCTTTCAAGCTCTTGCCAGGATGCGGGAAAATGTATTGCCCTGACGGCATCGGCTTTGTGGAAAAGGCCGTCCCGGGCTATTACGCTTTCAGGTAGTTCGTCTTCCAGAGCTTTAGCATAGCGGCTAACGGCCTGTTGGGTAATGCTGCGGAGGAAATCCAGCTTAACTCCCGCCGTCAAGGGATACACCGGCATTATGGGGCCGTATACATTTCTGATATGCTTAAGCTTAAAAGACTTGGACTGAATCTCGCCATACTTGTACTCAAAACGTCCCAAAAGCCTTGCCCGTATGCCTATGGGAAACTGCGTTTCCAAAAAGGGTTGCTTAAAACATTTCAGGCAGACTCTGGCGGTTTCGTCTTCAACGTAGAGCTTAAGGGTCTTCATAGGGCCATAGCCAAACCAGTCTTTAGCGACAATCTGAACATCCGTGCAGACCTGGGAAGTTTCCCAATCTTTAAGCGGAACGGTACGGCCCCAGTCTTCCCAATCACGCGGGTAATGGCACAACAGGGCGGCAATATTCGTAATGCCCAGGCGCGCCAGTTTGCCCGTTTTCTCGGAGCCGGCGCCATACAACGAGGTTACAGGCTGTAAAAGTTCACGGAGAAACATCAGAACGGCAGTCTTACAAGCATCGTGGAAATTATCGCGAAGAGAAGCCTCAGGGCTATATAGACGATTACCAGGCTCGCAATTGACACAAGCAGAGCCGTAATATGCTTTACTATCCTGCCGCTAAAAAAAATGCGGGTTATTCTATAGAGTACGGGCTGGGAAATTGTTTCAATGACATTCCAAAAGGGATTAGCGCCGCTCTGGCTAAATAAAAAAGCTATAAGGCGCAGGATAAGAAGAAGTATTAAAAAACCGAGGATAAAAGAAACCGCTCCCCATACCGCCTGGAGCGCCAAAGCCAGTACAATACCTATGGAAATTCTCCCGTAACTTGCAAGCATACCAAGAACCCGGTTCAGCAGTGTAAGAACACCGAGAGCCAGAATCGGAGAGAGATCCAGAAAACCAAGCCTGAGAAACGAGAAGCGGCGGAACCAGTTCAGGTAGGGATCGGTTATTACCGAAAGAAAATCAATTATGCCGTCGTTTCCAAATCCCTGAAACCATGTAAGGATTATTCTGAAAAAAATTATCAACATGTAGATATTCAGCAATAGAATTAAAAAACCCAACAATTGTGCCATATAACCTCCATTACCCGGCGCACCACACATCTGCAACGGCGGGGCATCGCTCCAGAGCGCCAAGGGAAACAGGAGCATCCGCATTTATAAAACTTGCCGCGCGTATTATTGTCTCTTTGGGAGCTTTATCCGGAGAGCTTTCTTTACCCAGGGCAAAAACTGGAACGTGGATAAATACCGGACATGAGCCGGGATTTTCCTCTATGCAGCTTTTAAGAAAATTGAGCATCTCTTCGTTTTCAGCAGCGCCGGCAGCCAGGCGGATGTGCATTGTTGTTTTTATTTTATCAGCCGCATCTTCCGGGCTCTGTCCGGATTTTTTTCCCGCTCCCTTTTTATCCGCTACACGGATCAATTTATCGACATCCTGTATGCTGGTCACAATAAGGGTATTCTTCCCGTTGCTTTGATCCCGCTGCGCTTCGATGGTTCCCTTAAGGGCCAATACCTCGCCGGTTATTGCCTTAGCCTTGCAATTTTCCCATGTCTTGGCAAAAAACAAAAGGTCGACTTCTCCGCCTGGGTCCTGCAAAGTTCCGAAAGCCATTTCCTTGCCCTTTTTGTCAACATGGGTTCTTATTGATTTTAGCGTGCCGATAGCGATGTAGGTTCCGGCTTCCGCTTTCTCCTTGCTAACATCCAGCAGATTTATGCCCATATCTTTGGCATGTTTCCGCAAATTCGCAAACCTCTCCCACTGCCGGGCTTCTTCTTTGTTGGCAATTTCGGCATTAGTAATATCGTCCAATCCCAAACATTCATCCACTGTGAAACTGCGTTTGTCCCTGTCCTGCTGGTATTCGATTTTACCTTTAAGGATGGCTACTTTATCGTTCTCGATTTTTTCCCTGCATTGAGTCCAGGCTCCGGGGAAAAAAGTCAGCTCAATTTCGCCGTTGTAATCTTCCAGCGTGGCGAAAGCCATTCGTTCTCCCTTGCGATTGGTTATTGCCTTGACGTTCTTAATAAGCCCTACAAGGATATGGTTGCCCAAAACCAGGGCTTCAGGATGGCCCAAATCGGCTTTCACAAGGTCCTTCCAGACAGCCTGGTATTCGTCCATGGGATGGGCGGAAAAGTAAAAGCCAATCAGTTCCTTTTCCGTTTTAAGCTTGTCGGCCCTGGATATTTCAGGAAATTCCTCAAACCTAAAATCCTGGTACTCCTTTTCCCCGGTATCACCGAAAAGGCTGGCCTGGCCGAATTTTTTTCCGTCTTTTATTTTTTGAACGTATTCGACGGCCTGTTCCAGGTTTCCCAAAAGGATTTCCCTCCGCCTTCCCAAATTGTCAAAAGAGCCGGTCTGGATTAGCTTTTCAATAACGCTTTTCCCGACCGCCTTGATGTCTACGCGGTTAAGAAAATCCATAAAGTCTTTGTAAGGCCCGTCTTTTCTGCAATTTACTATTTCGTCTGCCGGCCCGTCCCCCACCCCTTTTATTCCCAAAAAGCCGAAAACAATCCGCCCGTCCGCTATCGTGAAAAGCTTAAACGAGCGGTTTATATCCGGCGGATCTACGGCAATGCCCATCTTTCGCGCTTCGGAAATACACTCAGAAAGCTTGTCCTTGTCCGCGCTGTGAATCTCGTTGGTAAGGTTGGCCGCCATAAACTCCGCCGGGAAATTTGCCTTTAGGTAGGCAGTCCGGTAGGCCAGCACAGAGTAACCGGCGGCGTGGCTCTTGTTAAAACCGTAGTCGCTAAACGGAACCAGCATGTCGTAAATCTCTCCGGCCCTTGTTTTGGAAAAGCCCTGCCTCACCGCGCCCTCAATAAAAGGTATTTTTTCCTTGTCGATAATTTCTTTTTTCTTTTTCCCCATCGCCCGCCTTAAAAGGTCGGCCTGCCCCATGCTGTAACCGGCTATAATTCTTGCCACCTGCATTACCTGTTCCTGATAGACAATAACGCCGTAGGTGTCCTTCAAAGCTTCTTCCAGGCTGGGATCGGGGTAAGTGATCGCCTGGCGGCCGTTTTTTGAGTCAATAAACCTGGGAATATTTTTCATTGGGCCGGGACGGTAAAGGGCGTTTAGGGCGATAAGATCTTCTATTTTGTCCGGCTTTGCCCTTTTCAGTGTATCCTGCATACCGTCGGATTCAAACTGGAAGACCTCAAAACTCAAACCCTCGCTTAGCATCCTGAATGTCGCTTCATCGTTTTCATTCACGGCTTCTACGCTGAAATTGGCAAATTCTGCTCCCCTGTTGCGGATCAATTCCTCTGTACGTTTAATCACGTCCAGGGTTTTTAGCCCCAAAAGGTCCATCTTTACAAGGCCGCATTTTTCCAGATGGTTCATGTCGTATTGGGTGGAAACAGCGCCCGTTTTTGGGTCTTTGAAAAGGGGCGCAAGATTATAAAGGGCGGTCCTGCCAATCACAACGCCTGAAGCGTGAATACTTGAGTGCCGGTTAAGACCTTCAAGCTTGGCGGCCAGGGTAAAAAGCTCCGTGTACCTTGAATCCTGCGACAGCTCTTTCAGCCTCGGTTCCCCGTCAATTGCCTTCTGCAAAGTGATCTTTGGATCTCTGGGGATGAGCTTTGTGATCATGTCAGATTCGGGGATCGATATTCCCAAAGCACGGGCCACGTCCTTTATAACCGCTTTTGCTCCCAGCGTCCCGAAAGTGATGATCTGCCCTACTTTGTCCTGACCGTATTTTCCGGTAACGTATTTTATTACATCGTCCCGGCCCTCGTTGGCAAAGTCCACGTCAAAGTCCGGCATGGATATGCGCTCGGGGTTCAGAAAACGCTCAAACAAAAGGCCGCATTTCAGGGGATCTATGTCAGTTATACGCAATGCGTAGGCGACAATTGAACCTGCGCCTGAGCCGCGGCCCGGCCCCACGGAAATATCGTTATTCCTTGCCCAGTTGATAAAATCCGCGACGATGAGAAAATAGCCGGTAAAGCCCATTTGAATAATGGTGCCCAGCTCATACTCGGCCCTGTTGGTGATTTCCCGCCATTTTTCGCCGCCCGCTTCTTTTTCGTTCGCGTAGCGTCTGGCAATGCCCTCGCTTACCAGATGCCTGATATAAGCGTCCGCGTTGTCAAAGCCGTCGGGAATTTCAAAATCCGGCAGATACTTTGGCAATTCTTTAACACTAATATCCGGGACATCGGTTTTACAGCGGGCGGCAATGCTGACGGTATTGGCTATCGCCTCGCCAGAGTCGGGGAAAAGCGCCGCCATCTCTTCGCCGCTTTTTAGATAAAACTGTTCTCCGTAGTACTTCTTCCGTTTTTCTTCGGTTCTTACTTTGCCTGTTCCTATGCAGAGGAGTATGTCGTGGGCTACATAATCTTCCCTGTCCATGTAGTGAACATCGTTAGTCGCAACCAGGGGGATGCCCGTCCGCCTTGAAATTTCAACGACGGCTTTGTTTATATCCCTTTGCGAAAGGCTTCCCCTCAGCTTATCAGCCGGAATGCCGTGATCCTGGATCTCAAGGTAGAAGTTCGCTTCCCCCTTTTCATCTTCCCCGAAAAGATCCCTGTAATAGCGGGCCTTCTTTTCAGCCTCATCCATTTTACCGGCCTGGATAAGGCGCGGTATCTCGCCTGAAACGCAGGCGGAAAGCGCGATTAGCCCTCCGTGGTATTTTTCAAGGAGCTCATCGTCGATCCTCGGTCTATAGTAAAAACCTTCGGTATAGGCAAAAGAGCAGAGCTTAACCAGGTTGAGGTAGCCCTCCCTGTTCTTGGCCAAAAGGACAAGATGGTAGTACTTGTTTTCGCTTTCCGTTCCGGTTTTCTGCAAGCGCGAAAACGGCGAGACGTACACTTCGCAGCCGATTATCGGCTTAATCGGGTTTTTGCGCTTTTCATGCTGTCCCTTCTCGTTTATTGTCTCCGCGCAGGCGGCAATGAATTCCATGGCCCCGAACATATTGCCATGATCGGTCAGAGCCAGGTGCGTCATTCCAAGCCTTTCAGCCTTGTCCGCCAAAGCCGTCACGGAAACCGCCGCATCCAAAAGAGAAAAATCCGAGTGAACGTGGAGATGAACGAAATTACTCATATTGATTCCTGGCTAGTTTAGTACCAAACCCTGAAAAAAACCAGATAGTCTGTTAAAGGCCCGGATGCTATTAGGAATAATGAGTTTATTAATAATTACAAAATTATAAATTTTTGTCATTTTAGGGATAGTATTATTTCATATTGTGGTGTATAGTAAGAAGTGGAGATAAAAAAAGGCATGCCTGAGACGAGAAAAAAGGTCATACTGGTTGATGATAACCCCATTAATCTAAAATTGGCCAGAAACACTCTCATGGGTAAATACGATGTTTTTACCGTACCCAGCGCGGAAAAACTCTTTGAACTGCTGGAAAAAACTCTGGCCGATATCATTTTACTGGACGTAATGATGCCTGAAATGAGCGGTTACGATGCCATCAAGGTATTAAAAAACAATCCCAGAACAGCCGATATACCGGTAATATTCCTCACATCCAAATCGGATACAAACAGCGAACTTGAGGGCTTTATTCAGGGGGCAGTTGATTTTGTTTCCAAGCCTTTTTCTCCCCAGCTACTCTTAAAACGGGTAGACGTACATGTTCTTGTAGAATCACAGAAAAAGGAGCTGGAAAATATAAATCAAAACCTTCTGCATCTTGTGGAAGAAAAGACGGAAGAAATACAGGAATTACAGGACGCTATATTAAAAACAATGAGCAACCTGGTGGAATACCGTGATGATGTAACCAGCGGTCATGTTGAGCGCAGCGAGTATTTGTTAAAGCTCCTGACAGAGGAAATGCTAAAGCGGAATATATACTCCGATGAGGTAAAAGACTGGGACATGAAGCAATTTTACCAATCTTCCCAGCTTCATGATGTGGGAAAAATAGCCATCAGAGACAATATATTAATGAAACCTGCTTCACTGACGGTGGAAGAATTTAACATAATGAAAAAGCACACTTATTACGGCGAGAAAGTCATTGAAAAAATACAGGAAAGCACGAAGGAAAGCGCCTTTCTAACGCACGCTAAAATAATGGCCGGAACCCATCATGAAAGATGGGACGGCACCGGTTACCCCAAGGGCATTGCGGGAAATGACATCCCGCTGCAGGGAAGATTATTGGCTCTGGTGGATGTGTATGACGCTTTGATTTCCGAGCGGCCCTATAAAAAGCCGTTCCCGCCGGACAAGGCATTGGAGATAATAAAGCAGGGAAGCGGCGTTCAGTTTGAACCGGTTTTAGTAGAGATATTCGCCGCCGCAATCCAGCATCTTCCTGAATAACAAGCCCCGGGGACCAAAAAACCAGATGAGCGGTTTAAAACTGCGTACCATTATTCGCAAAGAACTCCCCCAGTTTTTTTTTGTTGCCCTTTCCTTTGGCCTTATGGTGATTGTCAGTTATTACTTTGTCAGCCAGATTGTTGAAAACCGGCTTTTCTCCAATGGTCAGGAGACCCTGAATACCGGTGAGATCTACATCCACTCCTGCCTGGGGGAAGCCGAGGCGAATTTGCTTCAGGCGGAAAGGCTGATCGAGGATTGGCTTAATTTGGGCGACCCCCACGAAAAGATAAATTCCCGTTTGGCGGCATTAACCGGAAAATTGAGTTCTGAAAGCGCCTGGGCGCAAAATACAATGAACATATACGGCATTATTAATGGAACCTTTATGACAGGGATTTACCCTTTTCCCCCTCCGGGTGATCATCAAGACAGCCCATGGTATCGCGCGGCGGAGGCGGCAAAGGGCGGTATCGGAATTTCAGGCCCATATACCGATTTGGAGACCGGAAGGCCCGTTATCTCGCTTTCAAAAACAATAAGCGACGAAAACGGTACACAATACGGAACCCTGGTTTTAGGCATTGATTTTTCAGCCATTTCAAAATACGTAGAGTCAATTCATTTTACCAATGACGGCTATGGTTTCCTGTGCGATGAAAATTTTATCGTAATGGCGCATCCTGTAAAAAGCCACATAAACGTATTCCTGGGGGACTATTCAGGTTACCCTCCCCTAATCCGTATGCTTTTGGATGATCCCGGCGGAACCTTTTCTTTGCGCCTGATAAACCCTGAAGGCATTCACGTTATGGCCATCTCCAGGCAAATTTACAACGGCTGGTACATTACGCTCGCAACTCCGGTCAGCGCATATTACCGTGATGTGTATTCAATGGCGTTTACGCTTTCTGTTTTAGGCCTTCTCTTTATGAGCGTCCTTATCTTAATTCTGATCCGGTTGAGCGTTTCTAAAGCCCGTTCAGACGAGCAAAATCTGGGAAAATCTACTTTCCTCGCGCGTATGAGCCATGAGATTCGTTCTCCGATGAATTCCATACTTGGCATGGCCGAGTTAATTCAGCGAAAGAAGATTTCCGGAGAAATTCAGGAATACATCGAAATAATCAACCAGTCAGGAAATAACCTCCTGGCAATTATAAATGACATTCTGGATTTTTCAAAAATAGAATCCGGCCGGCTTCAGATCCAAAACCGGAATTATGAATTGGCCTCTGTAATTAACGACATGGTCAACATAATGCGCCTCAGGGTCGCGGAAAAATCCCTGGATTTTCTTGTAAACGTTGAAAGCGCCATACCGGCACAGCTTTTCGGGGACGATATGAGGCTGCGCCAGATTTTGACCAACCTTCTTTCCAACGCGGTAAAGTATACCCATAAAGGCTATGTTTCCCTGGAAGTGGGTATGGAAAAAACAGACGCGAAGACTGTTAAATTGATATTGGCGGTCAGGGACACCGGCATAGGAATCAAGCCGGAAGACAAAGAAAAACTTTTTAACGAATTTGCCCGGATGGATTCTGTGGAGAACATGGGCATTGAAGGAACCGGCCTTGGTTTGGTAATTACCAGGGCGCTCTGCCGGGCGATGGGAGGGGATGTAACAGTTACAAGCGATTACGGCAAAGGTTCTGTTTTTCTTGCGGTAGTAACCCAGGAATATGACAATGACATTCCTATAGCGTATGTTTCCGACTCTGAAAACAAGCGGGTGCTTTTTTATGATTGGCGGCCGGAATATATTAAGTCTATCAGGAATTCATTGGAAAATCTGGGTGTGTGTTATGAATTTACTTCGGAATTTCAGGAATTTACCAAAGCGCTCGCAAACGGTGATTTTAGCTACGCTTTTATATCATCCAAATATGCCCTGGACTGCGTCGACATACCGGCAACCAGAGATAAACCCCTGAATCTTGCGATAATGGTCGAGCTGGGAGAAATTTCGGTTTACCGCGAAGTAAGCAGCGTTCTGTTGCCGGTTTATTCCATTACCATCGCGAATGTACTCAACAATGTATCAGGGGAACTCTTGTATCATGATAAGAAACTCAGCATCCAATTTACCGCTCCATCCGCAAATATCCTTATTGTAGACGATATTTCCACAAATCTCAGGGTAGCGAAGGAGCTTATGGCTCCGTATAACATGAACATACAAACATGTTTAAGCGGCCCGGAAGCAATACGGCTTGTTTCAAACAACCGTTTTGACCTTGTATTTATGGACCACATGATGCCCGGTATGGACGGTATCGAGACTACACACCTTATAAGAGGTATTGATCCCGCCGATGAGTACTACCAAAAACTGCCGGTAATCGCACTTACCGCAAACGCCATTTCCGGCCAGAGGGAAATATTTCTGGAAAAGGGAATTAACGATTTTCTGGCTAAACCCATTGAAATTCATAAGCTGGATGAAATCCTGAAAAGATGGCTTCCCGCCGAAAAAATATGTAAAGCGGAACAGCCTGACGGCAGCAGTGAAGCGGGACAGGAAAAAAGCGAAACAATAAGTATCCCGGGGATAGACGCCGCAACGGGCCAAAGGAACTGCGGCGGGAATTTTCGGATTTATCTGGAAATACTCCTTGATTTTTGCAGGGACGCCGAAAGCCGCCTGACAAAGATCCAGGATGCCCTGGCAGAGGGAAATATTGAACTCTACACTACCCTGGTTCATGCCCTTAAAGGAGCGGCCAGGAGCATTGGCGCGGTCGAAACCGGCGAAAAAGCCGGGATGCTTGAAGAATCGGCGATCAAGGGACATCTGGCGGAAATAAACAGTAAAACCAATGATCTAACAAACGACGTACTTACCCTAATCAACAATATAAAATCTGAAGTAGAAAAATTCGAAGACGGTGAACATGATGAAATTTCCGTTCTGAGGCTGGAAATTCTAAAAACGGCGCTGAAGGAAATGGACATTGAGGCGGTAAACCGTACGCTTGTAGCCTTCGCCGGTTTACCATTTAACAGCGAGATCAAAGCCAGGATAGCCGAAGTAGAAGAGCATATTCTCCTGTTTGAATACGATAAGGCAATAGATAAAATAAACGAGATGTTAAACACTTGACTAGCCCATTAAAAAGGCCGAATATTAGATACAAAAAAAATCAAAAGCGGAGGACCAAATGATTTTCATTGAATATGTTGAGGCAAGAGAAATTCTGGATTCCCGTGGAAACCCCACAGTGGAAGTTGAAGTTATGCTGGAAGACGGCTCCATAGGAAGGGCGGCGGTCCCATCCGGGGCGTCCACAGGCGATTATGAGGCGGTGGAGCTCAGGGACGGCGATAAAAAGCGTTACCTGGGCAAAGGCGTCCTGAAAGCGGTAGAAAATGTAAACGATGTAATTGCGCCTGAAATTCAGGGCATGGACGCCCTTGAACAGGTCTGCCTGGACAGAACCATGATTGATCTGGACGGAACCGAAAACAAGGCCAAATTGGGGGCCAACGCCATTCTGGGTGTTTCCATGGCCGCCGCCCGCGCCGCCGCGAATTCCCTGGATATTCCCCTTTATAAATACCTTGGGACTTTCCATTCCAACCTGCTCCCCGTTCCCATGGCGAACATTATCAACGGCGGCAAGCACTCCGACAACAAGATTGACTTTCAGGAATTTATGGTAATGCCGGTAGGAGCGGAATCCATGAGGGAAGCGGTTCGCTGGACGGCGGAAGTCTTCCACAACCTTAAAAAACTTCTCCACGACGCCGGGAAAAATACAGCCGTAGGGGACGAGGGCGGCTTTGCCCCGGACATCGCCAACGAAGAAGCCCTGGAATATATTATGAAGGCCATTGAAAAGGCCGGCTACAAACCGGGCGAGCAGTTCGGTATTGCCCTTGACTGCGCCAGCTCCGAGTTATACGGCGAAGGTGAAAAGAAAGGTTACAAGTTCTGGAAGTCAAATCCGGGCAAGCTCTTTACCGCTGACGAGATGATCGAAATCTACACCGGCTGGGTGAACAAGTATCCGATTATTTCCATTGAGGATCCTCTGGATCAGGACGACTGGGACGGCTACGTGAAGCTGACCAAATCCCTGGGCGGCAAAGTCCAGATCGTGGGCGACGACTTCTTCGTCACCAACACCAAGCGGCTTGAGAAAGGAATAGCCATGGGCGCCTGTAACTCCATTCTGATAAAAGTAAACCAGATTGGCACGGTTACCGAAACTTACGAAGCTGTCGAAATGGCCAAACGGGCGGGCTACACCGCCATCGTTTCCCACCGCTCAGGCGAAACCGAAGACTCGTTTATCGCCGACCTCGTAGTGGCGCTTGAAACCGGCCAGATAAAGACCGGCTCCATGAGCCGCACCGACAGGATCTGCAAGTACAACCAGCTTATGCGTATAGAGGACGAACTCGAAGACGTAGCTGAGTACGCGGGGAAGAAAGCGTTTTACAATATCAAGAAGTAGGGTATAGGGAGTGGAGAATAGGGAATGTGGAAAAAAATCCCTATTCCCTGCTCCCTTTTATAATCTTCACCATTCCCAAAAACTGTTTATCCCTTGTAACGGCCAAAAGAACCAGGCCTGTTCCCGCGTAGATTAGCGCGTTTAAGAGAAGCGGCGCGCCATAGGAAATGACGCGGCCCCTCCCTGAAAAAAGCTCCGAGATCCCAGGTGAAAGTAAAATAACCGGGATAAGGGCAAGAGCGGAAAATAAAATCATTTTTACGGCATACCCAAGAGTGGATTTCAGGGTACGGCCAAGGGTAATTTCCCGATTCCTTCTTAGAAAAAACAGTAGCACCGCCGTATTAACCGCGCTGGCAAACGACAGGGCAAAGGCGATGCCGGAGCCCTTAAAGCGAAACGCCAGAACAGCGGCCAGAGTCATATTAACAGCAAACGAAATAATCCCCGCCAGGGTAGGAGACTTTGCGTCGCTCTGGGCGTAAAAGGCCGGCGCCAGGACCCGGTTAAGGGCAATAAAGTAAAGCCCCGGCATATGAAAGGTAAAAGCCGCCAGGGTCAGCCGCGCAGATTCTTCGTCAAAACTCCTGGTTTGGAAAAGCAAAGCTATCATGCCCCGTCCCTGGGACAGTGAAAAAAACGTAATTGGTATCGTAATAAAGGCGATGATACTCATACCCGATGAAAGCCTCTGGTTAAAAAGACCCCAGCGCTGTGATTTCGCGTATTCTGCCAGATCCGGCAAGAGCACCGTTCCGATGGAAACCGCAAAAACCCCCAGAATAAGCTCCTGGAGCCTGAGCGAATACTGAAGGCTTGAGACAATGCCTTCTCCGGCGTTTCCCGCAAGAGCGGTGGATACGAGGTCGTTCAACTGGTAGGCCGCCATGCCGATTACCGTAGGCCCCACAAGGCGCAGAACCTTTCTTGTCCCGGGATTGTTAATCGCCCGTTTAATGCCGGTAAAAAAAAAGCGCATCCTGCTCTTATGCCTTAAAATAAAAGGAAGCTGAATCGCCGCTTCCATAAAACCCCCGATAAGGATGCCCAATGCCATGGCTCTGGCCGGGTTTTGCGTATAGGGGCTTAATCCGTAAGCGCAGAGAATGGTAATAGCATTGAGGAGTATCGGGGCAAAACCGGAAGGAGCGAAAATTCTAAGACTGTTGAGTATCCCCTGAAAAAAAGCCGCAATGGAAATAAAGGCAAGAAACGGGAACATAAGGCGCGTCAAAAAAACGGTTTCGGAAAAATCTTCCATACCAAAGAAGCGGATCATCAGGGGACAAAGGGCAATCCCGGCCATCACCGTTAGGGTAACGAAAAAACTAAGGAAAGTAAGAAAGCAGGAAAGAAATTCCTTTATGCTGTCAGGCGTTCCATCCAGCGGCCCGGTTTCACTCTGTAAAAGGTATTCCTTGAAGGTGGGGACAAAGGCCACCGCGATTGACCCTTCCGCAAAGAGGCGGCGGAAAAGGTTCGGTATCATAAAAGCCACGGAAAACGCGTCAGACAGGGCGCTTGTTCCAAGCAGAGCCGCCTTTGTCATTTCCCTGGCAAGCCCCAAAACACGCGACGCCAGGGTCAGCAGGGAAAGGACAGAGCCGTGGCGGATTAGGGCCCTGCCGCTATTCTCCGTAGCGGGCGAATTTTCTTCGCTCAATCAGCGTTACCCTTCATTTTTTCTTTCAATGCTTGCAGGGCGGCATCGGCGCTTGCGTCTTTCTCCAATTTCTCAAAAGCCTTCTCTGTTTCCGCTTCATCTCCCGTCTTCCCAAGGGCCATTAGCAATTCCTGTTCCAGAAGATCCGGGTTTATGCTGCGTTCCCTCGCGGCAAGGCCGGGCAACTGCCGCCGGATCTCTTCAATCTGGTACTTGAGCGATTTTTCTTCCTCACATAGACCGGCAAGTTTTTCCCCGGCTCTTTCCGCTTCTCTCTCGGCTTCGGAGACGAGATCGTTTTTTTCTGAGGAGCGGGCTAACTCAACCCTGCCCTTCCATTTGGCCGCTTCTTCTTCCAGAGAGTGAATATTTTTTTCGGTCAATTTTAATGTCGCGATCAGGCCGAAAAGGTATTCTTTAGCGGCCGCAACGCTCATCCCGTCAAGTTTTATCGATTCGTTTTCCATTTAGTTTCTTCCCTATTTGTATTGCCCTGATAAGATTTTCCGCTGCCATAGCCAAATCCCGGCGGCTGTCCTTAATCATCGCGTCAAGGCCGATCTGCCCGCAGGAAATCGAGACCGCATAATCGAACGAGGCAAGCAAGGAGCCGGCATCTCCTCCGATACCGCCGGAAAGCAAAGCCACCGGAACCTTGGCCTTGCGGCTTTCCCTTGCGACTACGGAGCAGAGCTTACCACCTGTCGTCTGACCGTCGGTCATGCCTTCCCCGGTTATAACAAGGTCGGCGCTTTTCACTTTCCCGTTCCCGTTCCCGTTCACGTTCAATCGATCAAAAAAGCCCGCGTAACGCATAACAAGCATCGCGCCGGATTCCATTTTACCCCCAAGGCAGATTCTTAAGGCCGCGCCCACTCCACCGGCGGCTCCGTCCCCGTTATGTTCCACATCTCCGGCCAATCCCGCTTTTATCCAGGCATTCGCGAGCTTCCCAAGCCCCGCGTCCAGGGTTTTTACCATCTCCGGCGTAGCGCCCTTCTGGGGGCCAAAGACGGCGGAAGCGCCTTTTTGCCCAAGAAGGGGATTAGTCACGTCGCAGGCGACTTTAATGGAAACTTCTTTCAGCCTTTTATCCGCGCCGGATATGTCAACCGAGGCAATTTTCGCCAGGGCCTGGCCTCCCTGCCCCACCGGCTTTCCGTTTTCGTCCAGTACCCTGAAGCCCAGAGCGCTAATCATGCCTATACCGCCGTCATTGGTAGCGCTGCCGCCTATCCCGATGATTAGTTCTTTCGCCCCGGTATCCAGGGCGGCCTTTATCAATTCGCCGGTACCGTAACTGCTTGTTTTCATGGGATTAAGCTCTTCACGCTTAAGGAGTTCAATCCCGGAAGCGCCGGCCATGTCCAGAACCGCTACCTTTCCCTTTTTAATAAGGCCGAATTCGGCTTTAATTTTCTTACCAAGCGGGTTTTGAACTGTTACCTCAACGAATTCTCCACCGGCCGCCTCGGTAATCGCCCTGGCGGTTCCCTCGCCTCCGTCCGCCAGCGGAATTTTCACCACCTTCGCCTTTTTGTCGGCACGGAGAATTCCCGCTTCTATAGTTGCGCATACCAAAGGAGCGCTCATGTTCCCCTTGAAAGAATCGGGGGCAATTATTATTTTCACACTCCTACTTTATGTACACAAGTGTATTGTTTCAAGTAGGCTGCTTCTTTAAATAAAATCCCAAATAGATTTAAAAAGGCCAAAAATGCTTTATAAAAATTTTCATTTTGGGTGTAGTTTGTTCATCGCCCATCAATAGATTCTATTATGAGAGAGGAGTAAAAAATGAGCCAAAAATATGTTCAGACTACCACACTCCGGACAGTTGCGCGTCCAGCTGTCAGTAAAAAGATCAGTGTTCCCGGCAGCGATGAAGTTGAACCCGTACTTGTCAAAGCCCTGAATGTACTCGGAGTTTATGACGAAGCAATGAGCATCTCTTCAATGGTGCTGGATAAAACCGGGCAGGTACTGAAAACCGCGCAATACAAAAAACAAATGCGTTTTTGCGAACTATGCAAAAAATATTTTCATAATCCTACGCCGGGCCTTGTCAGAACAGGAATCTGGGAAGGAAGCATATACCCCTGCGAAAAATTGCATGCGGAAGCGTCTGTTAAATCCCGAAGCACCGGCGAAACCCAGATTTACGCCTGCGCGGCTGGTTTCGCTTACTGGAACAGCCCCCTTTTCCGCACGGGCGGTTACGCCGGGGCCCTGAGCGCCGGACAGGTGCTCATGTGCGGACATGATGAAGCGGTGGAAAAATTTCACTCCATGTGCAACGACAGCATTGCCGCGGAAAAATTCGGAATGATGCTTAAGGACGTAGCGGAAAAGAAGCATCAGGAAATCCAGGCTATGGCCCGTCTGTTGGGGCTTTGCGCGGCGGAAATATCCGAAAAGGAAAAAGATTCGGGCAAAACAATCCGCCGCATGGCCTGGCTTAAGGAACTGCCAAAGGGAATGAAAGAACAGTACAAAACCAAAACAACAACCGCTTCACCAATACAGGAAAATGCGGGGACAGAAGAGATTTTGGAGAAAGAGCGGATGCTCCTGGCGGCGTTTCAGAGAGGCGATAACGAAACGGGAACCAAAATAATAAACGAGCTTATTAACAGCACCATATCCAGATACCCGTATAATTTTGATCTTGTCCGTTTCAGAGCTATAGAGCTTTTGGTGCTGCTTTCAAGGGCAGCCGACAATGGCGTTTCAACGGAAAACAACAACCGCATCCTGACGCAGATACAGGAATCAAAAGCGGCAGAGGAGCTGATAAAAAATCTGAGCCGGGCGACCGGCCAGATGGCGGATAAAATTTTTTCATTCCGGGGAATGCGCCACTCCTCGGCCCTCAGGAAAGCGCAGAGATTTATCTGGGATAATTATACCCGGAAAATAGACCTGGAAGAAATTTCAAAAGCTTCCGGATTATCGGCTCCGTATTTCAGCACAATTTTCAACGAAGAAATGGGAGAAAAACTCTCGCGTTACCTTAACCGTCTTAGAGTAGAAAAAGCCGCCTCTTTGCTTACAGAAACCAATAAATCAATGAATTTAATCGCCGAACTATGCGGGTTTGAAGATCAAAGCTGGTTTTCAAAAGTATTCAAAAGTTTTACAGGGGTAAATCCCGGGAAGTACCGTGAAGCCGGAAAAATGGGGCATAAGATAATATATGGAAAAAACATTAAAACAAAACAATGACAAAACAAATCCTTTACTGCTAAGCGCGTGCGCGATTGTTAAGGAATACGCGAAAGCAACAGGAGCCAGGATCAGCATCCATGATCAAAATTACGAACCATTTCCCGATGAATTGTTCGGTGAGCTGTTCAATAATGAGAACCACTGCCTTCTTTGTATAAGAAACCAGGACCGCCAGGACGTAAAAAACCTTTCAGGCCCGTCAGCGAATTTGTGCAGGGAAATGCATATAAACGCCATTAAAGAAGGGCAGCGGCTCGGCACTTCCTATACCTACGCCTGCCCTTTAGGATTCATTTTCTGGACAAGCCCAATCTTTTTTAACGGGCGTTTTGCCGGCGCTTTTTTGGGAGGCGGACTCTCTAAGGAAGAATCACAGAGAATTAAGGCGCTGACCGAACTTATGTTTATATGCGCTCAATCCATTTCCATAGGAAGCGACGGTATTAACAAGGACGCCAAACGCCGGATTCTGCATTACTCTCTGCTTTCCGAAAAAATTGAAGAAATAAAGGCTCAATATTCCCAGAGCAACCTCCATCCGGAATATCCTTTGGATAAAGAGCGGATGTTTCTTGACGTTCTTTCAGGCGGGGACAATGAATCGGCAAAGCAAATACTGAATGAAATCCTGGCCCTGCTCATTTTCGCGAATCCCAATCAGTTCAAATATATTCAGTACAGGGCGCTGGAACTTGCGGTCCTTATCTCCAGAATAGGCGCCAATTTTAGCTTTACCATGAACGCCATGCTGGAAAACGGGAACCTGTACACAAAACTAATCCAGGAAACAAAGAACGCGGAAGAACTTGCCGAAGCCATGTACCGCATTGTGGACGACATGGCGGAACAGATACACGGTTTGCAGGGAATACAGCATGTGTCGGTTCTTAAAAAGGCGGAAGATTTCATCCTTGAAAATTTATCTAGGAAAATCAGCCTTAAAGAAATTTCCAAAGCGGCGGGATTCTCGTCTCCCTACTTTAGTACCCTGTTCAAGGAAGAGATGGGTGAAAATTTTTCAAGCTACCTGAACCGGTTAAGGGTAAAAAAAGCTTCAGCGCTGCTGACCGACACAAATCTTAGCTTAAGCAGAATAGCCGCGTCATGCGGCTTTAAGGATCAAAGCTGGTTCTCAAAAATATTCAAGCACTACACCGGAATATGCCCGGGGAAATACCGGAGCCAGGGCGGTAAACTAACGCCAAAAATTCCTGAAACCAGATTTTCGGAAGACTTCCCGGTTGAAGCGGTGTAAAATAATTACCAGTTATTTTTTCATCTTGTTTCAGAACAAACTCGGCTATATAATTTTATTCGTATGACAGATTTCAGGCAAATCCTGTATTACGTTATGGCCGTCTCCGCGTTTTCCGGCAAAAAAGGCATGAGCCAGAAAGACGCGTTCAACTATCTTAACGACAACGACGGCATAGGGTTTCTTGTTGACTGCTATGAAGCGGAACATACCCTTTCTCTGGATGATGCCGTCAACGATCTTACCCTTGTCTGCAAAAACAACGGGGGAACAATAGAATGATCCTCTACTACGGTTCAAACATTGAAATAGTAAAAATCGAACTGGATAAATGCAGGCCATATAAGGATTTCGGCAGGGGCTTTTACACAACCCCCTTGAAAGAACAGGCATGGGCAATGGCGAAACGGACGGTACGGATATTCAGGGAAGGAGCCCCCTGTATAACGGAATTCTTGTTTGACGACACGGTCTTAAGGGATACCAGGCTAAACATAAAACGATTTATGAAACCGGATCTTGAATGGGCCCGGTTCGTGGTAAATAACCGAAATCAGGAATTCAATGAGCCTGCCAATTATGAATGTAACACGGACGGTAAATACGATATCGTAACCGGCCCTGTAGCAAATGATGACATTACCGCTTTAATAAATGTTTATCTGGCGGGAATTTTATCAAATGAAGCTTTGGTAAAAGAATTGACCTTCAGGGATTTGAGCGAGCAAGTTTCCTTTCACACCGAAAGAGCCGCCGCCTGTTTACAATACAACGGAGCCCAACGTGGTTAACCAAAAAATCCAGTTTATGATGGATTACGTAACCGCCGTAGTCGTAGGCTGTGTTATGAAGGACACAGGTCTTTCCGTAAGCGAGGCGATGAAGGCCTTTTACAATTCCGAGGTTTTCGACCGCCTCTGCGATATTGAAACCGGCCTTTACCGTGAAAGCGGCGGCTATGTTCACGATCTATATAAAATTGAGAAGGAATATGGCCGTCTTGTGCAACTGGAAATATAAAAGGGAATTTTAAAGAAGATCATCACGCAAAGGCGCATCGAACCTTCGGTTCGCGGACGCAGAGACATAAGAGTAATTCGATAATTCCTCTTTTAACTTTTTCAAGCAATTCAAAGTTTCTAAAATTTTTATTCAAAAAAATCTCACAAAGGCACGAAGTACACAGAGTACACAAAAGAAGATCGAAAGTTTGATATTCCTCCGTGTACTCCGCACTACCTTCGGCTTCGTTCGGTCGCCAACTCCGTTGGCGCAAACGCCTTCCCGTTACCGGCCTGTGATGGTGTTGTTTGTATATTTAGCGTTACCATCCGTATGGGGCAAAATATTACTGCCATCACCATATTTAGCACTGCCATCTTCACCAACTAAGCACAATGCCGCTCCATAGGTACTACCCCCACTGGTGTTCCCCAACGGCATTCCCACATTGCCGTAAACTGTACCACCTATCATAGTGAAGGTGCTGCTGTATAATACCACCCCACCTCCAAAGAGGGATGCACTATTGCCGAACACCGTGGCATTACTCTGCATGATAAAGGTAGCGTTGGCATCCACCCCGGCATCCACCCCGCCACCTGATCGAGCGCTATTGCCGGACACCGTAGCGCTCCCCTGCATGATAAAGGTACCTCCGTTTATACTCACCCCGCCACCGGTGGCTGAGACTGTATTACCAGACACTGTGGCATTGTCTTGCATTGTGAAGGTTCCTCCGCCGGTGCCTCCTATATACACCCCACCGCCTGAGGTGGCGGTATTGCCCGACACCGTGGCGTTGTCTCGCATAGTGAAGGTACCGCTGGTGCCTACATACACCCCGCCGCCGCCTGAGGTGGCGGTATTGCCGGACACCGTAGCGTTGTCTCGCATAGTGAAGGTACCGCTGGTGCCTACATACACCCCGCCAGCCAAAGAGGCAGTATTGCCAGACACCGTGGCATTTCCCTGCATCGTGAATGAGGAGTTAGCGCCATCTATACGAACCAGCGAAGCGTTATTCGTGTTATGCCCTTTAAGGTCAAGATCCCTGATAACAACAGTTTGATTTGCGCCAATGCGTAACAAACTACCGGTTGATCCAGTAGCAAGGGATATTTCTTTGTCTCCGGTGATTGTTACATTAATACCAGTTACATTGCCGAAGGTATTGGCGGTAACTCCCGGCATAGTAAAGTTTCCGTTAACAGTGACAGTATAGGATTTGTTATTGCCGCTGGTTTTAATGCGATTTACCACCTCATTCCAGGTGGCTTCGTCATACACGTTCCATGAAATAACGGTAACAATACAGGAGGCTGTTTTGCCACCGTCAGCGGTGGTAGCAGTGATAGTTGTAGTTCCAGAGCCAACGGCAGTAACTGTACCGTTTTCTGACACTGTGGCTACGGCTGTATTGCTACTATCCCATGTAACGTTCTGGTTTGTCGCGTTTGATGGCGCTATTACCGCAGATAGAGTTTCAGTCCCGCCTACGTCAAGGCTGGCATTTAATTTGTTCAGGGAGACTCCGGTTACAGCAACGGCACTGGTAACGACGGTAACGTTACATACTGCGGTTTTATTGCCGTCTGCTTTAACGGTGATAATTGCGGTTCCAGCATTTTTTGCGGTAATTACACCGTTTACCGATACCTCGGCTACAGCGGTGTTGCTACTGCTCCATGTAACGCTCTGGTTTGTTGCGTTTGGAGGATCAATTTCCGCATAGAGGGTTTCCGTGCCGCCCTCAACAAGGCTGGTAGATGATTTCACGGATACGCTGCTCACAGGAATAGGATTGACGGTAACAGTACAGACGGCGGTTTTATTGCCGTCAACAGTGGTAACGGTTATGGTTGCCGTTCCAACACTAACTCCGGTAACCGTGCCACTGCTTGATACCGTTGCTACAGCGGTGTTGCTGCTACTCCAGTTTACAGTTTTATTTGCCGCGTTGGCGGGCGTAATAGTTGAAACGAGGATTTCGGTATTCCCAATGACAAGGCTGACTGAGGTTTTATTCAACGATATACCGGTTACTGGACCGGGATTGACATTAACGGTACAAGATGCTGTTTTACCCGCACTAGAGGTTGTAACGGTTATAGTCGCAGATCCAACACTAAGCCCGGTAACCGTGCCATCCGATGATACCGTAGCAACAGAGGGGTTGTTGCTGTTCCAGCTTACAGACTTGTCTGTCGCGTTGGCGGGTGTAATGGTCGGTATAAGGGTTTCGGCAGAGCCAACGATAAGGCTGATGGAGGTTTTGTTCAACGATACGCCGGTTACAGCGACGGTAGTGCTGCCAGAGGATCCCCCGGAACTGCCTCCTCCTCCTCCGCTGCCACCGCCGCCGCCACCAGTCGCAACGGGTGTGGCAGATGTGGTTTGTTCACCATATATTTGAGTTAAACCTTCAGTCATTAAGTTAATACCCTCAAATAACATTGAAGAACCACTAATAATTTGCCAATAAGCATAAGTTAAAGCAACAGTACCAACACCACCAGTTACAATGGCAAATGCAACGGTTTCCATGCCTGTCACCATCTTTTGAGCCCCATAAGCCACGCCAAGAATTCCAACCACAACGGTGGTAACAGGACCAGGGCAAAACTTTTGTGCTACTTTATTAATAAGGCTCAAAACACCTCTGGCTTGTTGAGTATCATATGATGTAAAAAGGTCATCTAAGCTCTTATATATGCACGCTGCAATATATAAATTGCGCATACGCAGATTCTGGTTTGTTGTTAATTCCGGATAATCTTTATATTGCGTAAATACATCTTTGCTCAGGGCAATATTCGACAATGTTTCCTTTTCACCACCCTGCTCAAGCGTTAAACCGTAGGTTTGTGTAACAGGATCATAAGGGGTAAAAATTCCGTTATAAGACTCCTCCGAATCCGATAGCACTATCTTGCTTGGGAAATTCTGATTTTTCTCGAAAAGGAAGATAATGGTCTTGTCATCAAATGCGAAGCCAACCCGCTGGTTATTAGACGTAGTATTGTCCGAATAAAATACCACTTTCGCTTTTTCGTCCGCTACTAATACGGTTCTCCCCGAGTCCGTTTCGGTAATATTACCGTTTGCGTCCACGTAAAAGCCCAATATGGTATTTTCACCGCCTTTGCTTTTTGCGAGGTTTCCTGAATTGTCGCTACAAGCGTTGAACACCATGGCGAATAAGACAAATAATGCGATAAAGCCTTGCTTATTCCTCATCAAAAACCTTAGTTTGTTTTTCATCCCAAATCTCCTTCAGATTAATCCGCCACAAAGCGGAGCAGGCAAAGCCTTTTCCATTAGTTTGTGGTTTTATTTGGCTTAAAAGCATATCGATAGTATTATATTCCCCTTTTAAGCCAATTTCAACATAAGAATATGCTTTTTTGCATATTCTTCAAAATATGGGGTTCAGGGAAAATCTGAAAGCAGAATTGTCCTATTCCGGGATGCTTGTTAAGGAATTGGCGGCCCAAGCGGGCCTAAAGAAACATACAATTGATAACTACCTGAGTATACGGGGTAGAATGCCTTCAGCAGAGGCAGCTGTACGAATTGCGCGTGTTTTGGGCGTTTCTGTAGAATATCTGGTTACCGGTAATGAAGAAAATGAAAATAAAGGGATAGTACATTTATCATATGAAAATCGCTATTTAGTTAATCTTGCGAGAAAACTAAAGCCAGAATACCGAAAAGTTGCCCTGTTATTTATGGAAACTTTAAAAAATTATGAAGACTCCCAATCAAAAGACCGAAGGTAGCTCCGAAGCATTCTAACGACGCGCTATCCTTTGCGGTCTTTGCGCCTTCGCGTCTTGGCGTGAACTCTTCTCTTTTTATTAATTGCTATTTTCCCTTGTAAGTTATACAGATAAATAATACTATTTGCGCTTGATCACAGCCCGTCTGGCAGATAAGACGGAGAGGAGAAGTTACAATGGCTACTATCGTATCGACAATAAGGGTTGGACAAAAACCGACTAAAGACGAACGCAAGCGGATGAAAGCGGAAATCAAGGCCGCAAAAAAAATGCTTCCGGTTTATGACCCCGATTGCCCGCCTTCCTCATCGGAAGCCCTTGCCGAATTCGCGGCCATGGCGAGGGAGCGCAAAAAGAACCGCCGGAATCCACTGCCGGTTGTAGCACTCCGTATCCAGCCGGATGTATTGGAAAAATACAAAGCCTTAGGGCGCGGATACTCCGGCATAATGGCGGATGTCCTTAAACTTGCCGCAGATAACCCGGAGATACTTTCAAAAGCCTCTATGCGATAAAAAACCAGGGCTGGCTGTACGCCTTTCTTTTCATTCTTTCTTTTCTCTTTTCTCTCACTTGTTTTACCCCCTTATATGGTGTAGAGTAAGAAACTACCGCTACATACAAGGATTTGGGAGACCAGGTGAAGATAGAAAGGCTGTTCACTGACCCGCTAACCGGGCCGTATAAAGATATTGTCTTTGAGAAGCGAAAAAGCGAGATACGCGGAAAAGACGGCAAGGCCATTTTTTCCGATGAGTTTGTGGTTGTGCCGTCATTTTGGAGCCAGATTGCCTCGGACATAATAGCGCAAAAGTACTTCCGCAAGGCGGGCATTCCGCAAGACAAAATTTACGAATGGAAAAAATACTCCGAGGTGGGAAATGTTCAGTATGATTTTGTACTGCCGGAAGACGGGGCCGAGCACGATGCCCGCCAGGTTTTTCACCGGCTGGCCTACACCTGGATGGACTGGGGGCGAAAGAACGGCTACTTCAACAGTCCGGACGATGAAAGGGCTTTTTACGATGAAACCTGCTACATGCTCGCCCGCCAGATTGCGGCCCCCAACAGCCCGCAGTGGTTTAACACCGGCCTTTACGCGGTCTACGGCATCGAAGGGCCGGCTCAGGGGCACTATTATTACGATCCCGCCGGCGGCGCGGTAAAAAAATCGGAGAGCGCCTACAAACGCCCGCAGCCTTCTGCGTGTTTCATCCTCTCCGTCAACGACGACCTGGTAAACTCTGGCGGTATCATGGACCTCGTAACGCGAGAGGCAAGGCTTTTCAAGTACGGTTCAGGGACAGGGTCCAACTTTTCAAGAATCAGGGCCCAGCACGAAAAGCTCTCCGGGGGCGGCGTGTCGTCGGGCCTGCTTTCGTTTTTGAAGATTGGCGACCGCTCCGCCTCGGCTATTAAAAGCGGAGGCACCACGAGGCGGGCGGCAAAGATGGTTACCCTGGACGCGGATCATCCCGACATAGAAGATTACATCGCGTGGAAAGCCAGGGAAGAACACAAGGTTGCTTCGATGGTTACCGGCTCCCAAATAGTCAACAAAAATCTTTCTGAAATAAAAAAAGCCCTTGCATCTTTCAGGGGCCCGGACGGGGACAGATTTAACATTTCGAAAAACCACGAACTTGAAACGGCTCTGCGCAGCGCCCTTGCCGATAAAATTCCCCCTTCTTACCTGTACCAGCTTTTAAGACAGCTCCAGCAGGGCGACAAGGATGTGAACCCTGCGGTTTTTTCTACCGCCTGGGATGACGAAGCCTACAACACAGTTTCCGGCCAGTCGTCCAACAACAGCGTAAGGCTGACCGACGATTTTATGAGGGCGGTTATTGACGACAAGGAATGGAAGCTCTCAGGCAGGGTAACAGGCGGAACAGAAAAAACCGTTAGGGCCGGAAAAATCTGGGAAGACATCGCCCGTTCTACCTGGGCCTGCGCCGACCCCGGGCTTCAGTTTCACACGACGATTAATGACTGGCACACCTGCCCCTCAGGCGGCGAGATCAGGGCGTCAAACCCCTGCTCCGAATATATGTTTCTGGATGACACTGCCTGTAACCTTGCTTCGGTTAACCTGTCCCGCTTTTACGACAAGGCCGCCGGCACTTTTGACGTTGAAAAATACCTGCACGCGATAAGGGTGTGGACAACCATTCTTGAAATTTCCGTTGTCATGGCCCAGTTCCCTTCACCGGAGATCGCGGAGCTTTCTTACAAGTACCGGACTCTGGGGCTGGGCTATGCCAGCCTGGGAAGCCTGCTCATGATCATGGGCCTTGCCTACGACTCCCCCGAAGGCAGAACGGTTGCCGGCGCACTCTCGGCGATTCTTACAGGCGAAGCCTACGCGCAATCCGCAAGGATGGCCTCGGAACTCGGGCCTTTTGCGCAATACGCTGAAAACTCAAGCGCAATGCTCCGCGTTATACGCAACCACCGCAGGGCCTGTAACAACGCTCCCCCTTCGCAGTACGAAGGGCTTCACACGATTCCCCAGGGAATAGAGCCAGCCAAATGCAAGACATCAAAATGTGAGGCATTTAAATGCCCGGCGGCTTTCGATTTGTCTTACATCCTGGACGCGGCAAAGAAAAGCTGGGACGACGCCCTGGCCCTGGGGGAAAGGCACGGCTTCCGCAACGCCCAGGTGAGCGCGATTGCCCCCACCGGAACCATCGGCCTTTTGATGGACTGCGACACTACGGGGGTTGAGCCGGATTTCGCCCTTGTAAAATTCAAGAAGCTCTCAGGCGGCGGAAGCTTCAAAATCATCAATCAGTCTGTCCCGCCGGCGCTTGCGGCTCTGGGCTATAGCGAAGCGGAAATTGAAGCCATTACCGCCTACGCCACGGGGCGAAAAACCCTGAAGGGCTGCCCGGCCATCAATGCCGAAAGCCTCGCGGAAAAAGGTTTTACTTCCGAAGCTGTCGCGCTGGCGGAAGAAGCGCTAAAAAGCGCCCACAGCCTGGAAGCCGTATTCAGCCCCTGGGTTCTTGGCAAGGATTTTTTCGAAAAGAAACTAAAAATACCTGAGGCCTCTTTTTCGCTTAACGGCTTTAGCCTTTTAAAACATCTTGGCTTTTCATCCTCTGAAATCGAAGAGGCGGAGATTTACGCCTGCGGAACCATGGGCCTTGAAGGAGCGCCGGGACTCAGGAAAGAGCATTACAACGTTTTTGACACCGCTACCCCTTCGGGAAAACACGGCAGGCGCTCCATCTCCTGGACAGCCCATGTGGAAATGATGGCAGCCTGCCAGCCTTTTATTTCAGGCGCAATTTCCAAAACTATCAACATGCCCAACGCCGCGAATTATGAAGACGTAAAGGGCGCTTATATGCTTTCATGGAAAAGGGCGCTAAAGGCAGTGGCCCTTTACCGCGACGGCTCGAAACTGTCCCAGCCGCTTTCATCCAGTGCGAAAAGCAACGCTTCAGGTAATACCTCAGGCACAGACCCGATAGCGGATACAATTCTGGCAGTGGAAAAATCACTCGCGGCAGGTGTTTACTATGAGGGCAAAACGGACAGGAGAAAAAGCGGAGGGAAAACCAGAGGGACAAGAAAGCCCCTGCCCAACAGAAGGAGCGGTTACACTCAAAAATCAAAAATCGCCGGCCATTCCATTTTTATACGAACAGGCGAATACGATGACGGAAGCCTTGGCGAAATCTTTCTTGACATGCACAAGGAAGGCGCCGCCTTCAGGAGCCTCCTGAATAGCTTCGCCATCGCCGTTTCCCTTGGCCTTCAATACGGAGTGCCGCTGGAAGAATATGTTGACGCTTTTACCTTCAGCCGCTTTGAACCCAACGGCATAGTAAAGGGCCACGACTATGTAAAAATGGCAACCAGCGTCATCGACTTTATCTTTCGGGATCTCGCTATAAGTTACTTAAAACGCGTTGAGCTTGGCCAGGTAAAACCTGAAGACCTCCTGGCCACGGGGACAAAAGACGACAACAGTACGCCGCAGGGATGGAGCAATGAGGATGGTTTTTCCCAGGCCAGAATTAAAGGCTACGAAGGGGATTCCTGCCCTTCATGCGGCAGTTTTACCCTGATACGGAACGGTACCTGCATGAAGTGCGACACTTGCGGAGAAACAACAGGCTGCAGTTAGCGGGCCCGCCTATACGGTCCGGCATTACTTTTTCGGAATCAACTGGGAAATATAGTTGTTAAAAATCTTTGCGTAATCGTCTTTAATTTTCTTTTCCGCCGCGGAATACGCTCTGTTATCCGCCTCCGACTGGGAAACATGGCCTTCCCTGGTATTGTAATTATAGGGAAGCAACACGGTTCCTGAACTCGTATCCATAAGATTCGCCCTAAGCTCAATACGGGTATATTTGTTTGACTGATTGGGTAAATCAACCGGCGAAGTTACAATATTCACATCAAGGACATAGCGGGAATTAACGCCGCCGCTTCTGAATTTTAAATCGGAAACAGCTTTGGCAAAAGCGCCCTGTATTCTCTCGGCTTTGTCGTTCTGCACTTTCAATCCGATTGGTATCGCTTTAGCGATATCAACCGCTTCCAGCCGGTAGTCATCGCCAATTTTAAGTTCTCCCGGCGGCGTTGCCCCAATTACCCTCAACAAATTGCCATAGGATATATTGATATCCGCCACCACCGCCGCAAATTGATACCTGCTATACCCTTCCATGGAATTTTTTTCAGCCTGGCTCATGTTGACAAGGTTCTTTATCAGGTTTTGATTGGCCTTAATCATCTCGCTGTACAACCGGGCGGTTTTTGCCTTCTCCATAACGGCAACCGCAAAGTATTCACTTTTTGAATCATACCAGACTTCCCTTATTTCCGCCCCCACCAAAGAATCCATCGAAGCCGCAGTTCTTATTGTGTTTTCTATATCGGTACTGTCTGTATAACCCCCAGTTTTACCGCTATTAACTACTTCCTTATAGATATTGGTTACGGTTTGATCCGCGATTACGGATTGGCCAAAAATCGCGATAAGGTTTGAAAGGGCGTTTTTTTCAGCCATTTCGCGGCTTGAAGCGCCGCCGGAAGCGGCAACGTATTGATTCCTGTTGTACACCGAATCGACTGAATTAACCCAGGCCGGCTGATTTTTGCCGGTATTGAGCACGGGCTCCTGTTTGGCAGAGGAAGCCCCCTGCGCGGCTCCCTGCGCCGGCAGACCGCCCTGGGAAGAGGCCGGCTGTTTCCCGTCCATTCTGTCTTGCGCTTCATTAGCCGCGGCCTGGGCTTCGGCTAATGAAGGGCCGCTACGTGAAGGAGTACTTCCACAGGAAAAAGTACCCAAAGCCATACAAAAACACGACAAAACGAGGAAAAAACCAAAAAGCAATGACTTTATCTTCATAACGCTCCCCGGGCAATCGCCAAAGTCCAGACAGATCTGTCTTTTGGGTCTACCCAAATTTCCAGAACCAGAAAATGATCAAGCCGCGCCGTACTCCGCTGATAAGAAATAAAGGTGTTCCTGTCTCCATCAGAGGTCATATCAACAGTAACGGCGGTGGATACCCTGGAAACCAGAGCCGCAACCGCGGCTTCGCAGGATTTTTCGAAAGTATCTCTCACATAAAACTGCCTGCCGGAAAATCCGACTCCTGTTATAAAACCGCCGATTTCATCAGGCGGATGCCTTACCCATTCGGGGCTGCCGTCCGCTTCCCTTGCGAATCCATAGCTGACGACGGCGGGGAAAGAAGACGGATAGCTAAAGCGGATGAACACACTGCCATCAACATTTAATACATCACGGTTGGAATTATAAGTCAGAGCGTCGGCGTATTTTGCCAAATCCCTGTCATAGTCCAAATAAATTTCACAATCGGTGAAATAATTAAGGGAATGGGGTCCTACATTCTGTATATTCTCCACATTGGCCCAGACACTGTGGTACATAGCCGCTTTTCTCGCGGCATCCTCGCGGGCCAATTCAATTTCGGCTTCACGTTTTGACTGCCTGCCTGACGCCCCAATAATAACCAGCGAACCCGGCTTTGGCAGGGTAATCCAAAAACTATCCTGAGTTCCGGAAGTTCCCTTCGCGCCAACCGAAGCGCCGGAATTCGCGCAAGCGAAAAAGAAGAGGCTGACACATAAAGCGGTAATTATTTTTCCCATGGCGCTTTAAAAAAACAGGGTGTGAAAAGACACACCCTGTTGAATAACCGGCAGCTCAATACCCTTCTTCTTTCCTCAGTTGTTCAAACCCCTCGTTCATCCTTTTTTCTGCGTCAAAAGAAGCCATCTTCGGAACAGCAAGCCTGGCCACTGCCTGGGCCTGGCCAATTTCCTTTACGACATTTGCCTTGCTCAAGTACATGACAGTCCACCACTGCCCATTTTTCTCTTGTTCCTCATATATGATTTCCGCGCCTGAAAGGTTTGATTTGGAGAGGGTTACGGTGATGTTTTCCTGATACGCAACCCTTGAGTCAAGGTCAACTTCGCTTGAGGCCGTGTAATCGCGAACCATATTTTTTACCATGGAATTCATGGTATTGGATATTTCAGCGCGCGCCCTGGTAGCCGCTATGTTCATCGACTGGGCTTTTGTTCCCATTTTGGCGGTTCCTATGCCGACCAGTACGTCCCCAGGGGCGTTCCTTCTCAGATTCGCGACATTTGGCGGATATCCGTTTGAAGCCGGGGGCTTGGAAGCGCAGCCGAAAAAGACCAAAAATATACACACAACCGTAATTATTCCAATAAATTTCTTCATAAATTACTCCCTTTATTATTAATAGATAGTCTGTTGCAAGATTTTATCCTACAACACTATAATAACACCCTGACAGGGTACAGTCAAGGTTTCGGGTCGCCCCGCTCTCCCAGAAGTCTGTCGGACTTGTAGAATTTTTCGGCAAATAGTCGCAAAATTTTCCGATTTATGGGCTCCTGGATGGAAAGCACGATTCCCGTGGCTTCCATCAGGTCATTTTGAAAAGTTTCGTCCTGTAAATCCTCCTTTCATAAGCTTCGTGTCGCAAACTACGGCTACGGATACCAGCGAGCTTTATCTATTCCATCTGTAAGATTCTGTAGAAAATGTTCCACCATCACATTTTCCCATAATTTCCGCACGCAAAAAAGGCTCACCAAATTTATAAGGTTCCTGTAAAACAAATGCTCCGTTCTTTGCAACAGTTTTAGTTATTTTATGGTAAATATAACTGTATTCCGTAGTAATTATGATTTTTGCAACTATTTCACGGTGTTTTCTGTTGTTTCTAAGTTCAACCCGCAATTTATCGGTAATACTCCTACAGCTCTGTGGTGTATCAGCCCATTCACATGTTGCCTTATATTTGCAATCTTTGCACTCTGTGTCATAAAGCAAACGTTGAGTTTGTTTTTTTTCCATATTTTCATTCTCCTGTATATTCAGTTGCTTCATTTAACGTCCTACACCATATAACAAAAATGATTGCAAGTCATTTCTACTCCATGAATTTATAAAAACTGGAGTAACAGGTGCAACTTGTCTGATACTTTTAACGGGTTTTATTTGTTTTACTCCTTTAACTGGCTCTAATCTTGTAACCCCTGAAAATGCGCTCTTAGTTGCACCTACCGCATAACCATTTTGGTCCCTAATTATTCCGTCTCGATACCAACCTAAATGGTTCCCATTAAGTCCATAGATATTATTTCCAGCGATATACGCAACAGGGTTCCCACTCCATAGATAAATTGTAAAATTACGGTCTACTGCAATATACGCAACCGCATTTCCACCAGAATCAAACAATGTAATTTCTTCTCTGTCCTTTACCATTTTCTCTCTTTATATACTAAAAAAATTCTGCTGTCCCAGCATTAATCGCAACCAAACCCCCTCCGCTACCTTCACTCCCAACCCCCTGTCGCGCCATCAAGAGCCGAATTGAGGTTTACCGTCGGCCCGGCAGTGGTTTCACGACGTTTTCCGTAAGAAACATACACCGCATGACCACTGTTATTCTGCACAACGCCTGAACTGTTTTTTACCACATTACTGTTGGTATCCCCGCTGGTATAGCCATAAATAGTGCCACCGCCAGTTTTGGTAAAGGTTCCTGACGTATACACATACACCCCACCGCCAAAAGAGGAAGAGGTATTACCGGAAACTTCCCCGCCGCTCATGGTAAAGGTTCCTGACGTATACACATACACCCCACCGCCTGAGCCTGTGGAAATATTGCCGGAGACTTCCCCGCCGCTCATGGTAAAGGTTCCTGACACATCCACCCCGCCACCGTAACTGGTGGTATTGCCGGATATCTTACCATTGTCCATAGTGAAGGTTGAACTGCTATCTACCTCCACCCCGCCGCCTGAATTGCCGGAGACTTCTCCGCTGCTCATGGTGAATATCCCTCCATTGGACACCAATATTCCGCCGCTGTATTTTGCAGTATTGCCGGAGATAGTCCCGCCACTCATAGTAAAAATTCCGTCCGACACATACACCCCGCCGCCTATGGAGGAAGCGGTATTACCAGAAATAGTTCCACCGCTCATGGTAAAGGTTCCGTCGTACACATACACTCCGCCACCGTAACTGGTGGTATTGCCAGTAATGCGCGACCCCGCATACATTACTAATGTTCCGTTGCTGTATACTTTAACCAGTGAATCTGTATTACTGTATAGCCCCTTCAGGATTATGTTGTCGTCAAGAATCAAAGTAACACCGGAGCCTACTGTAAACATCGAACCGTTAGATGTAAGGCTTATAGTCCGCGCTTTACCAATACCTTTCATAATAATAGTTATATTGCTTTTCCCGTAATAGGATAGTGTCGTGGGAGCTATAAATTCATTTGAGTTCACTTCAACAGTATATTCATTACCATTGACCGCATTGGATTGTAACCAGGTTAATTTATTGCAGCAATTTAAAGTTTACCCCGTATCAATGTCGGAATACATGAAAACAATGAGTTCCTGCCAACTCCCAAAGAGGTTACGGCGCATTAGGAAGCGCAGTTCGTTAAAGAATTCATCCCTCCTTCGGGCATACGCCCTTGCTTTCCGGTAGTCTTCATCGTTGACATCCAGCAGCGAGTGCATCTGAAAAGCCAGAAGATGCAGCAGGCAGTACATTTCACCGGCATGGATTTTCCCGTGCCCAAAATTATGCTCCAAATTGTAGCCATGGTTTTTCAGGACGTGCGGACTAAAGTCCGAGTTGTGTTCGTTTTCTATCTTCCAGCGCGAGCGGGCGCATGAGGCGAGAAAAGAAACCGTATCGCTTGTTATCGTTTTATTGGTTATCCAGCTGTTATAAAAGGTTTGTTTGTTTTTTTCCCCGTTCCATATTGAAAGGGAAAGATAGTTTACCATGAGGGTTTCTTTGTTGTCCCGTATTTCGACTCCGTTAAGCCATCGGTAGGTATAGGTAAGGTGATGGCGCCCGTTCCATTCCCGCTTGGAAGTTTCCTCTGGATAAGAGTTTTCAACCGTCTTAGTGAGCCATGGATGGGAATCCTCTTTTCAGGTAAAGATAAAACTATAGCCACGCTCCAGTACTTCCTTGCAAAACGGGTAATTTGAGTATAAACCGTCGCCGAGAAGTGTCGGGGAAAGCCATTTATACTCCTCCGCGTGCTTTGTAAGCCATCTTTTAGCCGCATTCCGCTGGAAATCCTGCTTTTTACTGTTCGCAGTGCCGTCAGTATTGGTTATCATTTCCGGCGCTACAGGCAAAACCGCCGTGTTTCCAGGCTTTACCAGCGCCCCTGCAAGCACGCTGTGGCAGTATGTTGTTACTTCTTCTTTCGTTGTATGCAAACAATGCCCGCAATGTACCTGTTCCGATGAGAAATACCAGACGCCGTCAAGCGCCAAAAGGACGCCGCCGTCCAGGCAGCGGAAGTCCTTTAGACCGCCCCATTCATCCACGGTATGCAGGTTTTTATTGAATACGCTGCTTAAAGAATCGGGGCCTATTCCGTCAAGCAGGGTCGTTATCTGCACGTTGCCCGGTATTTCTTGTGCCCCCATCACCGTTTCCAGATTGCACCTCTTCCATTTCTGCTTCATCGTGGTTTGGAAATCCAGCATGGACGGATGCTGGAAAAAGAAAACCGCCAGGGCGCTTTTAAGCGCGTCGATAAGTTTGTATTTAAGGCCGAAGCCTTCCCGCCTGTTATCTTTTAAACCTTCCGCAGCTGCCTTAAGATTATTCAGCAAGCCGTTAAATATTCCCTTTCCCATACTTTATTATCGAGGCTTTGTAGGGCAATGTTATCGGTTTGTTCCTATCAATCTTGAGATCTGTGGCTAAACTTTAAATTGCTGAATTTATTGGCGAGACCATTGACAGAGTCAATAGTAATGATTTTCCATTTCGCATAAAAGGAAATATTAGCAGTCGGTATATAAGAATCACCGACTTTATAATTGGTCCCCGTACCGGAAGAGTTTGTATTCCAGCCGCCGAATGTATAGCCGCTTTTTGTTAATCCGGTGCCGTAGGGAAGCGTTATTGCCGAGCCTGATTGCGCTATTTGCGAGGCAGGTACCGTACCGCTTCCACCATTGGCATTGTAGGTTACAGTGTAACTTGTACTTGCGGCTGTATCCCACTTGGCATATAGAGTAACATTTCCTGTAACGGTATAGGAATCACCGGCTTTATAATTGGTTCCTGTGCCTGAAGTGTTTGTATTCCAGCCGCTAAAAGTGAAGCCGATTTTCGATAACCCACCTTCATTTGGAAGTATAATACTGGAGCCAGCACTTACAGTTTGCGTGGTGGGAACAGTTCCGCTTCCACCGTTGGCATTGAAGGTTACTGTGTAAGTGGTTGTAGTAACTATAGCGTTCCAATTGGCGTATAACGTAATGTTACTATACGGTACATAGGATGAACCAACACCGTAAAGATCCCCGCTGCCAGAAGCATTGGTACCCCAGCCACTAAAGGTGAAACCGATCTTCGATAGCCCGTCGCCACTTGGAAGCGCTATACTCGAACCGGCGCTTACCACCTGCGCGGCGGGAGGCGTACCGTTTCCGCCATTTGCGCTATAAGTTACAGTGAAGGTAGTACCGGGAGAAGCCCAATTGGCATACAGAGTAATATCTCCGTTCACAGTATAAGAACTCCCTGCACTATATTGAGTTCCAGCGCCTGAAGCGTTGGTATTCCATCCGTTAAAAGTGTAGCCGCTTTTTGTGAGTCCACTGCCGCTTGGAAGGACTATGCTGGAACCTTCTTTTGCGACTTGCGGGACAGGGGGCGTGCCGTTCGCGCCGTTGCCGTCAAAAGTTATGGTGTAAGCAGGCGCAGTAACAGGTATCCAATTGGCATATAATGTGACATTGCCTGTCGGCGTATAGAAAGAATCGGCGCTGTAATTTCTTCCACTTCCGGAAGACTCGGTATTCCATCCGCCAAAAGTGAATCCACTTTTTGACAAACCGTTGCCGCCAGGAAGCCTTACGCTGCTGCTTGATTTTACATTTTGCGAGGAGGGAGAGTTACCAGTTCCTCCGTTTCTGTCGAAGCTAACGATATATGTCGTGTTGCCGCCCAAATTGCCTTCAAGAGAACAAGCTACGCTAAATAGAATAAGCACGATTAATGCCAACCATTTGCTCTTTTCAGCCATCTATCACCCCTTAATAAAAACGATAAGTGTACCCAAAAGCGAATTTGTTACTTACGCTTTTCATGTTTGTCCGCAAAGTGTATGAAATATCAAACCCGTTCAAAATGTTTAACCCTACAATAAAATCTGCGGCGACAATGCTGATGGGTTCTTTCAAATCCTGATAGGCTCTTTCGCCAAACATATATCCGACGCCTGCGCCAATATAGCCCCCGCCTTTGCCAAAGGGAATAAAAAGCGCGTAATGGGCAAAGGGGTACATCGAATAGTAATTAACAACATCAGGAACCCCGCTTACCAAGCCCATATCAAAACCAATATCCAAAAAAGAATACGGAAGCGGCGCAATAGTTCCACGAACCGTACCGATAACCCATGGTTCCGCAAATGAAGTACCTATGGCAGTGCCCACCGTCCAATAATAGGCCTCCTTTCCGGGTTCTTTTTTGGTAACTCCTAAAAGCCCCTTCAGCCGGGAATCTAAACGCAAATCATAGGATTTTGGAAATAAAATTTCCGCTGTTTCAGTCACAGTAGCCCGTAAAGTCATCCGATACTCATCATTGCTTACTCTTATCATTGATCCATAGACAAGCGTATCTGCTCCAACAAAATGACCTATCAGTTGTGCTGTTTCATCATTGACATATCCGGTTAGGGAAAAATTGAGTTCTCTTTGAAGAATTTCTATATCCTTTCGCTCATAAACCTTTACATCCTTATTCTTTTTACTTGATAATTTATCTACCATACTATCAATAAAATAAATCATCAAATCACGTTTATCGGTTTCAAAAGAAATAACTGCTATTCTGCTGCTATTAGGCATTTGCGTCAGAAGTTCTGCCGCGAAATTGGTGATTGCGCTATCAAGGGTCACCTTACTTTGTGGAAACAAAAGCATTATTTGGGAGAAAAACAGTAATACATAAAACAAAAGTCGTTTCATTGTTTCCCTCAATGGAACCTGATTTCAAAACTAGCAGGATGTCTGCTATTCGCGTAATTTTACTTACGGAAAAATAGTGGCTCTTTTGCGTTACCATAAAACTACATACATTGCTTTATCCTTAAATATTTTTCCTTTCCATAATAATCCTCATTCAATCTATCAACCTCTTTTTTGCGCTTCTCGTTGATATAATCATCAAATCCTTTATACCCAGCAAGAGGAGATGTTTGATTAATCATTGAATAACGTAATATTTCGCCATCTTCCACACGCTTTTTGAACCTTTTTTTGTATTCACTTGCCTGTTCCTTGCTTTGAATTAAGTTTCCATTTTCATCTGTAGTTGGCATAAAGCCATCTTTGAAAACTATTGAACCAATAACCTTTAAATTATCAATTATTCCATCCATAATAAATTTTTCCCTTTTTGCTTTTGTATATTCAAAATGTTACAAAGTATTACTGACTCTAAACGTGACTGACACTGTATAAAGAAAATGGTGACTACCTTCGCTTCTGGTGGACACTGTGTGTAACCAAAGGTTACAGATTGGAACATGCTCTAATCCACTCTAATCCTATCTAATCCAATCGAAGATTTAGTGTATACGGATTAGTAGTCGGTATCACAAATGTACCCTCTTTTCTGCTTCCAGCAGCACTAGTCCAAACAATAGAATAAGTTACACCTGGGTCTAATCTTGATAGTGTTATTGGAGTACTACCCCTATAAATTATATTGCTGTCACGACTTATATAAAACGGCAAGTTACGGTCAGTTTCAACGGGTTCTCTAACTGTGTAGTATTCTATTTTTGGATCAGTACCAGGGATATTAACACCTCCTCCTAATGCTGAAACCGTATGTGCGCCAACGCTACCAGGGCTAAGACGAGATCTGGTTATATCACGGTAAGTTATATACGTAGAACGAAAAGTAACCGAGCCTTGCCCTTGTTGAGTATAAGCAGATTTATATTGGTTTTGTTGATCAGTAAGTAATAAGTCATCTAATGATGCACACCCAACAAAACCTAAAAATAAAACGCCCCAAGCCAGAAACCATTTGTTTTTCATTCTTAAAAACCGCCTTTCACTTTATCTTAATATGGAACATTAATTACCATTTGGCTTCGTGACCACCTGGGAGAGTTCCTACTTCGTACAATGCCCCTAACAAAAACATAACAATCGTCCGAACAAAGTGTATTTTTCATAGAAATCTCCATATTGAATGACTAAGTACCAACTTTTCTATAATCTACCCCCAAAAAGCAGAAAAATAGACAAAACATAGTCTTTACGTTACTTATACATTACTTTGTGATACTAGTCAATACCTATTAAGCACTTATTATTTCTTTATAGGATATGGAAATAAAAGAAGCGAGCATACGAGATATACTGGCAATGAATATTAAAGAATATCGCCGGAAAAACAGCCTTTCTCA
>Ga0268262_10000896_pt1 | contig 38603 bp, 29 predicted proteins | sample TergutNc150P3_FD_190354 | JGI IMG/M metagenome (GOLD analysis project Ga0268262, IMG submission 190354) | Nasutitermes corniger P3 segment gut microbial community from laboratory colony in Florida, USA - Nc150 P3 (SPAdes) (version 2) | ecosystem: Host-associated > Arthropoda: Insects >...
TGTTCAATTTCTTTTATGCTGCCCGTAAACTGGTTTCCAAAGAAAGAACGGGAAGCAAAGTCAGGAGAGCTTACGACAAGCCCCAGACTCCTTTTGAACGGGCTATGGCATCAACCGATACTTCAGAAGAAATAAAAAGACGTCTTGCATCTTTGAAGAAACGGTTAAATCTCATGACCGAGATGAAACAAATGCAGCAGGCTCTTGACAAGTTGTTTTCTTTTGCTGAACCTGTTCCTGAGTTTGTTTCTAAACCTAACATGAAGCCGTTGCGCTTCGGTTCCTATGGTTAGATTTTTTATCGTGAGGCATCAACCCTTTTCGGTTTGATTTTTACGTGAGGCACTACGTTAGGGCTGCTCTGAAACTGAAGTTTCCGGACAACTCTAACAGCTATTTGACAAAAGAACATAATTATGCTATAGACATATTATTATTTTCAAAATTTGTTTATATAAAAAAGGCGGGAACATGGAAGACAAAGAGAAGAGAGCGAAAAAATTCTACGAATCGTTTTTGAAGTATACGGAAACCCTTTTCAGCGATTTTACTATCAGGAAAGAATTGAATTTTCAATCTATACAAAATATGATTAAGATGTCATACGAATTTGTACGTCTGGATCGTAATCACATTGTGCATGTAATGCAGACAACCGAGCGGTATAAAAATCCGCATGTGTCGCATTCCGTGCGATCCTGTATTATTGCGTTAATCATAGGATTACAATTGAAACTGCCCAGGCATCACCTTATAGAATTGGGAATTGCGGGTTTGTTGTGCAATATAAGCGTAATCAATATGCCGGAGTGGATATACACAAGCAGCGAAGAGGGTTACAATATGCTGACATCAGGTACGGATGCGGAAAGAGAATTACTGTATGTCCACCCTATACATGCCAATAAAATACTCAAAGCGTTAAATTTTCCTTCGCCCATTTGTGAAGCGGTGCTTCATCATCATGAATTTGAAGACGGAACAGGTTTCCCCCAGCAGCTTAAGGGAGAAGATATCTGTATGTGCGGAAAAATTTTGGCAGTGGCGGGTTTTTACGAAGCTTTCTCAATGAGCCATATTGGCGGAGAAAAATGCGGTCATAACGGCATAGTGCGGATATTGAAAAACAGCGGTAATTTTAACGTAACGGTTCTTCGGGCTTTGGTAAGTTCAATATCAATTTACCCTGTCGGGATATGTGTTTTATTGTCCAATGATAAACGCGGACAAGTGGTAGACATAGATCAGGAAAATCCGCGTTTTCCCATTGTTAAGATTTTCGGAGACGAACTTCTCAGCGAAATTGTGAAAACTTCCGATGAGCTTTCCATAGTCCGCCCGCTTACCGGTGAGGAAATTGAGGAAGCTGTTGAAAATAGAAACGAATCGGATTCTAAAACCGCGTAAAAAGAGCGGTTAAAGGTTTTCTGTTTCTCTGTAAATCTGTGTAATTATCTCTTCCATCGGCAGTTCTTTTACAGCTATGTCAGTGAGAGAAAATTTACTTGAAAGGAATTTGATAAAGTCGCCGATTGCTGTTTTTGAGGCGTCAACTTCAAGAGTTATCTCAAGCGGTGATTTTTGTTCAAGAACTCTTACGCTGCCGGGAAGCGCCGCGCCTATGTCAAACGGCCGCTCCAGCGTAAGTTCCGCGATTTTCTTTTCGCCCAGATTAAGCTGTAATTTCTGCAAGGTGTCATCAAAAACTTTTTTCCCGTGATTAATAACGATTACATTATCGGCGAGCTGTTTTACGTCTTCCAAATCGTGGGTTGTAAGAATAAAAGTCGCGCCTGTTTTGTTAATGTTAAGGATGAACTCACGGATTTTTGCCTTTGCGATGACGTCAAGCCCGATTGTCGGCTCGTCCAAAAAGACAATCTTGGGCCTGTGGAGCATTGCCATAATAAATTCACACTTCATGCGCTCGCCGAGCGACAGCACTCTTGTCGGTTTGTGAATGACTTCCTGAACTTCAAACATTTCCGCTAACTCGTAAAGGCGCGATTTGTAATCCGTCTGCGTTATTCCGTAAATGGCGCGGTTCATGTTAAAACTGTCAACGGGCGGAATGTCCCAGATTAACTGCGAACGCTGCCCGAACACAGCGCCTATTTCCCGTACATACCTTTTGCGTTCCCTGCCCGGCGAGTATCCCATAACGTCAATTTCCCCTGAAGTAGGGTAGAGCGCCCCGCAGAGCATTTTTATCGCGGTGGATTTACCCGCGCCGTTGGGGCCTAGAACGCCGCATATACCGCCTTCTTTTACGTTAAACGATATGTTGTCAACCGCGTTTATAATTACTTTTTCACGCTTAAAAAAACTTTGTAAAGTTTCTTTCATTCCGCTTCCGCGCTTGAAGGTTGTATAAGTTTTTACAAGATTTTTTACTTTTATTATGTCCATATCAGCCGCCCGCTCCTTCGTATAACTTGATCATATATTGATACAGCCATATCCCGAAAAACATGAAAAGCACGCACGGGATAACCAAAATTAACATGAACGGCTCAAGGCGTCCCAGAAGCGCGCTTGCCGGATAAAAACCAATCATGGCCACAGGGATTATATATGACGAAAGCGTTTTTATTGCGCGCGGAAATATTGATGCAGGGTATTTCCCGAACGATAATATGCTGTCTAAAATGTCGGGCAGGCGCGAGTTTCCCACCCACTTGAATGATGTTGCCGCCATAATCATTTGAAAACCCGTCATTACCGAAAATCCTCCCGCGAATAACAGTAAAAACTGCGCGACAGCGGCAAATGAGGCAAAACCTGTGTGCGCTGTCGCAATGCCGAACATTACGCCGCCGCCTATTAACAGCCCGAAACTTCCGGTGTCAAAATTGGCTGCTATTAGAAAGAACAGAGGATTAAGCGGCCGCAGAAGGACAACCTCAAAACTGCCTTCCCGTATATACTGCATTGTTGACCACAATACATTGCTGAAGAGAACGCACGCAAACCCAAGTGAAAGGGTAAAAACAGACTGTATTAATAATACTTCAAAAAAAGTCCAGCCGGGAAAACTTGCGCCGGAATTGTAAATAAGTATTGTAGTTAAAGGGAAAAATAAATTAAAGCACAGGGTAATTAACATTGAAAGCATAAAATTAAGCCTGTAGGTTAACGCCCTCGACATTGCCGTCGCTATGCAAGTTCTGTAAATTTCAAAAAATCTTTTCATTCCCAATCCTCAATGTTTTTTATTGAACTTAAGCTCCCGCCGCAGTAAACCTTTTCATCGCTGAATTGTACAAAAATTCTGATACAAGGTAAAAAAATAAAAGCGCAAGCGCCTGTATGCCGACTATCGCCGGAACGGATAATTGAATATCGCCTAACGTGTATTTCCCTATAAACACCATCGCCGGAACATAAGACGTGTACTGAAAAGGAAGAAAAAACTGGATGATTTGCAGCGGTTTTGGAAAGAAAACCAGAGGAATAAACGAGCCTGAAAATATTCCGCCGAGCAGATTGTAAAAAGCCCGAATTCCCTGAGACTCAACAACCCAGAATGACGCTATCCCTATGATATAACTTACAAAAAAGAAAATAAACGATGCAAGAACTATCGAAAGAACAGTCCATGGAATGCTGGACGGCGTCATGTCAATTTTAAAGAGCGTTACAAATATTACGGCGCAGGGCAGAGCTTCCAGAAGAGTTCCAAGAAGACGGTGTCCTATTTTCTGGGAAAGCGCGAAAAAAGGGTGATGAACGGGACGGAGGGCGAATGTTAAAAATTTTCCAGTGCGTATTAACATGGACAGATTCCAGTCCGCGGAATCCCATGTCATGTAGCCAATGAGCGTTATTATGCCGAAGTAGCGGATCATCTGATAATACTCAATTCCTTTTATTGAACCGCCGCCGCCGTAGACGGCGGTCCAAATAAAGTACTGTACGATAAAGTACACGGGCCCTACAAAGAGCGATACCATCATGTGCGAGCGATAGACCAAATATTCTTTAACGGTAGCAAACGCTATCGCCGCACACACGTCAAGTTTTTGTTTCAGTTTTTTCACTTAAAATTCTCTATATCAAACCCGACCAAATAATATTGTGTACGCTGAAAAGCGCCCGTGAAAACCAGCCTTCTTTCGCAAACGGGACAATCCACGCGGCGACAAGTTCCTCTTTAGGATCAACATACAGTGAACATGCGCCTGATCCTTCATGCATGAAAGCGCCCTGGGAGAAAGTAAAGGCGGGACCGTTTCGCATATCAAAACCTACGCCGTAGTACCGCTCTTTTTCTTTTGCGTTCCATGTGTAATTCGGAAAGGAGCTGGCGATGTTTGTCATTTTTTCAACGGCTTTTCTGCCAAGAATACGAACACCGTTTAACGTTCCTCCGAAAAGCGCCATGTTCCCGAAACGGATTAAATCGTAAACTGTTGAATTCAAACCGCCCCCTGTTTGCGGAATATTGAGTATTTCTCCGATCCAGCCGGGTTTATAAGTTCCGTTTATTGTGTCGTTAATATATTTTTCAAGCTCTTCGTCCGTAACGATATACCGTTTCGCCGTATCCGCCGTCAAGTCAAAAGACGTGTCCTTCATACCCAGCGGTTTGCAGATATTATCTTCGATATATTTTTGCGCCGTCATTCCCGTTATTTTTTCGATAACGGCTCCTAGAACGACAAAACCAAAACTGCAATATGCCCATTCGGTATCCGGCTTAACGCGAAAACCGTTCCCTATTGTGCTTAAAGCGGCGGTCAGCCAGTCAAATTCATTTTTCTTGTCAGGGTTGCAAAGTTTGTACGCGTCATCGATCATCTTCCAGTAATTAGTCTGGTATTTATTTTCAAAACATCCGCCGTCCGCGTGCATTCCGGAAGTATGGGTTAAAAGCTGAAACAGCGTAACGCCGTTATAAGGCGGAGTGTTGAACTGCGGCAAAATTTCGCCGACCGGAATATCAAGGCGCGTAAAGCCGTCTTCTACCAGTTTCATTATCGCGACGGCGGTGAATACTTTTGTAATTGAGGCAATGTACCTGACAGAATCTGGCTGAACAGGAGTATTATCGTCCTTACGAAAGGACTTTTTACCTATTCCGCCGTGCGCGAAAATCTTGCCTTTTCGGGATATGCAGTAGGTTGCGCATTGTATCTCGCCGTCATCAATGACGCGCTGCAGGTGGCGGTTCAGTACGTCAAGCCGTTTTTCATCGTAGCCAACCTCGTTTGGCTTACAATCCGTTTTTCCCTGTGTGTAAAGCATTTTAACTCCTTAAAAGGAATTTACCGAATTTATAAAAAGATAAACGAACATTTTTTATCATTTTTGTAAAAATTTTCTAAAATAATGCTGAGGAAAACAGTACAAAGACCGCAGGCTGATTTTATCCTGCTTAAGGTTCATCAATAATTATTTTCTTGCCTTTAAAATACGCGTACCATGTTTCCGGTTCTCCGGTATTTATTTCAAACTCGCTTTCTACGCTGCCGTTTGTCGTTTGTACAATATCTGTAATAAATTCGTCAAGCTGCGCAAACTCGGGAATATATTCGGAAAGCAGATAAATGGAATTGTAGTCTTCTATTTCAGGCAGATGAATATTCGTGTTTTTTTGGCCTGTCCTGAAATATTCGCCGAGATAATCAAACCAGTCGATAAAATAGTATGCCTGTTCATCATTTACATACGGAATCAAATTGGCGTATTTCCATGCCGACCAGCCCGCGTTAATGACATAAACCGGAGTGTCTTTGTCCTTTGTGAATACATACTCATCAGGTTTATTCCGGAAAATATTTTCAATTTTGCTTTCCCTTGCCGCGTTCAACGCAAAACACCCGCACAATAAAAGCATTGCGCAGCCTGCAATTTTACGCGAATGTGTCCGTATTGAGTCAACCAGCATTGCCGGCAGAATAATAAAAAACGGAAAAACGGGCATGCCGTAGCGCAGAACTTTATACGGAGCGATAATCAAAACAATTAACAGATATAAAAGCGATGAAGTAAAAATATACCATGCCGTTTTTTGAACGGGAGTATTTGCACATAATGTTCTGTTTTTCAATTTCTGTACAATCCCGCTTATTTTCTGTCCTCGAATCAGCGGAACCGCCTGATACGCAAGGCATAAAATACAGACGGCAATAACCGGATAGCTGAAAAAATGTTTCTCTAAAAGCGTACCGGCGGCTGTTATTGAAACCTGTATGTTTGCGATTATATTATCCGATATAGTCTTTATGGTTTCCTGTCCCCGGTACGAAAGAAAGCCTGAAAAGTATTTGGGATACAGGATTCGGGTAAAAATCAATCCAAGTAATAACACCGCAAAATAAAAAGGTATTTCAGAAAACGTTTTGTTTTTGCATTGCAGATAAAGGGCGTACAGCCCGAACAGTCCGACCATAAACACCGCGTAGTATCCGGTTAAAAACGTAAGAGCGGTAATTAACGACATAATCAGTATCGGCTTTAATACGCCGATAAACAATCTGCGTTCATGAATGAAATATTTTTTCCAGCCAAGACTTAACGTAAAATAATAACAGAAAATAATAAATATCATTTCCTGTATTTGATACGGACGTAAAAAAAGCGTATTGGAAACGGCCGCGGTCGATAAAAAAGCGCAGAATACCGCTGTATACTGAAGAAATTTAGAATCGGCAAATAACAACCGCATCAACAAAAAGAAGAAAATAAACGATACGGTAAAGAACAGAAGATTGAGAATGCCTCCTCTTAAAATAATTGTCGATATGTCGCCGGTTTTAATTCCGGCAAACGAAAGCCGCAGAAAAGTATAGTACAAATTGGTATGCGGGGAGTCGCGGTTGTCCTTTCGTAAATTGCGCACATCGTCAAATAAGTCTTTTATTTCCGTGGAACTGACAAGGCTTGCTTCCTTTAATTCTTTTCCGGTATATCTTTTACCGTATTCATAATTTTTTCTTACTATATAATCATTGTAATTGGCATAGGCTATGCTTAATCCTTCGTCCACGTGTAAACCGTCTTTTTGCGAAAGCCAATATACCCTGACGCCGAGAGCAAGCAGATATATCGTTAATAAAATCAGTATATGGCGTATTTTTTTCATTTTTCAGGTTTAAATACCGCGTTATAGGCTTTTTTGGGATTTAAATAGCGGTCGAAAAGGCAGGGAGTTCCCGCAGAATAACAGCTGTTATGGTCGTCTATGCCCCACATGGTTACACGTGATATGTATTGGGCGTATTCACGGTATATATTGAATAGAGCGGAATATATTCGGGCCTGCGCCGCCGCGTCAGACGCGGACATTACAATGTCCTTTCCGCTGCCTTCCTGATAATTGGCGAAATTTACATCCAGTTCGCTTATTGATATTTCAATGTTCAAGGTTTTAAATTTTTCCAGAGACGAACGCACCTTGTTTTCATCAAAACATTTGGCGTCGTAATGGGATTGAATCCCCAAGCCTTCAATAAGGTTACGATTCTGTGCGGTTTCTCTTTTATACCGGTTATTTATTTCATTAATCATTTTCCATACCGCTTCGGTTTTGTGCGGCCATTCAAGACCGTTATCATTGTAATACAGGGTAATGTCCGGATCAACCTCCCGCGCGGCGCGAAAGGCGGTTTCAATGTAGTTTGCGCCTAACGCGCGGTGCCAGGGGGAATCGGCGCGAAGGCATTTTCTCCAGTCAGCCGCGTCCTTCGCGCAGAGCGAGTTCCTTACCGCCTCATTTACCACATCCCAAGAATTAATTTTTCCCCGGTAATGAGTTAAAACATCGGTAATATGATTTTTTAGGTTGTCTTCCGCATCCGCTCTTGAACCTTGTGTCATCCATTCGGGCGTCCAATCATGCCATACCAGAACATGACCGTGAACTGGCATGCCGTTATCCAGCGATTTGTTTATCATTTGATCCGCGTATGACCAGTTGTACGCGCCTCCACGGTTTGTTGTCAGCGAGGCAGGTTTCAGGCTGTTTTCCGGAGTGATAACATTAAAGTTGTTTTTTATCATGTCAAAATAAACGCCGTCCATATATCTTTCGTTTATGATATTACCGACAAGAAAATTATTTTTATGTTTCGACTTTTTGCCGAATGGATTAAGTGAAGGCGTGGTTTTTACCAAGTGCCTGCTTCTGCGCAGGTCGCCGGGAGTAAATCCGAATTCCCTCTTAAAACTGAGTATATACGCCTGTTCATAACTGAAACCGTATTCCAGTGCAATGTCCTGAACGTGCAAGCCGCTGTACAATAAATCCATAATGCTTGCGGATAATTTCCGGGAGCGTATATATGTTCCAATCGTTTTATTAAATGTCCGCTTAAAGAGCCGCTGTAAATGAATTGATGACAGAGAAAAATCATCCGCCAGATCGTCTGCGTTAATATCTTCTTTGAGGTTGTTTTCTATCTTGTCTAAAACGCCTTCAATAATGTCATCCGGCTTGCGCATTTTATACATTTTGCTTCTCTTTTTTAAATTCTACTTTTCCGGTCTGTTTTGTCAATACGCCGGTGTATCAATGAAAAAACAAAATTACGGGGATGCTATCATAACGGATAAAACTAAAATGAATAATTTTCATCATTCTTAAAAATTTCCCACATTATTATTGATGCCGCGCATGATACGTTTAATGAATTTACATTCCCTTCTATTGGTATCTTTACTATTTTATCGCAGGCTTCCTTTAACTTTACGCTCATCCCTTTTGCCTCATTCCCTATTACAACCATCGCAGGTTTTTTTATTTTATAGTCTTTTACCGATACGGTTCCCGCCGAATCGGTTCCTATTACTTCCATGTTGTTTTTCATTTTTTGAGCTTTTATAAACTCGACCAGTATTTCCATAGATTCTATCGTTACAATTTTTGTAAAAAATACGCTCCCCAGGCTTGCCCTGATTACTTTCGGTTCATATACGTCTACTCCGTGCCCCAGTATGAATAATCCGTCCGCGTTAAACGCGTTTGCCGAGCGGATTACCGCCCCCAGATTTCCATGATCGCTCGGCCTGTCAAATAAAACAATAAACGGGTTTTCCGTTTGAATGTCTTCGATTGTATCCGCCCTGATTTTTGCCGTTATCAGCATCTCAGAAGGATTTGTTTTATCGGATAATTCATTGTACAATTTACCGGAGATTTCAATAAGTTTTACGTCTCTGTATTGTTCGATTATGCTTTTTCCCCAATTTGACAGGTTATTTATATCGTTTATTATTATCCGGGTAATTTCTATGTTTGAATTTACCGCCTGTTTTATACATTCAATGCCTTCAATAAAAATTTCACGCGATTTGTTCCGTTTAGCCCGGTTTAACTTTAAAGATTGAATAATTTGATATTCGGCGTTTTCCGCTTTTATTAAGATTCTGTTCATATAATCGTTTTATTTGCTAATATTATACCACAACGGCAAAATTGATTGTTCCTTCTTGCACTGGACTTGAGTAAATTTCCGCATTAAAATATGAGTATATGGCAAAAACACCTGTTTTTCCGGTTATATTGCTCATTTTGGCGCTTCCTGTCTGCGTTGCCGCCCAACAGGGAACTCAGCCGTCTGTTACCCCTGTTGTTACCCGGATTAGGGCGGAATCCAGAAATAACCTTGTAAGGATAACATGGATGGATACCGCGCTGGCCCGCGGGCCTGTTTATATTTACAGGTCCGCCCGTCCTTTCAGCGATTCTGTTCCTGCGAATATCAGGCCTGTTGTTGTAAGATACGGGGCGCAAAGCTACATTGACGACATTGAAGACATGACCAACGTTTTTTATTTTATCGCGGCGAGCGATGTATCCGGACAGCGTTACGAAACAATTATCCCTCAGGTAAACAGTATCAGTATTAATCTTGCCGGAGTCCAGTCGCCTGTTGAACAGACCGATCCTGATCAAATGCTTTCCGAACAGCCTACTCCTCCTGTTTTAATCTATGAACCGATACAGGGTATTTCAAATTTATGGACAAGAATTGACGGTGAAAGAGTGATAATCTCTTACGCAAACTCAAACCCGCAGAAAAGAGCGGTTCTTTACCGGAGTTCGCGGCCTATAATGCAGCCTTTTGACTTAATTAACGCGGTTATTGTAAAATCCGGGATTACCTCTCCGTTTATAGACAATCCGCTCCCGGGACAGCCGTGGTACTACGCGGTAATTTATGAAGATGAGATTTCAGACGGAAGTTATAAAATCAGGCCGGGAATTAACGCGACTACTTCGGCGGAAACAATCTACGCGGACACGGCGGCGCAGGATTTTATGCGCCCTATGCCCCTGCCGTTTTTAACGCTAAACAACTATGTATCCGGCGGTTTCCTGCCTAATACGGCAAGGAGGATTCAACCGGACGAGGCGTCTTCCGCGTTATTGGGAAATTCCCAAAGAAATGAAAGGCCACCTCTTGATTTAAAAAATCCGCGAGTTTTTGCGATGGATTTACAGCCGCCGGAAACCGGTGAAGAATCGGCTTTGTATCAAATTATTAAAGATTATTTTGAAAAATTTGAATGGGAAAACGCCCGCAACAGCCTGCAAAGCTATTTGTCTTTGCCGAGATCCAGCGATGTACAGGCGCGCGCCCGTTTTTATCTGGGGCAGACACATTACTTTACCGGAAATTACAGGGAAGCGCTTTGGGAATTCTTGTTTTTCAGAACAATCAACCCGCCTGAAGCCAACAGGTGGATTGACGCGGTGCTTGCTGCAATGGTTAATTAGTGTCTGTCCGTAAAGTCTGCCGCTTTAACGTAAAGTTCTTAAAAGGGCGCGCAGTTCCGGGTTTGCCGCCGTTTCAGGGGAGGGACCGGTCTGTTTCTCTGCCCGCAGAATAACCTCGTCTCCCGGCTCAATACGGTCAAAAAAACCATTCCTTGCCAAAGAGCCGATTGCGATTTCCTCGTCTACATTTGTTATTGTTAATGTTCCGACAAGTTCGTCGGGGCTGTAAATTAAAGCGATACCTTCGTTGGCAATTTGGGCTTTTCCTCTTTTTACAACGTCGTAAACCGCTTCAGCTTTTACCCCGTCCGCTTTTCCTTTATTGATAAGCGCCTGCCCCTGCCTTCTGATAATCATGCGTCCCCTTAACGGCATTGAGTTTGACATCTGGTCAACAATTCCCTTTGACGCGCTTCTCAGTCTGTCCGTTCCGGTGCGAAAAGCGTTAAAAGTTCCGGCGGGAGAGCCTGTTCTTCCTACGAACATTTCTCCCTTTATGGATATGTCGCGCTCGTTTTCAGTTACGGAAACAAGCATAAAATAATCCGCTCCGGCTTCTCTTGCCTGCCTGAAAGCCTGTGAAAAAGCGCTCTGCCGCAGTTCCAGATTCATGGGAGTAATATTTCGGTCATGCAGCAGCAGCTCTTTTATGACGGATGCCGCTACGGCGCCTGCGTCCGCATGGATATAACTGGACTGGCCCGCAAGCGAAAAGACGGCTATTTTCCAGTGACGTTCTGCGAGTTCTATAGGGTTTACCTGCCATTGCCTGAACAGCGCGTTCGACAGCAAAGAACTGTAAGCTTCCATCGTTTCTTTCATGCTGCGGTCTTCAATTCCCTGATCCTGTAAGAACCGCAGTTCCTCAAGGTAGCGGGCGGGATAGCCCTGCAGCCGCAGAAGTTCCGCGTATTCCCGTCTGTCATTCGCAAACGGATTAAGCCTTAACCCTCGGCGGTATTCAAAGAGCGCCTGTTCAAACATATGGTTTGACCTGAATCTTCTGGCTCTGTCAAAATGCCACGAAGCCCATCTTATACGGCGGGGGTCTTCGAGAACGGTCGTTGAGATAAGCGCTTCTTCAAGAATGGCGCGTATAAATTCATCTTCTTCGTTTATTGAAATGGCGGTTGAAAGTATTGTAATCGCCTCGCTTTGCCGTCCCATTCTGATGTAGGATAAGCCTTTTAAATACCAAGCGCTCATGTTATCTCTTTCTTTTGCGATGACCATATCGCAAAAGCGTGCGGCTTCTTCATACTGCATGTTACGGTAGCGAAGAGTCGCCATAAGGGACTGGCTTGGTATATGATCCGGCCTGTAGTAAAGCGCGCGATCTGTAAACCGGATTGCGTCCAAAAGTTTGTCATTCTGCGCATAGATATAGGCCGCGTAGTAATAGACGCGGTAATCATCGGAATGCTGGACTAACGCGCTGTTTATATAGTTCAGGGCGGCCGCCCCGTCTCCGAGCGAAAGGGTAACAAGCGCGAGAGACACCAGAAGCCTGCGGTCGTCTGGATAACGCCGTACGGCTTCGCGGTAACGCAGAAGCGCCTGTGACGGCCTGTTTCTTGCGATATCCAGTTCCCCCGCTGCGAAAAGAGCTTCCCTGTTATACGGCTCTCTTGCAAGTATGTCCGACACAAGAGCGGACGCCGCATCAAGCTGTCCCAGCGCGATTAAGGTAAAAACTTCCAGATTTGCAACGGACATATTGGTGCGGGCAAGCGTTCTTGCCTTTCTTACCCAGTTAAGCGCTTCGTCAAATTCGGCAAGTTCATAGTAACATTCAGCAAGCGCAGCGGTCGCTTCCGCGTGGGCGGGGTTAAGCCTTAAACAGTCAAGAAAAGATTCAACCGCGGAATACCAGTTTTCATCCGCCATGTAACGCTTGCCGCGTTCAAATTGAGCGGGGGCTGTCTGCGGCTGGGCTTTTAACGGCATCGGAAACAGCGTAAAAACACAAAGAAGAAAAATAATTATTTTGAGATGTTTCATTGCCCCTCCCCCAATAAAAGAACACTATTCTTTCTTCTGAGTAACAATTTTTATTGAATTAATTTTATGTCCGTCCATTTCCTGAATGATAAAACTGTAATCTTTATAATCGATTTTTTCGTTTTTTACCGGTATTTTCCCGAAAAGATCAAAGACAAAACCGCCGAGCGTATCGAAATCGTCAACGGGAAGATCAAGGTTTGTTTCTTCCGCCAGAAATTCAAGATTTACCCTGGCGTCGCATAACCATACTCCGTCGGCAAGTTTTACCAGGTCTTCGGTTTCATGATCAAACTCATCCTGAATGTCGCCTATTATTTCTTCGATTATGTCTTCCATAGACACAATTCCCGATACTCCGCCGTATTCGTCCACCACAACGGCAATATGGATTTTTTTTCCTTTAAGTTCTCTTAAAAGATCGTCAATGTGTTTGGAAACGGGGACAAAATAGGGCTTCCTGACAAGTTCTTTAATATCAAATGGTTTGTTGTTTACAAGCGCTTTTAACACGTCTTTTACATGGAGGATTCCGATTACGTTATCCACAGTATCCTGATATACGGGGAAGCGGGAATGTTCGCTTTTGCTGATAAACTCAAGGAGTTCTTCCGCCGAAGCGGACGCGGAAAGAAAGACCGTGTCCGTCCTGGGGACTATAATTTCCTTTACTGTGGTTTCAGACAATTCGACAATGCCCCGGATCATCTGCTGTTGCTCTTCTTCAAGGTCTTTTATTGCCCGTGAATTAAGCTGGAAATGGGTTTTCACTTTAGCGCTCCGCTTTCGTCTTTATTATGAAAAATATGTTCGTCCTTTAGTTTGTTCAGTATTTCTTCCTGTAATGCGAGCATGGGTTCTTTTTTATCAAGAGTCTCATGATCCATTCCGTCCAAATGAAGGATACCATGAATTATCAGTCTTCGTAACTCCTCGTCTTCGCTTGTTTTGAAATATCCTGAGTTCTCACGAAGCGTATCAAGGGAAATTACAATATCACCGGGGAAATAGACGGTTTGCCCCCCGTTTTGAATTTCCGAGCCAAGAAAAAACGAAAGTATGTCGGTGGGTTCATTTTTACTGCGGTATTGGGCGTTAAGTTCGGTTATTTTTTTATCGCCGCACAGGAGGATGGAAAGTTCCCAGTTGCCGCGCTTGATTTCTTCCAGAACTTTCAGCGCAAAGCAGCACATGTCTTCGCTCCATGAAGGCAGGGGAACTTCTTCGGCGCTGACGGTTACCTTATTCATCTTTTTCCTCTTTTTGTTTCGGGTACTCGATTCTGGAATGATAGTAACCGGCAAGCACTTTTACAAAAGCTTTTTTAATTGTTTCCAGGTCGCGGAAAGAAAGCTCCGAATCTGAAAGCTGGCCGTGATCAATCTTGTCATCAAATAATTGCTGGATAAATTTGTCTATTTTCCCCGCAGTAGGCTTATTTAACGTCCTGACAGCGGCTTCCGTAATATCGGCTAACATCACAACCGCCGATTCCTTTGAACGCGGAGGGTTGCCGGGATATGTAAAATCTTCGTAATTTACGGATGTTTCGTTTTCCATCGCTTTGTTGTAAAACCACGATATGAGCGAATTGCCGTGATGTTCGGAAATAATATTGATGACGTCTTTCGGCAGCCCGAGGCTGAGCGCTTTTTCCACTCCGAGTTTTACATGGCTGCGGATTATTGTCGCCGAAAGGCGCGGGGCGATTTCGTCGTGCTTGTTATGATCGGACTGGTTTTCCACAAAATAACCCGGGTTTTCCATTTTTCCGATGTCGTGGTAATAAGAGCCGACACGGGCGAGAAGCGCGTTCGCGCCTATATCCTGGCACGCCTGTTCCGCAAGATTTGCAACCATTAACGAATGGCTGTAGGTTCCCGGCGCCGCGGTAAAAAGTTTACGAAGAACCGGAGCGTTCAAGTCCGACAACTCCATAAGCCTGAACAAAGTTACTGCGTTCAGCGCGTGTTCCAGCGGCGGCAAAAATCCAAGTATTAACATGCCGGAAAAAATGCCGTTTATTGCCGCCCCGAAAAGCATGATAGGGTAATCGTTGATATAGGCTTGACGGAGAAGCAGAACTACAATTACGGCGATACAATTCGCAAGGGCGATAAGAAGCCCCGCTTTAATAAGGCTCATTCTGTTTTTCGCGTTGTGGAGAACTGTGGAAGCCGTAACTCCGGAAACAAGCGCGATTAAATATGAATAATTGTCAAAAGCTCCGGTAAGATACGAGCCCAAAGGCAGGGCAAGAGCCATGATAATCGCCGGCCTTGTTCCCAAAAAAACGGCGAATATCATTATAAAGAGCGCTGTGGGAGTTGTCAGCGATACGGGGAAGCCGTTGAATTGGTAGGAAATGTTGTGTAACAGCACCGAGCCTATTATGTAAGCTCCTGTAAGAGACGCAAGCAGGTATTTTTCACTGTTGCTTAATTCCCTTCCTATGACGATTTTTCCCTGTAAGATAACAAACAATAAATAAATAAGCAGAATTAAAAATATATAGCCTGTGATATTTCTGGGGTCTCTTTTTGAGAAAGACGAATAAAGCTCTCTTAAATCGTTCATTTCGGTTTCTGAAATTATAAAACCTTTACGGATGATCTTCTGTCCTTTCTCAATATTTTTTACTATAATTTCGCCTCTTAGATTTGAAGCCTCTTCGTCAAGATACGACAGTGAAACAGTAGAAACAATATCACGATCCGCCACTTTACCGGCTTCATAATTGCTTATGTCCCTTACGGATTCGCTGTTTCCCGACGATATAATCACAAAAGCGGCGGCTATGCATAACACCATGCTGAAAATATTCGGCCATGACTTGAAAAACTTTGAAGACTTAACCAGGTTTCTTTTAATGTTTAATATTAAAAGATTAATTTTCTTTTTCATTATATGCCTGTATTATTTTTTTTATCAGGGGATTACGCGCTACATCCGTTGTATGCAGGAATGAAAAACTCAATTCATCTATCCCTCTTAATATTTCCACAGCGTGAAGCAGCCCCGATTCTGTTTTGCGCGGAAGATCAATCTGAGTGCTGTCGCCCGTGATCACCGCCCTTGCTCCCGTTCCAATTCTTGTAAGAAACATTTTCATCTGTTCTTTAGTTGTGTTCTGGGCCTCATCCAAAATCACCATGCAGTCGTTGAGGCTTCTTCCTCTCATATACGCGAGCGGGGCGATTTCAATGGCCCTTGTTTCCTCAAGCCTGTGAATTGCGTCATAGGGGACAAGCGCTTCCATCGCATCGTACAGCGGGCGCAGATAGGGGTCTATCTTCTGGCTTAAATCGCCGGGAAGAAAACCGAGATTTTCTCCCGCTTCAACGACGGGGCGTGTAAGTACCAGTTTACGCATTTTTTTTGACAGCACCATCTGCAAAGCGTGGGCGATGGCAAGATATGTTTTACCTGTTCCGGCGGGCCCTACGCAGAAACATATTTCGTTTTCTCTCATTGCCTGAATATAATGGGCCTGATTTTTACTGCGCGGATAAACTCTGCGTAAACCGTGCGGAATCTGTATTATGCAGCTGCGCCCCGCGTCCTGAGGATTGTCCGCCGCTTCATCGCCTGTAAATTCTACGGCCAAAGCGCGTACATATTCGGGAGAAGGTTCTTCCCCCTCATTTACCGCAGCTACAAGATTGTCAATAATTGTTCTAAAGCGTTTGACTGTGGTTTCATCCCGTCCTTCAAAATGAATTTCGTTGCCTCTGGCTGAAATGAAACCGCCCAGAGAGCCTTCCATAATTCTAAGGTTTCCGTCATTTGCACCGCAAATTCCGCAAAGAATTTCCCTGTTGTCAAAAGCGATAGTTATACCATCCTCCAAGTATGCCCCTTTTGTCAATTTTATAACTCTAAAAAGAATTCAGTCAAGCTGTCCGCCGCTATTTTCTGGTCCATCTGTCGGTTTCGCCTTTATACTCAATATGTGTTTTTATTTCAGAAATCGGTCTCCACTGTACAATGAAGGATACGTCTGCGGTAACTTCATATCTTGGGATTTGCTGTGAAGTGTTAAGGAAAGGATACATTGTAACGCCGAGTTCCGCTTTCCAGTCTCCAAGGTAATGAATTAATTTTAAATCAAATTTTTTCATTTTAAACCCGGATCTAAATCTTTTTGAGTTGTCAAAAAAATTAAATGAGTCAAGCAAATCAACAAACAGGTTATTTTGAGGTCCGTCAATATACATTGATGTAAAAGAATCCATTCCGGGTACGCCTTTTAAATATCTGAATACCACGTTGTTTTCCGATGTCGCGGACAGATTTATGTCCATAAAATTTGTTATTCCCAAATTAAAACCCATTTGAAACTGGAAATAGGAGCTTGTGTACTGCAAAAGATTATACGCAAGATTGGTGTCCAAATCCAAAGAAAAATCAATGTAATTTTTTATAATATCTACATCTGTAAATTTGCGTTTATAAAAAATTGCAAATTCATTGGGTCTTAAAACGGATTTGTTGTTTTGTTCCCACCTTCCTCCCTGCGACATATTTCCCTGAACATTCGGTACAAAATGATATTCAAATGACTTTAGGGCTTTAAAAGACACTCCCAGTCCTTTAAAAGATAAAGACGTCGTAATTGTCGTAATTTCATTATTTTCTTCGGGCTTTAAAACCATATAATAGGTAAATTTCGCCGTATTGTTGAAGTTAAGGGTCTCCGTAAAATAGACAGGCTCATATACCCATTTATATTTTTCAAAAATTTCATCCGGCGTCGCCGTCTGTTTCTGCTGTTCCTGCCTTGCTATACGGAAGTTTACGTTGGTTTCCGAAATCCAGAATCTTAAAGTGGTATTGGCTATGATAAGCGCGTCGAGAGGCGGTATATCCGTACTTACCGAAATATCCTGCTGTTTGTCCATAACGTTAGCTGCAAAGTTAGTTGCAAATCTATGGTTGGTTATGCCGAGTATATGTTTCCCGCCCGTTAAATCCTGCTTTACCCATCCTCCCCATTGCGGACTTAATTCCGGCCCGTTTCCGTCCGTAAATTTTTTTGAACCTATAAGCGTGCCTCCAAGGGTATAATGCAGGTTAGAATTGCCGAAAACCTGATTTTGATAGAACGGCCTGAGCGTACCGTTATACGCGTAAGACGTTGAATAGTTGGTCTGGCTGTACTGCTGCCTGCGAAAGGCTTCTATTTTGCTTTCATCTATGTCTCCTGTAACGGAATTCCTGAAAATGCCGGCTTCTTCATTTAAATAAGAGTAGTCAATCCATGTGCCTCTGCCTGAAAAAGTAACGACATTGGAAAACAAATTTCCGGAGTGGTTCACTCTGAAATTCAAACTGGTGTTGCCCGCAAAACTTGTAAGTATTGATTGCACTTCGCTCCAGTCCGCCTGGGCGAATGTCTGCCAGCTTCCGTTCATAAACTGAAGTTCTGACGTTCCTGTCGGAGAAAGCTGGTAATCAATCTCGAATTTGACATTTCCCGGCACAGGCATCTCAAAACGCTGGCTTAAAACCGGAGGGATAAGCATGTCATCAGATGTTTCTTTTTCATCCTGTTTTTTTTCGTTTGTCCACGGTGAAACGGGAATTCCTATATCCTTAAAAGGATCATCAGTCTGCGTTTTTGTTCTTCCGGGAGAAGGCGCGTTTAAATTCGCGGCTGTCAGAGGATTTCCGGAAATTGAACCGGAGAAACTGTAAATTGAATATTTGTCAGGCGCGTAAAAAAAACGCCCGGGAGCGTACCTGTTATTACTGTATACATCATTATCCCTGATGGTTTTAAAATCCAGCGTTGTGGAAATATTTGAGACTGTTATTTTGGAAATGTACGGCGAAAGCGACGGTAAAGGCGGATTGATGTTTCCGTTTAAATTCCATCTGAATGAATTGATTTCATTTTCCGTTGAAGCGTCATCAGTTGAGGAAGCTCCCTGCTGTATCATGTTAAGCCAGTCCATGCTTTCCCTTCGGTTCATAAAGTCAATATTTACATAAGGGTCGGAATAATATGGGAAATTCCATGACAGGCCTCCGTAAACAGGCGAACTGGCTGAACCTTTCATCTCCATCCTGTAACGGAACGGTACGGACATTGAGAACATATTGGACTTATTCCAGTCGGAAACGCCGCTGTAACCCGGCGCAAATGGGGAATAGCCGAACTCTGTTTGAGAAACGGTTCTTGTTATGCCCAGTCCAATTGAAAAATCCGATGGATTAAGCAGACCTGTTTTCGGAACGGACAATTCCAGAGCCAGATACGCGCCTAAGTTAGTGTAATAATCGGCAATAGCCCTGAGGCTTAAGGTATCCGGATTTACAATTTTTCTTCCGGTGCTGCGCAGGAAAATCCCGTTGGGTTCTTTTTCCATATTGCTTGAATCGCCTAGAATTTTTGCAATTGAACTTGTTTCCTCCGGATTTACTTTCGGACGGCCAAGAATATAGGAAGTTGTTTGTACAAATCCTCCTTCTCTGCTGCGGTATCCTATGACAGGATGAAAGATCAATTCATCCGCGGGAAAATAAAAGAAAGGAATATATAAAAGCGGTATTTCTCCCACTTTTAAAACCGCGTTGAAAAACGCGAAATCGGAGCCGGGAAGAAGCCATAACTTTGACGCGTTAATTGACCAAAGAGCCTCTTCGTTGGCGGCGTTGGTTATCCGCGCTTTATTAAGTATTGTTACATCTTCATTGGTGCGTGATATTACTCTTCCTGAAAAAAGATATGAAGTCTCGTCGCTTTCAAGCCTGTGTTCGGTGCTTCCTTCCAGAAAAACGCTTGCCCAGTTGTCAATGTTAACTGTAATATTCTGTCCCCGGAAAATTTCAATCGTGTCTCCCTGTTCTTTTATATATTCAACATTTCCCCTTGCTGTTAATAAATTTCTTGTACGGTTAAAAAGGATTTCCTGTGCGGTAATTTTATGTAAAGCGTCATCTTCCCTAAGGCTTAATTTTACGTCTCCCGTTAATCTTGCATAATCTTCGCCGGTTACTTCTATTTTAAAGTATTCCGAAACATGGGCGGACTCTATGGTTATTTCTTTTCTGTCCGCATTTACGCCGGGTCTTTGCTGGGGGAGATCGAAATGCTGCCTTAATCTTCTTGAAAGTTCTTCCCTTGTGCCGCTTTCGGAAAGACCAAGCGTACGGCACCATACCGCAAGTTCTGCAAGAGTGGATGTTTTAATCTCCATCTCTATCCGCTGTTTTTCCGGCGGCAGCCCTTTTTTTTCTTCCGCGGCGTCTGTATTTGCCTGTTCGTCCTGATTTTGTTCGGTTATTGTTTCAGTTGCTGTTTCATTGCCGTTATCCTGAGGCTGTTCGGGAATATCCTGACTGTACAATACCGCTGTAAAAAGAGATAAAAAACAAAACAAAGGGAAGACGCGTTTTTTCTTCATTTCCTTCCGTTTTTTGCCACGCTGCTTTTTTTACCGGTAACCGCAGCGCTTCTTTTTATCATTTCGGCTATATAAAAGCCTGTATAGGAATTACTGCATTTTGCAAGCTGTTCGGGCGTACCGGCGGCGATTATTTGACCGCCTTTTTCGCCGCCTTCAGGACCCAGATCGATAAGGTGGTCCGCCTGCAGCAGTACGTCCAGATTGTGTTCTATCATTATAACAGTATTTCCCTTATCTACAAGACGTTGTATTACTTCCATAAGCTGTTTTACATCGGCAAAATGAAGGCCTGTAGTAGGTTCATCCAGAATATACAGAGTTTTGCCTGTTGAGCGCTTGGAAAGCTCAAGGGCGAGTTTTACCCTTTGCGCTTCGCCGCCTGAAAGGGTAAGCGCCGATTGGCCCAGCTTCACATAACCCAGCCCTACGGAAAGCAAAGTTTCCATCTTGCGGGCAACCTGCGGGATGGGGGCGAAAAATACGGCGGCTTCCTCTATGGTCATGTCCAAAACTTCGCAGATGTTCTTTCCCTTGTAGCGGATTTCAAGCGTTTCTTTGTTAAACCTTTTCCCGCCGCACACATCGCAGGTTATGTAAACATCCGGCAGAAAATTCATCTCGATTTTTATTGTTCCGTCGCCTTCGCAGTTTTCGCAGCGTCCGCCCTGTACGTTAAACGAAAAACGTCCGGGTCTGTAGCCTTTCATCTTTGATTCCGGCAGATTTGCGAACAGGTCCCTGATTGCGGTAAATCCTTCAACGTAAGTTATAGGGTTTGAGCGCGGAGTCCTTCCTATCGGGCTTTGATCGATATCAATTACCTTATCGATATGCTGGGCTCCCTCCAGTTTTTTATAAGTTCCTTCGCTGTGATTTGAGCCGTAGATTTTATTCGCAAGCGCGGGGTACAGGACGTCGGAGAGCAGAGTGGATTTTCCCGAACCGGAAACGCCGGTTATGCAGGTAAAAATACCGAGCGGAATTTCCACATTGATGTTTTTCAGGTTGTGTTCGCTTGCGCCTTTTATTTTGATAAAAGAACCGCCGCCCTTGCGCCGCTCTTTTGGAACCGCCATGCTTATCGCGCCGGACAGGTACTGTCCTGTAATGCTTTCTTTTACTTTCATTATATTTTCAGGGCTGCCCTGCGCGACAACGTACCCGCCGTGAACGCCTGCGCCGGGCCCTAAATCCACAATATGATCCGCCGTGCGCAATGTCTGCTCGTCATGTTCCACTACAATAAGCGTGTTGCCCAAATTGCGGAGATAGAGGAGCGTGTCAATCAAACGCTGGTTGTCCCTCTGGTGAAGCCCGATGGACGGCTCGTCCAGAATGTAAAGAACGCCCACAAGGCTTGAGCCGATCTGCGTCGCAAGCCTTATCCTCTGGGCTTCACCGCCTGAAAGCGTGGACGCCTTTCTTTCAAGGCTTAGGTAATCCAGCCCTACATTCTGCATAAAACCAAGCCGCGCGTTTATCTCTTTTAAAATCTGGTAGGCTATTTTTTTTTCGCTGCTGTTTAATTTTACGGTTTCAAAAAATTTAAGGGAATCCGTTACGGAAAGGCTTGAAAGCTCCCAGATGTTTTTTCCTGCTACGGTTACACCTAACACTTCCGGTTTAAGGCGCTTGCCGCCGCAGTCCTCGCAGTGTTTCTGGCTCATGAATTTTTCAAGCCAGTCCTTTACGCCGGGCGATTGGGTTTCCACGTAACGGCGCTTGAGCTCTTCAAGAATGCCCTGAAACTTTGCCTGATATTCAAAATGACTCGTTCCTTCGCGGTTCACATAACGCACCTTTATGTCGTCATCGCTTCCGTAAAGAATGGCGTTCACTATTTTTTTTGACAGTTTATTGAAAGGAGTGTCAAGGCTGAATCCGTAATGTTTGGCAAGGCTCTGAAAACGGCTGCGATTCCACGCGGCGTCCGGATTGTATGGGATAACGGCTCCTTCGTTAAATGAAATGGAATGGTCGGGGATTACAAGGTCGGGATCAAATTCCATTTTGCTGCCTATCCCCGAACAGCCGGTACACGCGCCGAAAGGGTTGTTAAATGAAAAAAGGCGCGGCTGCAATTCGGGGATTGAAACTCCGCAGTCCGGGCAGGAATTTTTCTGCGAGAAAATATGTTCGCTGTTCTTCCCGTCTTCGTTAACAAGCACAATCATAAGTCCGTCCGCCGTTTGAGTCGCGGTTTCGACAGATTCCGCCAGCCGCGAGCGGATGTCTTTTCCTATTACAAGCCTGTCAACGATGATTTCAATTGAGTGTTTTTTTTGCTTGTCCAATTTGATGGTTTCATCAAGGCTTACGGGGACTCCGTCTATCCGCGCCCGCGCGAAACCCGCCTTTCGCGCGTCTTCTATTATTTTCTGGTGTTCTCCCTTTTTTCCGCGAATGACAGGCGCGAGCAATTGAATTTTCGCTCCTTCCCTGAACTGTAAAATTGTCTCAATAATTGAATCGACCGGCTGTTCGCGGATTTCCTTGCCGCAGACGGGGCAGTGGGGGATGCCGATCCGCGCGTAAAGCAGGCGGTAATAATCGTAGATTTCGGTAACTGTCCCGACTGTGGACCGCGGGTTGCGGTGGGTTGTTTTTTGCTCGATTGAAATTGCAGGCGAAAGCCCTTCGATGTAGTCCAAATCGGGTTTGTCCATGCGCCCCAAAAACTGACGGGCGTAGGCGGAAAGGCTTTCCACATACCGGCGCTGCCCCTCCGCGAAAATCGTATCGAACGCCAGCGAACTTTTGCCTGAACCGGAAAGCCCCGAAATGACAATCAGTTTGTCGCGTGGAAGTTCCAGATCGATGTTTTTCAGGTTATGTTCGCGCGCTCCTTTGATGATTAATTTATCCATACGTATGGTAAAGAATAGCGGTTTTTAGAGAGGTATGGAATAGGGAACAATACCCTGTATTTTAACAAAAACAGGCTGATATACGGTAAATTACGCCTTATTGTTCTGTCTGCTGTAACCGTCCCCTGCGTTCTCCCGTACGTAACAGCCTTGCAACCACTTCCTTTGTAGGCGCGCTGTTTACAGCGTTCCTTGTAGGCTCATCCGTTAATTGAGTGCCGATGGCGGCAAGGAACTCAAGATAGGGAGACGCGTTTTTCTTAGGGGCAATCGAAAGAATAAACAGCCGCGTTTTTCCTCCGCTGTCCGCGTTAAGGTCAACGCCTTCTTTTTTAAGTCCGACCGCTACCGACAGATCGCTTGTCCCGTCAGTTCTTGCATGGGGCATGGCAATGCCGTTGTCCATAACGGTACTCATAATATTTTCCCGTTCCCATAAATCTTTAAGCACCGTATCCTTATCTGAAATTTTGCCTTGAGCGGACAGCATATCCACCAGTTCGTTAAAAATCTCTTCTTTTGTTTCGCCTTTGAGCGCGATAGAAGTACATTCAGGGACAATAATTGAAAGTAATTCTTCTCTGGTTCTGCCTGTATTGTCAAAAAGAGTTTTCTGCATCTCCTGGGGATTTGAAGTTTCTTTTAGTTTTTGGATAGACTCATGCAGTTCTATAACCACTTCGTAAATTGCCTGTTTTACAAACGGCATATCGTCTCTGGCGGTTTCAATAGATACGCCATTGTCGTTTTTGTTGATCGATAAAACAACGTCGTCTTTTCTTGCCTGGGAAATCCCCTCGTCAATATTCATAACCTGAATGTAAAAACCTTCACTGTGAAGATCATCAAGCAGTCTGTTTATTACCAAATCGGTAATTTCTTCCGAAGGGAATTCCCAATCAATTGACGCTGAGTCGTCGCCTTTAACGGGATTGCGCGTACCGTGTCCTGCAAGTTTCAATGAAGCGCTTAACAGCGGCGGGGTAGCTATGGTAGTGATCAATGTCATAAGGATAACCACCGCGAAAAGCTGGTCGTTGACAATCCCCATCGCAAGTCCGATGCCGGCAATAATAAGGGCGACTTCGCCTCTGGGAATCATGCCGGCTCCGATACGCAAAGCCCCCTTGCCGTTAAAACCCAGCAGCAGCGCGGGGCCGCCGCAGCCGATTATCTTCGCGAAAACAGCCGTGCCTGTATAAATCGCCCCAAAAATAAGCACCGGCGCGGAGATAATTTCCCGCACATTTACCATCATGCCCATAACCGCAAAGAAGACCGGCACAAAGAATTCATATATCCCGTGGATACGCTCCTGGATCACTATAGCTATGTCGGTCTTTGAAAGGGAAAGCCCGGCGATGTACGCGCCGATAATCATGGCAAGCCCCTGTTTCTCAAAAATCCCCGCCAGTATCAAAGCGACACCCAGAGCTAAAATCGAAAAATCGGAAGGGAGTTTAAACAGCTTTAGAAAGCCCGCTATCTTTTTTGAAAAGATCAGCCCAAGCGCGGTAAAGCCAAGCCAGATGCCGAAAGCTTTCCCGGCAATTGCCAAAATCGCGTTGGCCTGTAAGCCGCTTTCCTTGTGTTCGGTAATCAGAGCGACAATTCCCAGCACAACGGCAAGGGCGATTATTCCTAATACGTCGTCAAAAACCGCCGCGGCAAGAATTGTTACTCCTTCCGGAGAGTCCATCTTCTTATGTTCCGAAAGAATGCGGGCGGTGATGCCTACGGAAGTGGCCGTAGAGAGTATCCCTAAAAACAGGCAGCGCGGGTCCATAAAGGAAGCGTTGAGCAGGAATATTCCGACTATATCGCCTAATATAAAAGAAACTACCACCCCGCCTATGCCGATAATGCCCCCCGCCACAGAGTAACGCAGGAAAAGCCCTATATCTGTTTCAAGGCCGGACGCGAAAAGCAGGATAATGGAAGCGATTGAAGCAAACGCGTATAGCTCGTTGCTTACGGCTAAAGTTCCCTCCCCCAAAGTAAAAATACCTTGCGGAAATCCGGGAATTTGTATGCTCCCAAGCGCATACGGCCCGATAACAATCCCCGCTATTAATTCCCCAAGAACCTGAGGTATTCCGGCTTTTTTTGCCAGTCTGCCGAAAATCCTGACCGCGAATAAAATTATCCCTATTTGAAGGGCTAAAACCGCCATTAAACCGCTTATTGATTCAGATTCTGCACCCATATTTTCCTCCATAAAAAAAAGTTTTAAAAAATCAAACGGGAAAATAAAGGATTTAAACTCTGAGTTTTAAAGGAACGGAGTCTTTTGTATTTGAAAAATCATTGGATTTTGAATATATCAAAAAAGCTGTAAGGCATTCATCGGCATTGAATAATTCAACAGGTATCGGCATACACAGGGTTCCTCCGCGAAGAGCGGAAAATGAACCTCTGTTGGCTCTGTATTCGGCGGTTGTTTCCGCAAGCCAATCAACTGTATGGTCAACCGGTGTAAATATGCCCGATGAATGCGGTATATTTTCTATTTTTATATTATTGGTTATCGGTGTTGCCGTAAAAACAAATGTCCCGAAAACGGCGAATACAAGAATTACCGCTGTAACAGGATTGGACTGTTTTTTCCGCAGTGGCTGAACCATAAATAATTATACCATTGTATAAAAAATACAACAATAGCGCGGATTGTTATTTAGTGTCTGTCCACAAAGTCGGTTACTTTGCGGACAGACCTTGTATTTTCTCGCCGACAAACCTACGGTTTGCAGGCTACGAAAATACGATTTTTAAGGTAGTCTGTCTATAATGTGTCCACATTATAGACAGACACTATTTATATAAATCTTGAATAATCGTCAATTTTCATATATTATTATATAAATCAGATAAACAGGCGTGTTATGTAAAAAGGAAGCAGGCTGTGGAAGAATTCTATAATCCATGGGATATTTACAAAAGGCCTAATAACAGTGAAGAAACATACTATAATGATTATATAAAAACCAAATATTCAATTGATAAAGAAACGGCGGGAAAACGGCTTAAAACGGGAATATGCATCTTGGCGGCTTTACTTTCTGTCGGCTTGATAATCAGGGCTTATTTTATACATTCCGACTATTTATCAGGCGTAAATACCGTCAAAGCGGAAAAAATTATCATTCTTTTACATAAAAAGTTTGATAATTATGAAGGAAAATTTTCCCTGAATTATTCCCGTTATTGGTTAGATGACAAAAACAAAGAAAATGTTGATTGCAAGGATTATTCATTTGCGTTTGCCATTCTTTACGGGCCGCCCGCAAAGGTGGCTTATAATAATAAACACGCTTTTGTGGTAATCGGCAATAAAATCATAGAACCTCAGCAGCGTATAGAAAAACATGGTATAATTGATTTAAATTATAGATTTACAGGCGCTGATTATAGTATAAATAAAACTATAGGCAGGTTCTTTTCACAGGACGTTATTAAAGTAAGAAGGTTTTTCTATGAATAGAGCCTATATAAAAATTTACGTTTATTAAACAGGAGATGTACTATGCTGGTAGCAGAATTAGGCGCGCCCATTGCCGATTTACTCAAAAAAATCAACGAAACATGGAGGCGTCTTTGAAGACGCTTCTTTCCCGCAGCGCATAGCCGAAATAGAAGCGAAAACCGCCGAATCCGGTTTCTGGAACGATTCCGAGACGGTTGAAAAAACGATGGCTTCCCTGAAAAACCTGAAAAACCGCTATGAACCTTGGAAAGCGCTTCGTGACGAAGCGGTTGATTTGCAAACTCTTTTTGAGCTTGCCATGGAAGCCAATGACGAAAACGAGACTGCCGGAATAGAAAGTTCGTTTAAAAGTCTGACCGCCCGGTATGAGAAACAAAACGTATTTGAGCTTATGTCGGGTGAAATGGACAGAAACGCCTGTTTTCTTACAGTTCATTCCGGAGCCGGCGGAACGGAAGCCTGCGATTGGACGCAAATGCTCTACCGTATGTACATCCGCTGGGCCGAACAAAAGGGATTTATTGTTGAGGAAGTTGATCAGCAGGAAGCCGAAGGGGGGCTTAAATCCGCCACCTGCCGCGTGGACGGAGATTTTGTGTACGGTTATTTAAAAGGCGAGTCCGGGATACACCGGCTTGTAAGGATAAGCCCGTTTGACGCAAACGCCCGCAGGCACACGTCTTTTGCGTCGGTATACATTTTTCCGGTTATTGACGATACAATAGAGGTAGAAGTTAGGCCTGAAGACTTGCGGGTAGACACCTACCGCTCCGGCGGCGCGGGAGGCCAGCATGTGAATAAAACGGACAGCGCGGTCCGTTTTACGCATCTTCCTACCGGAATAGTAGTCGCCTGTCAGAACGAGCGCAGCCAGATTAAAAACCGCGCAACTGCGATGAGTATGCTGAAGGCGAGGCTTTATGAATACTACAGGCAGGAAAAAGAAAAGGAAAACGCAAGGTTTTCCCAGGAGAAAAAGGATATTTCCTGGGGAAACCAGATAAGGTCGTATGTGTTTCAGCCTTATACTATGGTAAAAGATTACAGGACAAAGGTTGAAAGGGGAAATATCCAGGCCGTGATGGACGGGGATATTGACCCGTTTATTGAAGAGTACCTCCGGTACTCATGGCGCACGGATAACGCGTAGTCCGGCGAATTGGCGTGGCGCATAACAGGAGTTGCGTTGAAAAGCGGAATGCTGTTTTTAATGGTTTTATTTTTCTCTTTTAGCGCGCGGCTTTTTTCACTGGGAAACAGCGAAGATACGCAGGCCCAGACGCAGAAAGAAGAATGGCTTCTGTCTATTGCCAACTTTGATTCCGGCGCTCTTTCCGAAAATAAAAAAAGCGTGGCAAACACGGTAATGAGAAAACTTGTTGAAAGCCTTAATACGATTAACTACCGTACACGCGTTTCTCCGGAATACGCCTTCTACGAAAAAGCGGCATGGGAACGCGCCCGTTCCGGCGCTGCTGAAGCCCTTGCCGCCAAACAGAACGAACGTTCGCTTCTTCTTTACAGGGGAGACCCGCAATGGAAGTACCTGCGGAATACCGAAAGAATTGACGTTGAAATTGAAAAACTACGTATTGCCCTGGAAAAAGTTGACAATAACGCGCCTTATGTAGATACGGACCCTTTGTTTAATTTAACAAAAACAAATCTGGATTTTGTTTTCCCGCCCGCGCCTGCTGCAGGCGGCGAGTATAGATTCTGTATTGACCAGAAATCAGACGCGGTGCTTACAGGCTCAATTGCCGAATTTCACGACAGGTTTGTTGTTTCATGGAAACTCTATACAAAATATACCCGGTCGGTCGTCTGGGAAGACAGTATTATATTTTCATCTAACGATATTGATGAGGCAATGGCGGAAATTATGATAAGGCTGATTATTGTGCTTTCAGGCAATGAGCCCGCCGTTTTAACCGTAAGAGCCGAACCGGAAAACACCCTTGTCCTTATAAACAGATCATTCGCAGGCAGGGGCGGAACCGATGAATTGGAACTTCCTCCGGGCCCTGTAACAATAACCGCGTCCGCTCCCGGCTATGAGAACCTGGCTTTTACCGCGGAACTTTTACCCGGTGAGGATACGGACATAAACATAAGGCTTTGGCCGATTGAATACGGAAATACGGAAATAAAAGGATTCTCCGCGGGTAATGTTTATCACGGCGCGTTATATATCGGGGAAGCTCCTTTGACGCTGCGTTTGCCTGTGAATCAAATGGAGTATACGGAATTGGTATATCCGGACGGCGAAAGAGGCACTATAGTGTTTCAAACTCCCGGCGAAGCCGATTTCAGTAAATCAATATTTTTACAAACCAAGTTTTCCGCTGTAAAAGGCCGTGTGGAAAAATCGCGGCGCAATTATTACTGGGCATGGGGCGGTACATGGCTGGCGGGTATTGCCGCGTGGCTTTCATACCAGACTTTTTTAGGAATGAATAACGCTATTAATTACGATTTTGCCAAAACAGGCTCGTATAATGAAAAATTTTATAACAGTAATGTTAATATGTACAATTTCAGCATAGGAACATTTGTCGCTTTAGGCGTAGCCGCCGCCGTTGATATATTTTTTATGAGCAGATATCTTTACACTGCCAATAAAGGTTCTACGCCGATCTTTAGAGAAAGCGGGGATATAGATGACATTCGGTAAAAAAGTAAAAGATTTTTTTTCCGCAATGTCAGGTCATAACGAGGAATTATTTGACGATCTTTGTGATTTATTGATAGAGGGAGATTTCGGAGCGGCTCAGGCTGTAAAAACCGTAGAATTATTAAAAGAGCAGTATAAAAAAGACAAGACCGGAACAATACCGGAAAAACTTGCCGGACTTCTTGAAGAAGAACTGCGAAAGGCAAAACCGGCGGTCAATCCTGCGGAAGAAAACGTTTTTACCGCGATCCTTCTTCTCGGCGTGAACGGGGTCGGCAAAACCACGACCGCCGCGAAACTGTGTTTTTTATTCAATGAAAAATTTAATAAAAAGGCGCTCCTTGCCGCCGCGGACACATTCAGGGCGGCGGCTATCGACCAGTTAAAAATACACGGACAAAAGCTCAATGTAAGGGTAATAGCCCACAAACAGGGCGGAGACCCCGCGGCGGTAGTATTTGACGCGCTGGAAGCGGCTCTTTCAAGCGGCGCGGATTTTGTTATTGCCGATACCGCGGGGAGAATGCACACAAAATCCACGCTGGTGGAAGAACTGCGCAAGATAGACAGGGTAGTGGAGCAGAAAGCCTCAAACGCGCGTTATTTGAAATACCTTGTATTGGACGCGACTACCGGCAGAAACGCGTTTGCGCAGGCGGAAATTTTTCATGCCGCCGTTAAACTGGACGGCGTGATTCTTACAAAATACGACTCAACCGCAAAAGGCGGAGTGGTTTTTTCGCTTGCTGCGGAGCTTCAATTGCCTGTAGTATATATATGTACCGGTGAAAAATACGGGGATATAGAGCCTTTTGACCCAATTAAATTTTCAAGGGAATTTTCGGGAATTGAATAAAAAAATACTGTTTGTTGTTATTGCCGTTTTAATTCTCTTTGCAGGCTTTATTGCCGTAACGCAGGAGACGGATATTTATACTCTTGTCCCCGCAAACGCGGATGTAACGGAAGAAGACATAATGATTTCAACCGAAAATCCGTCGGACAGCGGGAATACAAGGGAAATGCCCGATTGGGTCAGGTCTGCACGCTGGTTTCGTTCAAACAGCGGAGGCATGGCTGTAGAAGAAATGCCGTCACAGGCTGCCGCGATTAGAAACGAATACGCCCTTGCCGTAGCTTATACCGGAAAAGAAGAACTGCCCCCAAACCTGCTTCCCTTTTATAACGATGATTTATTTATTGAGTCCAGAATCCTGTATGAAAATGGCCTGCAAAAACGCATTCAGTGGATATTGAGGGATTGGAACGGCGCCTCAAGAGTTGTCGGAGTTTTTATACAGCCGGAATTATCTGATAACAAAAACAGCGCTCATAACGGCGGAATAAAAAACGGATTTATCGAAATTTACAATGAAAGATCATTTTTAATAACGGAGTACAGATTCCTTGAAGACGGAACAAGAAGCAGGATAAACTATGCCTTTAATGACAACTTTCTGGTAAGTTCTACCGTCTATTTATGGGAAGAGAATGACAGAGGAGGAGAGTATGTCGAATCCTATGCCGATTATCTTAGGTACAACCGTTCCCTGTTTCTGCGCGGCGTTGAACGCGTATTTTTCAAAGGAAGAAAAATATCCCTTTCTGACGAGCCTTTAAGAGTGTCTTTCACGAGGGACCTTGCGGACACCGACTCTTTAAAAAAATTGATAAGCGAAAAATTTCATTCATATCCGGAATTCTTCGGTGAAGTTTTTGTACACGCAAGTGAAAAAATAGTTTACACAACTGATGAGCGAAGCAGAATATTAAGCCAAACGCTTTATGACAGTGATAATAAAATTGTTTGGGTAATTAATAACAAATGGGTAAACGGCCGCATAGCTTCCACTGAAAAAAAAGAAGGCGGCGCGGTATCTTTGGCCGAATTCAGCTATGATTCCGAGGGCGAAAAAATTCTTGAAAAAAATTACAAAAACGGAATTCTGGAACGGGTAGTCCGCAGGGAAGGGAAAACCGATATTGAAGAACTGTATATGAACAATATGATTGTACTCAGGGCTGTTTGGGAAGACGGAAGAAAAATTTCTGAAACAAGGGTCAGCAGTTCAAGGACCGGACGCCGTTGAAAAAAAATTGGATATTATATGTCGCCTCAAGATATATATTTAAAGGGAGGAGCAACTCTCCCGTTCTTGCGGTACTTGGAATTGCAACCGGAGTCCTTGCGTTAATTGTCATAATCGCCGTTATGAACGGATTCCAGCTTGGCTTTATCGAAAGTATACTTGAGATTTCTTCATACCATCTGCGCGTTGAATCTTTCCCGCAGGAGAAAGCCGGCGTTATTGAACAGCGGATGCTTTCAATTAACGGAGTAGAGGCCGCAGTCCCTTTTAAGGAATTTCAGGCACTTGCAAGAGGAAAAAGATCGGGACAGCAGGCCGTGTTTGTCAGGGGATTAAATCCGGACGCTTTTTATGTTGACAGGAAAATGCGGAACAAGCTGGAATTTGAAGACGGTTATTTTGATCTTTCAAAAACCAATTATATTTTATTGGGAACGGAACTTGCGCTGCGTCTGAGCCTTGTAATCGGAGACGAGGTTTCACTGTTTTCCATTACAGGGATTTTATCTGCGGATGATGAAAGTTCGGGGCTTGATACTTTTGAAGTCAGAGGGATTTTCAGGACCGGCTATTATGAATACGATTGCAGTTGGGCTTTTTTGAATATTGAAAGCCCTCTGTTTGCCGCCAATGAAAGCGATTTAAAACTGGGGATAAAACTTTCAAACCGTTTTCATGACAAGTTTGCCCTTGAGCAGGCGAAAAAAGAATTATCGGATTTTGAAAATACCGGCATATTAAGCTGGCGTGATTATAACCGTTCTTTTTTCAGCGCGTTAAGAACGGAAAAACTTTTCATGTTTATTCTGGTAGGATTGATATTTCTGGTTGTAAGCCTGAATATTTTTCAGGCGCAGAGAAGGTCTGTGCTTCAGCGCAGCGACGAAATAGGCCTTCTGCGCGCAGTAGGCGGATATAAAACCGATGTCCGCCTTGTGTTTGTGTGCGACGGCGCGATAATCGGTTTTACAGGCGCGTTTATTGGGCTTGCCCTGGGCCTGGTTATTGCGTTTAACATTTCAGGTTTTTTTACGCTGGTCGAAACCATTGTCAATTTTTTTATTAACCTGCTGAACATGCTTACAGGTTTTTTCGGAGCGGGCAGAACAGGTCATTTTGCGATTTTTTCACCGGCGATTTTTTATATCAAGGAAATACCTTCAAGAATTCTGCCTTTGGAAGTTACTGTAATTTTCATGTTTGGCTTTCTTTCCGCTCTGGCGGCGGCGTGGTTTGCTTCAAGAAAGGTAATTAATATTCAACCCGCGCAGGTGCTTCGTTATGAATGATGTTAATCAGGAAAAAATCATGCTTAAAGCGGAAAATATTGTCAAAAACTATATTTCTGGCAATGAGACGCTTCATATTTTAAGAGGGATAAACTTTGAAATCGCGGAAGGAAAATCCGCGGCTGTAAGCGGTCAGAGCGGAAGCGGAAAAAGCACGTTTCTTAACATCATAGGCGGTCTTGATCGCTGCGATGAGGGAAAGGTAATTATCGGCGGCGATGAAATTACGTCCCTCAGCGAAAAAGAACTGTCGCTGTACCGTTCAAAGCGGGTAGGTTTTATTTTTCAATTTCACTATTTATTAAAGGATTTTACGGCGCTTGAAAATATCATGCTTCCCGCTTTTATAGCGGGGGTAAAGAAAAAAGACGCTGTTGAAACGGCAAAATCCCTGCTGGCTGACGTAAAACTGGAAGAGCGCGGCGGACATTTCCCTTCCCAGCTTTCCGGAGGAGAGCGCCAGCGCATCGCCGTGGCGCGTTCTATGGTAAATGATCCGGCGATAATTCTTGCGGACGAACCGACAGGAAACCTCGATCCTCAAAACAGCGAAATTGTGGCGGAATTGCTCTATGAAGGAGCGCAGAAAAGGGGTAAAACCCTCATTGTCGTTACCCATGATAAAAAAGTCGCTTCAAGGGCTTGCGTACAGCTTTTTCTGGAGAACGGAAAATTTTCACAGGAAGTGCAGTCTTGAAAAAAAAGGCTGCTTTCTTTATCGCCATAAGGTACTTGTGGGGCAGGGCTCATGAGGGAGGCCGCTATCTCAGAGGAGCGGCTCTGGGTATTGCAATAAGCCTTGTGCCGATAATTGTAACTCTTATAGTCGCCGACGGAATGATTAGGGGAATCATTGATCGATACCTTGAACTGGGTACGGGCCATTTGCAGGTTTTTGAATTGTCATTTTTCGGATATGAAGAAGACGCAGCCGGGGAAATAAAAAAAATAGGCGGCGTAAGAGGCGTATGGCCGGAACAGAGAGGAATGGGAGTAATAGCCGGAAAAAGCGGGAGAACCGGAGTAACGGTGCGCGCTTTGGAATCGTCATTCTGGGACGATCCCGGAAGCGTTAAATATTTAAAAGTTATTGAAGGCCAGCCGAACCCGCAGACAGACCGCGACATCGTGTTAGGTGAAACGCTGGCATCCGGCATCGGGGCAAAAGCGGGGGATACGGTGCGGCTTATGACCGTGCGCACGGGCGAAAACGAAAGGCTGTCTCCCAGATCGGCTTCATTTACGGTAAAGGGAATTATCTCCTGCGGGTATAACGAACTGGACGCTTTATGGTGCGTGATAAGCCTTGAAGGCGGGAAGCGCGTGTTTTCTTATGATCAGTCATCCTCAAGTTTGATTGTCAAGATTGACGATCCGTATAAAAACGCGGATGATCTAAAATGGAAAATGTATGTAAACATGGGAAACGGCTACGGCGTTTATACATGGAAAGAGCTTTTGCGTTCCCAATACAGTTCCTACGAGTCTACAAGGCAGCTTTTGCTTTTCATCATGGCGCTGATAGTTATTGTCGCCGCCGTAAATGTTTCATCCGCTACAAGCATGCTTGTTTTTGAACGCCAAAGAGACATAGCCGTATTGAAATTTTCAGGGGCAAGCGTAAAAGGCGTAGCTTCGGTTTTTCTTTTCGGAAGTTTTCTTACAGGCTTGTTCGGCGCCGTTTTAGGAATCATTGTCGGACTGTTAATCGGAAGCAATATCAATTTACTTGTTCACTCCCTTGAAAGGGCTTTGAGTTTTTTTTCGAGTCTTTTTAACGGGGGAAAGATTACAATTCTAAATCCTGAATTTTACATTGAGACCATTCCGATTATCATTGACTGGAGAGCCGTAGCGCTGATAGGAATTTTCGCCGTATTCTGTTCTGTGTTATCATCGTGGATTCCCGCGCGCCGCGCCGGAAAAATGAAACCGATGGAACTGTTAAGAAAGACCTGATTTAAAGTCTTGCCGCAATGGCGTCAATAAAATCCCACGAATTTAAAACCTTGCCGGGAGGAGGGTTTGAAAGTTTCGCCAAATCTCCCGTCATAATTCCGTCTTCTATTGTGTTTAACACCGCTTTTTCAAGGCGTTTCGCGAAATCAGCCAAGTCTGCGGAGCCGTCAAGTTCCGCCCTTTTTGCGAGCGCGCCGCTCCACGCGAAGATAAGCGCCGCAGGGTTTGTGCTGGTTTTTTCGCCTTTCTGCCAGCGGTAGTAATGCTGCTGAACCGTGCCGTGCGCGGCCTCATATTCAAAAACTCCGGCAGGCGAGACAAGAACGCTTGTCATCATTGCGAGGCTTCCCGCCGCGCTTGCGATCATGTCGCTCTGAACGTCTCCGTCATAATTCTTGCACGCCCAGAGAAAACCGCCTTCGCCTTTTACAACACGCGCTACAGCGTCGTCGATCAACGTATAAAAATATTCAATGCCGGCGGCGGCGCATTTTTCCCTGAATTCATTTTCGTAAACTTCGTTGAAAATCGCCTTGAAGCGCCCGTCGTATATTTTGGAAATTGTGTCCTTTGTCGCAAACCACACGGGTAATTTTTCGGCAATCGCGTAAATAAAGCAGGCGCGCGCAAAACTTCTGATTGATTCATCGTAGTTGTGCATACCCTGAACGATGCCCCTGCCTTCAAAATCCGCTACCGGAATGCGGCGTTCCGTCCCGTCCTTTTTTGTGTAAACCAGTTCAACCTTGCCCGGCCCTTCAATTTCCATTTCAGCCGCTTTGTATACGTCCCCGTAGGCATGACGGCCAATCACAATGGGAGCTTTCCATGTAATGATCGAAGGTTTTATCCTGTTAACGGAAATTGGCTTGCGAAAAACAGTTCCGTCAAGAATCGCCCTGATTGTGGCGTTCGGGCTTGGGTGCAGATGTTTAAGGTTGTACTCTTTCTGCCTTGCGGAATTGGCGGTAATAGTTGCGCACTTTACCCCAACGCCGAGTCTTTTGATCGCCTGAGCGGATTTTACCGTTATTTCGTCATTGGAATTGTCGCGGCTGGTCAATCCCAAATCGTAGTATTCTGTTTTAAGGTTTATATAGGGAAGAAGAAGTTTTTCTTTTATTACTTCCCAAAGAACCCTTGTCATTTCGTCCCCGTCAATTTCGACAAGGGGCGTTTTCATTTCGATCTTTGCCATAACCGCAATATAGCGTTTTTTCGGGTTTTAGTAAACTCGCAAGCGAAGCTGATTAAATATTTCCTAATTAATCAAAATCCGCGTTTAATTTTGCGACAGTATCGTTTTTACCGCCTGTTCAACGGAAAGTTCGCTGTTATTGCGTGTCGCAATATTTCTTAATGTTACAGTATCGCTTAACGGATTTTCGCCCGGGATAATCACGTAATGAATGCCCCTTTTTTCCGCAAGCACAAATTGTTTTACAAGATGTTTTTCCCCGCCATGTTCAAAAAACACTTCGCACGGAATTTCCGCCTGCCTGAATTTGAGCGCCAGAGCCTGATACTCTCCCGATTTTTCAATGTTGACGCAGGCAATAGCCGCAGAACCGGAATTTGCGTCCGGCAGCCTGCCAAGGCTTTCCAAAGCTGCAATCAGCCGGTCAAGGCCGACAGACGTTCCAACTCCGCTGATTGCGGTTTTGTCTTTGGAATAAAGGCCGCAAAGATTGTCGTACCTTCCGCCCGAACAAACAGAGCCGATATCAGGCAGTTCGTTCAGGAACGTCTCAAAAACTATTCCTGTGTAGTAATCAAGCCCCCGGGTAATCGAAGGATCAAGGATAAAAGGTTCGCCGTCTTCGCCGAGCGCGTCCAGCATATACTGCCTGACAGAAGACAGCCGTTCCGATTCTTCGCACGGTCCTCCGGCGAGTTCCGTTATGCGATCAAGCGTTTCGCGGAAGCCGCCTTTGGCCCCGATATATTCGAGTATCTTTTTCGCGTTTTCCCCGCCGGCAAGTTCGGTTAAACTTTTCAGCGTTTCATCCGCGCCTACTTTGGCAAGTTTGTCCACAGCGCGAAGCACATCCGCGGATTTTTCTTTTATGTTGATGTGTGATAAAAAACGGTTAAAAAGGCCGCGGTGGTTTACATGGATATTTACGTCTATTCCCAAATTGCGCATGACAGAGCGGATTAACAAAAGAATTTCAAAATCCGCGGCGGGGCTTTCGTTTCCTATAATGTCAACGTCGCACTGGAGAAATTCCCTGTAACGTCCCCGCTGGGTATTTTCTCCGCGCCATACCTTGCCGATATGGTAGCGTTTGAAGGGAAACGCAAGTTCGCCCCTGTGAAGCGCGGTAAATCTTGCGAAAGGGACTGTCAGGTCAAAGCGCAGTGCGACATCCCTGTCCCCGTTATCCTTAAAACGGTAAATCTGCTTTTCAGTCTCTCCGCCGCCTTTGCCGAGCAGAATGTCGGCGTACTCAAGGGCGGGAGTGTCTATTGGCACATAACCGAAGGAACGGAACGTTTTTTCAATTTTTTCGGTTAAAGCTCGGCGGACTGTCTCCGCCTGCGGAAGAAAATCCCTGAAACCTTTAAGGACTCTCGGTTCAATATATGCTGCCATTACGTAAATATAATTAAAAGCATTTTTTTTTTCAAGAAGAATTTAACCGATATGTTCAGTGCTGTTACAGAGAACTATTTCCCTGTTTCCGTTATTTATCCTCCAATGATGTATACCCGTTTAGTTCAAATCGAAACAGTAAAACAAATACATTTTTGACCACCTGTATCGGCGCCATTGCCGTAGGTACTTGTAATGGAGTCGATTAAATATTAAATTTGGTAAAGCTCATTTGAAAGGAGGGTTCACATGGTATTATCAGAATTTATAATAAGAATCGCCTCATCGGCGTTATTCGGTTTTCTAATCGGGTTTGAAAGACAGCTGACAGGCCATCCGGCCGGAATCCGCACCAACGTGCTTGTCAGTTTAGGTTCGTGTATATTTGTCATATTATCTTTTATTATAGCAACGCCGGATCAGACAAGGATTGCGGGGCAAATTGTAACCGGTTTGGGTTTTTTATGCAGCGGCATAATTTTTAAGGACGGCGTAAATGTCCGCGGTTTAAATACGGCGGCTACAATATGGTGTACGGCGGCTATCGGCGTTTTGGCAAGCTCGGGATTTATCCTGTTCGCGTTTGTTTCAACAGTACTGCTGATTGCCGCAAATGTTATTTTAAGGCCCATTTCAAACAAAATCAGCCCGATGTTTGATGAAACCGGCAAGTGTTATCAGATAACGGCCGTCTGCGCGGATGACAAGAAAAAGCTTATCCGTTCCATAATTATGGACCACATATCCTCGTCAAAATTAGTCCTTACCGATCTGGAGAGCAAGAATATTGCCGAGGACAAGGTTCAAATAGTGGCAAAAATGCACGCTTTCGGCAGACACCGCGAAGAAATCGCGGAAACCCTGATCGACAAAATCCGCGATGAAGAGCACGTTTCTTCTGTCGGCTGGGAAATTCTGTAAACGGTCATATAAGGCAAGAACGCCGGCGCAGTCCATGAAAGGAAACGGTACGGCCGTCAAGTTCTGGTTACTCGAAGGCGAAAGGGATAAAAAAGCGCGACAGCCCGCCTAACACCGAAAAAAACCTCAAATTCGCAGTTTTTACCCAATTAATTTTATATATTGGTATCAAAAATAAAATTTATACTTTCATTAATTTTCTCAATATGTTTTTTAGGTAACATTGAAATTTGTTTTATCAATCGTGTTCTATCAATTGTAACAATTTGAGAAAAATTAATTACAGATGTTTTGTCAAGACCGGATACGCTTTTTTCTAATGTAATGTTACCGGGCATTTGAGAAAGTTTCGTATTCGATGTAATAACAGCGCAGATTGTGGTCCTTATATCACTTCGATTAAGTAACTCATGTTACGCAAAAGAGATAAATAAGGTATAATGGGGGGATGGGAAGGGATATATTAGATTTATACAGCGATTATTTGCTGTATAGCGGCGGGCAAACAACCGCGACAGGATTATCAGAGATAATAGGAGGCGATATAAGCCACGATAAGTTAACGCGGTTTTTAGCAACAGAATTAT